>Ga0307430_1000541_pt1 | contig 32174 bp, 28 predicted proteins | sample SalMarWE160130MG_FD_202159 | JGI IMG/M metagenome (GOLD analysis project Ga0307430, IMG submission 202159) | Salt marsh sediment microbial communities from the Plum Island Ecosystem LTER, Massachusetts, United States - WE1603-130 | ecosystem: Environmental > Aquatic > Marine > Intertidal zone >...
TAGTTTTTGGGATATAATCATAATATAAAGAAATAAAACAAACAGGGAAAGTGTACCAGGTCAATAATTCGGTAATTTTTAGAGAAAAACCTATGGAATCTGAGGAGTTTCCTAACCGGATAGTTGCGGCTTTAGATATTATTAGAGATAGATCCCCTAAGGGAAAATCTCTAAAAAGAGAAAATTAAACTTTAGAAAAAATAGGATATTTCCCTATTTAAATTAAGTCATTTATAAGAAAGGAGAAGTCAGATGATTGATATTATTGATTATAAAATTTTTGGTGATGATATGCAGATTGTTGAAATTGAATTGGATCCGGGGGAAGGCGTAAGAGCTGAAGCAGGCGCAATGATGTATATGGATGAAGGAATAGAAATGCAAACTTCTACCGGAGGAGGTTTGTTTAAGGGATTTAAACGGGCAATTACCGGAGAATCTTTTTTTATTACATCTTTTACCTATCAAGGAAGAGAAAAGGGTCATATTGCCTTTGGAGCTCCCTATCCCGGGAAAGTCATTCCTTTGGAGATAGGCAAACTGGGAGGAAAATTTTTATGTCAGAAAGATTCCTTTCTATGTGCTGCCCAGGGTATTGAAATTGAAGTAGCATTTACCAAAAAGATTGGCGCCGGACTTTTCGGTGGTGAGGGTTTTATCCTGCAGAGATTGGAGGGTGATGGGCTGGCTTTTGTACATGCCGGAGGTACGATTATTAAGAGAGAGCTAAAAAACAACGAAACTCTTCGTGTTGATACCGGATGTCTGGTAGCTTTCGCTCCATCTGTAGGATATGATATTCAATTTGTTGGTGGATTTAAAAATGCACTTTTCGGTGGTGAAGGTATATTTTTAGCCAAGATGACTGGCCCAGGTCTTATTTATTTGCAAAGTCTTCCATTTTCGCGTCTCGCCGACAGGATTTCTGCAGCAGCCCGTTTTGGAAGAAGAGGAGAACAAAAAGGAATTGCCGGTATCGGTGGTGATATCCTGGGAGGACTTTTAGGGGGAGATAAAAAATTCTAAAATTAATAATTTTTCAATTCTGATTCTGTTATAATTCAAATAAATATAATAGTTTGCAGATAGAGAATTCGAAGAAGAAGGAAAGAAAAAAAATAATACGAAACAGGGGTCGGTTCTTTTTTTGACAACACCACTTTGATAGGATAAGCTGATGATGGTGGTTGTCCTATGCCGAGATTAGCAAGAATAAAAAGTAAGAGTAAAATATATCACATCATGATTAGAGGTATCAATCAGCAAAATATATTTGTAGATGATGAAGATTTTAAGCATTGCATAACACCGCATTTTAAGTTAAAATAAAGTAGGTATTGTACCCTTCTAGAGAGCTTTTGGATCATGGATATCTATATATCAACTGGTAATTCTGTTGTAAATTTTATAAAATAATATTTAAGAAAGGATGGATCTTTAATATAAGAATTGAACGGATTATAGTATTTAAATAGAAAATGAATGAGAAATATTTTAGGTTTATTTAAAAAATATATTATTCGATAAGGAGATAAAAATGATAAACAAGAAGGTTATTTTTTCTATTTTATTAGTGATTCTAATGGTGGTTTTTAGTCTCTCCGGCATGGCAGCGGTGAATGTGAATAGTATTCTTCAACAGATGGAAAAAAGTTATCATCAACAGATGAGCAAGATCCAGGATTTAACTATTGTGCAGGAAATGGAAGGTGGACTTATCTCTATGACGAGTACCCTCTACCAGAAGAAAGCAAGGGTTAAGAATCGGGAAGTTTTTAAAACACGTTCTGAAAGTAATGCCATGGGCATGAATTCCGTTGTCATTTTTGACGGTGTGTATACCTGGTCTGTTGATCCGATTAGCGGCGAAGTGAAAAAAGAGGAAAGAGAATTCGACCCTCTCAATATCTGGAAGATGATTGATCCAGCAAAAGCTAAATACCTGGGCGAAGAAAAATATGAGGAAAAAAATACTTACAAGATTCAGCTCGATGATGCCATTTGGATGATGGGGAACGAAAATATGGCTGACTACGGAACGAATGAAGAAACAGATGTGGAAATGTATAGCATTTTTTGGATTGATAAAAAGGATTTCGTGCCTTTAAGGTCCCAAAATTTTATAAAATCAACGACCGTAGAAGATGGAAAGCAAGTGACTATGAATAACGTGATTGATGCCGTGTTCCTGGATTATCGTCGGGTTGGCTCATTGTTGCTTTCCTATAAAATGGTGGTTTCAAATCAAATGGATGTGGATGACCCAAGCCTCAGCGAGGAAGAAAAAGAAGAAGCTAAGGCATTCATGAATGCTATGGGAAAAATGGAATTTGTGGTAAAAAGTGCTGAGGTGAACGTGGGATTATCCGATGAACTTTTTGATGGAACAAAATTGGAACCTCAGGAACCGATGTTTAAAAATATGCCGGGTACGCTGCAGGGTGGTCAGGGAAATAGTGAAATGGGATCCATGAGTCAGGAAGAAATACAAGAATTAATGCAAAAAGCCATGGAGGGAATGGAAGGAAATGAAGGATTTCAGGAAATGATGGAAAATATGAAGCAGGGTAATTAACCTAAATTTCTTATTTTTATACTTTTATTTCGTCAAGGAGTACCAGGGAAGTTCCTTTTGGCAATTAATAGAGAAGTAATATAGGAATCAGGACTCCAAGCATTGCAAAGAATAATATGATACAGAGACGATAACCAGAGCACGATAGGTAAAATTTAAACGGGTCATTTTATCATATTCGTTGGGAGGAAATGCCAGGCAGGTAATCTTCCTTGATGAGAAAGACTTTGCTGATTTCCTCAGGGTCTTATGTTTTGTGGTAAAAAGATACCACTTCTTATTATATGCTTAATGTTTAAGGAGAATATAAAATGGTGAAAAAAAGAAAAAATGAAAAATTCGATATCAGTAAATCACAAATGATAAGCGCTCTCATGGAGTACAGCACAGACAGTATATATTTTAAAGATCTGAAAAGTAGATTTATTCTAATAAATAAAGCACTGGTTAAAAGATTTGGTATGAAGAGTCCGGACGAAGCAGTGGGTAAGACAGATTTTGATTTTTTTACTGAAGAACATGCAAGAGAGGCCTATGATATTGAACAAAAGATTATAAAAACTGGTATTCCTGCCATTGATATTGAGGAAAAAGAAACATGGCACGAAAAAGGGGATAGGTGGGTTTCAACCATAAAAATGCCCTTTTATGATAAAAAAGGTAAGATTCTTGGCACATTTGGAATTTCAAGGGATATAACAGATAGGAAAATGACAGAAAATCAATTGAAAGAAGAGATGTCTTTCATGAACGCACTTATGGAAAGAATACCAGATTCAATTTATTTTAAAGATCTGAAAAGTAGATTTGTTCTAATAAATAAAGCAGAGGCTGAAAAATTTGGTATAAAAGATCCGGACGAGGCAGTGGGAAAGACTGATTTTGATTTTTTTTCTGAAGAACATGCTAAACAGGCATATAATGACGAGCAAAATGTAATAAAAACAGGTAAGCCGATGGTAGGTATTGAGGAAAAAGAAACATGGCACGAAAAAGGGGATAGGTGGGTTTCAACCATAAAAATGCCCTTTTATGATGAAAAAGGTAAGATTATTGGCACATTTGGCATTTCAAGGGATATAACAGAAAGAAAGATGATAGAAAAAGAATTAGAAAAAGAAATATCTTTAGTGGGCGTACTTATGAAAGAAATACCTGATTCAATTTATTTTAAGGATCTGAAAAGCAGATGTATCAGAATAAATAAAGCTTGTGCAAAAAAATACAGAATAAATAACCCGGACGAGGCAGTGGGAAAGACAGACTTTGATTTTTTCTCTGAAGAACATGCAAGACAGGCGTATGATGTTGAACAAAAAATTATAAAAACTGGTATTCCTGCCATTGATATTGAAGAAAAAGAAACCTATGAAGATAGTGAAGACAGGTGGATATCCACCACAAAAATGCCCTTTTATGATGAAAAAGGTAAGATTATTGGCACATTTGGCATTTCAAGGGATATAACAGATAGGAAGAAGGCAGAAGAAAAAATAGAATACCTATCCTTTCATGATGGGCTTACAGGACTTTACAATAGAGCATATTTTGATGAAGAGTTGAATAGACTCGACACAGAAAGACAGCTTCCTGTAACTATAGTCATGGGAGATGTAAATGGGCTTAAATTAATAAATGATGTATATGGCCACTCCAGGGGAGACGTGCTCCTTAGAAAGATAGCGGACATATTAAAAGAAAGCTTTAGAAAAGAAGATATTACTTCAAGGTGGGGAGGAGATGAATTTATATCCATACTTCCCAAGACCAGTGTAAAAGATGCAGAAAGCATTATAAAGAGAATTAAAGAATTATGTGAAGAAAAAAGTACAACCGAGATGCCTCTAAGCATTTCACTTGGGGCTTCAATAAAGAAGTCTTCATCAGAAAATATAGGTGATATATTAAAAGAAGCTGAAGATAATATGTATAAGAGTAAAATAGTGGAGAGTGTGACTGCTCAGGAAAGTCTTTTACAGTCTCTTAGAGTGATTTTAAAAAAAGGAGATTATAGAACTGAAACGCGTATTAAAAAAATGGATGACTATGCCGTCCTTATAGGAAAAAGGCTGAATCTTTCTAGTATAAAGCTTGAAGAACTGAAACTATTTATGAATTTTCACAATATAGGAAAATTAGCACTCGCCGATGAAATAATGGCAAAAAAAGGAAGGCTGACCGCAGAAGAGTGGAAAATAGTAAAAGAGATTCCCGAGATAGGATACCGTATTGCAGAATCATCCGCAAAGCTTATACCTATAGCGGAGTCTATACTCTCTCATCACGAATGGTATAATGGTCAGGGATATCCAAGAGGTATAAAGGGTGAGGAGATTCCGGTATTGTCCAGGATATCATTTCTTGTTACTTCTTATGATGCTATGACCAGCGATAGACCATATAGAAATAAGATGACAAGTAGTGAAGCAAAAAAGGAAATAAAAAAATTTTCCGGAATCCAGTTTGACCCCAAAGTAGTAGATGCATTTTTTGAAGTATTAGAAGAGGAGAAATAAATTGTTTGTGTTTATTGTCGGTTCATCAGCCAAAGATTCTTTTAAATCTATGCTTGCTGTGGGGTAATCAGTCCCCGCCAACATCAATTGCACCATAATTTTTCCTACTCCAGCAGAGGCATGTTCGTGCATCGCTCTCTTCTGGTAGGAAACAATCCCTGAAATTACGATAACTAAGGTGATCAAAACCATGATGCCTAATACGGTTAATCCACTTCGTGTTTTGCGCTTCAGAATACTTTTTATGGCATAATCGAACATACTAACACCTCCCTAAATCAATCTAATTTTTTCTTATCGTTAGATGACCTGTTTTGCGTTCTATTATGTTTGGTCACTATATTTCCACCATGCTATTGACAATATGTAGCCTGCAAAAGAAGTAAAAATCAATGAAAGATAACTCCATTCGTTTAATTGACTTTTTAACACATCACCAGCAACACCACAATATATTGAAGGAATTGACCAGGGGAAATAATAGCCCCAGCCCACAATAGGGATAAGCTGTGCAAAAATCAATGTTAACACTAGAAAACCTAAAGGCGCTAAAAACCCCTTACTCCATAAAGCAAAAAAGGTAATGAGTGTTCCCAGTGCCATGGTTAATAAGGCAGTAATTAAATAAGTTATAATATTTTCAAAGATAATGCTGTATTCCCATCCGGGCAGTTTTAATATTCCCGCAATTATAAATCCTAAAACTAAGATGAAAACTGTCAGACAAAGACACCAGATAAAGTAAACAATGAATTTTGCATTTAATATATGCGTGCGGGAAATCGGTAATGATAGTAAATCCCTGTAAGTACGATCTACATATTCTCTACCGAATATATAACTGGCTACAAATCCAAAAACAATGACTCCACCAATTGCCATAACCTGCGATAACATTGAAAAATAAGCGCCCCAGCCTACTAAGGTCGATAGTATAGAGATCTTGGTGCTTATAATCCCTGATTTAGGGACAAGTTCTGGATTTTGTAATAAAAACATTAAAAGTCCTCCAAAAATAGGACCTAAAGAAAAGGCAATAAAAGTAATCCAAATCATGTTTAAATGCTTGAGTTTAAGACACTCTGATAAAAATGCCCTTTTTAGTTCATTCATACTTTATGCCTCCTCGGTATTTATTGTTCTTATGAAAAAGGATTCAAGATCCTCTTCAAAGACAGATAGTGTTCGTGGTGTTAAACCTGCTGTTACCAACCATTCACAAATGGTTTCTGGCTTATTTATTACACTTGGGTCATATATTTCAATCATATTTTTTTGGTTAATATTTGAAGATATGTTCTTGCTCTTTAGAAATTCTAAAGCCTTTGAATTATTCCCGGTTTCTATTATTAACTTTTTTATTACCTGGTCTTTTAATTTCTCAGATTTCAACTCTTTTATGAGCCTTCCTTTATGAATAATACCGATTTTAGTCACTAACTTTGAAAGCTCACCTAAAATATGACTTGAGATAAAAATAGTAGTTCCATTTCTTGAAAGCTCTTTAAGCATTTCTCGAATCTCTATTATTCCTGCGGGGTCCAGTCCATTCATAGGTTCATCTAAAAGAAGTAGTTTAGGCCCATGCATTAATACTTTTGCCAGTCCAAGGCGTTGTAAGTTACCTAACGATAGATGTTTAGCTTTAGCATTATGATAGTCTTTAAGTTTTAATCTATCAATAACATTATCAATTAAGTTTTTATCTATCAATTTCCTCAAATTAAAAAATACTTCAAGATTTTCTCTAACAGAGAGGTTAGGATATGAATCCGTGGACTCTACCATATACCCCACATCATTCCAGCGAGCAAAATTTTTCCTTATATCTTTGCCAAATAGCTTAACAGTCCCTTGATTTGTTTTGGGTTTAATCATTCCAAGTAACAACCTAATTGTGGTGGTTTTCCCTGCGCCATTTAAACCTACAAAGCCATATATTTCTCCGGATTCTACTTCAAGGGAAATATTATTGACAGCAATTAAATCCTTAAATTTTTTTGTCAAATTATATGCTTCAATTGTTTTCATTTTTTTCTTCCTCATTTCCAAACATATCGCTTAACTACCAAGAAGGCATTTTTATATTTGATTCTTAATGCTCTAGTCATAAATAAAGAATAGCTTAAAAGGGGATTAACTGTCAAGTAAGAAGGGGGTCTAGGTCTTGAAATATAACGAAAGATATGTTATCTTGGCAACATGAACAGACCATTACGGATAGAATTTAAAGGAGCAGTTTATCATATCACTTCCAGAGGAAACGCCAGGAAGGCGATCTTCCTTGAAGAGAAAGACTTCGCTGATTTCCTCAGCGTCTTATGTTCTGTGGTAAAAAGATATCACTTCATATTGCATACCTATTGTATGATGAATAACCATTATCATCTGCTTATTGAAACCCCTTATGCTAACTTATCAAGAGGGATTATTTTATAGATATAACTATGGAATTTATTATAGCTTTGAGGCCTTAAATGAAATTTTTGAACCTAAAGACAAGAAGTCAAGAGATCAAGGAATGTATGAGGCTCACCTACAGTACGGCTATACCTTAAAAGATATAGCAGAATATATCGGTGTGCATTATACTACAGTGAGCAAAGTGATTAAAAGAATAGAGGGGGAAAAGGAAAAGTGATATTTCAAGACCTGACACAAATACAGGTACCAGGTTATAAAACGTATTACAAAGAAAGCAAGTGATAGGTAATGGATTTAAGATTAGAAATACTAACTGAAGATCATGCAAGACAAATATGTTGTTGGAAATACGAAGGAATTTATTCTATTTATAATTTTCCGGATTGGAGTACTCTAATCAAACAAAGATGGGGGATAACTCAAGAGGAAAAAAGAAAGAATGAATTTACTGCAGTTATTGATGAGAGTAATAATTTATGTGGATATATAAGTTTTATAGAAAATAAGGATTTTGCTTTAGTTGGATTGGGATTAAAGCCTTCATCATGTGGGCAAGGTTTAGGTGATATTCTTATGGAACTGCTAAAAAATGAGTGCAAAAAGAGATATGGCAACAAAAAGATTGCTTTAGAAGTCCGTACTTTCAATAAACGAGCAATCAAATGTTACGAAAAAGCTGGTTTTGAAATAACTGATGTTTACCAAAAGGATACTTTAATAGGCAGTGATGAATTTATAAAGATGGAATATAAATGGTGATATAATATTTGTAAGTTCTGATATACGAATCAGGAGACAGTGCTTTAATTACAAATCTTTGCTAGCCAAACCCATTAAATTTAATCTACAGAGGAGTATTATAGATGAAGCAGTATAAAGATATTACTTCCAGAGAAAATTCAATTTATAAGTTGGTAAGAGCTTTAAGTCAAAAAAAAGTTCGTGAAAACAACGGATTATTTCTCATAGAAGGCACCAGACTTGTTGAGGAAGCTAATAGCGGAGGAATAAAAATAAAATACCTTATTATTAATGAAATAGCAGAAAATGTGCCAAAAATTAATCAAGATTGTCAAATTTTAAGGCTGCCCAATAATCTATTTAAGAAGATTTCAGATACAGTTAGCCCTCAAGGAATAATAGCGATAGCTGAACAAATAGAAATATCATTGGCAGATATAATTCTTGGAGCAAATCCTTTGGTAGTTGTTTTGAATGGCCTGCAGGATCCTGGAAATCTTGGGGCGATCATAAGAACCAGCGCTGCAGCAGGTGCTACTGCGGTATTATTAACCGAAGGAACAGTAGATTTATATAACCCAAAAGTTATCAGGTCTACGATGGGTTCCCTGTTTCAGGTGCCTATTGTAAGTGGGCTTGATGATAATGAGGCAGTCAAATGGTTGAACTATAACTCTATAAATATTATGGTGGCAGATTTAGATAGTGAAGAATATTACTATTCCGCTAACCTTAAAAACCCTTTCGCTTTGGTAATCGGAAACGAAAATAGAGGAGCAAATGATATATGGAGGAAGGCGGCTTATAAAAAGATAAAAATTCCTATTTTAGGATCCACTGAATCCTTAAATGCATCAGTAGCTGCTGGAATAATTCTATATGATGCAGTTCGTCAAAGATTGGGATAAGACACAGGGGGAAGTATGAGTTTTATTGTGCAAACACATTAGAAATAATATTAAAATTTATAAATGGGGAGCACGAAGAGATGAACACAAGAAAAGTTGATACAGAGTTTATTAGAAAATCGTTTAACACAGAAAAAACAGTATCAGATTATACAAGAGCAGTTAAGGAAATTGGGCTATGGGAATCTGAGAAGATGATGATTAAAAAATATTTTAATCCGAAAGACCGAATTTTAGATATTGGATGTGGTGCAGGGAGAACAACCATAGGATTCTATGAGCTTTGTTATCATCTAGTAGAAGGATTGGATTTGGCAGAAGCTATGATAGTGCAAGCCAGAAAAATCAGTAAAGAATTAAATTATGATATAATTTTTAGTGTGGGAGATGCGGCTTGTTTAGATTATAATGATGAAACTTTTGAGGCAGCTTTATTTTCTTTTAATGGGATAATGCAGATACCGGGAAGAGAAAATCGGATAAAAGTGTTAAAAGAAATAAAGCGTATATTGAAACCTAAGGGATATTTCTTGTTTACTACCCATGAAAGGGTCAGCAACAAAGAGTATGAATCATTTTGGAAAGAGGAGAATAGAAGGTGGGCATTGCATTTACAAGACAAAAGGTTACACGAATTTGGGGATAAGGTCATTAGAATGGAAGAGAGAGACATTTTTCTTCATTTTCCCACCAGGGAAGAAGTAATTTCAAGTTTGGAAGAAGCAGGATTTATCTTAATTGAGGGAATATTGCGTTCTGAATTATGTGAAGAGTCGGAAGAAGTAAAGAAGTTTTCCACTGATTGCGTGTTGTGGCTGGTTCAGAAACCTTAGAGGTAAGGATAAAATAGAAAAGAAAACAACTCAAGATATTGCTCCCTTCGGCCGTAACTTCGTATATGCTGATGCCGTTAAACACAATGTTAATTAGTAGTTTAATGGAGTAAAGAAGATGAATAAGAATGAAATTCTTAGAGTTGCTGCTAATGAGTTTGCTGAAAAAGTACATAAACTATCCAGCCTTCTCGAAATTGCAATAATAGGTTCTGTGGCTGGAGATGACCCCTATCCCAACGATCTTGATTTGGTCATCATTATCCGTAATCTTGAGGAGATTACCACTATAGCAAAGTATGCCCGACAGATGAGCAGACACTACCATGGCTGGGAAGTTTTTCTCTTTGATGAGGATGTATCACCCCTGGGCAGGATTTGCCATCGTAAAAAGTGCCCGGGGCAATCAGTTGACTGTTCCGTTCCGGGATGTGGTCAGCCACCTCACCTGAGGGTCCATTCTGATTTTAAATACCAGGAGAAGATATTTTTCAATTCACCCATTGACGTTCTTTGGACCTCTTTCAAAATGAGTCGTTTACTTGAGCACAAAGACGAGTTAGGCATTGCTGAATCACGAAGATATCCTGTATTGGAGGATATTAAGATAAAGTGTATACTTTGCGGTAAAATATTTCTATTCACGGCCAGTGAACAGAAGTGGTACAAAAAACAGAAATTTGACCCACCCAAACGATGTCCAGATTGCATAGAACAGGAATATTATTAAGGGATTAAAAAATTGGTAGCTTGACCGTGGGCTACCTTTGTAAATGGAGTAACGAAGGACGAGGTTGAACGAATTTTACAATGCATTCTCCCGACCGAAAGAAGGAAGTTTGTTTATATCTTTCGATTAAAGGAGAAATAAAAATGTTTGTAGTTCCATTGCCTAACAGCGGATAAAAGGAAATTAAAAATTTCCTCAAATTACTTTCGGCAACTTATTTTTTCCGTAAAATATAAAAGTGATTGTTGAGAACTGTCAAAATTTTTTAAGTGAGGCTAACTCTAATATTCTGGTGCCAGAGATAGGGGAAGTCGTAGTTGGATTCCTCCACTTTACGACTCGTAAGAAAATTTTAAATCGGCGTAGATATGATGAAAATTAAAGAAATTAGAGCAAAAACGCTAATTGTAAAAACAAATCTACCGGAGGGAGATTTTGTTATAAATCCTTATGTTGGCTGTATACATGGCTGTAAATATTGAAGAAAATAAAATAAAAATATTTTGTAAAAAGAATAAAATTAGTTGTAAAATCTATTTTCATCATAAGAGAAGAGATGCTTGAAATGACAGGGAAATGATAGGGGCGGTCCTTTGTCATTTTTTATTTGTCTTATCTATAGAAATACTATAAAATTAATACGTATGAAAAAAATAATATGATTGTATGAGAACTTGCTTTTTCCGTAATTCCTAATTAGTATATAACGACTATTCACTAACGAATAATTTAAAGGTGTGATTATATGAAGAAGAAAGAGTATGATGTTATCATTATTGGTGCGGGACCGGCCGGGATTTTTACCGCTCTTGAGCTGACTAAGAAAAATAATATTTCGGTATTGATATTAGAAAAAGGGAAGGAGATTGAAAAAAGAGAGTGCCCAATGAGAAGTAAAGGCGGCGGATGTTTTCATTGTTCTCCCTGTGCAATAATTTCTGGATGGGGAGGAGCAGGTGCTTTTAGTGATGGTAAGTTAAATTTATCTACCGAAATTGGTGGACAGTTAGATAATTATATTGATAAAAACAAAGTAGCCAAATTAATTAAATATGCTGATGACATCTATCTCGAATTCGGAGCAGATAAAACTGTTTACGGCACAGACGAAGAGAAGATAGATATTATAAAGAAAGAAGCTTCTCTGGCAAAATTGAAACTAATACCCACCAGGATCAGGCACTTAGGGACAGAAAAATGCACAGAAATATTGAAGAAGATGCAGGATTATTTAAGGGCTAAAATTGATATCAAGACCGATACGAAGGTTAAAAAAATATTGGTAGAAAAAGGAAGGGCAATAGGAATTAAGACGGTAAAAGGTGAAATAATAAAAGGGAAATATATAGTAGTTATGCCGGGGAGAGCTGGTTCTGAATGGCTTAAAGAGCAGGCAGAAGAAATGGGTATAAAAATAGCTAATAATCCGGTAGATGTCGGGGTGAGAGTAGAAGTTCCGGCTGTTGCTATGAAACGCTTAACTGATGCGGTATACGAGTCAAAATTAATCTATTACACTCAGAAGTTTGATGATAGAGTCCGTACTTTCTGCATGTGTCCTTATGGTGAAGTAGTTACTGAATTTAATGACGGTATTGCTTCGGTAAATGGGCACAGCTATCAGGAACATCGGACTGATAATACTAATTTTGCCGTATTGGTAAGTACCAATTTTACCGAACCTTTTAAAGAACCGATTGCCTATGGAAAATATATCGCTCATCTGGCTAATATTTTAAGCGGGGGAGTTATGGTGCAAAGATTGGGTGATCTGGAGTTGGGCAGAAGATCTACACCAGACAGACTCAAACACTCTATAGTTACTCCCACTTTAAAAGAAGCTACTCCGGGAGACCTCAGCTTTGTACTGCCCTATAGAATACTTTCCGGAATCCTGGAAATGCTAAAGGCTATGGATGAAATTGCGCCCGGGGTCTATTCTAAATATACCCTATTGTATGGGGTAGAAGTAAAATTTTATTCTTCACGTTTGGAACTTTCCGAATGCTTGGAGACAAAAGTAACTAATCTGTTTGCTGCCGGTGATGGCGCCGGCATAACCAGGGGGCTTATTCAGGCTTCTACTTCAGGGATTATAGTGGCTGACGAAATTTTAAAAAGGAGAAATAAGAATAAATAGATTATGAAAATACTTTTAACTAATGATGATGGAATATATTCGGAAGGGATTCAAATTTTAAAAAAGCAGTTAGATAATATTGCGGAAGTTATGGTAATCGCTCCCGATAGAGAAAGAAGCACTATAGGCCATGCTATAACTCTGCGTAAACCTTTGAGAATTAGAAAAATAAAGATAAACGGTAATTTTTGGGGATTTTCCTTAGACGGCACGCCGGCGGATTGTGTTATTATTGGTTTATTGGAAATTATGAAAGACGAAAAGCCCGATCTGATAGTATCAGGAATTAACCGAGGACCGAATATGGGCGATGATATTTTCTATTCGGGTACAGTTTCGGCAGCAGTGGAGGGAGCGATGAGGAATGTTCCATCTTTAGCTGTTTCCATAGCCGGATTTGAAGACTTTAAATTTGAATCGGCAGCTTTATTTACCAAAAAAATAGCTTTTAATCTGATTAAGAATAATTTGCCCTCAAATTTGGTCTTAAATATTAACTTTCCCAATATCGATTATGAAGAAATTAAAGGGATAGAGATAACCAGACACGGTAAAAGAGTATATCAGGATGAAGTGAAAATAATACATGACCCTCAAGGGACTACCCATTATTGGTTAGGAGGAGAGCTGCCTGAAGGAAAGATAGAACCCGATACTGATTTTGAAGCAATTTATAATAATAAGGTGTCTATAACCCCGCTTTTTTTAGATTTAACTAATTATCAGATGATGCCTAAAGTCAAAGATTGGGCAGAGAAATGGAGTTTTAAATAGAATAATTATAGTTCGGAGAAATTAAAGAGATGAACGACCAGATATATTTAATTTTAATTTTGGTTTTTATAATTTTAGTGCTTTCCAGATTTATAGTAAGACTATACCATGCCGATAACCAGAAAGCTAAAGGAGCAATCTTTTTTTTCCGTATGCTGCTCGGATTTCTGATAGCTATGCTCGTTTTTGTTATAGTAGAAGCGATAAGGGGCAATAACGTTATCGAACGTTTTTTCGGCAGCTAAGGTAAACCGCGGAAACTAATAAGAAAAAATGAAGTGATTTTTATGAATTTTGAAAAAGCACGAGAAGAGATGATAAGATATCAGATAAAGGGAAGAGGCATCAGAGATGAAAGAGTTCTTTCTGCTATGAGTAGTATTCCCCGGGAAAAATTTGTCTTAGAGGGGGAAAAAGATAATGCCTATCTGGATTGCCCTTTATCTATAGGCATGGGACAGACTATCTCTCAACCTTTTATGATTGCCTTAATGACTCAATGTCTTTCTCTTAAAGGCCCGGAAACTATTTTGGAAGTGGGAACCGGTTCAGGTTATCAGGCAGCAATCTTGTCTAGATTAGCTAAAAAGGTATATACTATAGAACGTTTTAGTATCCTGGCAGATAGAGCAGAAAAAATATTTAAAGAATTAGAGATAAAAAACGTTAAGGTAATCGTAGGAGATGGGAGCAAGGGCTTGGAGGAATATTCTCCTTATGATGGTATTATAGTCACTGCGGGGGCTCCGGAAATACCGAAAAGTTTAATAGAACAATTAAATGAAAAGGGCAGGATAGTAATACCTGTGGGCAATTCTTTTTCTCAGGATCTACTGCTGGGGATTAAAGAAAAAGGTAAGTTAAAAATATCAAATTATGGTGGATGTGTTTTTGTTCCCTTAGTGGGAAAATATGGTTGGTAGCAGTAATAAAAAAATGGAGCGGGAAACGGGGTTCGAACCCGCGACCTTTGGCTTGGGAAGCCAACGCTCTACCGCCTGAGCTATTCCCGCAATTATTTCGTCTCAGATATTATACCTAAATATTAATAAATTATCAACTAATATTTCGTATTGAGTATCGCGTATCGCGTATTGCGTGAAGATAAAAAAGATAGGAAAATAAAAGAAATAAATATTCTTTTCTTCCTCTGACTATTCCACCAATATAGAGTGAAGAAAATTTTATACTAACGTAGTGAAAATATGTAATAAATAATAAAATAATAAAAATATAAGGAGAGCAATTTATTGAGATATTATTCAAAGAAGAAAAAGAGTGGTAAGATAAGAAAAATATTGTTATCTTTATTAATAATAATTGTTGCGGTGAGTTTAGTTGATGCCGTAGATATTTATAGGAATAGAGACAAAATACTCCTCGGAGTGTCTGCTTTGGGTGTTGAATTAGAAGGGTTAAATAGAGAAGAGGCCCGGGAGATTCTTCAACCCATTACTTCAAAGTTGATTGATTCCCCACGAATATTAGTATTTGAAGATAAAGAAATAAAGTTTATTCCCCATAAAGAGCTGGATGCTTTTATCGATTTAAATCGGGTAGTCGAGGAAACTTATGCTATTGCCCGCACCGGAAATATTTTCAAGAGAATAAAAGACAGAATTGTAGTCTGGAGAAAAGGATATGAAGTACTTTACCAGATCCAATTCAGTCTACAGAAGTTTGAGGATTTTCAAAACAAGGTAAGCTCTCTGGTAAACCGCATGTCTAGTGATGCTTATGTAGAGGGTAATAGAATCATTGAAAGCAGGACAGGAGTAAAGCTTGATTTAGAAAGATTCAATGAAGAAATTACTGAGTCATTAAAAAGTTTAGATGAAGAAAAATATATTTTTGATCTGCCGGTGACTATTATTGACCCCAAAATAACTACTCAAAATATTCTAACAGAATTATCTATTAATAGGGGATTGGGGGCATATTACACCTCATTGGAAAACAAAGAAGAAAACACTATTTATAATATAAAATTATCCTCTGAAGTTATAAACGGTATATTAGTAAAGCCACAAGAAATTTTTTCTTTTAATAAATATGTAGGGCCTGCTGAAAAAGCAGATGGATATAAGGAAAGCACTATTATTGCTAATGGCACATTTGTAAATGGTTATGGAGGCGGCATCTGTCAGGTATCAAGCACTTTATATAATGCGGTTCTTTTGGCTAATCTACCAATTGTAGAGAGGTATAATCATTCAGTATACGGAGAGGCAACCAAATACGTTCCTCTGGGGCAGGATGCGGCTATATTTTACGGATTTAAAGATCTAAGATTTAAAAACAATTCGGATCATATGATAGTAATTTTTTCGAAAGTTTTTAGAGATACATTACAGGTGAGTATCTTTGGCGGGAACGAGGGCAAAGCAGAAGTAGAAATTATTAGCAAAGATAAAAAGGTAATTGACTATCAGATAATTAGAGAAAAAGATTCTAAGTTGGAGGCTAGCCAGGAGAAAGTTGTTCAAGAAGGGGTGCCGGGTTATCAGATAAAAACTTATCGAATTGTTAAAAAAGATGGAGAAGAAAAGATAGAGTTTTTAGCGGAAGATACTTACAAGAGTGTGCCGATGATAATTAAAGAGAATTAGTATATAGTATTTAGTGAAGAAAATAGAAGAAAGAATTCAGGAGCCAGAAGTCAGAAGCCAGAATAAGATAGTATCGAGTAAAATACAGTAATAAGATTAAATTTCTGAAATTATAAAAACAGATATTTATCACATGTTATATATTACTTCGCTTGCTTGTTAGTTGGTTAAAAAAATACAAGAGAGAAAAAAGTAGGGGCGTATTGCATACGCCCTTTCAGTGAATTACGAATAATTATGTAGGGGTTCGATTTATCGAACCCGCTCTTAGAATTATTAAACAAAACAGTCGAATAAATTCGACTCCTACAGGAAATAAAAAACATGACAAAGAACCGTCCCCTGGTGCATTTTTTTAAAGTAATATTCATTGTATCGATATTATTTCTTTTTTGCTTTCCTCAAACTGCTTTACTGCAAACAACTTCTATAGAATATATCTGCGTCGAAACAGATTATGAAACTCCTGTCTTTATAATTAGGACTGATTCTAAAGAACCGACGATAATGATTGTAGCCGGAACACATGGGAATGAAAAAGCCGGTATTAAAGCTGCGGAATATTTAAAAGATAATCTACACATTGAAAGAGGAACTTTGATAATTATACCAAGAGCAAATATTTTGGCCTGCGAAGAAAATGTAAGGTGTTTCCCAGCGGAAATTAATTTGAATAGAGTATACCCTGGAAATCCCCAGGGGAATTCTATAGAAAAATTAGCTTCCGAAATATTTAACTTGATGAAAAGATACGATATCAGTCTATTGGTTGATTTACACGAGTCGATAGAATTTTACAGAAAGAACCCAAAAAATTATGGCCAGACTGTAGTTATAGATTCTGATGATAATTGCTTGCTTGAGTTGAGCTCTTTTCTTGTTGAGGAGATGAACAGGGGGATTATCGAGGATAGCAATAAATATCAGGTTTTGGTGGACCCGGTCAAAGGAAGCACTGCTTATTGCGCCTATTCTCAACTCGATATTCCTGCTTTAACTTTTGAAACCTGCAGGAAATTACCCTTATCTTTCCGAATAGAAGAACAAATTAAGTTTGTAAAGATAATATTATCTAAATGGAACATGCTCGCAGTTCAGAGATAACTCCGAACCCGATGCGGAATTAGCAAGGGGCGGATAAATCCGCCCCTTGGTGCGCTTTATTCGGTTTCTGTTGCCTTTTCTGAAACTGTCTCTTCTTCTGAAGTTACCTGTTCGGTAGATTCAGGAGTTTGGCTCTCTTCAGCGGAAGATTTTAACGATTCGATTTCAGCGTCAAAATCATAATTGTAAACAATGACAGCCTCTTCTCTTAATTTTGAGATAAGTGTTGATATTCCTTCGTTTTCTCTTTGGGACCTTAAAGTATTGCTAATTTTTTCTTTTGCTTCTTCAAAGGTAGGAGAATATTCCTCTTTCTTCTCTTCGCATTTAATAATATGGTATCCAAACTGTGTTTGCACTACATCACTAATTTCACCTGATTCCAACGAGAAAGCAGCATCTTCAAATTCTTTCACCATCTGACCTCTGGAGAAAAATCCCAGATCTCCGCCGCTTGGGGCAGAAGGTCCTATAGATTTATCTTTAGCCAATTCTGCAAAATCGGTAAGACCTTCTTTGAGCTGTAAAAAAAGATTATTTGCCTCTTCTTCAGTTTCAACCAATATATGACGGGCGTGAACTTGCTCAGGTTCAAAGAAACTCTCTTTATTTTCCTTGTAATATTCTAATAATTCCTCATCGCTGATACTTATCTGGTTCCTGGTTTCTTCTAAAATAGAATTTATCATTAATTGTCTTTTTATATCATCTTTAAGTAGAGCAAGGGTGATATCGTTTGCTTTTAGGGCTTCATTGAATTCTTCAGGAGAAGAAAAATTATCTTTAATCTTGTCAATTTCTAAATTAATCTCATCATTAGAAATCTTAACTTTCTCTTTTTGAGCTTGTTGATAAAAAAGTTCATAATCAATTAGTTGGTTTAATATATTCTTTTTAAAAGAAACAATAGCCGATTGATCTAAACTAGAAAGGGCTTTATCATCGTATCGAGAGATAGCGTTTAAAAAAGTCTTTTGTAGCTGGTCAGAAGTAATGCCCGATTCATTTACTTCGGCGATATAGTATGTTCTTTTCTGTCCACCGGAGGAGTTGTATTGACCTAAGCCGTAAAAAACAGATACAACGAAGGCGGCAATTACTACAATTAGTATCGTTTTCATATTTTTTCTAATTATTCGCAACATAGTTTATTTTAAATCTCCTTTTAATTTAATTGTTATGGGTTCGTTAGTTGCTTACTGGGTTAGCTGGAACAAATTCGTATCTTGCTAGGATGGTTTGCCAGTTTACCGGTTACCCGGTTAAAGAATTAAAGTCAAGCTGGTTAACTGCATTAATTAAGTCCCAACTTACAACTGGGAACCTGTATTTGAAATTAACGACTAGAATTAACTGGCCAATTGGCAAACCGGGTAACTGGGTAACCAAGTAACTAAATTAACTTTTAATTTGTATTTAAAACTAACGAGTAGTTTGGTTGATTGTATATAATATAATATTGTAAATGGTTTTTGTCAAATTAATATTTTGTACCGCGTATCGAGGGAAGAGAAATAAGATGTCCGGTGCATAATAGGCAATTTTTAAAATAAAATATTGTAAAAAAATATTATAAAAAAAGTGGTTAGCAAAAAAAGACTTGACATAAGTTTTAGATAATATAATAATATAGAAGTTTTGTACTCAGTATTAATGAATTTCTTGATAAATTTTTAGTTGTATTATATAATATGAAAGATATTTATTTGGATAGTTTAAATAGTAATACAAACTTGATGTTTTATAATCAAATTTGATGAACAGAATGATATTATGACAATTTCGCCTATAACACTATCATTTTGTTAACCTAATATGCAGAAGATGGGAGGTGTAAATATGGCCAAAATAAAAGTTAAAGATAATGAAGAAATGGATCACGCCCTTAGAAGATTTAAAAAGGAATGCCAGAAGAGTGGAATAATATCCGATCTCCGGCGTCATGAATTTTATGAGAAACCAAGCGTGAGAAGGAAAAAGAAAGCGCTTGCTGCTCAGAGGAAACTAAAAAAAAGAGGTAGATTTTAGATGTCCAAGCAGTTATCGTTAGAAGAAGTTATTTTTAATGATATGAAAGTGGCATTAAAGGAGAACGAAAAATTAAAATTATCGACCTTGCGATTGATTAGGGCAGCAATTAAAAATACTGAAATATCGAAAAAAGATAAACTAACCGAAGATGAAATTATTGGATTAATATCCAGCCATTTAAAAAAGTTAGAAGAATCTTTAGATATTTTTACCAAAGGTCAAAGGCCGGAACTTGCTGATAAGGCAAAAAAAGAGATTAAAATAGTGAAGGAATATCTTCCTGAGCAATTATCTGAGGAAGAAATTAAAAAAATAGTAGAAGAAACTTTCGTAAAATTTGAATTTAAAGGTCTCCAGGATATTGGTCCTGCCATGAAAGAAGTTATGCCCCAATTAAAGGGGAAAGCAGATGGGAAAATAGTTAATAAAATGGTACGGAACTTACTGGATAATTCAAAAGAATAATGTTAAGAATGAAAGACTCAGACTTGCTTTGGTAAGCATTTTGAGTCTTTCTTCGTTTTTGTGATTTTTAATTTAAATATATATCTCGATTTGTTGATAAATTAGTAGTCGTTAGTCGTTAGCTTGAAATTCAATATACAAAATAAACTAGTTAAATAGTATAATTCTAATAATTTACTAATCAGTTAACTAAGTAATTAAATGGTATAGGAACTCTCTTTTTCCGTAATCCCTGTTTTAATAGATACTCGCTTAGCAAAGCAAGCAAAAGGCAGTAAAACAGAGAGGGCACAATTCATTGTGCCCGTACAAAAGAAAAGTAGAGGTACGGCGTGCCGTGTTTTCTTGTACTAATTTATTTTGCATCTTATCTTTGACTATATACTCGATACTGGATACTCGATACTAATTTCACTATTCACTAACGACTAATCTGGGAGTGTAAATTATTTGATAATAAAGTCTAATTTAAATAAAAAACGTAAGATACTTCTTATAATAATTATAACTCTATTTATAATTTTTAGTTTAATTGTTCTAAACACTTACGCAAATGAAAAAGACGAAGTATATTTAGTCTCTATTAAAGGAACAATTGACTTGGGTTTATCTTCTTATGTACAGCGGGCTTTAGAAGAAGCGGTATTAAATAAGGTAAAAGCAATTATTTTAGAAATTGATACCTTCGGGGGAAGAGTTGATGCGGCTACTCAGATAAGAGATAAGGTAACGAGCCTGAATATACCAAGCATAGCCTACGTTAAAAATAGAGCATGGTCTGCAGGAGCCCTAATTGCTATATCTGCAGAATATATTCTAATGGATAAAAGTGCCAGTATCGGTGCAGCAGAACCGCAACCTGCGGACGAAAAGACTGTATCGGCCTTAAGAGCTGAATTTACCTCTACTGCCTTAAGTAGAGGGCGTTCGGAAGATATAGCAGCTGCCATGGTTGACAAAGATGTAGAAATTAAAGGTATAATAGAAAAAGATAAAATATTAACTTTAAATACTGAACAGGCTATAAAATTAAATTTTGTAGATGACAATGCTTCAAGTGTTGAAGAAGTTTTAAATTTCCTAAATCTTAAAGATGCTAAAATAGTAAATATTTATCCAAATTGGGCAGAGAATGTAAGCCGATTTGTTACCAATCCTGTAGTAAGCCCACTATTATTATCTATAGGTTTTTTGGGACTCATAATTGAATTTTGGACCTTAGGCTGGGGAATTGCCGGGTCGATAGGAATAATTTCTCTGTCTTTATTTTTTGGAGGACATATAGTTGTCGGCTTAGCAGGATTTGAAACAATTATCCTGTTTATAATCGGCCTTTTTTTGCTTTTGGCAGAAATATTTTTTATTCCTGGGTTCGGTCTGGCCGGAATAGGCGGAATTGCAGCTATTTTGGCCAGCATATTTCTTACTTTTGGGAATATTACCCAGGCGACTTATTCTATTTTGATTGCCCTGGGTATATCCGTAATAGGGTTTTTCTTATTGATTAAATATATTCCTTCCACTCGAACCTGGAGAAAATTTGTCCTTTCTACTGAGCAGAAAAAGGAATTAGGATATACGGTAGGGACAAAAGATTTAAAACGATTAACCGGAAAAGAAGGCATAGCCATTACACCTTTGCGCCCGTCTGGTATAGTAGAGGTTAATGGTAAAAAATTAAATGCCCTTACCCAGGGAGAATACGTTGATTCTAATACCAAAATTAAAATAATAAGCGTTGAAGGTAATAAAATAGTAGTCGAAGAAGTCGATGTCTCTAATTTAAATTGAAATTATAAAGTTGTATAGGACAGGCTTCTTGGCTGTCTATTAGAATAAATATTATTTTTCAAACAAGGAGGTAAAAAAATGTTTGAGTTATTGATTCCGTTGATTCCAATTATCGTAGTTATTTTTATAATCTATATTTTCTTTCAATTTATACCGGTAGGATTATGGATTTCAGCTATAGCGGCAGGAGTGAAAGTAGGAATTTTTACTTTAGTGGGCATGAGGCTTAGAAGAGTACCCCCTCATAAGATCGTAAATGCCTTAATAAAAGCCACCAAAGCTGGCCTGGAAGTTTCTATTGATAAATTAGAAGCACATTTCTTAGCTGGGGGAGATGTTGACCGGGTAATAGATTCCTTGATTGCTGCTGAGAGAGCCGGCCTTAATTTAACCTTTGAAAAAGCAACAGCTATTGATTTAGCCGGTAGAAATGTCTTAGAAGCAGTTCAGATGAGCGTAAATCCGAAAGTAATAAAAACTCCGGTAGTAGCAGCTGTTGCTAAAAATGGTATTCAAGTTATGGCCACTGCCAGAGTGACGGTAAGAGCAAATATTGAACGCTTGGTGGGAGGAGCCGGTGAGGAGACAATTATAGCCAGAGTAGGAGAGGGAATTGTTACCACTATCGGTTCGTCAGAGACTCATAAAAATGTTTTAGAAAACCCGGATAATATTTCCAAGACTGTCTTAAAAAAAGGTTTAGATGCCGGGACTGCTTTTGAGATATTGTCCATCGATATTGCTGATGTTGATGTAGGTAAAAATATTGGTGCAATGTTGCAGACTGATCAGGCAGAAGCGGATAAGAAAATCGCTCAGGCCAGGGCTGAACAGAGAAGGGCGTTAGCAGTAGCTCAGGAGCAGGAAATGAAGGCCAGAGTTCAGGAAATGAGAGCAAAGGTGGTAGAAGCAGAAGCAGAAGTTCCTAAAGCAATGGCAGAAGCCCTAAGAAAAGGTAAATTAGGAGTAATGGATTATTATAATTTGAAAAATATTGCAGCTGATACTTCCATGCGGGATAGTATTTCTGAAACCTCAAAGAAGAAAGGAAATAAGTAAGATAATATTATTTCATTTAAAGAGGATAGAATAAACAGTGTCATTAGTTTTATATATATTTATTTTCTATATTATAATAAGTTTGTTAAGCAGGATAGGAAATAAGAAAAGAAGATCTTATAGCTTAATACGGAAAGAAGAAGATAAGGCTATCTCTATTTTTTCTGAAATCCAGGAAGAAGCAGGTTCGCCTGAGGAGAAGACTAATATAAGACAAGTTGATAATATAGAAAAAAAGGATAAAATTATTATAGATGACGAGGTTAAAGAATTTTATGAGGATAAAGAGAAAGAAGTTTTAGCTGAAAAGTCGGCAGTAGAAGATGGGGAAGAAATTTCATCTGGCCGGGAAAGCGGATTGGAAATATATTTGTCGAATAATATTCTGGTTAACGGAATAATATTATCAGAGATAATTGCGCCACCTAGAGCTTTAAGGCCTTATGATTTTCAGAAATATAGAAGACTGCGATAAATTGGTTTTAAGTGAATAGTTGTTAGTTGTTAGTATAAATATAAGATGTAAGTTTTCAGTTGCATGATGAGAGATAGTTGATACTGGTTAACCAACTTAATTTTAATTATTCAATCGGGTAACCGGCTAGCTGTCTTCACTATATACTTATATACCCGATACTCATTTCTTCGCGAGATACGATTCGCGAGATACGAGATACGAGTTTATTACTATATTTTACGAAAGTAGGGAAATATAATAGAACAAGACAAAAATATAAGTAAAAGCATATTAATTAATAATAAAGATGAGCTAAGAGAACTTTTTGGACAATATGATGAAAATATTAAATTTATCAACCAGTATTTTTCCATAAAAACATCAACACAAAATGACAGCAAGTTAGTTGTTTCGGGGATAAAGAGCGAGACGGATAAGGCTGTAAAAATAATTGAAGGATTGCTCTCCATAATCAGAAAAGGGCATACACTTACTATGGCACAGGTAAAATACCATGTTGAAATGTCTGAGAATAAACAGCCTGTAGATTGGAAATTATTATACAAAGACGTGATTCGCGTTTTTAAAAAAGATAAAGAGATTAGACCAAAAACCTTAGGACAACAGAAATATATAGAAGCAGTTAGAAAGAATGATATTGTCTTTGCTATCGGACCTGCTGGGACGGGAAAGACTTACTTAGCAGTAGCCATTGCCCTGTCTGCCCTAAAGAACGAAGAAGTGGATAGAATAATTTTGGTTAGACCGGCGGTAGAAGCCGGGGAAAGTTTAGGTTATTTGCCCGGAGATTTACTGGAAAAGATAAACCCCTATTTTCGCCCCTTATATGATGCAATGTACGAGATGATGCCTTCCGAAAAATTCCAAAAGTATATGGAAAGAAGGATAATAGAAATAGCCCCTTTAGCCTATATGAGAGGAAGAACCTTAAATGATTCCTTTATTATTTTAGACGATGCTCAAAATACTACTTTAGGTCAGATGAAGATGTTTTTAACCCGTTTTGGTTTTGGTTCTAAAGTTATAATTAATGGAGATATTACTCAGGTAGATTTACCACTTAAAGAACATTCCGGATTAGTAAGAGTGGAAAGGATACTTAAAAAGATAAAAGGTATCGAATTTGTATATCTTAATGATCGGGATGTGGTGAGACACAGATTGGTTCAGGAGATTATCCGTGCTTACGAAAAGGAAGATTTACGGAACCAGAAAAAGGAGTGATGCAACCTTATGAAATTATATGAGAAATGGAATAAATGGAAAAGTAGAGATAAAATTTCAGGTAAAAATATGCAAAAGAAAAAATTAAGTGATAAAAACATAATACAAAAAATATCTATATTTTTTATTTTGTTAATCGCCGTTACCCTCGTTCTGTCTATTAATTTTTTCCCGGATAAAATTCTCTTGAAAGAAGGGCAAATCTGCACTAAAGATATTCTGTCCCCGGGTGATTTTGAATTTGTAGATGTAGAAGCAACACAAAATTTAAGAGAAAAAGCTGCTAAATCGATAAAAGAAGTGTATGATTTAAATTTAGCAAATATTGAAAATGTTGAAAAACAAATAGATAGTCTCTTTTCAAAGATAAAAGAATACAAAGGGAAAATAGATGAATCATCTAAAGATGCTACCGCTAATATAACGGAGAGCGATAGGAGATTGACAGATGATGAATTAAACGAAATGGCTAATGAAATAAATGAAAATTTAGGATTGTATATTAATGAAAAGGTCATAGCGGATTGCTTTCAATTCGATAATTTATCTTTAGAGAAAATAAGGGTAGATATTAAAAGTTCTATGAGAAAAATTATGGGACAAGGAATTAAAACAGATGATTTAGAAAATGCTAAAAAACAATTAATTAGAGAGATTAGTGAGATTTCCCTTGATCATCACGATGCCCTGATTGCCAGCGATATTGCTACCTCTTTACTTTTACCAAGTTTATTTTTAAATGAAGAAGATACAGAAAAAAGACATCAGGAAGCTATTGCTTCAGTAGATGATATTATAAGAACAATTCAAAAAGGACAGATAATTGTAAGAAAAGGAGAAGTGGTAACTTCGGAAGATATCGCCATTCTTAATGCTTTAGGTTTAAAAAATCCCAAGATAAATTTTTCCAACATTATCGGAATGATTATGATTACTGCGATCTGCCTTTTAGTGTTCTTTTTATATTTAAACTACTTTTATTCTGCTATTTATGAAAATGTAAACAAATTGATATTACTGGGTATTATTTCTATTTTTGTTGTTTTGCTCGCTAAAATAGCAAGTCAGGCATCTGGATATTTGATGCCCATTGCTTCTGCCTCAATGTTAATTGCCATATCTTTAAGTCCCAATATTGCCATATTGCTTACTGTCATATTAAGCTTGTTAATAGGATTTATTCCGGGAGGCGGATTAAATTATATTTTAGTCTCGGTAATTAGCGGGATAGTAGCTATATATAGTATTCGGAAAGCCACCCAAAGGTCAAGCCTGACCCGTGCAGGATTAATTATTGCCGGAGTTAATATCATTACTATATCAGCTTTGGGTTTAATCAATAATGAAGGTTATTATCTGATTTTACAAAACAATCTATGGGGAGTGTTGAGCGCTTTTTTAGCAGTCATTTTGACTATCGGAATTCTACCTTTCTTGGAAAGCTATTTTGATATCACCACATCTTTTAAACTGATGGAATTATCTAATCCTAACCAGCCTTTACTGAAAAAGCTGATATTGGAAGCGCCGGGGACATATCATCACAGTATAGTTGTGGGAAATCTATCTGAGACTGCTGCTGAAGAGATTGGGGGTAATGGGCTATTGGCTCGGGTTGGTGCTATTTATCATGATATAGGTAAAATAAAAAGACCTTATTTCTTTACTGAGAATCAAGAGGCGTATAAGAATATTCATGATGAGATGGAACCCAGTTTAAGTGCTTTAGTCATTGCTTCTCATGTTAAAGAAGGAATAGAATTGGCGAAAAAAAATAAACTCCCTAAAGATGTAATTGATATAATTGCCCAACACCACGGAACCAACTTGATTACCTATTTCTTCCACAGAGCTTTAAAAGAAAATGGATCAGTTAATGATGCAGTCGCCGAAGAGAATTATCGTTATTCCGGACCAAAACCCCAGACTAAAGAAGCAGGAATTATTTTATTAGCTGATTCGCTGGAAGCGGCAACCAGAAGTTTAAATAATCCTACGGCATCTAGAATAAAAAACCTAGCGAAAGAAATTATCCAGAAGAATTTAGAAAATGGCCAGTTGGAAGAATGTGATTTGACCTTGAAAGACTTGGATAAAATTGGAGATAGTTTTTCCCGGATTCTTACCGGAATGTTTCACAGCCGGGTGGAATATCCCGATGAGGATTTAATAAAAAAAATAAAAGAAGAGGGAAAAAGGAATGGAAATTCTAATAAAAAATCAGCAGAAAACAATAAAGATAAATCAACGGAAGATAAGGGAGATAGTCAAAAAGGCTCTGCAGTTTCTGAAAGTTGATGAAAAAACTGAAATTAGTATTTTATTTACTGATGATAAATTTATAAGGTCACTGAATAATAAATATCTAGGGATTGATAAATCAACCGATGTTTTATCTTTTAGTTTATGGAAAGGGTCTGTCAAAACTCCGGAAGCAGAGAGCGATAAACTTTTGGGAGATATAATTATCTCTGTTGAGACTGCCCAAAGGCAGGCAGATAAGTTAAATCATAGTAGGGAAAAAGAGTTAGCAGTATTGTTGATTCATGGATTATTGCATTTAACCGGTTATGATCACGAAAAAGACAAAGATTACAAAATTATGCAGGAAAAAGAGAGTGAAATCTTGAAAACATTTGCTTTGTAACCCGATGTTTAATATAATGAAATTAGTTATTATATTTATTTACTTTTTTAGGTTATTTTAGCCTAAAAAAGTAAATATGTAGAAAAATGCTTAGCATAGATTGGCTAAAAAAAATCTAAAAATGGGAGGTGAAGCATAAGCCAATAAAATATTTGCTTTTAGTTAGTATGTAAAACTATATTTTAAAAAATTAAAGGAGATTTTATTAATGTTAAAAAATAAGACAATATTAATTTTAGTATTAGCAATTAGTTTAGTAATGGGAATGTTCAGTTTTGGGATGGCTGCTGAAAGACAATTTGTAGCAATAGCAACCGGTGGAACGGGCGGTACTTATTACCCCTTAGGTGGAGCTTTGGCCCAGATGCTTTCTAATAATGTTGAAGGTTTAATAGTTACTGCTCAATCAGGAAATGCTTCAGTAGCAAATTGTAATTTAATCAGCAGAGGACAAATTGAAACTGCTTTTTCACAAGCTAATACAACTTATTGGTGTTATAGCGCAACGGGGATATTAGTGGGTACACAACCTATTACTAATTTAAGAGGCATTGCTTCTTTATACCCGGAAACTATTCATATAGTTGCTACCAAGGCTTCCGGAATTAAAACCATAGAGGACCTCAAAGGGAAGAAAGTTGGAGTGGGTGCACCCAACAGCGGAACTGCTGCTGATGCTGAAATAATATTAAATGCCCATGGTATCCACATGGGTGATATTCAGGCAGATTTTTTAAGCTTCAATGAAGTTGCCCAGCGTTTGATCGACGGACAAATAGATGCCGGTTTTACCACTGCAGGTTTTCCAACTTCCAGTATCATTAATATAGCTACCAAAAGAGATATTGTATTGATTCCAATAAGTACAGAAAAGATAAAAGAATTAACGGATGCGATTCCTTATTACGGAGCTACAGTTATTCCTGGTGGACTGTATAAAGGCGTAGATGCAGATGTTCCAGCACTTGCTACACCTGCTTTATGGATCTGTGATGCCAAATTATCACCTACTGTAGTCTACAAAATGACCAAAGCTTTATGGGAACATAGAGATGTATTAGAAAAAGTACATTCTCAAGGTAAAAATATTACTTTGGAAACTGCCCTTGACGGTATAGGAATACCTTTGCATCCGGGTGCAGAATTATATTACAAAGAAGTTGGCTTGGTTAAATAATTTAGGAAAGCAGAATCCGGGTACCATAAAATGAGATATATTTCTATGGTACCCGGAATTAATTTATATGTTAAAAAATAGATATGTTGCACTATTCGGATTATTTATTGCAATAATTATCATTATAATATTATTCTTTATCCCAGTATATACCCTGGAACTAAAGTCTTTTTCTGATGGTGAAATCGTTTTTTTAGAAAAAGTCCAGTCAGGGGATGAATTTATTTTAAAATACACTCACTCTGTCGCCCTAACTCCTGTGTGGGAAATATTTATAATTGATAAAGATTATCAAATTGTATTAATTGAAACTGATTTTCTTGACCACGGAGCGGGATTACCTTATGCAACTTTTGATAAAGAAATATTTGTGGAAGAGGAAGATAGATTTAAAATAAAAAATATGCAAAGGATTATACCTATCCCAATTTATTATAGAATTGGGGCGATAAGAGAAAATATTTTTTACTTTAAAGACAAAGAAATTAATTTATCTTCATTAGTTGGAAATAAATTATTAACACTTGAAATAAATAGGAGTAGTTTATTTAATTATCTTAGGAGGAAACTTGTAAATGGTTGAAGATGTGAAAACTGAAAATAATGAAATTGATGTTCAAAAACTTATGGAACAATATGATTCAGAATCAAGAATTAGAAGACCTCTCGGTATCGCGGCTATAATCATTTCTATTATAGCTATATCTTTTTCGGCTTTCCAATTTTATACCGGAGGATTTGGTCTGCTTTTAGCTCTAAAACAGAGGGCATTTCATCTGGCTTTTACTTTAAGTTTAGCATTTCTTATTTATCCTGGTTCCAAGAAAGGATTTGACAAAAATAAAGATAAAATACCTTTTCAGGATATAATTCTGGCTATATTAGGAGCAGGCGTGTGTTATTATTTAGTTGAATTTTACGATGCTATGGTAATACGCTCTGGCCTACCTACTACACTCGATTTAATAGTGGGCGGTATGGCTATCATATTAGTCTTGGAAGCAACCCGAAGAATTATTGGTTCAGCTCTTCCCATAGTAGTAACTGTGTTTTTATTATATTCTTATTTCGGGCAGATAATGCCGGGATTCTTCGCTCATCGAGGGTACTCATTGGAAAGAATAATAGAGCATTTATATTCAGGAACAGAAGGGATATTTGGCATTCCTTTAGGAGTATCTGCTTCTTTCGTCTTTCTCTTTATTCTTTTTGGCGCGGTGCTGAATAAGACCGGGATGGGTAAATTTTTTATCGATGTGGCTATGGCTCTTGCCGGTCATACCACCGGTGGACCGGCTAAGGTTGCGGTTATTGCCAGCGGATTTATGGGCTCTATAAATGGAAGTTCAGTGGCAAATACTGTAACTACCGGTAGTTTCACCATTCCTTTAATGAAGAGCATAGGTTATCGAAAAGATTTTGCCGGAGCAGTAGAGGCTGCCGCTTCTACCGGTGGGCAGATATTGCCTCCGGTAATGGGAGCAGCTGCTTTTGTAATGGCTGAATTCTTAGGGATTCCCTACATTAAAATTGCCGCGGCAGCAGCTATTCCTGCTGTTATATATTATATTGCCGTAATGACAATGGTTCATCTGGAAGCTTGTAAATACGGATTAAAAGGTCTACCCAAAGAAAGACTTCCCAAATTAAACAAAGTATTAAAAGCCAGGGGTCATTTAATTATCCCTATACTGGGTTTAGTATATTTATTGGTCAGAGGATATACTCCCTTATTCTCTGCTTTTTGGGCAATTGTGATGAGTTTAGGTATAAGTATGGTAAAATCTGAAACCCGCCTAAATCTAAAGAAATTAGGTGAAGCATTTGAGGATGGTGCCAAGAGCGCCTTGGGTGTGGCAGCAGCTTGTGCCTGTGCCGGAATGGTAGTAGGAGCAGTAACTCTTACCGGTTTAGGATTAAAGATTGCTAATGGGCTTGTGATGTTAGGTCACGGAAATCTAATGTTAACCCTCTTCTTTACTATGATAGCCTCCATTTTATTGGGAATGGGACTTCCTACAACTGCAAAATATATCATTCTATCTATCATGGCAGCACCTGCTTTGGTTGATTTAGGGGTAAACCCTTTAGCTGCCCATCTATTTATCCTTTACTTTGGAGTCATCGCTGATCTTACCCCGCCAGTTGCGGTAGCAGCTTATGCCGCAGCAGGAATTTCCGGTGGTAATTCTATGAAAACCGGTTTTATTGCCGTGAGATTAGCGGTAGCGGGATTTATGATTCCTTACCTTTTTGCCCTTGACCCTGGATTATTAGGTATAAATAGTACAGTTGGACATACTTTATTATTGATTGTTACTGCTTTAGCCGGTGTATTAGCTTTAGGAGCAGCAGCTGGAGGTTATCTACTGGATAATACTAAAATATATGAAAGAGTTATATTAATTATTAGCGCGCTTGCTCTATTAACACCCGGATTATTAACTGATAGCGTGGGTATTATCTTATTAGCTGGAGTAATAATCTTACAGAAGATGAGAATATCGAAGAAAGTTAAATTTGCATAATTTAATTAAAAATAAGCTGTATTAATTTTTAGTAATTTTATGCTTTAAAACTGTTAGATTAGGAATTTAAAATATACAATTATTGTTTATCTTTAGATTCCTAATCTAATTGAGCAAAAGTAGATACATTAAATCAGTTAAATTAATTAAAATGGTCGATATTTTAGAATATACTTAACGGTTTTTTAAAAAGTTGCGGTGATTATTTTTTGGATGACCCCCTTAATTTAATAATATTGATATTTGAAGTTATCGCTTTATTAGGTTTTATAGTATTATCTGCCTTTTTTTCCGGCACAGAGACTGCTCTCTTCTCACTTAATAAGCTGCAATTAAAAAAAATGCAAAAAGAAGAAGAAAATAATTGGCGGATAAAATCAATTATCAGACTCCTTGATGACCCCCAAAGAACCTTAATTTCTATTTTAATCGGGAATATATTCGTAAATATTTCTGCTTCCTCTTTGGCTGCTTATTTAGCCATAAAACATTTTGGAAATATAGGCATTGGTATAGCCAGCGGAATAATGATTTTTATAATACTTATTTTCGGAGAAATTATCCCCAAATCATTAGCTGTTGCCAATGCTGAAGCTATTAGCAAAAGAGTCGCCAGACCGATAGAAATAATTTCCACCGGGTTGTTTCCTCTAATAAAATTTTTCAAAATATTAATTAATGGCCTATATTATTTTTTAAGAATGAAAAAGACTAAAGAGAAAAAAGAAATTACCGAAGAAGATTTAATAACCCTGATAGATGCTGGTAAGGAGGAGGGAGTGATAGAAGAGGAAGAGAATGAAATGATTAGAAATATATTTGAATTTGGCGATACTACGGTAAAAGAAGTAATGATTCCTCGGGTGGATATGGCCTGCGTTCCTTCTGATACTAAATTGGATTCAATATTAAAATTGATTAAAAAAATGGGGCATTCGAGAATACCTGTTTATGAAGAAGCTATAGACAATATTATCGGAATATTATATGCCAAGGATCTTTTAGGCATATATGAACAATGGTATACTTCAAAGGAAAAGTTTGATTTAAAGGGGATAATAAGGGATGCTTACTTTGTTCCGGAAAATAAAAAAATAGATGAACTGTTAGATATTTTTCAGAAAGATAAGATACAAATTGCTATTGCTATTGATGAATATGGCGGGACAGCAGGATTGATTACCATGGAGGATGTGGTAGAGGAAGTGGTAGGCGAGATAATTGATGAATACGATAAAGAAATAAAATTGTTTGAAATGATCGGAGATAATACTGTAATTGCCGATGGCATAATAGATATTGAAAAAATAAATGAAATTTTAAACATCGAAATACCTGAAAATGGTTTCGAGACCCTGGGTGGTTTTATTTTTGACTTATTGGGCAGGGTACCTAAGAAAGGTGAAAAGATTAAGTATCA
>Ga0307430_1000543_pt1 | contig 32128 bp, 27 predicted proteins | sample SalMarWE160130MG_FD_202159 | JGI IMG/M metagenome (GOLD analysis project Ga0307430, IMG submission 202159) | Salt marsh sediment microbial communities from the Plum Island Ecosystem LTER, Massachusetts, United States - WE1603-130 | ecosystem: Environmental > Aquatic > Marine > Intertidal zone >...
CTGGGCCGTAAGGCCCAGGTTCTCGACGAGAAACACGAATCTTGAGCCCCGTAGGGGCGACAGAAGTCTTTCGCGAAAAACGGCACTCTTTTGGCGCCGGCGAGGTTTTTCAGCACCCTGCTAGGACAGTTTTTCGGGACTTCGATCACGTATTGTGCGTGACGCGTGTCCGATCCCGCTGCCGCGCGAGCCCAGCCCATGCAGCGGGCGAACCCGCCATCTCGGCGGGCGACAATAGGCCGCCCCCTGCGGGGGCTCTCGGTATTGTCGCGCCTGCTGCCTGAGAGTGTGGTGATGCTTGTTGGCCGCGTGTGGATGCTCTCGATCCCGGCGTGCCGTGTTTGCGCGGCACCGCCCAAACGAGCAGCCGTGGGCACACAACGAGAATACGTCATCGTAGTTGCGACCTCATGCACTACCCCCAGACGCCCCTGGCAGGGCTTGTGCTTGTTTAGCGAGCTCCTATCGCCTGGATTAGGGGAACGGGCCGTGCGCTTGACAGGACGGGGCGAGGGCGGTTAGTTTTGGGTGCGGGAGTGGTCGGATGTCAAGACTCCTTGTTGTCTCGAACAGGTTGCCCGTTAGTGTGTCGCGTCAACGGGGCGAGTATGCCTTCACGCCGAGTGCGGGCGGGCTCGCGACCGGTCTGGCCTCGGTGGCCGAGTCGCTCGAGATGCATTGGATCGGCTGGCCCGGGATGCCGAGCAACCGGCTCTCGGAGGCCGAGCGCGAGCAGATGCGCGCCATCCTGGGCAAGGACAAGCTCCATCCGGTGTTCCTGACGCGGCGCGAGATCGAGCAGTACTACTACGGCTTCGCCAACAAAACGATCTGGCCGCTGTTCCACTATTTCGCCCTGTACGCTCTCTACGAGGACTTCCACTGGAAGGCGTACGTCAAGGTCAACCAGTTGTTCTGCGACGCCATCATGGAGCACGCGGAGCCCGGCGACCGGATCTGGGTCCACGACTACCAGTTGATGCTGCTGCCCGAGATGCTGCGCCAGCGGCTGCCGGAGGCGAGCATCGGGTTTTTCCTGCACATCCCGTTCCCGTCGTCCGAGGTGTTCCGCACCCTGCCGTGGCGGAGCGAGATCCTCAACGGCATCCTCGGCGCCGACATGGTCGGTTTCCACACGTACGATTACGTGCGCCACTTTCTGAGCAGCGCCGCGCGCATCGAGGGCGTCGAGCACTCGCTCGGCCGGCTGATCGCCCACGACCGCCTGGTCAGCGCCGACGCCTTCCCGATGGGCATCGACTACGAGCGGTACGCCGCGGCGGCCGAGGCGCCGGAGGTCCAGCGCGAAGTGGCTCGAATCCGCGAGAAGGTAGGTCATCCCAAGATCATCCTGTCGATCGACCGACTAGACTACACGAAGGGCATCATCGAGCGGGTGGAGGCGTTCGACCTGTTCCTGTCCGAGAACCCGGAATACAGGGAGCGGGTCTCGATGATCCTGCTCACGGTACCGTCGCGGAGCGACATCGACCGCTACCGCGAGCTGCGGCGGCGGCTCGAGGCGCTCGTGGGCCGGATCAACGGCGAGCACGGCACGATCGGCTGGTCGCCGATCTGGTACCTGTACCGGTGGGTGCCGTTCGACCGGCTCGCCGCGCTCTACAGCGTGGCCGACGTCGCGCTGGTGACCCCGCTGCGCGACGGGATGAACCTGATCGCCAAGGAGTTCATTGCGGTCAAGACCGGGACAAAGGGCGTGCTTGTGCTGAGCGAGATGGCCGGCGCGGCCAGCGAGCTCGGCGAGGCGATCGCCGTGAACCCGAACAACAAGCGCGAGCTCGTCGAGGCGATTCAGCACGCGCTCGAGATGCCGGCCGACGAGCAGATCCAGCGCAACAAGCGGATGCAGGACCGGCTGTCGCGCTACACCGTGCAGCGTTGGGCGCGCGATTTCCTCGACGCGCTTGACCGGACGAAGGAAGCCCAGCAGAGGCTCGTCGTCAAGAACCTGAGCCCGGAGGCCGCGACGCGGCTCGTCGCCGAGTTCCGCGAGAGCACGAAGCGGCTGCTGTTCCTCGACTACGACGGGACGCTCGTCCGGTTCTTCAAGAAGGCCGAGGACGCCGTGCCCGATCCGCAATTGCTCGAGCTGCTGCGCGATCTGGCGCGCAGCCCGGACAATACGGTCGTGCTAGTGAGCGGACGGGATCGGAACACGCTCGATACCTGGTTTGCCGACGTGGGGGTCTCGCTCGTGGCCGAGCACGGCGGCTGGGTCCGCGAGGCGGCCGAGCCGTGGGAGCCGACGGTCGGCATGGACTCCGAGTGGAAGGGGACGATCCGGCCCATTCTCGACCTGTACGCGGATCGAACGCCCGGCTCGTCCGTCGAGGAGAAGGATTTTGCGCTTGTCTGGCACGTGCGCGGCGCCGATGCAGAACTGGCGGGCCTGCGCCGAAGCGAGCTGCGCGACGCCGTGCAGGACATGACGGCGAACCTCGACGTCGGCGTGTTCGAGGGCGACAAGATTTTCGAGATCAAGCGGACGGGCGTCGACAAAGGACGGGCCGTGGCTCGGTGGCTTCAACACGGCACATGGGATTTCGTCCTCGCGATCGGCGATGATTACACGGACGAAGACATGTTCGGCGCCCTGCCGCCCGCGGCGTATTCGATCAAAGTGGGCCGCGGGATTACGAAGGCGCGATTCAGTGTTCGCAGTGTTTTCGAATCGAGAGACCTCCTTGCACGTCTGACCAGGAGTTAGCATGCTGCACCTCGAGGATTTCCGCCACATCGTGCCGGACGCCACGCTCGCCGAGATCTACGCGCGAGCCCGGGGCCTCTACGGCAAACACGTCGTCCACGTCAACTCGACCTATACCGGCGGCGGTGTCGCCGCCATTCTCGAGTCGCTCGTGCCGCTTATGAACGACGTCGGGATCGACGCCGGCTGGCGAATCCTGCACGGGACAATGGACTTCTTCGAGCTGACGAAGGAGTTCCACAACGCGCTGCAGGGCAAGAAGCTCAAGCTCACCCCGTCGAGGAAGAAGCTCTACCTCGAGGTGAACGAGAACTTCGGCCGGTTCACGCACCTCGACCACGACTGCATCATCGTCCACGATCCCCAGCCGCTGCCCCTGATCAGCGTCTATACGAAGCGCCAGCCGTGGATCTGGCGCTGTCACATCGACCTGTCCGATCCGCAGCCGGACCTGTGGGAGTATCTCAAGGACTTCCTGATCAAGTACGACCAGGTCATCGTGTCCGACGAGAGCTACTTGAAGCCGGACCTGCCTGTCGACCAACGGCTCATACGGCCGGCCATCAACCCGCTCACCGAGAAGAACAGGCCCCTGCCCGAGTCGACGATGGCCGCTGTTCTCGATCAGTTCAACGTGCCGAGAGATAAGCCGCTCGTGACGCAGGTCTCGCGCCTCGATCCGTGGAAAGACCCGGAGGGCCTGCTCGACGTGTTCACGCTCGTCAAGAAGGAGATCGATTGCCGGCTGGTCTTCTGCTACAACGTCGCCACCGACGACCCGGAAGCGCTCAGGATGTACGACCGTGTGTTCAGGAAGGCGCGGAAGGTGGCCAAAGAGGAGGACGTGCTCTTCGTCGTCGGCAACAAGGACACGCTCGTCAACGCGCTGCAGAAGGTCTCCGACGTCATCGTGCAGAAGTCCACGCGCGAGGGGTTCTGCCTTGCCGTGACCGAGGCGTTGTGGAAGGCCAGGCCGGTCGTGGCCTCACGCGTCGGCGGTATCCCGAGCCAGATCCAGGACGGCGAGACCGGCTTCCTGATCGAGAAGGACGACACCGAAGGGTTTGCCGACAGAATCGTCCACCTCCTCGCACACCCGGAAGAGGGCCAGGCCGTGGGCGAACGCGCTCGCGAGGCGACCCGCGAGAAGTTCCTGATCCCCAGGCTGCTCTCCGACTACCTCGACATGCTCAACGCCATGTTCGGCAACCACGTGGCCTGACCGGTCCCTCGCGGCGTCGAGGCAGTCCCCCGCCGTCCCCAAGTGCGGTGCCACAGGCGACGAAGAGCCACGCCTCACGAGAAGCACGCGAAACCGGGTCGAACTCGCACGAGCGCACACCTGCAAGCCCCGCCAGGGGCGTCTGGGAGTAGCCTCGGGCGCAAGGGCCTGTTGAAAAAGGCTCTCTATGTAAGCCCTTTGGGCTATGTGGTGGTGTTGTGTTCCCTCCCGACCCAGGGCGTTGCCCTGGGCTGTGCTATGAAGCCCCTTCGGGGCAACGAACGAGAACCCACATCCCACTTTTTCAACAGGCCCGCAAGCCCGTGGAATCAAGGGACCCCAAGAGCACCGGAGCCCCGTCTGGGGCGATTGAGGTCGCGTGCTCAATCGCCCCTGACGGGGCTCGGGTGTTTTTCGATTCCGCTTCCCACGGGCTTGCGCCTGTCCGACGCGAAGCGTCGGCGGCTGCTGCCAGTCGCCGCTGCGCGGCTCACGCGGGACGACCCCACGTGCATGCGCTGTGAGGAGTGCGCGTCTAGCCGAGGGCCACGTCGAGGACCATCATCACCGTGAAGCCGATCATGGCGCCGGCGGTGGCGATGTCGGCGTTGCCGCCGCGCATGGCTTCGGGGATGACTTCCTCGACGACGACGAAGATCATCGCCCCCGCCGCGAATGCCAGCGCGTAGGGCAGGGTCGGCTGAGCCACCAGCACGACGGCGGCGCCGATCACGCCGGCGATCGGCTCAACGATCCCCGAAAGCTGCCCGTACCAGAAGCTCTTGATCTGCGACATCCCGTCCCGCCGCAGCGGCATCGAGACCGCCATTCCCTCGGGGAAGTTCTGAATCCCGATGCCGAGCGCCAGCGCGAGTGCGCCCGCCAGCGTGGCTGAAGGAAGCCCAGACGCCGCAGCCCCGAACGCCACGCCGACCGCCAGCCCCTCGGGGATGTTGTGCAACGTGATCGCCAGGATCAGCAGCGTCGTCCGCCTCCACCTCGTCGAGATCCCCTCCGCCTCTTCGATCGGGGCATGCAAGTGCAGGTGTGGAAGAACCCTGTCAACGAGCCGCAGGAAGACGCCGCCCAGGAGGAAACCGATCGCTGCCGGCAGCCAGGCCGGCAGCCGTCCGCCTGCCGACATCTCGATCGACGGGATCAGCAGCGACCAGCAGCTCGCGGCGATCATCACGCCCGCGGCGAACGCCAGCATCGCGTCGAGCAGCTTCCGGCTCATCCTCTTCGTGGTGAAGACGGCCGCAGCGCCCAAAGCGGTGACCAACCACGTGAAACACGTCGCCACGAGTGCCTGCACTATGGGCGAAAGGCTCTTGAGCCACTCGATCATGACGTGCTCCTCGCTTCGTCCGACGCGCCGCTACCTAACGCCTGCTCGATGATCCGGCCATGCGTCTTGAACGCGATGGGCGGCAGCGCGTCGGGCCCGAAGTACCCGACGTCGCACGCGTCGTCGCCCGCCGCGAGCTCGCCGCCGACCACGCGACCGGCGAACACGATGAGCAGGCAGACGTAGCGCGGGTCGTCGAACACGCTCACGACGTCGACGATCCCGTCCAGCTCCACGTCAAGGCCCGTTTCCTCCTTCGTCTCCCGGATCGCGCACTCGCGGACCGTCTCGTCGATCTCGACGAAGCCGGCCGGCAACGACCAGCGCCCCTTCTTCGGCTCAATGGCGCGCTGCACGAGGAGAATTTTCTCGTCCTGCACGACGACGACGGCCGCCGCCGGCACCGGATTGACGTAGCTGATCGCGCTGCACGCAGTGCAGACGGCGCGTGGCCGTCCGTTGATGTCGCGCATCACGAGCTCCCCGCCACAGCGGCTACAATGCTTCGGGCCTGACTTCATTCTGTTTCCTCGATGAGTGCTTCGACCGCTTCCCTCGTCACACCTCGAATCGCGAACGTCTTGTCGCGTGACGTCGCCCCGGCTACAAGCTCAATGTTCGATTTCGGAATGCCGAGCGCCTTGGCGAGCAACTCGACGACCGCCTTGTTTGCCTTCCCCTTGTCGGGCGGCGCCGTCACCGCGACCTTGAGCGCGCCGCCGTGCTCGCCGACGATCGCATCCCGCGACGCCTTCGGCTGCGCACGCACCCTCAGAATCACGGCGCCGTTCTTCAGTTGAGTGTCGAGCATGGAAAGCCCATCCGCGACGGTTCGTTCCGAACGCCCTGGTCCCTGCCGGAAAACGAGCACGGGTCGACCCCAAGCCCCCGGCAGAAGCACGCCTCGGCCCTGAGCCCCCGCAGGGGGCGACCTGTTGTAGCCACGGGCGTCAGCCCGTGGAAAGCGAGCACGACAGAGCCGCAAGCCCCCGCCGGGGGCTCGGGCGCGCACGGGCCATGCCGATCCCACGGGCTGACGCCCGTGGCTATGCGATGTCGCCCGCCGAAACGGCGGGTTCGCCCGCTGCGCGGGCTTGGCTCGCACCAAGACCCGTTCTGAGAATGACGATCGGCGTTCTGCTGCACTTGCATACTCTCAGGTTAAGCCGAAGGCCCATGCAAGAGTGCTGCTATCTTTCCTCGAATATCGCCGAGCCGATGCGGACCATCGTGGCGCCTTCCTCGACGGCGACCTCGTAGTCCTGCGTCATGCCCATCGACAGGTGCGGCAGCTCTATGTCGACCTCTTGCCGGATGCGGTCGCGCAGCTCGCGCAGTCGGCGAAACACGTGGCGCACGTCTTCCGCGTCGTCAACGAACGGCGCCATCGTCATCAGGCCGCCGAGGTCGACGTGCGCCATCCGGCTGATCGCGTCGGCCAGCTCGTGCGTCTCGTCGGGCGCGGCGCCGAACTTCGACTCCTCGCCCGCGACGTTCACCTCGATCAGCACGGGCACGATCTCCTGCGCTATCGCGGCGCGCTTCTCGATCTGCTCAGCGAGCCGGAGCGAATCGACCGAGTGGATCATGTCGAACACCTCGATGGCGAGCTTGACCTTGTTGCGCTGCAGATGGCCGATGAGGTGCCACGTGACCGTGTGCGGCAGCGCGGGGATCTTCTGGGCCGCTTCCTGCACGCGGTTCTCGGCCACGATCGGCACGCCCCAGTCGAGCGCGGCGCGGATCTCGTCGAGCGACCGGTTCTTGGTCACGCACACGAGCATCACGTCGTCGGGCGAGCGGCCGGAACGCTCGGCGGCCGCAGCGATCCGGTCGGCTACCTCGTCGAGATTTTGCGCGATGTGCTCGTACACGCGTCGGCGCCCGGGTGTCGTCAGCTCTCGGTCCGGATGATAGCCGATACCATCCGGCCGGTGAAGCCCTTTTCGGCCCGGTACGAGTAGAACTGCTCGAGATTGCAGCGCGTGCAGAGGCTCGGTTGGACAATGGTGGCGACGCCGGCGTCCCGGAGCTGTCGGGTGTTCTCGTCCCATAGCCGTTGCGAGTAGCAACCATCGCCGATCGACGGGCCGATCAAGGCAACGGTGGTCGCCGGCTGTGCGCCGAGCTTCTCGAAGAACGCTTTGGCGACCTGCGACGTGATCCACTTGCGCGTGCCGACCTTGCCGGCGTGCACGATGCCGATCGCGCCGGCGGCTGCATCGGCCAGGAAGATGGGTAAGCAGTCGGCCGTCAGCACGACGAGCGCGACGCCGCGCTGCTGCCTAAGCAGGGCGTCCGTCGCGCCAAACCGGCACAGCTCGCCGGGCGACGGCGCGTTGTCGGCGGTGATGATCTCGCAGCGGTCTTCGTGCGTTTGCTCTCCGGCGGCAAAGCCCGCCTCGGCGACGTCGAGCGCCCGGACGAGCCAGTCGCCGGCCTTGCCGTACGCTTGCACCGCGTGTGATGGGTTGGCAACCGGCTCGTCCCACTCGGTCAGGGCCTTGCCGAGGACCCGTTCTCCGCTCTCTCGGAGCGTCGTCAGTGCACGCACGCCGGGCAGCTCGTCGAGGGCAGGGTAGGTGAGGTAGCGGAGGCCGTCGAGCTCCTTGAGCGCGGCGTCGCCTCGCTCGAGCACAGCCTCAAGCGCGTCGTGGCTCATGGACCGACCTCACTGGCGACCTCGGCGGCTGCATCGAGCGTTCGGTCGATCAGCTCGTCGGTGTGCGCGAGCGAGACGAACATCGCCTCGTATGGTGACGGCGCCACGTACACGCCACGGCCGAGCAAGCCGTGGAACCACTTGGCGTAGCCGTCGGCGTCGGTCGTCATCGCGGTTCGCGCATCGACCACGTCGTTCGTCGTGAAGAAGCACGACATCATCGAGCCGACGCGGTGACACTGCGCGGCAATGCCGCGGGCGTCGAAGATCGCTGTGAGCCCGTCGCCGAGACGCGCCCCGAGCTCGTCGAGCCGCTCGTAGGTGCCCGGTTCGCGCAGGATGCTGAGCGTCTCGAGTCCGGCCGTCACGGCGAGCGGGTTGCCCGACAGCGTGCCGGCCTGGTAAACCTTCCCGGTCGGCGCGAGTGCGTCCATGATTGCCGCCGGGCCGCCGAACGCGCCGATCGGCAGGCCGCCGCCGATCGCCTTGCCGAGGCACGTCAGATCGGGCGTCACCCCGTAACGCGCCTGCGCGCCCCCGTAGGCGACGCGGAAGCCTGTGATCACCTCGTCGAAGATCAGCAGCGCGCCGTGGCGCGTGCAGGCGGCGCGGCACGCGTCGAGGAAGCCCGGCTTGGGCGGGATGACGCCGATGTTGCCGCAGACCGGCTCGACGATAACGCACGCGGTCCGCTCGCCCAGGCGGTTGAGCGTTTCCTCGACTGCGTGCGCGTCGTTGAACGGCAGCGTGATCGTGTGCTTGGCGAAGTCGCTCGGGACGCCCGCGCTGTCGGGCACGTCGAACGTCGCGCCGCCGCTGCCGGCCTTGACGAGCAGAGAGTCGCTGTGGCCGTGGTAGCAGCCGTCGAACTTGACCACGCCGTCGCGGCCGGTCACGCCGCGCGCCAGCCGGATGGCGCTCATCGCCGCCTCCGTGCCCGAGCTGACGAGGCGCACCTTCTCGATCGACGGCACCGCCTCGACGATCATCTCGGCGAAGCGGACTTCCTTCTCGGTCGGCGCGCCGAAGCTCGTGCCGTCGGCGCACGCGCGCCGCAGCGCCTCGACGACGCGTGGGTGGGCGTGGCCTAGAATGAGGGGACCCCACGAGGCGAGGTAATCCGTGTAGGTGCGGCCGTCGACGTCGGTGAGCGTGGCGCCCGAGCCGGACGCGGCGAACACGGGCGTGCCGCCGACCTTGCCGAACGCGCGCACGGGGCTGTTGACGCCCCCGGGAATAAACCGGCGAGCCTTATCCCACAGCGAGCTTCCGCGGCTGGTCAATATGCGCGACCTCTCCCCGCTCGATCATGGCGAGCACGATCTTGACCAGGTTCTCGTCGAACTGCGTGCCCGACCCCATCAGCACCTGGTCGTAGATCTCCGGGAAGGAGAGCGGCGCGCGGTAGCTGCGCTCCGAGGCCATCGCGTCGACCGTATCGGCGATCGTGCAGATGCGGGCGAACAGGTGAATCTCCTCGCCTTTGAGCCCGTCCGGGTACCCGCCTCCATCCCAACGCTCGTGGTGGCTGCGCACCACGGGACGACAGTGCTGAAGGAACTTGATCGGACGGATGATGGTATCGCCGATGACCGGGTGCTGTCGAACGATTTCGGTCTCCTCGTCCGTGAGCGGTCCCGGCTTGTTGAGAATCGCGTCGCTGATCGCGAGCTTACCGATATCGTGGAGCATCGCCCCTTCGCGCAGGTCCTGCAGCTCGGCGCTGCTGAGGCCGAGCTCGCGTCCGATGCGGATGCACAGCTCGACGACGCGCTGCGTGTGGCCCTTCGTATAGGGGTGCTTCGCCTCGAGGATCATGTTGAGCGAGATGAGGGTGTTGACGTACGTCTGCTCCATCTGGACGGCGAGCGAGGCGTTGTCGAGCGCGGTCGCCGAGAGATTCGCCAGCACCGACAGCACCGGCAGATCGCTCGGCGTGAAGTGCGGTTCCCCCTCCTCCTTTGAGAGGACAAGCACGGCCTTCAGCACGCCCTTGGCGCGAAGTGGCATGAACAGCGCCTCCTGCCTGACGGGCAGCACTTCCGGGCAGTTCATCTTCCGCAGCGTCTGGAGCGTCACGTGCCGCACGTGGCCGCTGAGCGGGTGCTCGTCGTTCGCCGTCACCAGGAACGCACCCTGCTTGGCCAGCTTGAGCGACTCGACCGAGAACGTCGAGCTGGCGGTGTATCCGCCAGGCTCGTCACCGCCCGGCGCCTTCGCGTAGCGAAGCTCGAACTCGCACGCCTCGTCGTCGAACACCACGAGCGCCCCGTAGCGCGTCCGCGTCAGCGTGAGCGCCGACATCACGATCGTCTCGGCCAGGTTCATGTTGCGCGAGGTTGTCTCGGCGATCACCTGGCTCGCGTTCGACAGCGCGAGCGCTTCGCGCAGCCTGGCGTTCTCGCGCCGAAGCTTGACGCGTTCGAGCGAGCTCTCGATAGCCGTGAGGATCTCGTTGCTCTTGAACGGCTTGAACACGTATTCGGCCACGCCGTAGACGATGGCGTCGCGCGCGCTCTCGAGCGAGGCATACCCCGTCATGATGACGATAATCACGTCGGGATGATATCGGTGGGTGTGCTTGATCAGCTCCATGCCGCTCACGTTCGGCATGTTCAGGTCGGTCAGCAGCACGTCGACGCGCGAGCGCTGCAGGGCGCTCATCGCCTCGCTGCCGTCTCGGGCGAGAAGCACCGTGAAGCCTTCCTGCCTGAGCAACTCCCCGAGGAACTCGAGGATGTACTCGGAGTCGTCCACCACGAGGATCGTCTCGCGGCTCATAAGCTCTGCTCCCTTGATGCAGGCGCACGCCCCGCTGAAGCCAACGCGCTAGCCGTTGTAGGTCTCGACGAGGTTCCGCCCGTTTCGCTTGGCGGCGTACAGGGCCTTGTCGGCCCGTTCCACAAGGACCTCCGCGTTGTCAGCATCGTCGGGGAACGTCGCCACGCCCGAGCTCACGGTGAGCGTGCCGGTGGGCATCACGTCTTCTCCCTCGAACGGTGCCTGTTCGATGATGGCGCGGAGGCGGTCGCAGAGCAGGTAGGCTTCCTTCTTTCCCGTATGGGGGAGGATGATGGCGAACTCCTCCCCGCCGAATCGACACGCCACGTCGGCACTGCGGGTGTTCGCGCGCAGCAGCCCGCCGAGCCGCATCAGCGCGCGGTTGCCTGCCGTGTGGCCGTGGGCGTCGTTGTAGACCTTCAGGTGGTCCATGTCGATCATGAGCACGCTGACCGGGTGGTCGTAGCGCCGCGCGCGTTCGATCTCCCGGTGCAGGTACTCCTGGAAACAGCCGAAATTGTACAGGCCCGTCAGCGCGTCCACCGTCGCCCGCCGCTTGTACTCGGCCGACGAGGCCACAAGGTCCGCATACTCGAGCGCGCGCTGCACGCGCACCTGGAGCGTCTCGAGGCTGACCGGCTTCTCGATGTAGTCGAACGCGCCCGCGCGCACCGACTCGACCGCCGTCTGCACCGAGCTGTGCCCGGTGATGACGAGCACCGGCAGGTCGGGGATCATCGTCTTGATCTCGTTGACCAGCTCGACCCCGTCCATGCCGGGCATCAGGAAGTCGGTCAGCACGAGGTCGTAGTGCTCGTGGCGCAGGGCGGTGATTGCCTCGCGGCTGTCGGCCGCTGAGCCCGTATCGAACCCGAGCGCCGAGAGCATATCGCTGAGCACCTCGCGGGCCTGGATCTCGTCGTCGACCACCAGGATGCGGCGTCTGTTCGCTGCGTCCGTCATGGGTTGTCTTCCCTGCGTTGCCTGTCGAAGTAGCGTGTGCTTCGCTTCTTGAACTCACGCGTGCTCGCCAGCATCGCGGAGTCCGTCAAACCGAAACGCTCGGCAATCGCCGCGGCCAGCGCGTCGCACCGCGCACGGGTCCGCGCGTGGATCATCGCGTACAGCGTGTACGGCCAGTCCGTAGCGGGCGCGCGCAGCAAGCAGTGCGTCACCTCGTCGAGCGAGGCCGCATACGCGCCGACCGCGTCGGCCTGCTCGTCGGCCACGACCCACGCCGCCATGACGTTGGCCGCGATCCCGGCCTCGCGGTGCCGAATGAGCGCCCCGAAGCGCCGAAGCACGCCCTCGCGCTCGAGGCGCCGCACCCGCGCAATCACCTCCGGCTCGGTGCTGCCGAGCTCGTCGGCGATCGCCGCAAACGGGCGCGCCTCGAGCGGCACGTCCTCGCACAGCCGCCTGATGAGGCGCTTGTCCTCCTCGTTGAGCACGGCCCGATCCGCCGTTGTGCCGAGCGTCACCGGTTTCTCAAAGAACTCCCGCTCGGTCGAGCCAGCTCGCTTGCCCGACGCAAGATCGAACTCGACGCGCAGCTTGTAGCGCTTCCGCGCCGGCAGGCTGATGAGCCGGCACTCGGGCGCCTCGGCCTCGACGGCATCGACGACGGCCGACAGCCGCTCGGCCGATTCCGCCGTCACCGTGAACCACAGGTTCCAGTCGCCCTCGCGCTCGTAGCAGTGCGTCACCTCGTCGAACTGCCCGACGAACCGGGCGAGCCGCTCGAGGTGCTCGAGCCGCTCGAACCGTTCGCCCGGCGCCTGCACGCCGACGAGCGTGCTCACGTAACCGAGCCGCTCGGGATGAAACGTCGCGCCCATCCTCCGGATCAGCCCCGACTGCTTGAGCCACCCGATGCGCTCGAGCACGTCGTGCTCGAGCATCCCGAGCTCCCGCCCGATCGACTGAAACGGGCGGACCTCGACCGGCAATCGGGCCTGGATGCGCGTCAGCAGCGTGGCGTCGAGCTCGTCCATCCCGTGCGTATCCAGGTTATCGTGTAGAATCGCAACGACTTGAGGCAATAGTAGGCCCGCCCGCTTCCGGCCGGCAAACGCTTTCTCCACTCTCTGAGACGACGACGAGGTGAGCCTGTTCCACGCCAACGGGTTGTGGTACGATCCTGGCCCGGATTCAGGCGCTGAATGATGGGTTTCCCGACCGACAGACCGAGGCGGCTCAGGCGGACACCCGCCTTGCGGCGGATGGTGCGCGAGACGACGCTGTCCGTCGATGACCTCGTTCTGCCGCTGTTCGTGCGCGAAGGAGCCGGCGAGCGGCGCCCGATCGCCTCGATGCCGGGCTGCTTCCAGCTCTCGATCGACGAGCTGGTGGTCGAGGCCCGGAACGCGGCCGAGGCGCGCATCCCGGCCGTCATCCTCTTCGGCATTCCCAGGGCGAAGGATTCGACGGGCACCGGCGCCTACGATCGCGACGGCATCGTCCAGCGTGCCATCCGCGCCGTCAAGGGCGAGCTCCCGGACCTCGTCGTGATCGCCGACGTCTGCCTCTGCGACTACACCGACCACGGCCACTGCGGCGTCGTCGCCGAACGCGCCGACGGCACACAGGACGTTGACAACGACGCGACGCTCGAGTTGCTGGCCCGAACGGCGGTCAGCCAGGCCCACGCCGGCGCCGACGTCGTCGCGCCGAGCGCCATGATGGACGGGCAGGTCGGCGCCATCCGTGCCGCGCTCGACGAGGCCGGCCACCGGGACCTCGCCATTATGGCCTACGCCGCCAAGCACGCGTCGGTCTTCTACGGGCCGTTTCGCGACGCGGCCGAGTCGCCGCCGCGCTTCGGCGACCGGCGCAGCTACCAGATGGACCCGGCGAACGCGCGCGAGGCGATGCGGGAGATCGCCCTCGACGTCGAGGAGGGCGCCGACATAGTGATGGTCAAGCCCGCGCTCGCGTATCTCGACGTCATCCGGTGCGCGCGCGACGCCTTCGACGTGCCGATCGCCGCCTACAACGTGAGCGGCGAGTACGCGATGCTCAAGGCGGCTGCCGCGAACGGCTGGCTCGACGAGACGGCGGCCATGCTCGAGGTGCTCACGAGCATCAAGCGGGCCGGCGCGGACATCATCCTGACCTACCACGCGCTCGACGCAGCCGCCGCCTTGCAGGGGTCGAACTAGGGGAGCGGTGCCGGCAGGTCAGATATAGAAGAGGTTCTCGAGCATGATGCGCTCTTCGCGCGTCAGCTTGACGAACTCGACGTGCAGCTCGTAGATCCGCTTGCCGCGGTAGTCGATGGTGGTGACGCGCATGACTTTCGCCGTCAGCTCGCGCTCACGCTCGGTTTCCGGGTCAGTGACCGCGATGCCGATCTGGTACCCTTCGATCATCAGCTCGCGCGTCAGCAGGCGGCCGCCCGAGCGACCGATGTCGCTCATGACCGCGCGGCGCCACTCGCTCTTGTGGAACAGGCGCTTGCGGTGGATGCGGACCGAGAGGTCCTTGTGGAAGACGCGCTCTTTCGCCACGGGAGCCGCTCCTTCGTGCCAAGGGCGAACCGGGCGGAGCACCTGATGAGGTCGGAACCGGCGATGCAGACGCCAGGAGGTAACTCCTCCTGCTCTAGTAGCAGAGAGGCAATGCAACAGCAAGAGCAAAGTCACAGCGGCACGGGTGCAGACTCGTGCACTTCAGAGGTGCGCGCATGAAGATCCACTTCCTCGGTGCGAACAGGAACGTGACCGGCTCGAAGCACCTCGTCGAGGTGAACGGCCTGCGCATCCTGCTCGATTGCGGCCAGTTCCAGGGCCACCGCGCCGAGGCTCGCGAGCGCAACGCCAACCTGCCGTTCGACCCCGCGAGCATCGACGTGATGCTCCTGAGCCACGCGCACATCGACCACAGCGGCCTCATCCCCGTGCTGTGTCGCGGCGGCTTCGACGGCACGATCTACTGCACGGACGCCACGCGCGACCTGTGCGGCATCATGCTGCTCGACAGCGCGCACATTCAGGAATCCGACGCGGCGTACCTGAACAAGAAGCTTGCGAAGAAAGGCGAGCCGCTCGTCGAGCCCCTCTACACGAAGGAGGATGCGGCCGCGTCGATGCAGTCCTTCGAGTCGGTCCCGTACGACCACCCGCTGCGACTCGGCGACGGCCTAGAGGTGATCTTCCGCGAGGCCGGCCACCTGCTCGGCTCGGCCCAGATCGAGTTGAACGTTCGGGACAACGGTCGCACGATCCGCCTGGTGTTCACGGGCGACCTCGGCCGCGAGGACCTGCCCATCCTGCGCGATCCGTACATTCCGAGCGACGTGACGCACTTCATCATCGAGAGCACGTACGGCAACCGGTTCCACGACACGATCGAGAACGCCGAGGGCAAGCTCGCCGAGATCGTCAACCGCGCCGTGCGCGCCAAGGGCAAGATTGTCGTCCCCGCGTTCTCGGTCGGCCGGTCGCAGGAGGTGCTCTACTCGCTCGCGCGCCTCGTCGAGCGCCGCGCCATTCCCGCGCTGCCCATCTACCTCGACAGCCCGCTCGCCATCAACGCGACCGAGATCATCCGGTCGCACCCCGAGTGCTTCGACCGCGAGACGCGCGAGCTCATCCTGGCCAACAAGAACCCGCTCGGCATGGGCAACGTCACCTACACGCGCGACGTCGAGGAGTCGAAGCAACTGAACGAGCTCGCCGGGCCGATGATCATCATCTCGGCCTCGGGCATGTGCGAGGCCGGCCGGATCCTGCACCACCTGAAAAACAACGTCGGCGACGAGCGAAACACCGTCCTCATCGTCGGCTACTGCGCGCAGCACACGCTCGGCAAGCGGCTCGTCGACAAGGAGCCCGTCGTGCGCATCTTCGGCGAGGAGTACGAGCGCAAGGCTCGCGTCGAAGTCCTCAACGCGTTCAGCGCCCACGCCGACCGCGTCGAGCTGCTCGAGTACGTCAAGCGCTGCCGCAGCGACGTCGAGCGCTTCTTCGTCGTCCACGGCGACGAGGACCAGTCCATCGCCTTCGCCGACACCCTGCGCCAGCGCGGCTACCCCGCCGACGTCCCCCACGAGGGCGACATCGCGGAGGTGTAGGAGGAGATTCCAGACAGGATCAACAGGATTTACAGGATTGCCATGATCCTGTAAATCCTGTTGATCCTGTCTAGAGATCCTCTAGCGGACGGGCAGGGCGACGAGCTCGCCCTGCCCGTCGATGAGGATGACACGGTCGTTGTTGATGCTCTTGACCTGCTTGCTGTCGAACCGGGTCCCCTCGCGCGCCGTCCACGACGCGTTGTGCTTCTTGTCGTAGAGCTTCGCGATGTGGCTGGTGACCAGCACGGGCGCGCCGAGCGTGAGTGCGATCTCCTCGCCACTGCGGTTCGCCAGGATGAGCCTCGAGTAGTCCACGACCTCGGTCGCGCCGATGCGCCTGCTGTACTCTTCCTTCGTGATCTCCTCGAGGCGCGCGGCGCGGTAGCCGAGCACGTATTCGCCGTCCTTGACCCAGCGGTTCCTCCCGTCAACTGTGAGCGAGACGAGGAACGAGCCGTCGTTGCGTTTCGTGTAGTGCTTGAACAGCACCCGGTGTCGCTGCGCGCTCACCGCGAGCACGCGCAGCTCGTCGAGCGCCTCCGGCATGAGCGTGACGTTGATCTCGATGATCGAATCCTCGTCGGAGTCGATCTGGACGTCGAGCGGGACGAACCCATCCTTGACGATTCGCACCGTGTGCTCGCCGGGGCTGATCTTTCGGGGGTCGGTCGGCGTCGTGGCGGGCTCGTCGTCGTCGAGGAGACTCTGGGCGCCGCTCGGCTCCGTTCTGATGGCGAGTGTGCCTGCCTCTTCGCCTTCGAGCAGCTCCTCTTCGAGCTCCTGGATCAGCACCCGCTTGCCGGCACACACCGCGCAGCGGCCGGTCCCTTTGCAGAACCGGCACGTGCCTTTGCCGTCGCACGTCAGGCAGATGCCCGTGCCCTTGCAGTACGGGCACTCGGTGATGATCCGGCCGAGGCCCCGGCACACGCTGCACGTTTCGGCGCGTCCTCGTCCGCCGCACGCCGGGCAGATGCCGCGCCCCTTGCAGTGTGTGCAGCGCTCGACCTTTCGGCCGCCGCACCGCGGGCACGGCTTGTCCACCGTGACCGTGATCTTGCCCGTGCCGCCGCAGTTCGAGCACGGCCGCTCCGCGATGCTCGACCTGCCCGTGCCGCGACAGAGCGGGCACGTGCGCGTCTCCCTCGTCGTGAAGTAGCCCTTGCCCCGGCACTGTGGGCAGTACACGAGGCCGTCGCCGCCGCAGGCGGCGCATCGGCCGGTGCCCTTGCACTCCTGGCACAGGCAGTGCGGGCATATCGACGCGTAATAGCCGCGGCCCTTACAGCGCGTGCACCGCCCGTAGCCGTTACAGACCAGGCAGACCTTCGATCCCTTGCAGACCTCGCAGTCGCCGGTGCCGCCGCAGTTGGGGCAGGTCCGGTAGACGCGCCGGGTGACGATCCTGAACTTCTCCTTGTACGCCTCGATCTGTTTGAGCGCTTCCTCGTTGCCGGGCTCGAGATCGAGTATCTTCGACCACGCCGCGTACGCCTCCTTGTGATCGCCCGCGTGCTCGGCGCCCAGCGCCTTGAGACGCAGCTCGTCGATCGTGGCCAACGCTTCCTGGGCCGTCCGGCGCAGCTCCTGAACGGTCACGTCGTGCGCGGCGACCTTCTCGAGGTTGTCCAGCAGGTTGAGGGCCGCGCCGTACTCCTTGTTCTGGATCAGGCGATTCGCCTCGGCCAGGTTGGTCCGGATCGACTCGATGCGCCCGCGCACCTCCTCGAGCTTCGCCAGCAGTGTCGCGCTCTCGGGGTACGATTTGGCGGCAAGCTCAGCCATCGACACCGCACGGTTGTAGTCCTGAAGCTCGAAGTACGTCTCGATCACGGCCGACCAGCCGTTCTCGCCGCCGCCGACGCGCTCCGCCTTGAGCGCCGACTTGAGCACTTGGATACGCGACTGGTTCGGCGTAGCGACGAGCTCAATCGCCTCGTCCGGGGGTGGGCCGTTCCCCTCGCGCATCTTCCTAATCAACGATAGGTAGGCGTCCTCGATCGTGTGTGCCAGCGCAAACGATGCGTACCGAGCCTCCGGACGAGACCCGAACGACTCGTCCAGCCGCTTCAAGCGGTACCGGAGCGACTGCAGGCTCCTGATGTAGCTGTCGGCGCGGAACGCGACCTCGATCGAGGCCTGGATCTGCTCGAACTGGTCAACAATGGTCTCGATCTCCGACATGTACGAGACCGAGTGCTGCCCCGACGACGTGGGCACACACAGGACAAAAAGCGCGAGCGCAAGAATGAATCCGACTGACCTTATTAATACAATCATGGGTTGCCTCGGCGTATTGTCTTCGTCTCGTCACCCCAGGAGCATTGGGTGGCCCGCTTAGTGCATATACCGTGCCGATCTGGGGTCGTCAAGAGCGGGAGGCGTCGCGGCTGGTCAGAGCCAGCCGATGGCCCGGTATCCGGCGACGGTCAGCTCGAGGGCGCGGCGGAAGCCAACGACCGGCTCGTAGCCGAGATCGCGCTTCGCCTTGGCGACGTCCATCGCCCACGACTGCTGGAGGAACTCGCGCGCCTTGCCGCGGTCGAGCATCGCGGGCCGGCCCGTGAGCGCCGCGTGCAGCGTGCCGAGCTCGCCGAGCAGCCACGTAAGAAACGGCGGGAGCTGGATGCGGACGCCGCGCACGCCGAGCACGTCGGCCAACGAATCCACGATCTCGTCCCAGCGCCGGGCCACGCCCTCGCCGACGAGGTAGGTCTCGCCCGACCGCGCCGGCGCCTCGGCCGCCAGCACGGCCGCATGCACGACGTTGCCGACGTACGCGAAATCGGTCGTGCTCCGGCTCGACAGGCCCATCTGGAGCCGGATCCCGCGCCGAACGAGCCGAAAGAACAGCAGCAGGTTCGGGTCACGCGGCCCGAAAATCACGGGGGGGCGCAGGATCGTGATCGGCAGCTCGTCGGCAAGCTCGCGCAGCGCCCGCTCGCCCCGCAGCTTGCTGCGGCCGTAGGCCGAGACCGGCCGTTCGGGCATCGACTCGCGCAGCGGCCGGCCGTCGCGTGACGGGCCGCATGCGGCCACGCTGCTCACGTAGACGAATCGCCGAATCGGCGCGTGCGACTCAAGGCATGCCTCGGCGAGCGCGCGCGTGCCGTGGCAGTTGATCGCGTCGAAGCCCGCGTCGGTCGTCGCCGCGAGTGCGGCCGCGACGTGGTAGACGACCTCGACCCCGTCGACCGCGCGCCGCAGCGACGCTGGATCCCTGAGCTCGCCCACGGCGTAGTCGACCGGCAGCGCTCGCAGCCAACGCAGGTTGCTGGTGGGGCGAACCAGGCAGCGCACCTCGTCGCCGCGGCCCGCGAGGGCCTCGACGACGTGGCTGCCGAGGAAACCGGTGCTGCCTGTCACGAGCGCTTTCGCCACAGAAAACCCTTTACACCGCGTCGTCCGGCGCCTACGATTTCAGCCCGAAAGGTGTGCCGGACTCAGTTCCGCCCTCGTCGAGCTTGCGAGCGCGTCCCCCCGGAACGGCTTTGTGGGGCCGGGCCATGATAGGAGAGCGCTAGAGGAGCAGCAAGTCAAAATGGGTGAAGCAACCAAAGTCGATATCTTCGAGAAGTGCCGCAACTACACCGATGCCGATGACGCCAAAGCCAGGGGCATCTATCCGTACTTCCTCGAGGTGCAGTCAGCCACCGACACGCGCTCGATCGTCAGCGGCCACAATGTCATCATGGTCGGCTCGAACAACTACCTCGGCCTGACCGTGCACCCGAAAGTGCGCGAGGCGGCCATTCACGCCATCGAGAAATACGGCTCGGGCTGCACGGGCTCACGCTTCCTCAACGGCAACCTCGACATCCACAGCGAGCTCGAAGAGCGCCTCGCCGCCTTCACCGGCCAGGAAGCCGCGCTCGTGTTCTCGACCGGGTTCCAGACCAACCTCGGCGCGATCTCGACGCTGATCGGCAAAAACGACGCCGTGTTCGTCGATCGTGAGGACCACGCCTCGATCATGGAAGCGACCCGGATGGTCTGGGGCAAGGTGGTCAAGTTCAAGCACAACGACATGGCCGACTTCGAACGGGTGGTCGGCAACAACCATGAGACGGCCGGCAAGCTCGTCGTCGTCGACGGCGTCTACTCCGTCACCGGCGAGCTCTGCCCCATCCCCGAGCTGTGCGACATCGCCGAGCGCTACGGCGTGAAGGTCATGGTCGACGACGCGCACGGCATCGGCGTGCTTGGCCGGTGCGGCGCCGGCGTGTGCGACCACTTCGGCGTCGGCGACCGCGTCGACATCATCATGGGCACGTTCTCGAAGAGCTTCGCCTCGCTCGGCGGCTTCCTCGCCGGCGAGCGCGTCGTGATGGACTACGTGCGCCACAACGCACGCGCGCTGATCTTCTCGGCTGCGATGCCGCCGCCGGCGGTCGCCGCCTGCCTCGCCGCGCTCGATATCATGCAGGCCGAGCCCGAGCGGATGGAGCGCGTGATGCGGATCACGGCCCGGATGAAAGACGGTTTCGCGAGCCTCGGCTTCACCTTGCGGCCCACGGGGGCGGCCATCATCGCGGTGCTCATCGGCGACATGTGGAAAACGATCTTGTTCTGGAAAGAGCTGTTCGAGAACGGCGTCTACGCCAACGTCTTCATCCCGCCCGGCGTGCCGCCGGGCCAGTCGCTCATCCGCACAAGCTACATGGCAACGCACTCGGACGAGGAGCTCGACGAGGTCCTCGACGTCTTCGAGAAGGCCGGCAAGAAGCACGGCCTTATCGAGTGAGGCGTCCAGGAATAGCTGACACAAGTGTGGGTCCTTACTGTCCCCGTTCGAGCATGAGATATCACGCTTGGTTCCCTGACGGCGTACTCTCTACCTTTGATGAAGAACCTGCGGGACACGACACTGGCCGCAGTTCTACATGAGGCTTCGGCTCAACCTGGGCGCATGAGAATAGGGTGTGTTCGAAACAGCAACCTGCCAAGCTCGGGGCACTGCCGGCTTCAGTCGGCATCGTGCTCTCCAGCGCTCTTGCGATGGAGAGCTTCTTGCCACCGGCTTCAGTCGGTGGTGGCGAGGTGGGTGTCCATTTTTCTCCACCCCCTCCCCTTGCCCTGCCCGGACCGGGCAGGGCAAGGGGAGGGGGTGGATTCGCTTTGCCCCTGCGCAGACCACCGGCTGAAGGACCTGTTGAAAAAGGCGTTCTATGAAAGCCTTTCAGGCTATCGCTCTTTTTCATGGTCCCGAAACCCAGGGTGTTTGTGCGCCTCTTTGGAGGCGCGGGAACCCTGGGCTGTGTTATGAAGCCCCTTTGGGGCAAGCACCGTGCCAGCGGTGCCTGGGGTTTTTCAACAGGCCCTGAAGCCGGTGGCAACCCGCCTTCGCTGACGCTTCGGCGGGCATGGCGGCTGAAGCCGCCAGGTCGGCTGCAGGCACCGAGCTGCTGCAGAGCCCAGTATCGACAAGCTCAGCAGCGAAAAGGGGCTGTCGCCAGAAGCCTGTTGTTTACCTTGGGCGACGGCAAAGGGGCGTTGTCGGAACAGCTTTCACTGCTGCCACAAAGGCCGTTGACCTAGGTGATGACGCCTGCGCGATCGACCCATGAAGTGCGGCCCGTCAGGACCCGTCGCGGGCGGCGCGCCTTCATCCGGCTCCCGTGGCGCCTGTACACAGGCTCGCCGTGTTGGGTCCCGCCGCTGCTCGTGAGCGAAAAGGCCCGCTTCAATCGCGCAAAGAACCCGTACTTCGACCACGCCGACGTCGAGCTCTTCGTCGCCTGGCGCGGCACCGAACCCGTCGGCCGCATCGCCGCCCACGTCAACCACGCCCACAACGAGTACTGGAACGACGCGGTCGGCTTCTTCGGGTTCTTCGAGTGCATCGACGACGCCTCGGTCGCCGACGCGCTTTTCTCGACGGCGGCCGACTGGCTCCGCGCACGTCAGCGCACCGCGATGCGCGGGCCGATGAACTTCTCGACGAACGAGGAGCTCGGCTTCCTCGTCGAGGGGCACGACACGCTCCCGGCGATCATGATGCCGTATACGCACGCCTACTACCTCGACTTCGCCGAACGGTTCGGCCTGCGCAAGGCGATGGACCTGTTCGCCTGGGACATCGACACCGAGATCGTCGACCTGAGCCGCTATGAAGCGCTCGCCGCGAAGATCCAGCAGCGCGTCGGCTTTACGCTCCGCGACCTCGACATGACGGATTTCTGGGCGGACGTTGAGCGGATCAAGCGGGTCTACAACGACGCGTGGAGCCGCAACTGGGGCTTCGTGCCGATGACGGATCGCGAGTTCGACCGCTTCGCGCGCGAGGTCAAGCCGATCGTCCGGCCCGCGTGCGTGCAGATCGCCGAGAAGGACGGCGACCCGATCGCCTTCTGCCTCTCGCTGCCCGACATCAACAAGATCCTTGCCCGCATGAACGGGCGCCTCTTCCCGACCGGCCTGCTCAAGCTGGTCTTCGGCCTCAGGAAGCTCACGGCGCTGCGCACCATCACGCTCGGCACCCGCAAGGCGTATCAGAAACGCGGGATCGAGAGCGTCTTCCTTGTCGAGATCGTGCGCCGCACCGTTGCCGCCGGGTTCCGCAGCTCCGAGATGAGCTGGATGCTCGAGGACAACCGCCTCATCAACAAGCCGCTCGAGCAGATGGGCGCCCGCCTCAGCAAGCGCTACCGCATCGTCGAAGCGCCGCTCTAGCGGATATGCGTGGCTGGCTGTCGCCCCTTCGGGGCTTTGGGGGTGGGAGGGGCGTTTCTTCCCCGGGGCTTTCGCCCCGGGCTATGATCGGCGGCCGCTTCGCGGCTCCCCTGGAAGCGCCGAAGGCGCGACGGACCCTAGCAGGGTGCTGAAAAAGGCGTTTGACCCGACTTGTGCAGGTCAAGGGCCGGAGGCCCGGCAGAGGGTAGCCTGGGGCGTAAGCCCCAGGTTCTCGACGAGAAAAGAGACCCTTGAGCCCCGGAGGGGCGACAGAAGCATTCCGCAACAGATGGAGATTCTCTGGCGCCGGCAGGGTTTTTCAGCAGCCTGCTAGAGCGGCCCACAAGGGTTGGGGAAACAGGCGAGCGTCAACGACGTGACGCCAAACGCCGAAGGCGCGAGCGAACATAGCCCGGCCCGTCAGGGCCGGGAAAGCATGGCCGCGTCAGCCGAAGCGCCGAACGCCCGATAGCACGCACGTTGGTCCGAGGCAGGCAAAGCGTCATCTGCTTAACCCCACACGTACCGTATGTCGTACTCGATGCCATGCTTCTCCAGGAAACCTAGAAACTCGTCTTTGAACGAACGCCGGCGATGGTGCTCGACCTGATCGGCGATGTAGCGTGTGACTTCCGCCGTCCTCGACTTGCTGACGGAAAACACGCCGTACCCCGACTGCCAGGCGAACTTGCGCAGGTTCGGAAACGTCTCGTGGATCCACTTCGACGAGCCTGCCTTGATCTTCCTGACGATCTCCGCCACCGACGGTTCGGTTCTCATGGAGAACAGCACGTGTACATGATCGTCCGTTCCCCCAACGACGACCGGGATGACGGTTGCCTGCCGCACGATCCCGCCGATGTACTCGTGCACCCTCGGCCGAATGTCGTCCCGAATCTGGGGATGTCGGTCCTTCGTGCTGAATACGACGTGCCTCCCGCCGGTTCCGATTGTGACAGGCCGAACGCCGGCCGTCCTCGGGTGCTTTTCGTCTTGATTAGTCCAAGAGCGTTGCTCCAAGCCTCAAAACGTCGCCCGGGCCTTGAACCGCAGCCGTCTGCATGCCGGCCGCCGCCGCCGGCTCGAGGTCGATGTGGGGGCGGTCGCCGACTGAGAGACATTGCTCGGGCGGGACGCCGATCACCTCGGCCGCGCGCCGGTAGATCTCCGGATCGGGTTTGATCAGCCCCATGTCCTGGATGGTGAGCACGTGGTCGAACAGGTCGTCAATGCCGATCGCGCCGAGGGTACGGCGCGCCATCTCGACGCTGTTGTTGGTGACGATGGCCAGCACGTAGCGCGCCCTGAGCTCCTGGAGGAACAAGCGCAGCCGGTCATCGCGGTCGAGGACGTCTTCGGGTCGCAGGCGGGCGTCGCGCCACGCGATCCACTCGGCCAGGCCGAACCCGAGCGCCACCATCGTGCCCGTGCTTGTCGGCGGGTGGCCGAGCTGTTCGGAGAGCGCCGCCCACTTCGCCCCAAAAACCTCGCGGGCCTGTGCCCTCGAGAGGCCACGCCGCTCGGCGATGTAGGCGTCCACGGCTTCGGCATACTGGCGGTCCAGCGCCTCGGACTCGTACAGCGTCCCATCCATATCGAAGACAATCGCTCGGATCGCCTGCCTCATCAGGGGCCGCCCATCGAAAGAAATGTCACTTCGCCCCAGGGGCGAAAAATGTGCTTGACAGCGCCGCAATCATTTGGGAGACAATAGCGTAGATGTACTTGCTGTGCCAAGAGTTGGTAGCAGCCCGCTCTTTTGTGTTCTCTGGAGGTGTCGAGGCATACAGCCGATGAGCAGCGAACTACTTCAAGTCCTCGAGTATATCGAGCGTGAGAAGGGCATCTCGCGTGCGACGATCATCGCCGCGGTCGAGTCGTCCCTCGTCACCGCCTCGAAGAAGAGCCTCGGCACCGGCCACGACCTCAGCGTGAGCATCGACCCCAACACGGCCGAGATCAAGGTGTTCGCCAACCTGCGCGTCGTCCAGTCCGGCGCCGACGGGCTCGAGGAGATCGACCTCAGCGAGGCGCGCGCGCAGGACAAGACCGTCAAGATCGGCGACGTGATGCAGATGGAGGTCACCCCCGAGGACTTCGGCCGCATCGCTGCGCAGACCGCGCGCCAAGTCATCATCCAGAAACTGCGCGAGGCTGAGAAGGACATCATCCTCGGCGAGTTCGCCGACAAGATCGGCACGCTCGCCACGGGCATCGTCCGCCGCTACAGCCACGGCACCCTCATCGTCGAGATCGGCCGGGCCGAAGCCATCCTGCCGCTCAAGGAGCAGGTCCACGGCGAGCGCTACCCGATCGGCAGCCGCATCAGCGCTGTGATCGTTGCTGTGCGCGAGGGCGCGCGCGGCCCGGAGATCATCCTGTCGCGCACGACCAAAGAGTTGATCGTCAAGCTCTTCAGCCTCGAGATCCCCGAGATCGCCGAGGGCACCGTTGTGATCAAGAGCCTCGCGCGCGAGCCGGGCCATCGGACCAAGGTCGCCGTCATGTCGACCGACGACCGGATCGACCCCGTCGGCGCGTGCGTGGGCATGCGCGGCTCGCGTGTCAAGAACGTCGTCCGCGAGCTCAGCGGCGAGAAGATCGACATCATCCGCTGGCAGGCCGAGCCGCGCCGCTACATCGAGGAATCGCTCAGCCCGGCCCACGTCAAGGACGTGGAGATCGACGAGCAGAACAAGCGCGTCCGCGTCATTGTCCACGACGACCAGCTCTCGCTCGCCATCGGCAAGCGCGGCCAGAACGCGCGGCTCACCTCGAAGCTGACCGGCTGGCACGTCGACATAATCAGCGTCGAGCAGATCGAGGCCGAGAAGGAAGGCCTCATCAGCGAGGAGGTCATCGAGGTCTACGAGGAAGTCGAGCCCGGCACCGAGGGCGAAGAAGTCGAGTACGAGACCGTCACCGTCTACGAGGAGGTGCCTGAAGAAGAGAACAAGCAGCCTCCCGAGGCCGCGGCACAAGGTGAAGCCGCCGCCTCGGAAGGCGAGGCCGCCGCCTCGGAAGGCGAAGCCGCCGCCTCGGAAGGCGAGGCCGCCGCCTCGGAAGGCGAAGCCGCCGCCTCGGAAGGCGAGGCCGCCGCCTCGGAAGGCGAAGCCGCCGCCTCGGAAGGCGAGGCCGCCGCCTCGGAAGGCGAAGACGCTGCCCCGGAAGGCGAAGCCGCCGCCTCGGAAGGCGAGGCCGTCGCCCCGGAAGGCGAGGCCGTCGCCCCGGAAGGCGAAGCCGCCGCCTCGGAAGGCGAAGCCGCCGCCTCGGAAGGCGAAGAGGTCGCCCCGGAAGGCGTGGAAGCCGAACAGAAGCGGCCGGATGCGGCGGCACCCGAGGAGGCGGCCGTTGGCCATTCACCCGACGACGAGCCGCGGCACGCACCGTCCAGCCCCATCCCCGAGGAAGAGGGAAACGCCGTTGAGTAAACGCACAGCGACAACGGTCGCCAAGAGCCTCGGCATTGCGCCTGCCGAGTTCGTCAAGCACGCCCACGAGCTGGGCCATGAGCTGAAGTCCGCCACGGCCCCCCTCGACGAGAAGCTCGCCAACGAGCTCAGCGTCAAAGTGGCCATGAAGCTCGCCGGCGTCCCGGTGGGCGCGACCATCATCCGCACGCCGAAAAAGAGCAAGATCAGGAAGAGGCCGGCCAAGAAGGCGCCCAAGACGAAAGCCGCGAAGAAGAAGGCGGTCATAAAGAAGGTCACGAAGAAAGAACCGGCCAAGAAGGCCGTCGTCACGAAGAAGATCACGAAAAAGAAACCGCCGGAAGAACCCGCCGTCGCCGTCGAAGAACTCCCTGTCGAGGAAGTCCCCGTCGCGGCACCCGTCGAGGCGCCGCCCGAAGCCGCGCCCGAGGAGCAAGCGCCCGGCGCAGAGGCCGCCGTCGAGCCGCCGCTGGTGCGCGCAGACGGCTTGGGTCCCGACGGCGAGGCCGTTGTCGTCAAGTGGCCGAAGAAACCGCCGCCCCCCAAGGCCGCACCCCCGAAGGCAGTCGCGCCGAAGGAGCAGCTCGAGTCGCTTGCGGCCGCGCTCGGCGGCGCGGAGCCGGCCGGACCGGCCAAGGCGCCCGTCAAGAAGAAGGTCATCCGCAAAATCATCCGCAAAGTGGTTCGCCGGAGGCCGACGTGGCCGAGGCGTCCCACCGCCCCGGTGGCCGAGAAACCCAAACCGGAGGCGCCGCTGAAGAAGCGCGAGCCGGTCGTCACGCACGTCAAGATCGAGCAATTGCCGACCGTGGCCGGCCTCGCGCGTATGTTCCACAAGAGCATCGACATGCTGCGACCCGTTCTCGACGACCTCGCAGTCGACTCATTCCCCGAGGCGGAGCTCGACGAGGACGCGATCCTCATTCTGGGCAACGAGCTCGGCATCGAGGTCGAGCTCGCGCTACCCGAGCCGGAGCCCGAACAGCTCCAGCCGCGACCGCCCGTCGTGACCGTCATGGGCCACGTCGACCACGGCAAGACGTCGATCCTCGACGCGATCCGCGACACGCAGGTCGTCGCCGGCGAGTCCGGCGGCATCACCCAGCACATCGGCGCCTCGAAGATCGTCTTCAACAACCAGATCATCACGTTGATCGATACGCCCGGTCACGAAGCATTCACGGCCATGCGCCAGCGCGGGGCTAACGCGACCGACCTCGTCGTCCTGGTCGTGGCGGCCGACGACGGCGTGATGCCGCAGACGATCGAGGCGATCAACCATGCCAGGAGCGCCGGCGTGCCGATCCTCGTCGCGGTCAACAAGTGCGATCTGCCTGCGGCCGACCCGGACCGCATCCGGCGCCAGCTCGCCGAACGCGAGCTGATGCCCGAGGACTGGGGCGGCGAGACGATCCTGTGCGAGGTCTCTGCTGTGACCAAGGACGGGCTCGAGCATCTCCTCGAGATGATCCTGCTCCAGGCCGAGATGCTCGAGCTGCGCGCGAACCCGTTGCGGCGCGCCGAGGGGGTCGTGATCGAGTCGGAGCTCGACCCCGGGCGCGGCCCCGTTGCCTCGGTCATTGTCCGCAAGGGCACGCTTCGGGTGAACGACTGCGTCGTCAGCGGTGAATACCACGGCAAGATCAAGGCCCTGCGTGACGACCGCGGCAAGGTTGTCAACGAGGCCGGGCCGTCGATACCGGTCGAGATACTCGGCCTCGATGGGGCGCCGAGTGCCGGCGCGTCGTTCCGGGTCATGAAAACTGAGAAGCAGGCGCGGCGCGCGGCCGAAGCCGCCAAGGGCGGCAAATCCGAGCTCGCAGCCGAGCGGCCCCGGCCCACCACGCTCGAGGAGCTGTTCAGCCTGCAGGCAGCCGCCGAGAAGAAGGAACTCAACGTTATCATCAAGGCCGATGTCCAGGGCTCGGTCGAGGCCGTGGCCAAGAACCTCGAGTCGCTCAGCACCGAGAAGGTCGGCCTGTCGGTTGTCCACTCCAACGTGGGCGACGTCAATATGTCCGACGTGATGCTCGCGGCCGCCTCGGACGCATCGATCATCGCGTTCCGCGTCAAGGCCGACACCGAGGTCGAGGAAGCGGCCAAGCGCGACGGCGTGCCGCTTTTCTTCTTCGAGGTCATCTACAGGGCGATCGACGAGGTCCGCCAGGCGATGGAGGGCCTGCTCGAGCCCGAGATCCACGAGGTTGACATCGGCCAAGCCGAAGTGCGCCAGGTCTTCGAATCGTCCAGCTACGGCATGATCGCCGGCTGCTACGTGCGCGACGGCGTCGTGCAGCGCAACGCCAAGGCCGAACTGCGGCGCAAGGACGAAGTGCTGTGGTCGGGCAGCATCGGCTCGCTGCGCCGCTTCAAAGACGAAGTGCGCGAAGTGCAGACCGGCTACGAGTGCGGCATCCGCCTCGAGGGCTGGAGCGATGTCGAGGTCGGCGACACCGTCCGGATCATCAAACTCGAAAAGGTGGCCCAGACCCTGTGAGCCACGCTGGACCATGATCGTCGGCCTGCTCGAACTCGAGCTGCGCGTCCCGGGAGCCCAGAGCCTCAAGGACAAGCGCATGCTCATGCGCAGCCTGCGCGACCGGATACGTAACAAGTTCAACGTGTCGGTGGCCGAGATCGACGGCGGCGACGCCCGCCGGCACGGCTCGCTCGGCGTCGCCCATATCAGCAACGAGCGGAAGTTCTCGAACCAAGTGCTCTCCAAGATCGTAAATCTCGTTGAGAATGAGCGCGGGCTCGAGCTGGTCGACTACCGGCTCGAGTTCATCTGAGCACCGCGTAAAGGAACCCCCTGGCCCGATGGCGTCGCTTCGCATGCACAAGGTCAACGAGCTGTTCAAGCGGGAGATCGGCCATATCATTCAGCGCGATCTGGCCAACCCCAGGATCGGGTTCGCCACCGTCACCCACGCCGAGATCTCGTCCGACCTCAAGCACGCCACGATCCGCGTCAGCGTCATGGGCGACGAACAGCAGCGCCGCACCACGGTGGCCGAGCTCAACAAGGCCGCCGGCTTCATCCAGCACCTGCTGAGCCGGCGCATCACGATCCGCACGATGCCGCAGATCCAGTTCAAGCTCGACCGCAGCCTCGACGCCGTCTATCGGGTCGAAGAGCTGCTCGACGAGGTTCACGACGAGCAGGCGCACGACGAGAACTTGAACAACGACGCGCCGCAAGAGCCATCGGAAAAACACGACGAGCCGGACCAATGACCACACCGCCCGCACAGCAAGGCCATGACGATGTCTCCCACGCCGAGCTGATCGCCGCGCTCGAGCGCGGGGAGCGGTTCGTCCTCCTCGCACACGAGGACCCCGACGCCGACAGCGCCGGCTCGCAGCTTGCGCTCGGCGCCGTCTTGCGCGCGCGCGGCAAACGCGTCCAGCTCTGGTCGCCGTCGCCGATACCCGAGCAGCTCACCTTCCTGCCGGGCGTCGACGAGATCTCGACCGACTACCCGGCAAGCGCCTCATTCGACGTCGCCGTCGCGCTCGACACCGCCGGCGTCGGCCGCTTTGGTCCGGCGCCGCCGTTCCGGCCGGTCGATTTCCCGGTGCTTCTCAACATCGACCACCACAAAGGAAACGAGCGCTTCGGCACGCTCAACTGGGTCGATGCCCGCGCCTCGTCGGTCGGCGAGATGCTCTTCGAGCTCTTCACCGAGTGGGGCGTCGAGCTGTCGACCGACGTTGCCACGTGCCTCTACACCTCGATCCTGAGCGACACCGGCGGCTTCGCCTTCGCCAACACGACCGCACGAGCGCTTCAAGTTGCCGGCGCCCTCGTCGAGCGCGGCGCCGACCCGTTCGAGGTGTGGCGGAACGCTTTCGGCGCCTTTCCCCACCGGTGTTACACACTGCTCAGCCTCGCGCTCGGCACGCTGCGGCTCCACGACAACGACCGCATCGCCACGATGCGCGTTTCCCTGCAGATGCTCGATGAGGCGGGAGCCGTCATAGAAGACACCGGGCGCTTCATCCAGTATCCGCGCAGCGTCGTCGGCGTCGAGGCGGCCGCCATCCTGCGCGAGCAGCCCGACGGCCAGAGCGTCCGGGTCGGCCTCCGGTCGAACACCTCCCGGCTCGACGTGAGCCGTATCGCCGCCGAGCTGGGCGGCGGCGGCCACCCGAGCGCCTCCGCGTGTACGGTCGCCGGCAGCCTCGATCAGGTCGAGCACACGATCGTTACAGCACTCGCACACGCCCTGAAGGAGGTCGAGCAGAGCGCGTGAACGGATTCCTCATCATCGACAAGCCGGCCGGCATCACCTCGCACGACGTGGTGGACCGCGCGCGACGCATTCTGGGTATCCGCAAGATCGGTCACCTCGGCACGCTCGACCCGCTCGGCGTCGGCGTGCTCGTGCTCGCCATCGGCAAGGCGACCAAGGCCGTCCGCTACTTCGTCGACGACGACAAAGAGTATACGACCACCGTGCGGCTCGGCGTCATCACCGACACCCAGGACCTCGACGGCACCGTGCTCGAGGAGCGCGACGTGAACGTGACCACCGAGGAGTTCGCGCGCGTGCTCGAGCGGTTTCGCGGCGAGATCCAGCAGGTCCCGCCGATGGTCTCCGCCAAGAAGATCGGCGGCAAGCGCCTCTACAAGCTGCACCGGCAGGGCATCGAGGTCGAGCGCGAACCCAAGACGGTCACCATCTACGAGATTGACTTCCAGGACTTCTCGCTGCCCGAGGCGACGTTCCACGTCCACTGCTCGAAGGGCACCTACATCCGCACGCTCTGCGCCGACATGGGCGAGGTCCTCGGCTGCGGCGGCGCGATGGCTTGGCTGCGGCGCACCAAGTCCGGCTTTTTCACGATCGAGGACGCCGTGACGCTCGAGGCGCTGGAGCAGAAAAGCGTCGATGAGATCTACGCCTTGCTCATGCCGACCGAACGGGCGATCCGAAAACGCGGGGTACAGCCCAGATGAAAGTGATCCGCGGCCTACGCGATATGAAGCCGATCGAGGATCCCGTCGCGCTGACCGTCGGCACGTTCGATGGCGTCCACCTCGGCCACCAGGCGATTCTGCGGCGGACGGTCGAGCTCGCCAAGGCCCGCGGCGCCTTGAGCGCCGTGATCACCTTCGAGCCCCACCCGCGCACCGTCCTCGGTCGCCCCGAGGAAGGGCGGCTGCTGACCTCGGCCGAGCACAAGCTCCAACTGATTGAGGCTGAAGGGATTGACGTGTGCATCGTCGTCAAGTTCGACCGCTCATTCGCCGATATTGATGCCGAGGCCTTCGTCACGGACCTGCTGAGCGCCAAGTTCCGCATTCAGGCCATCATCGTGGGGACCACCAGCCGGTTCGGAAAAAACGCTTCCGGTAACGCCCGGTTTCTGCAAGAATGCGGCGAGCGACTCGGGTTCGACGTCGAGATCGGCGATTCGGTCCGCGTTGACAAGATGGTCGTCAACAGCAGTGTCGTGCGCACGCTCGTCCAGGGAGGTGAGCTCGACCAGGCGGCCGCGTTCCTCGGCAGGCCCTACTCGCTGCTCGGGACCGTTGTGCAGGGCGCGACCCGCGGGCGCCGCGTGGGCTACCCCACCGCGAACCTCGACCCGCACAACGAGGTCGTGCCGCCGAGCGGCGTGTACGCCGTCCGCGTGGGGCTCGCCGGGCGGGTGCTCGGCGGGGTGCTCAACATCGGCTACCGGCCGACGTTCGAGGACCCGGACCAGGTCTCACAGGTCGTCGAGGTCCACCTGCTCGACTTCGACGAGCCGATTTACGGCCGCGAACTCGAGGCGATCTTTGTCAAGAAGCTCCGCGAGGAGCTTCGATTCGACAGTGTTGAGCTGCTGCGCGAGCAGATTCGCTCCGACACCCGTGAGGCGCGCCGGCTCCTCGGCGAGCAGCGCACCGACGCGGCCCGCGCCGACGCGGGCCGCCCTTCCCGGGCGGGGGATCTGGGCGGCGGAGCTCCATAGAGCCTTAGACTACGGCGGACGAGTCGCCGACGTCCGAAGACCCTCGGACCGGCGTCGGGCAGCGTCCGGCACCGGTGGGCGGTCTCTCCGTGGTCTAGGGGGATTCGGAAACGCACCATCAACGGAGGGCAATCGCAATGGTGCTGGACAAGGCGAGAAAAACCGAGATCATGAAGGAGTACGGACTCCACGAGCGAGACAGCGGTTCCTCGGACGTGCAAGTCGCGCTCCTGACGGAACGCA
>Ga0307430_1000545_pt1 | contig 32089 bp, 23 predicted proteins | sample SalMarWE160130MG_FD_202159 | JGI IMG/M metagenome (GOLD analysis project Ga0307430, IMG submission 202159) | Salt marsh sediment microbial communities from the Plum Island Ecosystem LTER, Massachusetts, United States - WE1603-130 | ecosystem: Environmental > Aquatic > Marine > Intertidal zone >...
CCGGGAAGCAGTTCCGGGCCGTAGACCAGCTTATCCACAAACATTCTGTCCTCAAGCTGAATTGTTTCCAGCATGGATCCGCTGGGAATTGCATAGGCCTGCAATACATACTGATTTAAAAGCAGAACAAACAGCGCTGCCCACAGGAGTGCTTCAATCCAGTCACGAACCTGGCCTTTCTTTTTTTGTTTTGCTTTTTTGCTCAGTTTGCGCCGTTTGCGCCAAGTGAGTACCTTTTCGGTCTTCTCCTGAACTCTCTGCTGCCATTCATTCCATGTCATACTGTTTTTCCTTTTTTTCAAAAATAACCATAACATAAATAGAGTTGTGTTGACAAGGTATTAAGCGCAAACTATAATCGGGCTTATTATGTTTTGGAAGAAAAAACAAGAAAAACCGGTTGATATCTCTGAAGTGAAAGTAATACTTAAACCCCTGGGTAAAATTCAGCCCGGAAGCTATCTCACAGTATTGTACGCATTCATTATCCTTAGTTTATTGTCTGCGGTTTTTTTCCTGCCGGGAATCCTGGCCGGAGGCACATATATCACTTTTACAGCAAACCCGGTGCAAGCAGGCGTTTGGATAGATGGTGAAAAAGTGGGAGTTACTCCCTGCGAGATACTGGTCAAACACGGTAAGCGCACGATAGAGTTTAAAAGACCGTTCTATAAAACACTGGTTGTGCAGCAGGAAGTGGGAAGTTTTATGTTTGCCCTGCCTTTTTTACCTAAAAGAGACAGTATAAACACAGAGATTGAAGTGCAAGATCTGGATGGTCTTGTGGCGTGGGCATTAAGCGATTATGCAGCCTGGGCCATGATCACCGACTATTCGTCTCACTATCAGCCCCCGCCTATCCTCACCGAAACTGCGAAGAGTATTCGCACCGGATTAAGTCAGACTGAAAAAACAAAACTGGATTTATTTTTAAAGCAGGCATTGTCTTATACCCAATCCCATTTTTTAGCCAGACAACTTATAAAGGCCTACGCAATTCTGGAAACCGGGAAAGGCGTATTCACGCAGGGGACTCTGCTAAAGTTGGTAAAAAATTATGTGGCTTTATCCACTCAGTATGAGAACCTGCCCTTCTGGATATACAATTTACTGCCTGTATATGCGAGCACTGACTTGGAACAGGATATCTCACTTGAAATGGAGCTTACGCAGGCAAAAGGTTTAAAATACGGCTTTCTGGAAGCCCCCTGGTTTAAAAAGATACGTGAAAACTACAGCAGTTATCTCGTTTCATTCAGCACACGGATCCGGGGAGGTTACGGATCACACCGCTATCTGAGCGGTCTGCACTTTGTACCAATTCCCGGCGGGATGTTTGTCATGGGAAAAAATGATGATTATGACAATTTAGCCGATCCGGTAAATGTTTCTCTTTTACCGCATCCTGTAAAAGTGGATGCCTTTTATATTACGGAAAACGAAATCTCCAACAGACAGTTTAAAGCCTTTATAGCTGAAAATCCGGCATGGAAACCTTCCGAGAGAGAGAGTCTGATAGCAAAAAACTTGGTGGATGAGGAATACCTCAAATACTGGCAAAACGATACCTACCCTCCAGATACGGAAGAGCAGCCGGTAACCCATGTCTCTTATTTTGCCGCTGCGGCCTATTGTGACTGGCTTACCCAAAAGATAAAAACTACAGCACCCGGATTTAAAGCGCGTCTTCCTTTTGAAGCGGAATGGGAGTGGGCCTCGGGCAGGGGAAACAGTGGTTACTACCAGGTACAGGGATCGGTTTTTTTCAGAGAGGGCATTCAAGGCCCGGCTCGCACGGGATCCTCCTCTGTCAATGTCCAAGGATTAAAAGATACAGCAGGCAATGTGTGGGAGTGGTGTGAGGATTGGTATGCTCCGGCGGGTTATTTGATTTCTTCATCTGATCCTGAAAAAAACGATATTTCCGGTTCTGCAGGTATTCCCTACGGTGCATTAAAAGTAGTACGCGGCGGATCATGGGCTAATCCGGCTGAGGAGATAGAGCTTTATAGCAGAGGATCACAGCCGCCTTCCTGGTGCACGGAATTCTTAGGTTTTCGCGTGGTACTCACGGAGCGGTAATGTCCGGTCACACTCAACTACCTGAAAAAACACTCGCGGTTAATAAAAAGGCCAAGTTTAATTACGCTGTTACTGAAAGCTTGGAATGCGGTATTGAACTCAAAGGAACTGAAGTAAAGTCAGTAAAAGCCGGCAAGTTCTCTTTCAGTGACTGTTATGCAAAAATCGATAATGATGAGCTGTGGCTGACAGGACTGCATATAACTCCCTATACCTTCGGCAACCGCTTTAATCATGATCCGGACAGACCGAGAAAACTGCTGGCACACAGACAGGAAATAAAGCGTTTAAAGCGTAAAGTTCAGGAAAAGGGCTTGACACTCATACCGTTACGTTTTTATCTTAAAAGAAGTATAGTAAAATTGGAATTAGGAGTATGCAAAGGCAAGAGACTGTTCGATAAAAGAGAGGAAATTAAAAAGCGCGATACAAAGCGCGACCTGGAACGTGAGTTCCGTCAAAGATAATGAAGAGAAGGGGGTGACCTGGTTTCGACTGGGGACTGTTGGGTCAGAAGCGGCAAGTGGAGCGCCAATCTCCTAAAAGTGGCACAACTTTAACTGCCAACGATAACTTGGCTTTAGCAGCTTAATTTAAGCTAGCTACGGGTACCCAAAGCGCTGTTCCGAGCTTTGGTGTTACTTGTAAGAAATCGGGACTTGCCTTATAGAAGCTCTGCTGTCTAAAAGGGACTTAACGTGCAGAATATAGCTGCTGTAGGCATGTTATCCTGCGTCATAGCAGCCGAAAACTTAAAGGATAACTAAACTTGTAGATGCTTGTGAAACTCACCCTAGGACGCGGGTTCGATTCCCGCCACCTCCATTTATTTATTATCTATCTCACATAAATAAAAAAATGCATAAGTAAATCCTACCTTAAAATCACGAATTCATACTAAAGTATGATTGGGAAATATAGTACCCGGCTCTACTGTTAAAGGTGTTACATTAGTATGTTACTTTGCGGATCAGATTCCGTATATACAGGAAGGAGCAACCAATGCAGATAAAAGAAACATTAGATGAAAAGGTGCTTTTGGATACGGCACAGTGGGGCCACAAACAGATCATAGCACTCCTGATATTAAGAGGTGTTGATGTAAACGCTCAGGGCAATTTCGGAGAAACCGCTCTGATGATGGCTGCCTATTGGGGACACAAAGAAATTGTCGAACTGCTGTTACATGAAAAAGCAGACGTCAATATCCGTGATAATGGAGGGGCCACTGCGCTGATGATGGCTGTAGTTGAGCAGGATACACTCTTTGACATAGCCGGAGGAAGTAATCGTTTAGAGACTGTGACATTACTCATAAAGGCCGGAGCAGATGTAAATATGCACGAGAATAACGGCAAGACAGCTCTTGATTACGCGGAAGAGTCGGGAAACAAACAGATCGTAAATTTATTACATAAAGCGGGTGCGAAAATGGGTTGTGATATGTAATAATAGGTTTATTAAAAAGAAAATTCTTCGTGTACTTCGTGTTAAAAAATAACATTTCCCCCGGTATTTTAATCTCCGATTCTATGTTAAACTACTTCCCGGATGAGCACAAAGACCGTTGATTACCAGGAACTATTAAAAGACGCTAAAACTGCCGGACAAAATAGAGATTACCAAAAAGCCGTCGAACTGCTTACCGAACTCATATCTAAAACCGATGAATTTCCCGAAGCCCTGCTCTACCTGGGGAGGAGTTATCATGCGCTGGGGCAGTTCCATAAAGCCATCTACAGTATAAAATTTTTTCTCAAACTAAAAGCGGATTTTGCGCCCGCGCACTTCTTTTTGGGCAGATCATACCTGGCATTGGGATTCTACAAGAATGCCATTATTCATTTAAGAAAAGCTTTAAACAATAATGAGACCTTCTCTCCGGCATTAAGCTTCATCGGCCTTGCTTACCTTAAGATTAAAAGACCGGAGGTCGCGCTGACTTATTTTGAAAAGGCCCTGGAAGTCGACCCGCAAAATCCCCGTATTAACACAGGTTATCTTAATGCACTATTGGTTCAGGCCATAAAATATTTTTATAGAGGCAGGCTCGATGAAGCAGCACAGCGCTTTGAGTTCCTGATTAAAGAAAAGAAAGATAATATTATACCGTATTTATATCTGGCTTCAATATATCGGGAAGTCGGTCAGTTAAAACTGGCACTCATCTCCTATGAAGAGGCACTGAAAATATCACCCAACGATCCCGTCCTTCATTTACAAAAAGCCTATATTTTACTCCATCTTTCGAAAGGTCCGCAGGCACTTCTTGAAATTAAAAAAGCACAGGAGCTTCTGCAGGATGAAATAGGGTCCATTACAGATCCGCTTAAACTGCTCAAACTCATTACGCTCACCTATTACAGAAGCAAACACTACCGCGAAACTATTTATTTTGGTAAAAAGGTCTTGAAACATGATTACCAAGATCCGGATATCCATATGCTCATCGCCGAGTCGTATCGCTATCTGGGTGAAGCGGAAAAAGCAAAAAATCATTACCTGCGTGCCTTGGATGTAGATCCCAAGCGATTAGAGCTGCATTACGGATTAGCCCTCATCTATTGGGAAGAGCAGTCATATCAAGAACTGTCCGCGCAATCTTCCCGTATTCTCCGCCTTAAACCGGATGATCCGACGGCAGCTTACTTCCAGGCATTGAGCCTTGCTCATCTTAAAACTGACCCAAAAACAGTTATTCCTCTGCTGCAGAAGCAAATCCGCATACAAGGACCGGATCCTCATCTCATGTATTGCCTGGGCAAGGCATATCTGGACATTGATCTTCCTGACCTGGCAGAAAACTGGCTAAAACGCACACTCACGCTGGAAACAGATCACAAAGATTCATTCCTCCTGCTCGCTACGGTATATAGAAAATTAGCAAAGCCAAAGCAAGAGATTCAGGTATTAAAAAGTTATGTAATGATCTTTACTGATGATATTGCCACTAGAAAGCGTTATGTACGTTTACTCCTGCAGGAAGACAGACATTCCGCTGCGGCCGGGGAAATTGTTAAACTTATTACGCGCGAAGCAGACAACCTGAAGCTAAAAAGGGCTTTAGCCTACTGCTATCAAAAGTTGGAAAAATATGGTGAAGCTATTTTAATTTTAAAAGAGCTCTTAAAACAAGATCCGGAATCGGTAGATGACTTGCGAGCCTTGCTTTTCTGTCTTGATAAAATGGGAAACAGACGCTCCGCTATTTTACTTTTGGAAAGTGCGTTAAAATTTTTAAAAGAAACACCCGAACTGCTGCTTACATTAGGCACACTCTATGCAAAACAGAAAGATTATGAAAAGGCGTCTCAAGTCTTCCGTGAAGTCATCGATTTAAAACCCAAAGACTGGAAGGGTTATTATAATTTGGGTATGGTATATAAAAAAACAGGTAACACTGAGTTTGCCAACAAATTTCTTGCCCGAGCCGAAGAATTCCGATAATACAAGAAAAAAGTTGACGCAGATTTACAGGATTAAAATGATTTATTTATTAACGCAGAGGCGCAAAGACTTAAGAGATTAAGTCTTTATAAAATTCTTTGCGTCTCGGCGTCTTTGCGTTAAAATAACTCCGCGTCTTTTTAAATCTTTATTTATATACGCCATTCCTTTTATTATGGTTTAAAATAATAATCACACCCTTGATTTTTTACTTCCTGCTCCTGTATACTCTCTTCATAAAGGAGAAACAAGCTATGAATATAAAAGCAGCCGATTTATTCCAGGCTTACACCCAAAATAAGTTTCCGCAAGACGGAGGGTATATTGTTTCTTCCTTGTTCGATCCTCATTCTGGCTACGCAAAATTTGAAATAGCGGCGTATCATAACGTGCGGGCCATTTATTTTTCCGCCGAAGGATTGTCCTTTCAAAGCGACGGCAATAAATTATATATACTTGTAGAACCTCCCGACTATCAACACAAAGATGAGGAACCGTTTAAAAGAACAAAAGAGAAGCAAATTCCACATCGCTTTTCTGAAGTAAATATTATTCAAACAAAAAGCAAGATAAGAGTGATGGTAAGTAAAAATCCGGTAATGGTCTATTCTTCGTTTACAGTCTTAAAACCAGCTCATGATGACTTTGCCTTTATCTTCTATCATCAGCCGCATGTTTTGGACACTATTGCCTCCTTCTTTGAGGAGACCTTAATAAAAGAATCCGCCATAGCGGAGGAAGATGTAAAAAAGATTACACCTAATATTATGCAAACCCTTAATAAATTTACAGTTTGGAATACATGAGTAATTATATTCTTTCATTAGATGTAGGAACACAAAGTATTAAAGCTTTGGTGTTTAATCTCAAAGGCCACATTATTTTAAGTAAAAAGATTGCCATTGAAGCGTACACAAGTCCTAAACCCGGATGGGCGGAACAGGATGCCCTCTATTTCTGGCGCAAACTCTGTGAAGCATGTAAAACATTAGTAAGCTCAAATCCAAAACTCATTTCAGAGCTTAAAGGCGCGGCAATTACAACACAACGCTGTACGCTCATCAATGTTAATAAAAACGGAAATCCGCTCCGACCGGCTATCGTATGGCCTGATCAAAGAAGGATAAAGAATTTCAAGCCGGTTAAAGGAATTATGAGCCTGGCTTTCAAATTGATCGGCATGCAGGAAACAGTGCGTTTTGCACAGGGGGAATCGGAGATTAACTGGTTGAATGCACACCAGCCTGAAATAATGGAAAAAACGCATAAATTCCTTTTTCTTTCAGGATATCTTGTCTACCGTCTTACCGGGAATTTTATAGATTCCTATGCTGCTCAGGTAGGGTATGTTCCATTCGATTATAAAAACTGCAGATGGTGTAAACCGGGCGACTGGAAATGGCAGGCCTTTCCAATAGATAGAGCAAAACTACCCGATTTAGTCGCACCTACCGGGGAGCTAGGTAAAATTTCAAAGAAAGCTGCAGCGGAAACGGGATTACCTGCCGGTTTACCTTTGATAGCAGCCGGATCGGATAAAACATGTGAGCTTTTAGGCTCCGGCTGCATCGATCCTGACAGCGGGGGAATATCTTTCGGCACTACTGCTACCGTAGGTACATATGTCAAGAAATACGTAGAGATAATTCCCTTTATACCTCCTTATCCTTCGGCCATCCCGGGTATCTATAATACTGAGTTTCAAATCTATAGAGGCTTCTGGCTTGTCTCATGGTTTAAAAAAGAGTTTGCTAAATCAGAAGTAAATACTGCTTTAAAACAAGGAGTAGTACCTGAAAGCCTTTTTGATAAGTTTTTAGACGACGCGCCTCCCGGGTCACTGGGACTCGTGCTTCAACCCACGTGGTCACCGGGAGTAAAAATACCCGGCCCAGAGGCTAAAGGCGCAATTATTGGCTTTGGTGATGCACACAACCGTTCTCATCTATATCGGGCCATTATAGAAGGTTTATGTTACGGATTAAAAAACGGAGCCCTCATGATCGAAAAAAGAAGTAAAGTAAAACTCAAAGAAATAAGAGTATCCGGAGGAGGTGCACAAAGCAGTCACACGCTGCAAATAACAGCAGATGTCTTTAACTTGCCTGTATTAAAATCACATACCCATGAGACATCGGCTCTGGGTGCTGCCATTGATGCTGCTGTAGGTTTAGGATTATTCCCCAGTTTTAAACAGGCGCTCGCTAAAATGGCGCATATCGACAGATTGTATGAACCCAATAAAGAACATGTTGAAATTTATAATGAGTTATATCATAAGGTGTATAAACATATATATTCGCGTCTTAAGCCTTATTATCAAAAAATACGAGAAATAACCGGTTATCCTGATTGAAACCTATTCTTCTGCTTCTAAGGTAAGCTGAGCCACAGCTAATTTAGCTATGGGCACGGAATATGAGGAACAGCTTACGTAATTGAGGCCGATCTCCATACAGAACTTAATATTTTCAGGTGCTGCTCCATGCTCACCGCAGAGACCCTTTTTAAGCTTAGGTCTGGTCATTGTTCCACGGCGTACGGCGACCGCAATAAGCTCTTTAACTTGTTTATTAAGTATACGGAAAGGATTTCCTTCAAGCAGGTCAAATTGAGTATAATCGGGCATGAAGGTATTAAAGTCGTCACGTGATAACCCCATAGTGGACTGAGTGAGATCATTTGTTCCAAAAGAGAAGAACTCGGCGTATTTGGCAATTTCAGCGGCACCCAAGGCCGCACCGGGAAGCTCAATCATGGTTCCGATTTTATATTCAACCGGTTTGGCTCCCATTTTTTCTCTTACCTCTTTTTCAATTTCAGCCAGACCCTTTATGGACTGACCCTCGATCTTCTTACCATAAATTACTAGTTTAAGCTCATTTTCATTCATAATAAGCGGGATCATTATCTCAGGTTTAACATCAATACCTTCTTTTTGCAGGGTATACACAGCTTCAAAGATAGCGCTCATTTGCATGGCATAAATTTCAGGATATGATACCGCGATCCTGCAGCCGCGATGTCCCAGCATGGGATTAAACTCTTCCAAGGCTTCACAGCGGGCAATAACTTCTTTGGTCGGCAGTTTCTTAGATTTGTCCTGGGCATCAAGATAGGCTAGAAACTTCTTCATTTCATCCGGATTATGCGGTAAAAATTCGTGCAGTGGTGCATCTAACAAGCGGATGGTTACAACAAAACCATGCATTATCTTAAAAAGCTTGTAAAAGTCAGCTTTTTGCATGGGTCTTAATTTTTCTAAGGCGGCCATACGCTCTTTTTCAGTATCAGCAATAACCATCTCCCTGAATACATTAATCCGCTTTTCAGCAAAGAACATATGCTCCGTTCTACATAATCCTATACCACGTGCTCCGAAGGTTCGGGCCAAAGTGGCATCACGAGGTGTATCGGCGTTAGCCCTTACATGGAACTCTTTAACAAACCCATTTACAATATCCAAAAATTCGAGCAAACCCGATTCTTTCGGATCAGGTTCAATTAAGTCTGCCTTTCCGAGCAAAATAGTAGGTTTACCGTAATATGGCACATTTAAGGTAATATAATCGCCCTCTTTTATGGTAACCGAACCAATAACCGCACTGCCTGTACTAATCCTCATATCAGTACTGACCAGAGAAACTTTTCCGTACTGACGGGCAACAACAGACGCATGGGCGGAATATCCTCCTTCACAGGATAATACTCCGGTAGCAACTTCTATGGCTTTAACATCTTCGGCAAAGGTTGCCGGCATACAGAGAATGAAGCGTGTATCCTCATCGGCCTGCTGCGCTTTTTTGTATGCATCAAGCAACTTCTCAGTATGAAAATATACCCTGCCAATGGCTGCACCGGGAGCTCCTGCCATTCCGCCGGCGATCTGTCGCATATTTTTTGTAGAATTGATATCTATAATAGGATGAAGTATTTCACTCAACTGATTTGGCTTTATTTGTTTTACCAGATATTTGCCATCCACTACTTTTCGTCTATATAAATCCAACATCAATTGGATATCAGCTTGAGTCGATTTATTCATAACACCCCTCTGGTCAATAAGCCAGAGACGTTTATCTTCAATCGTAAATCGAATCGATCTGATTTCTTTAAAATGATCTTCAATATTTAAAGCAATCTTTTCTAATTTAGTCAGATAAGCAGACTGTATTTTATTAATATGGTTGCCTTCAGCCCCGATCTCATCGAATTTGTCTTGGAAATATTTACCGTCTAATTTTTTTTCTCCGGTTACAATGTTGCGGGTAAAAAAGATACCGCTCGCCGAATCACCACCGTAATTACCATAGACCATAGGTTGTATAAGTAAGGCTGTATCCTGATCATCCATTTCATCCAAGCGAAGCATGCAGCTGATGCGTTTAAGTGCAATCTCAAGCTGGGAATAGGGATCAGAGAAAAAACCTTGCGGCAGAAGCGGTGCATATTTAACAATACTCTGCTTTCGCTGCGCTACTGAAATGTCCGCTTTTAATTCCTTTTTTAATACCTGAATAGCAGCCTCTATTTTTTTCTTGTCGTCTTCCTTATTTTCAAGCTCTGCAATTCTGGCTTCTATTTCCAAACAACCCTTCATTAAGAACTGCATTTCATGGTAACCAAAATTCTCTCCAACATATTTATTGAACGCATTAACGTTACTTTTTACCAGACCGAAATTATGTAAGGTCGGATAGTTGACAATAACCAGATTGGGACTGATAACAATCTTTACTAACATGGGATTTTCTTTATCCCCATATTTCTTGCCGGTTATTTTTTCAATTTTAGTGATAAAAGATTTAAGATCAGTCTTTAAATCCACATTTTCCAGCTTTGAGGCCACTCCGGAGTCGAAAATAAAGCCGGGTAAAATGGGAAGATCAAGAGCTGCCAGTTCCATGGCTCTTCTGCCCCGGATACCAATATTATCCAGTACGGCCTTCTTTGATATATGCTCATTAGCACTAAAAAAATGAATATTGTTTTTCATATGTAATCCTCATTCACCATGATAGTTCATTAAAAAAGATTCAATACCTGGTTAACCGGAAATTTTAAGAACGCTTCAAACATAGGACTTGCGCCTTGCTTTAGATAACGGCGCAGTTTGGCAACATCCTGTATGCTTTCTCCTGCCACGGCTATTAAAATTGCACTGCCGTGCTTTACCTTTCCCCATTTAAAAAGCGCGTTTACATCGTGTATCCTCTCACCTTCATAAAAAATATACACATCGCAACCCGGGTATTTGGTAGTATAACTTTGAATTACCTTTTTCCACGCCTCAACATTTCCATTATGGAAAAGCTCATTGGTTACCGGAATAGAGTAAAAAGGTGTCATTCTTCTCTGCCCCGAAGGAGCAGGCTTGGCCGCTTCTTTTTTCTCCTTTACCGCCGCCTTTTTTGTCACTGTTCGTCTTTTTTGAGGAGCAGCCTCTGCTTTTTCCTCTTTTTGCTTTTTTATTTTCTTTAAGGTATATTTACCTTGAGAAAGCTCAGCCGGAGTGGTAATTTTCTTTGCCTGTAACAATTGCAGGCATTTATCCAAAGCCAGTGCCTTAACTTTGTCACCGACATCGCCGGCCACACCACCTAGATAAATGGTTACAAGCTCGTTCTTTTTTAAGGATTGAATTGCTTCCCAATGCTCCAGCCGTTTTGGATTTATTGCTTTTACGCCTAATTCGGGATGATAATAGGCAATGACTATATCCAGCGCATTCCACTTTGAGAGCTCGGCAGCAATCGAGCTGAAGTCGTCTAGGTTACCTTGCATATTGTAAGAATCAGCCTCATAGTTATACTTATCGAGTAAAAGAGAATTAAGCATTGGGCTTACCTGGTAAGCTTCTATGGTATTATCATTGATGAATTCATTGAGAAGATCAGCAAGATTGTGCTTGTCCTCCAGGTCGGCTACAATTTGATTTAATGCTTGGATATGACGAACTACTTTATTTACACTTTTTCTTCTATTTAATACTTCAATCTCAAAGGCTATCATTTATATTGCGCCCCTTTTTGGTGAGTAATTTTAAAAAGAGCAGCCCTTTGTTTTAGGGCTGCTCATGCTTATTGATTATTATATTTCTTTTAATCCGGATCCTCTACTTGGTCTGCCTCTTCTTTTCTTTCCGGAATCCACTACTCCTTTGCTCTTACCTCTCGCTCTGCCACGTTTTGCCGCAGCAAATGATGATTGTTTGGGTTCGGGAGCACTGAGCATATCTATATACTCACCCGAAGCAGCATCTTCTGTAGGAGTGGTTGCAAAGGATTGTTCAATGTCAGACCTGACGGTCGATCTGCGGCGAGAGAATGATGCAAAAGCAGCATCCTGGAAGCCCTGTGACACACCGTGGAGGAACTCATTTAGTACATTTGCCATTCCATCCAGAGTGGCTTTCTTTTTCTTGATGGATGTAATATCCACATCCAGGAGTAATCCCGGCTGGACATGATACGGATTGATCATATACTCGAATTTATTAAACTCAGACTCAAGCATTGCCAGTCTTTCTTCTACTACCCGGCGTTTGATCGGATAACGGTAGCCGTATACGGACTGAAGTTTAGCTCCCATAAGAATAACTCGTCGTTTTACTTTATCTTTTTCGTAAAGATATGTTCTGTTCATACGCTCAATTTCGGTTTCCGCCGGTTTGATAAAGGATATCTCATCCCAACTCTTCTCAATATCTTCATACAGAGGATCGCCGGTCACGGCCTTTATCTTCTTTCTAATCTTATTCTTCACTCTCTTAGCAAGATCTTTGAAATCTACGATACCTTTAAAGAACTTGGAATCTTCGTACACCATTTCCAAGACATCCCAGAGGTGCTGTACTTCAACCTCTAAAGATTTAAGCATTACATCATAGCCTTTTCTTTCGTTCATTAGCTGGGCATTGTCATAGTATCTAAGTTTGATCTCATAGCGTTCATCCGGCAGATGACCGACATCAGTATCTTCATACTCTTTGATGCGCAGCTCTCTGGCATTTTTCAAGTTCTCGACATGCTGATATCCCATTTTCGATGTGTCAAGGATAGAGGTGATCGAGTTAACGGCAGTATTGTAACCTCTGTTTCTGATGTTCTCAATGTCGATAATCTTCTTCAAGTTCTCACGAATATTTACGGGATCGTACTCCTCGGGATCGATCTCTGCTCTTAAGCCTTCGATCTTATCCATGAGCGCTTTGGCGAAGAAGGTATAGCGTTTCGACTTGGGATCATCCTTATCGTCAGCTGTGTACTGTTCTACACGTCTCATCTTCTCAAAAAGAATTTCGGAGTCGTTCATCTCTTCACGACCCTCATCGATAATGCGGTCTTTTAGCTTTTCAATCTCTTTATCCAAGATGTCAATGATATTCTTGGAAATCAGATCTTTGATCAGATATTCTACAGTCACCTGATAGTGAAAAATAGGACTGATAAGCTCTGAATCAAGAATATTCACCGATAGCTTTACGTCGCTGACCGTCTTTGGTTTGTAGTTGTTGTCTTTAAAAGAACACTTAACAACCGAGTAAGCGTTCTGACCGCGAATAAACGCGCCGACATCCGATTTCTGTCTTAAAAGTGAATTAGTGAGGTTTTCCATGTCATTAACACCTCTCTGAATATGACCCTGGAGGTGACCGAACATATTGACGAGCGATTTCTCAATCTCGCCTGTGTTGAACTTATCCATACCACCTATCTGATCCAAGAGGGCTGCAATCTCTTTTGGAGTATAGCGGGCGAGACTCTTCATTTCTTCTTTGTCAATAAAGTTTCGAACTTTCTTTACCATTTCATCTTCAGAAGTAACAATAAATCTGTTAAACATGTTCTGATAGTTCTGGTTAAAGTAGTTGAAGAGTTTCTCTTTTAGTCCGCCCATTACATCCAATCTCTCAAGAACGTCTTTGGGCAGTCTGGAGGCGATATGATTCATCACCTTGTCCACTTCTTCACTTAAAAGGAGATCGACTTCGGCTTGCTGATCACGGAATTCTTGCGCTAATGAGTTTCTAGAACCCACAGCGCTTGGTTTTTCCGGGTGAAAAACATTAGGGCTTTTAGGTAGATCTACACTTCCCATAATTACTCTCCTTATTCATTAGTATTTATTACTAGATTATTCACATTGTAAGTAAAAAGTAAAGTAACTTTTTTTTTTTTTTTACACTTCCAATTAAATTAATTATAATGCATTATAGAAGTATGTGGAAAAAGGAGGCAGACCCATGAAAAAACTAAAGAATTGGACTTTAGTTCTTATATTTTTAATGCTATTGGGAGGAATAAACTTTGCGGATGAACGTCCGCCTATAGATATCATGATGGCCGTTGATGTCTCAAATTCCATGGCCCAAGAGATTGAAGCAGTAAAAGACTACATAAATAATGAACTTCTGGAAAAATATGTACAATCAGGTGATTACCTGCTTATTATAATGTTTTATGCTACTACAGAAGTCCCTATTTCCTTACCCATTCAAAGTGAGGAAGATCTGCAAAACGCAAAGCAAATTGTCTCAGGCCTACAAGCGAATCACGATTGGACAGACATCGGAAATGCACTGGATGTGCTTAAACTACATATGGATGCGCAAGCGGATGACCAAAGGGATAAATTTTTAATCATCATAACCGACGGAGAACAAACAGCTCCATGGAGTAAATACACCACTCCGGACGGCAGCCTCAATCATGAGCTATTACAGAATGCCTATACGGAAATTGCCAAAGAAGGCTGGAAAGTTCAATTCCTGGTGAGCGGCGGCAGCGAGATGATAAAGGAAATGGCAGAAAAGATCTCCGGAACCTACACGGAGATTTCCGAAGAACCGACAGGAGAGGAACTGTCGGAAAAAATTCAGGAACCCGGCGGCATGATTAAAATTACAGCTCAACCGGATAAAATTATCGTTATCCAGGGAGGAGAAGCCATCCTGCCTTTAACTCTGTCCAGCAGCGGTTTTACAAAGGAACAGTCGATTAGTGTTAATAATGTAATGTTTTATTCAAACCAGGCCGGTGAACTGAATATTTTAAAAAGCGGGTACGAGCTGTCCATCCAACCTGATGAAAGCAAGAAGGTAGAAATAGCATTGCAATTTCCTGCAAATTTAGCAGCCGGAGATTATAAGGGAGAATTAGTCTTCTCATTCGGGAGCCAAGCCCTCTTTACTCCGGGTCGTATCGAGACACAGATCCATATCAATAATCTGTTTGAAAACTATCCTTGGATTATCCCTGTTGCCATTTTAGTCATACTTATTTTAATCATCCTCATAATTGTGCTCCTTTTAATGAGATCCAAAGCACACACTTTGAATTTTAAACTTATTATTGAAGAAGAGCCGTTAAAGGAAGGGAAAGATATTTTTAGTATAAAAATCGGCCAGGTTCTTTATTTAAATGAAAGCCTGGACATTTTTTCTATAATTTCCAAAAAATCACCACGCAGTATCGCTAAGCTCACCGGACAGCAAGGTGCTGTAAAGTTTGAAGTACTTAGGGATGATCAAATTCCTAATGTAAAAAAAGTGAAAGGTAATATTCTTGGCGAGAAATTAGAAGTAATGACCTCTTCAGGAAAAAAGATGCATATTACTATGCGCAAGTAATACATAATGCAAGAATCTGCTCTTTTATTATGCGAAATAGGTTTGCCTAAAACTATCCCCGGTTTTAGACCCGAGTATCCGGCAAGCAGTCTGCCCTTTTGGGGCAATTATTATTTTATTGATTTTATGTACGCTAACTTTGCAGAAGTTCAAGGACTCTCAAAATATATCGTTGCTGAGGAACATCAGCATGAAACCATAGATTATCTAGTTAAAAGATGGGGAAATTCAGATATTCTGCACATTCCACCGGAGGATGAAACCGATTTTTTTATACTCTGGTTAAAAGAACTCCCGCAGGATCTCCTTATTTTCAGTACAACCTCATTTGTTTCGATTTTCAAAGGAGAAGAACTCATCTCTTTAATTGAAACCATACCTTATGATATTGTGAAAGTTTCTGTAGACCATATACCTGTTGATTTGTTTATGGCATCCAAAAATAAAATTATCTCCCTGCTTGAAAAAAATCGCAGTAAACTGGCCAAACCCAAACATTTCCTATCAGCTTTTTTTAAAGAGATTCTCTATACTTCATTTGAAAGCATAGAGAATACTTCAGGCAAAGTACTTTTCCATCATAATCTTATGCAGTACTTTAATGAAAATCTTAAGTATATCGACTACTCGTGCACAGAAGAATTTTTAAATGGAATGCACCGCTTTAACAAAATCGAGGAATCGTTAAAAGAAGCATATATAGCAGCAAGCGGTGTGGTTAAAAATTCCTTTATTTCTCACGGTGTTGAAGTGTACGGTTGTGTTGAAAATTCAATACTCTTCCCCAATGTTACCATAATGAAGGATGCTCGTATCATAAATTCAGTGATTTTAAGTAATAATAAAATCGGTAATAAAACTCTCATCAAAAATGCTCTTATTTTGCCTTTTATTAAAAGCGACAGCAGTCTAAAGTATAATATCGAAGATAACTGCCACATAGGAGAAGTCTCTTCTTCTATTAAAAACCTGAAATACCCTGAGCATGTCTATGACGGAATAACAACTCTCGGTATGAACGCGAGGATTCCCAAAGGTTACACCATAGAACCGGGCTGCTTTATTGATGCGGATGTTCCACTTAATAAAGTTAAACAACATACAAAACTCAACAAGGGAGAAAGCATCGTTAATTTATAATTTTTAAGTAAGGATTCTTAATGTTCTTTAAACCAGTTATTGATTTTATAACACGGTACAATAAATTTATCCTCACGGCTCACGAAACTCCGGATGGCGACGCAATCGGCAGTGAATGCGCTTTAGCTATGGTGCTAAAAAAAATTGGTAAAAAAGTAAAAATATTTAATTCCGACAATACTCCATCTAAATTCAAATTCATTGATGCGCAAAAAGATATAAAAATTCTCAAGCATAAAAATCAGCTTCCCAAAGACCTAAAAGAGTATGTACTCTTTATTCTCGATACTAATGATACGAATAATATCGGAGTCGTAGCCGAATATATTCTGCCGGTTGTAAAAGAACACTTCATCATTGATCATCATGATAGCGATATACCGGTATTCTCAGGAAATCTCATTCAAAGAGGTGCCTCTTCCACAGCCGAACTGCTTTACCACATTTTTCAAGACATGAATGCTGAAATAGATATAGAAATCGCCAATGCACTTTATACAGCAATTGTATATGATACCGGATCGTTTGTGTATCCAAAGACAACTGCAATTACTTTTAAAATCGCTTACGAGATGGTAGCATTGGGAGTTAATCCCAATAATATCTTTGCCCGCGTATACGAATGTAATTCTATCTCCTCGGTCATTCTCGAGTCCAAAATATTAGCCACTTTAAAGCTTGAATTAAATGATCATGTAGCCATTCAGACAATGACCAAAGAAACCATTCTTGAATCAGGCTCAAAATACGAAGAGGCAGATCAGATTATCAACATCCCTCTCAAAGCCGAAGCCATTCGGGTATCGATTTTTTTTAAGCAAGATACAAACGGTCTTTTACGCTGTTCACTCAGATCGAAGGGTGACATTGATGTTGTCGAAATCGCCAGAAGCTTTGGCGGGGGGGGACACAAGAACGCTGCCGGTTTCAAATGCAGGGAGTCCAGAGAAATAATCCAGAAGAAAGTATTGCAAAAACTGAAAAAATATTTTAAAGATGAGCTATGAAGCACAAACTCATTCTCCTTCTGCTCTGTTTTTCCCTTATTTTCCATTGCAGCGTGAACAACAAACAACAGATAACAACATCTCATCCCAAAAAGATTATTCCTAAAATTGGGGAGGGACAATTTCAAACCCTCTCCAATCTAGCTATGGATTCCAATAGAATCTATTTTGAAAAACAGAATCTTGAGATCTCCTTATTACCCAACGACACTCTTATTCAAGTAATAAATAAAAACCTTGATATCGACTCCCAAGAAGAGCAGATTATTGTCGTTAAAAGTAAAGATGATGCCGAATCCGTAATTAGAATAATTATTGCGGATTTCGACAGAGTGCGCGGCCATTATATTCAAACGTGGGAAGGCATGACCAGCGCAGTACATATAAACACATTCACTTTAAATTTAAACGACGTAGTAGGAGATCATCAATGGGAACTCATCTGTCGGGGCACAAACTCCCAAGGCGATCTCACTCTGAATATATTTCACCGTACACCTGCCTTCGGTCCTGCAATAAGCTATTATGCTATCTGCAATATTATATCAAACGGAACAATTGATATAATTGAAGTCGAAAGGGATCCCAGCTACTTATTGGGTCATAGATTCGGCGAAAGTTTTCTCATTATAGCGTACCGAAGTGATTCGGAAAATGATGCTTTTAGGCAAATTATTAAGGAAACTTACTTCTTTTCACGGCCGAGCAGCCGTTATGAAATTCAATCGCTGGTCCGTCTCTCCAGCGAAAAAGTAGAAGAATCACATTTGAGCACAATCATTTCCAGCGGCACACCGGATCTATTTGAAGAATATCTTCAAGGATTTTGGTATAAATCGGATCAAGAAGCAAGCAGCGAAGCAAATCAGGCCATACTTTTCTTTAACCTGGAAAATAGAGAAATCGTCCTCTATTCCGGTGATGTACAGGAGATTTACAGATGGAAAGGATCAAAACAGTTTTATAAAAATCTTACGATCTTTGCGGAAAACAAGCTCCTGCAATCTATTAGTCCGCAATTTACCATTACTCTTACCATGATAGATCAGATTAAGCTTTCAATTTCCGAAGCTTCGGAACACGAGCAATGGGGTGGTAGATTTATAAAAGTAAAAAAAGAATTGGAAAACAGCATCTTTACTCATCCCGATCGCATAACCGCACCTTGTGCCCTAGAATTGGCAGGACGCTATGATGGTAAAGATGATTTTATTATCCAATTTAAAAATCCATATTTCACATGGACAGAAAAAGATACCACGAGCATTGAGGGAGGTTATTCACTCTATACCTTCCATCAAAAAGATACCCCGATCAACGTACTTTTTCTCAAGTTAATAATTGATAACGGTCTCTATGTAATAGACAAAGTATATATTTTAAAATATAAAGAAGAAACTCAAAACAATCGTATCCTCAAAACATTGACTCTTATACCGGCAAAAATAAGTGTGCACGGTATTGCCGAGAAAATTGAAGAACCTTTGATTTTAACTCAAGAAGCTCCTTTATAAAAAAAATCTAGGCAAAATTCAAAGAGGTGTTGTTCTTGACTTATGCTCTTGTATGGGTGTAGGCTTGGAATGCAGTTACATGTTTTTTTATGAAGCCGGAGGTCTGTAAAGGTGAATATTTCACGACGTTTCACAAAGAAGGGTACTGGTCCGTACCATGGTATTAATTTTGTTAGCCGTGTCTCGGAAATAAAAAGCTTAGCCGGTGAGGTAATCTTTCGTCAGGATAATGTAGTTGTTCCTGATTTTTGGTCTCAAATCGCTGTTGATATTCTATCCCAGAAATATTTTAGAAAAACGGGAGTACCGTTACCAAATGGAGACAGCGGTGGTGAACATGATGCCCGTCAAGTTTTTCATCGCTTAGCCTATACCTGGACCGAATGGGGCAAGCGTTACAACTATTTTACAACCGAGGATGATGCGCAGGCTTTTTATGACGAACTTGTCTTCATGCTTGCCCACCAGATGGCGGCGCCTAACTCCCCGCAATGGTTTAACACTGGATTATTTTCAGTATACGGAATTTCAGGGCCTGCTCAAGGCCACTATTATGTTGATCCTGAATCCAATCAAATAGAAAAATCCGGCAGCGCTTATGAACGGCCGCAGCCCCATGCTTGTTTTATTCTTTCAGTAGACGATAACTTAGTGAATAAAGGCGGTATTATGGAGCTCATTACACGTGAAGCCCGTCTTTTTAAATACGGATCCGGAACAGGGTCCAACTATTCACATATCAGGGGAAAAAACGAAGCTTTGAGCGGAGGAGGTGTCTCATCCGGGCTGCTCTCATTTTTAAAAGTAGGCGATCGCTCGGCATCTTCTATTAAAAGCGGCGGGACAACACGCAGAGCGGCCCGGATGGTCTGTTTGGATATTGATCATCCTGATATCAGAGATTTTATAAATTGGAAGGTGGAAGAAGAGTATAAAGTAGCGGCTATGGTTACCGGCAGTAAAACCATCAAACAACACATCGAAAAGATATATACATTACTAAACAGCTCTGAACCCTCGCTCTTCCCTGAAGATACATTTAATCCCTCAAAAAACATTGCCTTGTTCGGCGCGGTCCAAGATGCCTTAGATCACAATATCCCACCCGCACTCATTTTCCATATTCTCAAACTGGCAGAACAAGGTGTCATTTTAACGGACATTTACGAATATACAACCGAATGGGATAAAGACGCATATAACACGGTAAGCGGCCAGTCTTCCAACAATTCTGTCCGGCTTACCGACAAGTTTATGCATGCGGTGGAAACGGACAAAGAAATTCCTCTCATCACCAGAACAGATAAAAAAACTATCCAGAAGGTACCGGCCCGTGAACTGTGGGAAGAGATTGCTTATTCAGCATGGCGCTGTGCAGATCCCGGCGTACAATACCATACTACAATTAATGAATGGCATACCTGCCCCAAGGACGGAGAAATAGGGGCATCAAATCCGTGTTCGGAATATATGTTTTTGGATGATACCGCATGCAACCTGGCTTCACTCAACCTGTTGACTTTTTACGACCAGAAATCGCAGAAAATCAATCACGAAGCTTACCTGCACGCCGTTAAGCTGTGGACCATTGCACTGGAAATCAGTGTGGTAATGGCTCAATTTCCCAGCCGGGAGATAGCACGCAAGAGCTTTGATTACAGAACTCTCGGCCTGGGCTTCGCCAATTTGGGCGCACTGCTCATGCAGATGGGAATTGCCTATGACAGCGAAAAGGCCAGAAACATAGCCGCAACACTGTCGGCCGTCTTGACCGGCCAGGCCTATCGTACCTCCGCACTGTTGGCAAAGGAACAAGGACCCTTCTCCCGGTTTAGTCATAACCGCGAACACATGCTGCGGGTAATCCGCAATCACCGCCGTGCAAGCTATTCCGTAAAGGCAGAAGAATACGAACAGCTCACAATTAAGCCCACGGGTTTGAATCCTTCACTCTGTCCCAAAGAGCTTCTGCACACCGCCCGCTCCGTATGGGACGATGCTTTGGAATTGGGTGAACAATACGGATTCAGAAACGCCCAAGTATCCGTTATCGCACCTACCGGTACCATCGGATTGTTGATGGACTGCGATACTACAGGTATTGAACCTGATTTTTCGCTTGTTAAATTTAAAAAATTAGCCGGAGGCGGTTATTTTAAAATCATTAACTCGTCGCTTCCTCCCGCCCTCTCCCGTTTGGGTTACAGCGAAAAACAGATTGAAGCCATCATCCATTATTGTACGGGTTATGGTACTTTTAAAAACAGTCCTGCCATTGACAGCCAAACGCTCATAGCTAAGGGGTTTACAATTGAGCTGATTAAAGAATTGGAAAGCATACTTAAAAGCGCCCACAGCATTCGAACCATCTTTTCAAAAAGCGTCATCGGAGAAAAGTTTTTAAAACATACGTTACAGATTGATGAGTCGGAGTTAAAAAATTCCGGTTTCGATCTGTTAAAATATTTAGGGTTTTCAGAACAGGAAATCCAAAAGGCCAATATTCATATCTGCGGCACCATGACGGTAGAAGGTGCGCCATACCTGCAGTCAGAGCATTATGCTGTATTTGATACGGCCAATAAATCGGGTGAATACGGTAAACGCCATATCCGCTGGCAGGCACATATAGAGATGATGGCCGCAGTGCAACCGTTTATTTCGGGAGCGATCTCAAAAACCATCAACATGCCCCATTCAGCTACAATAAGTGATATTAAAAATGCCTACCTGCTCTCCTGGCACCAAATGCTCAAAGCAGTTGCTATTTACCGAGACGGCTCAAAGCTCAGTCAGCCCTTGACTTCACTGGCCCCGGGAGAAGATATTCTCGCCGATTCGATTCTTAAAATAATGCGGGGGGGCTTTGCATCCGGCACGGAACAAGCAGTACCCCGGCCGGTACCCGTACGAAAAAAACGAAAGCCTCTGCCTTCACGCCGGGGAGGATACACACAAAAAGCTAAGATCGCCGGCCACAGTTTATTCTTACGTACCGGAGAATATGTCGACGGTACACTCGGTGAAATATTTCTGGATATGCATAAAGAAGGTGCGGCATTTCGTTCCTTACTCAATAGTTTTGCCATTGCCATTTCTCTTGGTCTGCAGTACGGTGTGCCCTTGGAAGAGTTTGTGGATGCTTTTACCTTTACCCGCTTTGAGCCAAATGGGGTTGTAGTGGGTCATGATAATATCAAGATGGCCACATCCGTCATTGACTTTATATTCAGAGATCTGGCTTTCTCATATTTAAACCGCTCCGATCTGGTGCAGGTAAAACCGGACGATCTCATTGCCACCAGTACTATGGAAAAAAATCAACCGCCCACAGAAGATTCAATTCAAAAACAGAATGGAACCCCTATTTCAGACGCCCAGATTGCCAGACACCGGGGATATGAAGGCGATCCATGTCCGGAATGCGGACATTTTACACTTGTAAGAAACGGGACCTGCTTAAAATGCGAGACCTGCGGAGGAACTACAGGCTGCTCGTGATAGATTAATAATTTACTAGGAATTTGGAACTACAGATTGCACAGATTGCACAGATTATTAAAATTATTTTAATCTGTGAAATCATTAAAAATCTGTGTAATCTGTGTTCCTTTTTGATTTAATACAGCAAAAAGATGTAATACGAGATCTATGGTTTTTGAAACCAAATATTTAATATTACAACCCACTTTACATAATACTCAACTTATGCTAATGTGTGATGCTTTAAAAGAAAATCAATATCAATCCATTATAAAGGCGAGGATAATATGGCAAGGAAATGCGAAATCTGTGGAAAAGCAACAGTGAGCGGCAATAATGTAAGTCATGCACATAATAAGACCAGACGGGTGTGGAAACCCAATCTTATTAAGGTAAAGACCACAATTTCCAAGAAAAACACAACCATTAAAGTCTGTACGCGTTGTTTACGCAGTGGCAAAGTGGAAAAACGTATATAATTATCTTGTGCTTAAGTATAATTCAAAGAGCTTATGTTCATTCCTAAAAATAACAGTTGCACTCGCTCTCGTATGGGGTAGTTTATGACTTGGAAGGAGTGGCAATTTTTAATTCAGCAGCGTACCGAGTCTTTTTTAACAAAACGAAAACAGAAGAAACTTAAAAAACTTAAGAGACAAAAACAAAGGCACCCTTTCATCGAATGGACACTTATTATTATTGAAGTTGTCTTAATCGTAATTATAATCAACCTGTTTCTTTTTCAAAATTACCGGATCCCCTCCGAATCCATGGTACCCGAATTACAAATAGGGGATCTCATATTTGTAGAAAAACTAAAGTTTGGTCCGGAAATTCTTCCCGGCCAAATCAAACTCCCTGCCGGACACATTCCGCAAAGGGGTGAGGTGGTCTCATTCGAAAGCCAGAACTATGCGTTAAAAGGCCCTTGGATCGAATTCTGGCAGCGCTTTGTTTATATGATAACTCTGACTACGGTCAATCTCAAAGTCGACAGTAATAACATCCCCATTAAAGATCTGCTGATTAAAAGAGCAATCGGGTTGCCGGGTGAGCGGATTAGAATAAGCAAAACCGGTGCCATGGAAATTCTTCCAAAGTATGAAATGGAATGGCAGACGGAACATATATTTCAGGAGCAGATAGGACATTATTATACGCGGCAGCACAACGAATACGAGGAACGCTTTGATGAGCAGCTTCCACTCACACAAGATCCACACGGTACAGGAATGTTTGATCCGGTTGATGATCTGATAAATAAGGGCATGTACAGTTTCAGGTATCTGAATGCAGTACAAGAATATCAAAATGCACCGCATGATATTGATGCACAAAAACAATGGTTTAGACAGTATCTGGGCTGGTATATTCCTGAAAACAGATTTTTTCCGATGGGTGACAATAGAGAGAGATCCAAAGATGCACGAGAATACGGCCCGGTCCTGTTAAAAAAAATACAAGGCAAAGCCCTTTTCCGCTGGCTGCCATTTCAGCGCATCGGGGTTATAGAATAATTACAGAAATTACGGAAACTGGATTTTTTAAGAAACTCAATTAATCCGGGTACGTCATCAATCTTTTATATACAAAATCGGCGATGTCAGCATCTATTTCTTTGCTGGCTTGCTTAAAACGTCTGGCAATAAGCTTATTATCAAACAGGCCGTCGGCTACCAAGATAGCTGTTTGTTTATGGCCCGGAACCTCCTCACCGGAGTCAATCGCATCATGGGAATAACCGTTTTTCTTTAACCAGGTAAGTGCTTTTTCATTATAGTTTTTATCATAGCAAAGTTGAAAACCTTCTATTTGATGATTGTTATTATACCAAATAATAAGATCAAAATAATCATCAAAAAACCAGCGGCGAATACCCTCTTCTTCTCGCTGCCGCACTCCCTTAAATTCAGTCAGCATTTTTATATGCTCCTTCACATGGAAAATATACAGTCTTTTTTAAAAAAAAACAATTATTTTGACTTAAGAATGCCTTTACCGATCCACAATTATAAAGTACTATGAACTATACACCTCTATAGGTGCAGCCTCACAAACCACCAGCTCTGCTATTGGTTTGTTGATTGCAAAAAGAAAATTAAAAATATTATGCGAGGAAATTGCAAAAATCAAAATATATTAAGTTAGTAAAATACTTATTCTTTATTCCATAATAATTTAGCAATTTCCATTTAAGGAGCTTCTTGCAAAAATGGTATTTTTGCAAGAAGCTCATGCTAAAATAACATTAGTCAGGAAATTGCAAAAAGCTATAGTAATCAAAATATAGTGAAGGAGTATGCAAATGAAAAGAAGCACAGTATTTACCATCTTTTTTGCTGTTCTATTACTTTTTCAGACTCAAATGTCTGTATGCGAAGAAATGATTAATTTTTCCGAGCTGGAAAACTACGCCAAAGCGGGGGATGAATCCGCACAGCAGGAGCTTATCACACTATTGGCTACCAACATGCGATCGAGTAATAGAGCAAAGGCCGCAGAAGCAATCGGGAATGCAAAAATAAAAAGTGCCAACGAGCAGTTACTGGCATCATTAGAAATCGATGATGATTTTGTACGGCATGAGATAGTTCTGGCTTTGGCAAAAATAAACAATCCTGAAAATTTACAACCCCTCTTAAATATCTACTACAGTAAAAAAGAAAGCACGGACATGATAAAAAGAGCGGTGGAATGTCTCGGATATTTTAACCATGCTAAATCAATCTATGCTTTGAAAAACGCATTAACCATCAATGCCTATAAATCAACCGCAATCGATGCTTTAGGCAGGACCAACTCTGCCGAAGCAGTAGCACCACTTGTCGGACTATTGATGAAAGACACATCCTACCTGCAGGCAGCAAAAGCTCTGGTCAATCTGAATCAGCCCAGCTCGTATTCCGAAATAATAAAGATCCTCGATAAAAAAGTCGACAAAAAACAGTTTGACAATACGTTTGAACTCCTCACCGACCTGCTTAAAAGCCAGCAGTATGTAAAGGCCCAGAAAGTATTTGCCAGGGCTTATTTGACTCTACCGGAAAATGAAAAGTTGATAAGAAAATTTTTATTGGATGCCTTAAAAGCATTCAATATGGATACTTCATATGCTGTGATTACCACCAATGTGCTGAATATAAGGCAGACCATGAACATACGCGGAAAAAAATTGGCAGTGTGGTCAAAGGAGAAGTAGTACAAATCGTCGAGAAAAGCCCGTTTATGCAGACCGTGGATGAAATGGAGGATTTCTGGTACAAAATAAAAACCGATGGTACTTTAACAGGTTGGTGTTTCGGCGGTTATTTAGATGTATTGGATCATACTAAATTACCGGAAGAGTAATAGCTAAAAGTCTGTCTTAAATATATTCTTTCTCACATTACCTCAGTTTTTTTCAAACCTGACATACTGTTGTCACTAAACTTAAATATAGTATTTTAAAAATAAAAAAGGAGGGAATAATGAAAAAAATTAAAATATTGATAATTGCCGCATTAGATAGGGTTGTATTCCCAAGCAGGAGCAACCCCAATTTTTTAAGGGGAGGCAGTTATGAGCGTTATTGAGAAGCTGGCTCATGCCAGAGGAAGGCGCGATGAGGTTCCCAATCAGGAACTGGCCAGAGAACTTGCTGAAGCCAATAACATCAGTGATATCAAGAAAATCGCTAAAAACCTCTTTAATGAAGATAAAAAAATCCAAAGCGATTGTATAAAGGTTCTTTATGAAATTGGTTATCTAAAACCCGAGCTTATAGCCGGTTATACTGTGGATTTCATCAGATTACTTAAACATCGGAATAACAGAATGGTATGGGGAGGAATGATAGCACTTTCTACTGTTGCGGAAATAGCAGCACAAGATATTTTTACTCATTTAACGATAATACAAAAGGTATTGGAGAACGGATCTGTAATTGCTATAGACAGTGCAATAAAAACACTGGCTATTGTTGCCTCAACCGATCCTGCGTATCATAAAATGATCTTTCCCCTCCTGTTGGATCATCTTAAAACCTGCCGGCCTAAAGAGATTCCCATGCACGCTGAGTTCATTGCCATTGCAGTAACCGAACAAAGCAAAGCTTATTTCAGCAACATTTTAAAGAAAAGAATGGATATTTTAAATCAGACTCAGCAAAAAAGGATTACTAAACTTTTGAACAGAATTTAAAATCCGCACTCTCTCTCATAAAGAAATTTCAAATTTATAGTATATTTCATTTCTATTATATTGTTTTTTTATTATATTACTTATAAAATCAAGAGCAAAAACCGGTCTATTACACATAGCTCGTGAGGATTAAAATCAATGGCTGATGTTAAAAAGCCGGCGGGAAATAACACTACCCAAGGTGTGGCCACGCTTTTGGGAGATCCTAAAAAGGCAATAATAAAGCTCTCTCTCCCTATGATCGTAGCTATGTCGGTACAGTCGCTCTATAATCTGGCGGATAAGATTTGGGTTTCGGGCCTTGGCAAAGAGGCTCTCAGCGCTACCGGTTTGTTTTTTCCTTTTATGATGTTTGCCATCGCACTTTCCTCAGGTTTGGGTATTGGCGGCGGTTCCGCCATATCACGCCGTATCGGAGCTGATGACAAGGAAGGCGCTCACAGTGTGGCAACCCATACGGTGGTGTTTACCTTTATTCTGGCTTTTGTGTACACCATTCCCCTGTTTTTCAGTGCTCCTTTCCTCTTTGCAGCCCTGGGTGCGGGAGACGCTCTTGAAATGTCTTTGGCTTACGGACAGGTGATGATAGCAGGATCTGTTTTCATATTTTTAGCAAATATCGGTAATTCATTCCTGAGGAGTGAAGGAAAAGCAAAAAGCGCTATGATCGCCATGCTCCTGGGAACGGTCTTAAATGTCATTTTAGATCCCCTGTTCATTTATCAACTGACTATACCCATCTCAAACACAATGGTTATTTCAATCGGTCTGAATCTGGGAGTGGCAGGAGCGGCATACGCTACAATACTCTCCTTTGCTGTTTCCTTCTTTCTGCTTTCTTACTGGATTCTCATTAAAAAAGACAACTATATCAAATTAAATTTTAAGCGATTCCGTTTCCGCAAAAGCATAATTATGGATATTTTTCGTGTGGGTTTTCCTTCTACACTTTCGCACGGCTCTATGTCTCTTATGATGCTGCTGCTCAATCTCATTGTTACATCAGTAGCGGGGTATGTTGGCGTGGCTATTTTTCAAACCGGCTGGACAGTGGTGGCTATTGCCATTCTGCCGCTGTTGGGTATTGCCTCCGCCGTCGTCGCCGTGTCCGGAGCAACTTACGGTGCCCGCTATTATGATAAACTAAAAACAAGCTTTGTTTACGCTGTCAAACTGGGCTTCATTATAGAATTAGGCATTGCCGTACTTACTTTTATCTTTGCACCTTTTATTACTCAAGTTTTTACCCTTTCAGAAGACACTAAACAGATAGTACCTGATATTATCTATATGCTACAGATTATCTGGCTGTTCTATCCGTCCGTATCGGCGGGAATGCTTTCTTCCGCTCTTTTTCAGGGTGTGGGCAAAGGCAACTATTCTTTGATCATAACCTTAATCAGAACATTTGTTCTTGCCGCATTATTTTCATACCTACTTGGTGTTGTATTCGGATTGGGGCTGCTTGGTGTGTATTTGGGTGTGATAATAAGCAGCTGGGGCACCAGTATAATCGCTTTTATCTGGGCACAGCGGTTTATCGGAAAGCTTATAAAGTCAGCGGCACAAAAGTAATCCTTAAAAGCCCGGCCCCGCTATTGTATTTTCTTTAATACAAAACCCGCAAAGCTTATGGAATCATCCGTAAAATAAAGGGTCTCACCCGAACCCATAACCACCGCTTCATGTTCCGACAGCGGACCCAGGATAAGTCCCAATGCAACAGGCAGTTTCAAAGCGGTAAGCACAAGCCAGCCTTCTTTAACTTTCAATTCATACTGTCTAACCGGAAGATATAAATCTAATACGGGACTGGTATTTTGATTTCGTACTATTTCGTATACACCGCAGTATTTCCTAAAGTTTAGATCGATTTCATAACTCTCTATGCGCTCAAGAGCCAGGCTTGCTCTCACTCCTTCTAAAAGCCCTTCAACGAATAAATAATCGGGTTTGGCTCCTTGCATTCTAAACCGTACATACCCGCTGTCAAAACCGATGTGTCTGGCCACATCTATGTTAAAAAACAGAATTCTCGCTATCGGCTTGAATGTATGCTCCGTTAGCGGTAAAAGAGCAAGCTCATAAGGAGCCGCCGGTGTTCTTAAAGAGAGTTCATCACCTTTCAGATAAACCTCAACTGAAATTCCGATAGTAGCATACCACCCGACATATTTTTTTAGCTCATCCCTCTCCACCGTAATCCGCGTTTCCTCATGTTTGCTTGAGCGTAAAATCTTCTCTCCTGTCTTGGCTTCTATGAAATTTTGTAATGCCTGCATTACCATACCGTAAATCAGGAACATCCCCGATTCGGAGTTGCACATAATAACAATTCCGATCTTTTGTTTTTGTGAAAAGGCTAAAATTGAATAGAATCCATTTACACTGCCGTCATGATAGACAATGTCATTGACCCGACCAAAATAAAATTTATTAAGCTTAACACCCAGGCCGTAATCACTTACAAACAGATTTGCCTGCGGAGCATCCTGAAATTGTGCAGTACACATTTCATTAAACGTACTATTGCTCACAAGATGATAAGAAAGCTCGCTTTTATCGGCTATCAAAAACTGGATAAATTTGGCCAAGTCAAGTACATTGGAAAGCAGACCACCGGCCGGTATATCCCTGATAGCCAGATACGGAACTTGGATCAAACTGTCAAATTCACCGGCCTGCGGAACGAGTGAAAAGGCCTTTCGCATTGTGCCCAAGGCTAAATTGCTTTGTATTTCAGGTGTAAGCCTAAAAGAACTTTGGTTCAATCCAAAGGGTTTTAAAATATGCTTCTGCATATAATTATCGAATTTTTCTCCGCTTACTTTTTCGATAACCAAACCTAAGAGTGTGTAACCCACATTTGAGTATTTGTACACCCTGCCCGGAGCATAACACAGATATTCTCCGGCAAGTGCTCTTAAAAGCTCATCATAAACTATAAGGTCATCTCCAATAATTCCCGCATAGTAATCCCGCATTATCCCCGACTTGTGGCTTAACAGGTGCCGTATGGTTATGGTATTGTCGCCTTCAAAGCGGGATTTGATTGAAAATGAAGGAATATATCTGGAAAGCGGAGCATCAATATCAATCTTACCCTGTTCGGCAAGCTGCATGACCGCCAGTGCGGTTAAGGTCTTACTGATGGAACCTGCTCTGAAAAAAGTGTGAGGTGTAACAGGTATTTTATTTTGCACGTCAGCATAACCGAAGCCACGTGCATAGACGATGCTGTGCTCATCCACTATTGCCACCGCGCAGCCGGGTATTTTATTCTTTACAAGATGTTCTTTTACCAGCCAATCCAGATATGAGACCGCATAAGCGTATTCTCCCTGCACTACCTGTTCTGGTCTGACCGGCTCCGTACTGCAGGAGTTAAAACTTATAATACAAATAAGAATAAAGCTTATGAATATTGTTTTTACGAAAGTATTTTCCATAGCCCCATCACATGGTCTTCTATTTTAAAGTTTATGAACAGGTCTTGCACTGTCAAGGGTGATTACCTATATAATGTTAGGAAGTGTCGATAAAATCTAATTGAGATCTATTTACGGAACAAAAATTACTGTATAGTTTTTATAATGCCCTGGCAAGACATCCTACAGGAAGATGACTACAGATTCTACAAAGAAAATATTTCCTTGCTGGAAGATCAGGTAGTACAGAAATTCAAAGAGAATTATAAAGATCCGAGTATCATTTCTGCCATAAGAAATGTGCCGAGGCACTTATTTGTTAATCAAGGCTATAAAAAACTTGCCTACACAGACAATGCTTTTCCCACATGCAACTGCATGACTACTTCAGCGCCATCGGTAATAGCTGAAATGATATATTATGCAGGCGTTAAAAAAGGAGATAAAGTATTGGAGATCGGAACGGGAACAGGCTACCAGGCGGCAGTACTGGCGGAAATGGGAATCAAAGTTTTTTCTATAGAAATAGATAAAAAAATAGTTCAAACCGCCAATAAAATCCTGATTGATCTTGGCTATAAAATCGATGAGCAGCTGAAAGATAAAGAGAAGGCAAAACAAATGCGAAAGCGTTATAACGAAATAAGAACACGATTTGCTATGAGAGGAAGTATCAAACTATTTTACGGTAATGGACAGCCGGGTTTAGAGGAGTCCGCGCCATTTAAGGGAATTATAATTGCTGCCTCAATTTCTTATTTGAAACACATCCAGCATCTCATTGAACAGCTCTCTGCTCATGGCGGCAGGCTTATTGCCCCTGTAGGGGATCGTATAGAACAGCAGATGTGTATTGTGGAAAAGAAAAACAAACAAATAAAAACTTATATTGTAAAAGGTATTTCTTTTCAGTTTGTGCGCATGGTTTTAAAGGGTTCTCGATAAATAATATAACTATAGCTAAGCTGCTAGTATAAAAGGGAACACTCCTAAAGGATGTGGGGTAAAAAAATCGCTTATATAATCCCTATACTTTATTTACCATTGACTATGTTACGTTTTGAAAACCACACCGATTTTTTACATCTTGCCTTGTTGGCCTGTTATAAACCTGCTTTTACCAAGATGCAAACTGAAAAACTAATCCACTTTAATCTGCAGCACTTATTGTAGCTGAAGCAGCAGACTGAATTTTCAAGTGACGGATCCGTAAAAAAGCAGCCTTGTCGACAGGAGATAATTAAAACTTTCTCTTCTATGCCGTTACAGGACGCGACTTCGGCTGTAAACACATCATCGTCTTTCCAAAAAGTAATACTACCCTTTACCAGGCAACAAGCAGAACAGTTTTTGTTTTTTCCTCTGTTAGAAATATAAATAATCTACATAACTTGATAATTTAATAATAATGCTCTAATATAAGTTCAGAATAAAATGATTTTATATTTATGAAACTGTTAAATAATCTATGTGGTATGTGACAATAAATGAAGTCAATAAAACTTACTGATATTCAAGAATTACGGATAGTAGATGTACCTCTACCGGATAAATTGCGTGCTCACGATGTGTTGATTAAGGTAAAAGTTGTCGGTATCTGCGGTTCCGATATTCATTATTATCAAATGGGCAGGATCGGGTCCCAGGTTATCCAATTTCCGTTCACTGTCGGTCATGAAATGGCAGGTATTGTAGAAGAGGTGGGTTCCGGTATAAAAAATCTGCAACCCGGCCAGAGGATTGCGGTAGACCCTCTTGTTGCATGCTATAAATGTCATCAATGCAAAGTGGAAAGGTATAATACCTGCCTTAACCAAAAATTCTTAGGCTGTCCCGGCCAGATGGAGGGAGCCCTTTCGGAATATATTGTTTTACCGGAAAGCTGTTGTTTTCCAGTCCCCGAAACCGTTTCATTCGAGGCGGCAGTTTTATGCGAACCATTGGCAATAGGTTTTTATGCCGTTTTACAATCAACAGCAATTAAAAACAAAACTGTGGGCATATTAGGTGCCGGACCGATCGGATTAAGTGTTATGCTTGCCTGCATGGAGAATAAAACGCAAAAGATTTATATGACTGATATTCTGGATTACAGATGTGATACAGCTGCCAGAAACGGTGCAACTTGGGCGGGGAATCCCCAAAACGAGGATATAGTAAAAATAATTACCCAAAAGG
>Ga0307430_1000547_pt1 | contig 31926 bp, 18 predicted proteins | sample SalMarWE160130MG_FD_202159 | JGI IMG/M metagenome (GOLD analysis project Ga0307430, IMG submission 202159) | Salt marsh sediment microbial communities from the Plum Island Ecosystem LTER, Massachusetts, United States - WE1603-130 | ecosystem: Environmental > Aquatic > Marine > Intertidal zone >...
CGGGCTCTTTCCTGCGTCCGCGTTCCACGGGCTTGCGCCCGAGGCTACCTCCAAACGCCGCTGCGCGGCTCACGCCTGCTAGTCGACCGGGCCGAGGCCCATCTTGTCCTCGAAGTAGGCGGCGAAGCGCTCCATCAGGTCGGGCAGGGACTCGTGGCGGCGCGTGAGTAAATGGTCGTCGCGCGGGTAGATCATCAAGTCGAAGTACTTGCCGGCCTCGACGAGCTTCTGGACCATCCAGACCGCGTCCTGGAACAGGACGTTGTCGTCCTGCATCCCGTGCACGAGCAGCAGGTTGCCCTCGAGCGTGTCGGCGTGGAAAACGGGTGAGGTGGCCCGATACGTCTCGGGATCGTCGGCGGGCCGGCCGAGGCGTTCGCCCGTGTAGCCGTCGGTGTAGTTGCGCCAGTCGGTGACGGGCTTCCACGAGATCCCGGTGTGGAACACGCCCGGATACGTCGCCATCACCATGAGGGTAAGGAACCCGCCGTAGCTGCCGCCCCAGAGGCCGATCCGGTCGCCGTCGACGTACGGCAGCGTGCGCATGTAGGCGGCGCACGAGGCGGCCTCGTCCGAGTCGATGAGGCCCATCTTCTTGTGGTAGCCGTAGAAGAACTTGCTGCCGTGGCCCATGCTGGCGCGGAAGTCGATGGCGACGAGGATGTAGCCCATCTCGTTCGTCATGTACGTGTCGAGGATCTGGTAGCGGCCGAACGCTTCCTTGGCGCCGCCGGCGTAGACGCACGTCAGGACGACGGGGTACTTCTTCGACGGGTCGAACGCTTCGGGCAAGAGCATCTTGGCGTGGACGGTCGCGCCATCGCTCTCGTTGGTGAACGTGAGCCGTTCGACCTTCATCTTCGGCAACTGCCGGAACTTGGGCCGCGGCGAGGTGGTGACGCGGACGAACTGACCGCTGCGCTCGCGCCGGTAGATCTCGGGCGGGACCATCACGTCGGACGAGATGAACGCCAGGCCGGTCCCGTCGGGCGACGGGAACACCTGATTCATCGGCGGCTCGGGCGAGACGTCGCGCGGCCTGCCGCCGCCGAGCGGCAGCTCGAAGACGTGGTGAACGGTCGGGTGCGGCGCCCAGGCCGTGTAGTAGAGCGCGTTGCCCTGGCGCGGCACGACGCACCCGGTCACGTCGAACTCGCCGGCGGTGAGCTGCTGGGCCTCGCCGCCGATGATGGGGACGCGGTACAGGTGCTTCCAGCCGGTCTTGTAGCTGGTGAAGTAGATGTGGCTCGAGCTTGGGCTCGACGGCACAGCGCACCAGCAGAACCACGGCTTCTGCTCCTCCTCGTAGAGCAGCACGGGGTTCGCGGGATCTTCCGGGGGGATCGCGTAGAGGCGGTAGTCCTTGAACGCGTTGCTCACGTAGCCGACGACGAAGTGCGAGCTGTCCCACGTCCACGAGAACAGGTGCGGGCGGATGTGGTTGCCGGTGTCGATGCCGCCCGGCTCGGCCGGGCGGTGCGGCTTGGCCTCGCCTTCTCTCTTCTCGACTAAGCCGCCGTCGTCGGTCGCGGGATCGGGCAAGGGAGCGCGCGCCATCTTGCCGCCGGTGGTGGGGACGATGCCGACGCGGACCTTCGAGAGCGGCTTGCCGACGTTGTTGCGGCGCAGCTCGTTGACCTTCACTTCCTTCTCGGGCGTGTAGTCGGGCATCCTGATCTTCTCGTACATGCTGTGGTCGTCGACCACGATGCCCAGCCACCGGCCGTCGGGCGAGACGGCGTAGCCCCAAACGGTGACCTCCTCTTTCTGGAAAAACGTGAGCTGCCTCACCGCGCCGGTCTCGACGTCGTGGGCCCACACGTTCGCGCCGAACTGGAACGCGATGAGGCGGCCGTCGAGCGGCACCTGGAGCCCGCTGACGCCCTGGCTCATCTGCGTGAGCCGGGTCGGCACGCCGCCCGTCGCCGGCACGCGGAACAGGTCGCCGCGGCAGATAAAGGCGACCCACGAGCCGTCGGGCGCCCACTCGAACTCGGTCACGCCGGTGTACATGATCTCGGCGTAGTCGACCTCGTCCTTCGGGCGCTCGTCGTCCTCGACGGGCAGCGCGCCGATGCGCGAGGAGTCGGTCAGCTTGTACAGCGGCTCGCCGGGGCGGGAGACGTAGACGTCGCGCTGCAGGCCGCCGTCCTCGTTCCACAGGAACGCGAACGTGCGGTTGTCGTTCGCCCATTTGATCGACGCCGGCGGGGTGCCGTAGATCATGGGAAGCGAGTACGCCTCGGCGAGCGTGACCCCGCACTTCGGCTTACGTTTCAGAAACGTGTCCTTGATCCTCGACTTCGGCATGGCGTGCCTCTTCTGGCTCAGGTTCTCTTCGTGACAAGGCCGGGGCGAGCACTCTAGCCGCCCCGGCCCGAGACCACAAGCGCCGATCGTGGGTCCTAGTCTTCGGCTGGTTCGTCGCCCGGTTCTTCCGCGGACTCGTCGTCCGACTCGTCGGCGGATTCCTTGGCGGCGTCCTCAGCCGCTTTCTTCTGTTCGCGCTCCCACTCGGCGAACTCCTCCCACCAGGCGCCCCGGGGCCTGTCGCTCGCTGCTTCCGTCCCGGCGGCCGCCTCCTTCTCGAGGACGCGGACTCTGACCCGGACGGGCTTCGAGGCGCGCACTTCGTCTACGACGTGGAAGAATATCTCGTACTCGCAGGGCCGCTCGAACGCTTTGCCCTCGTAGGTGGGCCTGTCGGAGAACCGAGACTCGCGGTCAACGGGCCAGTGAACGTGCCAGCGGTAATGGAGCGGCTGCCCCTCTGGGTCGTAGCTCTCGGAGCCATCGAGGTGGATCATCCCGTCCGGCTCGACCGTAATCTCGGTGCCCTCCTTGACGCTGGGCACGGGCGCAAGGTTCTGCTCGCGGATCGCCTCGGGGACCGGCTTGCGCACGAGCGGCGCCGGCTCTTCGCACGGCGTGAGGCTGGTGCGGATCGTATAGACGCCCTGGTTCTTGGCGCCGGCGAAGAACGCTTCGTTCATCATCGTCATCGTCAGCCAGTGGAACTCGGTCTGGTCGCCGCTGACGATCTTGAGCAGGAGCATGCCCTCGGCGCCGAAGCAGGTCGGCGTGAATGCCGTGTCCTCCGTCGCGGTGCCGAACGGGTTCCAGGCGTGGATGGCGCCGTCGACCTCGTCGGTCTCGGGCGAATCCCAGTCCTTGTCGGTCTCGTGGGAAAAGGTGTACAAGCCGGCCTCGTCGGTGTGGCCCATGTACTTGGGCCGATCAGCGAAGAACTTCGCGGCGGCCGATTCAGAGCCGTCGACGTGCGTGACGTGGTAGGCGTACACGGCCGCGCCGGCGAGCGGCTCGTCGTCGACGTCGAGCATGAGGAGCGCGTGCCGGCTGGTCGGGATGAGGCGCCCCTGAATACCCCAGAAGCGCGGGCCGCGGCAGCCGGCGTAGTACTGCACCTGGCCGGCGTGGGCGGGATGCAGCCACATGTGGCACGAGCTCATGAGCGACGTGTAGCTGACCCGGCACGGCACGGACTGCGCCGAGCAGGCTATGGTCTCGCCCCAGATCGTCTCGGGCAGCAGGGGGCCGTCGGCATAGAGCTCGCCGCGGTCGTCGCGCAGGAACACGTTGCGCACGGCAGCCGGATGGCCGTACAGGTCCGGCAGCGACAGGCAGGTGTGGCCGCACTCGTGCATCAAGGTCGCGTGGATCTTCAGCAGGTAGTCGGTCTTTCTCTGGCCGTATGGGAACCCGCCGTCGTGGTACTGGCGCTTCTCCGCGTACGGGCCTTTGTACGATTCGCCGGGAATGAACGTGCAGAACTCGTCGACCCGGATGTCGTCGAGCACTCCGACCGGGCTAGTCGTCGGGTAGACCGACTCGCGCAGCATGAGGCGGAGGCGGTCGTGCATCGCCCGAATCCAGTCGTAGTAACTAAACGAGCCCGTGAGGTTGATGAGCTTGTTCGCGTAGTTGCCGGGCGGCACCTCCTCGGGATAGCCGTAGAGCATCGAGTGGGCCGTGTTGAGCTCGGCGACCTCGTTGTTCGCCTCGCAGATCTCGCTCACTCGGTTCCGGGGGTCGACGCGCACACGGACCCAGACCGGCTCCTCGGGCCACGTCCAGGCAAAGGTGACCGTCGTCTCCTCGAGCGGCGCGAGGCTGGCGTCGATGACGGCGTGCTGCCGCTCGACGGGCCGTTCGTTGGGGTCAAGGCGGAAGTTGCGGTTCGAGTCCGGGATGAGCTCGAACGTCACGCCGACCTTTGGCGGCGTCGGCTCGTAGCCGAAGTTGGCGACGTGGGCGACCGACTTGACCCGCTCGCCCGGCTCGGGCCACCCCTTGAGGGCGTGCTGATGGTAGCGCGGCAGGCGTTCGACGACGTAGAGGTCGAGGTCGGGCTGCTCGATGGGGATCACGCGCACGGTGTAGGTGTCCTTCATCCCGCGGAACTCGGCCGTGAGCGTGCATTGGCCCACGGCATGACCGGTGACCACGCCGTTCTCGTCGACGGTCGCGATGGTCTCGTCCGAGGTGGTCCAGGTGATGAACGGCTTCGCGTCGAAATCGCCCCAGTTGCCGAAGCCCATGACGAAATCGGTCATGCGCTCCCAGCGGCCGTTGAGCTTGCCGCGAAGGCCGAACTGCTTCTGGACGCCGCAGACCACGCGGCGGTCGGACGGCACCGCGTGCGGCTCCGGATCGATCTCGATGGCCGCGTACGGGGCCGAGCGCCAGTAGTCGGGGTAAACGTTCAGTATCTGCAGCCGCAGCACTTCGTCCGGCGGGGCGGGCCGCGCGCGCATGATGAGCTCGTCCATAGCGGCGTCCGCGGTTTCGTCGCCGATCCAGATGCGGGCGTCATCCATAGTGTCTGGATTGAGGAACGTGTTCCCCGAGGCGATCGGCCCGTCGGCGGCCACCTTGTCGATCCAGAGCGGCAGGCCCATCGGCATCCCGCTCGTGTTGGGCGTCCAGGTGATGACGATGTGGTGCCACTCGCCCGCTTTCCAGCCCGAGACGTCGGCGCGCGCGGCGGTGACCTTCTCGGGCGAAGCCATGACGTATCGGAGCATGTTGTTTGCGGATTTCTCGACGAGCAGGCCGTTCCGCTCCGGATCGCCGATGCGCAGGATGCGGTGCGTCTCGCCGTCGTTGCCGTCCCAGTTTGGCCTGATCCAAAAACTGATGTAGCCCTGCACCCGGGACAGCGCGGGGTTGTCGACCGGCACGGCCTTCGTGAGCAGCACGGCGGCGCCGAATCCGCCCTTCGCCTGTGGCAGCGCGTCGGCAGGCGCCGTCGTGCGAACGGCGCCGGCGATCTCCGCGTCGGCGAACCAGGCGAGTGCCGGCGGCGCCAGCGGCGGTTCGTCGGCCGGCGGCGCGGCAAGAGCCGCGCAGGCAACGGCACACAGCACGAACAGGATGCCGTATCTCATCATGCTCTCCCCATCTTCCGTTGGTTCTCAATCCGGTCAGTTGGGTTCCGCCGTCGGCTCGTCATCCTTGATGAGATGGACCCTGACCGCGACGGGCTTGCTGGCGCGTACGCCGTCGACGACGTGGAACAGGATGCGGTAATCGCGGAGCCGTCTGGGGTCGCTCGGGGCGGCGCCCTCGTAGGTCGGCTTGTCCGAGAAGCTGTACCGGCGCTCGACGGGCCCGTGCGCGCGCCAGCGGTACTGGAGCGGCTGGCCCTCGGGGTCGGAGCTGGGCGAGCCGTCGAGGCGGATCATCTCGCCGGGCCTGACCGAGATCACGATCGGGCCGTTGATCTTGGCCACGGGCGCGAGGTTCTTCTCGCGGATCGCCTCGGGCACCGGCCTACGCACCACGGGCGTGGTCTCGGCGCACGGCGTGAGGCTCGTGCGGATGGGGTAGATGCCGAAGTTCTTGGCGCCGGCGAAGAACGCCTCGTTCATCATCGTCATCGTGAGCCACTGGAACTCGGTCTGGTCGCCGCTGACGATCCTGAGCAGGATCATGCCCTCGGCTCCAAAACAGGTCGGCGTGAACGCTGTATCCTTCTTGGCCGTGCCGAACGGGTTCCAGACCCCGATGGCGCCGTCGACCTCATCGGTCTCGGGCGAGTCCCAGTCCTCGTCCGTCTCGTGCGGGAAGATGAAGCGGCCTTTCTCGGTGGTGTTACCCATGAACTTGGGCCGGTCGGCGAAGAACTTGGCGTCACTGGCCTCGGAGCCGGGGACGTGCGTTGCGTGGTAGCAGTAGACGGCGGCGCCGGCGAGCGGCTCGTCGTTCAGGTCGAGCACGAGCAGCTCGTGCCGGCTCGTCGGGATAAGCCGTCCCTGCACGCCCCAGAACCGCGGGCCGCGACAGCCCTGGTAGTACTGCACCTGGCCCGCATGCGCCGGGTGCAGGTGCAGGTGGCAGTAGTCCATGAGATACTGGTAGCTGACGCCGCACGCGACGCCCTGGGCCGACGAGAGGAAGATCCCATCGCCGCGCCCGAGTCTGGGCAGCAGCGGCCCGCCGGCATACCGTTCGCCGTTCTCGTCGGTGACGAAGACGTTGCGAGCGGCGCACGGATGGCCGTACAGGTCGGGCAGCGCGAGCATCGTGTGCCCGAGCTCGTGTATGAGGGGTGTCCAGATGGCGCCGAGGCGGCTCGAGTCGTCCACGCCGACCGGGAAGCCGCCGTCCTGGTATTCCATATGCCACTCGTACGGGCGCTCGGGGCCGGTGTGAGGGATGAAGTCGATGAACTCGTCGATACGCAGGTCTTCGAGCGCGCCGACCGGGCTCGTCGTCGGGTAGACGGCCTCACGCAGCGTCAAGCGGAGGCGGTCGCTGTGGGCGCGCATCCAGTCGTAGTGGCTGAACGAGCCGACGATGTTGATGCGTTTCTCGGCGTGGTTGCCCTCAAGATCCTCTTTGATATAGCCCCAGATCATCGGCTTCGCGGTGTTGAGCTCGACGACCTGGTTGTTCGCCTCGCAGATCTCGCGCACGCGATCGCGCGGATCGACCGTGACGCGCACCCAGACGGGCACCTCGGGCCAGGTCCACTCGAACTCGAGCGCCGTTTCTCCGTACGGTTCAATCGCCGTCTCGATCATCGCGCGTCGCTGCAGGATCGGCTTCTCGTCGGCATCGAGCCGGTAGTTGCCGTTCGAGTCGGGGATGAGCTCGAAGATGACGGGCACGCGCGCCGGCGTCGGCTGGTAGCCGAAGTTGGCGATGCGGGCCACGGACTTCACTACGTCGCCCGGCTTCGGATAGCCCTCGACCGAGTACTGGTGGTAGCGCGGGTGGCGCTCGACGACGTAGAGGGCGAGGTCGGGCTGCTCGAGGGGGATCACCTGAAAACGGAGACTCGCCTCGAGGCCGCGGAACTTCGCCGTGACCGTGCACTGGCCGAGTGCGTGGCCCGTGACCCGGCCGGTCTCATCGACGGTCGCGATTGCCTCGTCGGACGTCGACCACGTGATGAACGGTTTCGCGTCGAAGGTGGCCCAGGTGCCGTAGCCGTGGTCCAGGATGTACTCGGTCATCCGCTCCCAGCGGCCATTGAGCCAACCGACGAGCCCGTACTGCTTGAAGTAGTCCTTGACGACGCGGAGGTCGGCCCGCACCTCATGCGGCCGCGGGTTGACGGCGACCTTCTGGTACGGCGCGGTGCGGAAGTAGTCGCGGTAGACGAGCTGGAGCGGGGGCCGCGACTCGACCCCCGGCCCGGGGCGCATAACGAGCTCGTCCATGGCCGCGCCGGCCGTCTCGTGGCCGATCCAGACGCGGGCGTCGCCCATCGCGTCGGGATTGAGGAACGTGTTGCCCGAGGCGATCGGCCCATCGACGGCCACCCGGTCGATCCACAACGGGACGCCGGTCGGCATGCCGTCCGGGTTCGCCATCCACGCGATGGCGACGTGGTGCCACTCGCCCGCTTTCCAGCCAGAGACGTCCGCACGCGCGACGGTGATCTTCTGGGGCGAAGCCATCACGTATCGGAGCGTGTTCTTCGCGGACTTCTCGACGAGCAGGCCGTTGCGCTCCGGGTTGCCGATGCGCAGAAGCTGGTGCGTTTTGCCGTCGTTGCCGTTCCAGTACGGTCGAATCCAGAAACAGATGTAGCCCTCTTTCTGGAACAAGACAGGGTTCTCAAGCGCGACCGGCTTCGTCAAGAGCACGGCCGTGCCGAAGCCGCCTTTGGCCTCAGGCAACGCCTCGGCCGGCGCGGCGATGCGGACGGCGCCGGCGATCTCGGTGTCGGTGAACCACGCCGTTGCGGCCGTGGGCTCGTCCTGCGCCGCGGCTGCGACGGAAACGATAAGGCAGACGGTGAATAGGAATGCAGTTCTCATCACGCTCCTCCTCCAGATCTGGCTTTGAACGCCGCCAACACAGCGGCTCTCGATTCACTCGGACTCGGTCTCGGTCTCAGCCTCAGCCTCGGCCTCGGCAACGTGTACTTTGATCCAGACCGGCTCGCTCGGCCGGAGCCCGTCGATGACGTAGAAGACGACCTCGAACTCGACGGGCCGATCGGGCATCAGGGCCTCGTAGGCCGGCTTGTCCGAGAACTTCGGCTCGACGCCGCGCGCGTCACGGGCGTGCCAGCGGTAAATGAGCGGCTGGCCTTCGGGATCGTGGCTGGCCGAGCCGTCGAGGCGCAGCGTCTCCCCGCAGCGCACCGTGAGCGCCTCTTCGCATTCAACGGACGCCACCGGCTCGAGGTTTGTCTCCTTGATCTCGTCAGGGATCGGTTTGCGCACCACGGGCGTGACGCCCTCGGACGGCTGGAGGTTGGTGCGGAACGCGTAGACGCCGCGGTTTGTCGTGCCGGTGAAATACGCCTCGTTCATCTGCGTCATGGGAAGCCAGGCGAACTCGGTCTGATCGCCGCTGACGATCTTCAGCAGGATCTGGCCTTCGACGCTCCAGACGTTCGGGGTGAACGCGGTGTCCTTGGTTGCCGTGCCGTACGGGTTCCACACTCCGATGGCGCCGTCGACCTCGTCGGTCTCCGGCGAGTCCCAGTCCTTGTCCGTCTCGCGCGGGAAGACGAAGCGGCCCCGCTCGTCGGTGTTCCCGACGAACTTGGGCCGGTCGGCGATGAACTTCGTCACAGCGTCGCGCGCCTCGGTCTGGGTAACGTGGTAGACGGAGACGGCCGCGCCGGCGAGCGGGTCGTCGTTCAGGTCGTAGAGCTGAAGCTCGTGCGAGATGAATGGGATGAGGTGCCCCTGCACGCCCCAGAACCGCTGTCCGCGGTGGCCGGCGAAGTGCTGCACCTGGCCGGCATGCACGGGATGGAGCACCATGTGGCAGTAGTCCATGAGATACGCGTAGCCGACGCCGCACGGGACGTTCTGCGCCGATGAGAACGCGGAGCCGCCCCAGCTCTGCACCTCGGGCAGCAACTCACCGCCCGCGTAGAGCTCGCCGTTCTCATCGGTCAGGAAGATGTCGCGCACCATGACGGGGTAGCCGTACAGGTCGGGCAGCGCGAGCATCGTGTGGCCGAGCTCGTGGATCAGCCCGGAGGCCATCCACATGAGGTGTTCGGACGTCTTGTCGGCCACCGGGAAACCGCCGTCGTAGTACTCGCGTTCAGTCTCGAACGGCTCCTCCATCCACTTGCCGGGCGTGATCGCGTAGAAGTTGTCGACGCGGACGTCGTTGAGCACACCGTGCGGGCTCGTCGTCGGGTAGACCGAATCGCGCAGCATGACGCGCACGCGGTCGCTCTGGCTCCGGAGCCAGTCGTAGTAGCTGAATGAGCCGGTCAGATTGATGCGTTTCTGCTCGTGGTCGTACTTGAGCACGCTCGCGTTGTAGCCCCAGCGCACGGGATGCGCTGTGGTGAGCTCGACGAGCTCGTTGTTCACTTCGCACAGCTCGGGGATGCGGTCCTGCGCGTCAACCGTCACGCGCACCCACGCTGGGCGCTCCGGCCAGGCCCAGACGAACTGGACCGTCGCTTCCTCGGTCGGCTTCAGCGCCTTGCCAATCACCTCCTGGCGAGCCAAGATCTGCCGGTCGTTCCGGTCGAGGCGGAAGTTGCCGTTCGCGTCGACGATCAGTTGGAACCGCACGACGGCACCGGCCGGCGCGTCGGCGTAGCCGTAGTTCGCGATATGCGCGACTGATCCCACCCTGTCGCCCGGCGCCGGCCACCACTTCAGGTCACGCTCCGAGTAGCGCGGCAGCCGCTCGACCAGGTAGAGGTCCAGGTCGGGCTGCTCGACTGGGATCACGTGCAGCTCGTACGACGCGCGCAGGCCGCGGAATTCGGCTGTGAGTGTGCAGATGCCGACAGAGTGGCCGCTGACCAGGCCGTTCTCGTCGACGGTGGCGATCGCCTCGTCCGACGTGCGCCACGTGATGAACGTCTTCGCGTCGAAATACCCCCAGTTGCTGTAGCCTTTGACGAACTCCGTCAGCCGCTCCATCCTGCCGTTAACGCGGCCGCGCAGGCCGAATTGCTTGTCTGCGCCGTGGACGACGCGGCCGTCGGCGCGCACGAGGTGCGGCTCGGGGTCGATGGCGATCTCGGTGAACGGCGCAGTGCGGAAGTAGTCGCGATAGACCAGCTCGATCTGACCCTTCGAGAGCTCGGTCCTGAGATGGTCGCGGACGATCAGCTCGTCCATCGCCGCGTCCGAGGTTTCGTCGCCGATCCAGAGCCGGTCGTCGTCCATCGCCAATGGGTCGAGGAACTGGTTGCCTGAGGCGATCGGCCCGTCGACGGCGACCTTGTCGATCCAGAGCGGCAGCCCGAGCGGCGTGCCGTCCTTGGACATCCAGATAACGACGACGTGGTGCCACTCGCCTGCTTTCCAGGCCGAGACGTCGGCACGCGAGGCGGTGATCTTCGCGGGAGAAGCCATCACGTAGCGCAGCATGTTTTTCGAGGACTTCTCGACGAGCAGGCCGTTCCGCTGCGGGTCGCCGATGCGCAAGATGCGGTGCGTCTTGCCGTCGTTGCCGCTCCAGCTCGGCTTGATCCAGAAGCTGATGTAGCCTTGCTCACGTGTCAGCGCGGGGTTCTCGATGGGCACCGCGTGGGTCAAATGCACGCCTTTACCGACCGTGCCGCCGACTTCGGGGATCGTCGTCGTCGGATTCGGCGACTCGACGGCGTCGTCGAGCGCGGCGTCCGAGAACCACGCCGTGGCGATGGTGGCCCCCGCCGGCGCGGCGCTGACAGCGACAACACACAAGACGGCAAGTAGAACTCCGTGTTTCATGCGGTAGCTGTCTCCTTCTGACTGCACGTCGTCCCGGCCGATCCAACCGGGAGGTATCTATTCGGCTCCGTCGTTCTCAACACCTCGTGCTCGACGGGCCGGCGGCTGCGCCTCACTGAACAACGTGAATCTTGACCCGCACCGCTTCGCTCGCGCGCAGCCCGTCGAGAACGTAGAACACGGCCTCGTACTCCCCCGGCTTCGCGGGCGTCCTGGCCGTGTAGACGGCCACCGTGCTCATGAACGGAGCAAGCCCCCGCGCACCGCCCCGGTGGTGGATCTCCCAGCGGTACTCGAGCGGCTGCCGCTCGGGGTCGGTGCTCTTCGAGCCGTCGATCACGACGTGCTCGCCGCAGCGCACGGTAACCTCCCGGCTCTTCACGACGGCCACGGGCCGCAGGTTGTGCGTGCGAATCGCCTCGGGGATCGGGCGGCGCACCAGGGGCGTCTCGCCCGGGGCGCGCAGCAAGCTTGTCCTGACCACGTACTCGCCGCGGTTGACGTTGCCCTTAAAGAACTCGACGTTGCACTCGGTCATCGGCAGCCACCGCAGCTCGACCGCGTCGCCGCTGACGATCTTGAGCAGGAGCAGCCCCTCGACGCAGCTCACGTTGGGGGTGAACGCCGTGTCGGGCGGCGCACCCGTCAGCGTCTTGACGCGGCCGAACGGGTTCCACACGGGCCACTCGCCGTCGAACTCGTCGGTGTCGGGATCGTCCCAGTCTTTGTCCGTCTGACCGGGGAACTTGAAGCGGCCGTCGGCATCGACATGGCCCATGAACTTGGGCCGGTCGGCGAAGAACTTCGCACCCACAGCGGCTCGGGGCGTGTGTGCTACGTGGTAGACGTACACGGCCGCGCCTACGAGGGGTTCGTCGTTGATGTCGTAGACCTTCAGGAAGTGCTCGCGCATCGGCAACAGCCGCCCCTGCGAGCCCCAGAACATCGGGCCGCGGTAACCGCGGTAGAACTGCACGTGGCCTGCGTTGGCCGGGTGCAGCCACTGGTGGCACGACACCATGAGCGAGTTGTAGCCCACGTCGAGCGCGTCATTGACGGCCGAGGGCATGGCGAGCGAGTTGCCACTGATCGCAGGGAAAACGTCGGTGCCGGCGTAGCGCACGCCGTTCTCGTCGCGGAGCAGCACGTTGGCAGGCCGCACGGGGTAGCCATAGTGGTCGGGCAGCGCGAGCACCGTGTGGCCGAACTCGTGCATGATGGCCGCGTCAATGGCCATGAGGTTCACAGGCTCGTTCACCGGGAAGCCGCCGTCGAACCACACGTGTTCCTTCTCCCACGGCTCGTCTTGCCACCGCGTGTCGCCGAGTGTGAGCACCGTGATCTTGTCGGTGCGGTAGGCGTCCTGGATGCCGTCGGGCGACGTGACGTCGTAGACGGCGTTGCGCACGAGCCAATCGAGCCGGGCCTTCTGCGCACCAATCCAGTCGTGGTAGCAGAACGAGCCGACATGGTTGATCTTGCGCTCGGTGTAGCACGCCTCGAGCACCTTCGGATCGTAGCCGAAATGGAGCGGCCGGGCGTTGCTCAGCTCGCAGCGCATGTTGTTCGCCTCACAGATCTCGGGCACCGCGTCGTCGGGATCGACCGTCACGCGCACCCAGACCGGCTCGTTGGTCCACGTCCACTCGAACTCGACGAGCTGTTCGGCGCGCGGTTCAAGCGCGTCGAGCGTGCGTTCCTCCACCTTCGCCGCCGTCTCGTCGGCGTCGAGCCGGAAGTTGCCGTTCGCATCGGGCAGATACTCGAGGCGCACGACGACGCCCTTCGGCACGGGCCGGTAGCCGTAGTTGACCACCTGGGCGACGAACTCCACGCGGTCGCCGGGCGCCGGCCGGTCCTTGGCGGCATCACTGCGATAGCGCGGCAGGCGCATGACGCAGAGCAAGTCGAGGTCCGCCTGCTCGACGGGCACCACGACGAGGTTGTACGTCGCCGTCATGCCACGGAACTCGGCCTTGAGCGTGCACGCGCCGACGGCGCGGCCGGTGACCATCCCGTTGGCATCGACGGTGGCGATCGCCTCGTCCGACGTCGACCACGTGATGAACGGCTTCGCGTCGAAGTCCGTCCACTGCCTGTAGCGCACGTCGAAGTTCGTCACCGGCTCCATCGATTCGCCCGTGCCGGCGAGCAAGCCGAACTGCTTCTCGTGCCCGGCCACGACGCGGCGGTCCGACGGCACGAAGGCCGCCTCGGGATTGACGGCAATCCGCGCGTAGGGCGCCGTGCGGAAGGAATCGCGGTAGACCAGGTGCAGCTCCTGGCCCGACAGCTCGGTCCGCAGCTCGCCGCGCATCACGAGCTCGTCCATGACGGCGTTCGCGGTCTCATCACCGACCCAGACAGCTTTGGCATCGGGCGCGGCCGGATTGAGAAACGTGTTGCCGGCGGCGAGCTCGCTCACGACGGCCACCCGGTCGATCCAGAGGGTGATGCCGAGCGGCCCCCCGTTGCTCGACTTCCAGCTCACCACGATGTGGTGCCACTCGCGCGCTTTCCAGCCGGAGACGTCGGCGCGCGCGGCGGTGATCTTCTCGGGCGAGGCCATCACGTAGCGCAGCATGTTTTTCGACGACTTCTCGACGAGCATGCCGTTCCGCTTGGGGTCGCCGACGCGCAGGATGCGATGCGTCTTGCCGTCGTTGCCGTTCCAGTTCGGCTTGATCCAGAAGCTGATGTAGCCTTGCTCCTGCTTGAGCGCGCGGTTCTCGATCGGGCAGGCGCGCGCAAGAACGACGCCTTGGCCGTAGCTGCCCGGAACGGCAGGGAGCACTCTGGCAGACGCCGGCTTCGTCTTGACGCTGTTGTCGATCTGCGCGTCGGTGAACCAGGCCAGGACCGTTGTCGCCGGCTCACCGGCCAAAGCATCAACAGCGGCCAATTGGCATGCGACACACAAGGCGACCAGGACAGCGACGCGCATGATACGCTTTCTCATCATCAGTCGGTCTCCGGCTCGGCGGGTTGCTCTTTGCCATCCTTGGCCACGATGGTGATCATCACCGCGGCGGGCTCGCTGACGCGCACGCCGTCGTTGACGTAACACAAATACTTCACGCTGCCCGGCTGGTCCGCCACCGCCGTGATGACGGCCCCGGGCCCGCGCCACGGTGTCGCTTTGCCGCGGTTGAGCTGCCACTCGTAGTGCATGAGCGGCTGGGCCTCGGGGTCATAGCTCTTCGAGCAGTCGAGGGTGAACTCCTCGCCGACGGTCGCCGTGAGCGCGGTTTCCGCAGGGACCGCGACGGGGCGGAGGTTCTGCTCGCGGATCGCCTCGGGCACCTCGCGGCGCACGAGCGGTGTAACACCCTCGACCGGTTTCAGGCTGGTGCGGATCGGATACTCGCCCACGGTCGGGTCGCTGAAGTAGGCGACCATGCACTCGGAGAGGGTCAGGTAGTAGAACTCGGTCTGGTCGCCGCAGACGATTTTGATCAGGAACAGGCCGTCGTAGCCGTAGCAGTACGGCGTGCGAGCCTCGGCGCGCGTGGCCAGGCTGAACGGGTTCGTCACGCGGATGCTGCCGTCGACCTCGTCGGTTTCCGGGTCGTCCCAGCCCCGGTCGGTCTCGTCGGGGAAGATGAAGCGGCCATCGTCCTCGGTGTGGCCAACGAACTTTGGGCGGTCGTAGAAGTACTGCTCGGCATGAATGGGGATCGAGCCCTGGGCGACGTGGTAGACGTAGACGGCCGCGCCGGGAAGCGGTCGGTCGTAGACGTCGGTGACGTACAGCGCGTTACGCAAAACAGGGACGAGCGGCCCCTGGGATCCCCAGAACGGCCGGGGCCTGGTGTTCTTGTAGAAGTTGATCTTGACGGCGTTGTCCTCGGAGATCCACATGGTGCAGGCGTCCATCAGCGACGGCAGCCCTTCGTCGCACGGCGTGAAGCCGGCCACCGAGGGGCGCGGCAGGATGTGCGGCGTCACGTAAGGCAGCAGCTCGCTGCCCTCGTAGGGCTTGCCGTCGTCGTCCTTGAGGTAGCAGCGCCGGTGGTCGATGGGCGCGCCGTACAGGTCGGGCAGCGCGAGCATCGTGTGGCCGCACTCGTGCATGATGGTCGAGTCGATGGCGAGCGGTCTCTTGATCGTGCTATGCGGCCAGTCGCCGTCCCACCATTTCTTGTTGTACTTCTCCTCAGGCTCGCGGTCCTTGTACGGCCCGTACGGGCTGCCGGCAATGAAGTCGCCGCGCCACACGACCGCGTCGAGCCGCAGCCGGTAATCGACGCCGTACGGCGCCGTCGTGGGGTAGACGGCCTCGCGCAGTATCCGATTGAGCCGGGACACGAGCGCCTGGTTCCAGTCGTACACGCTGAACGAGCCGGTCATCGTCATGAGCTGCTCGTCGTGGAACTTGTCGACCTCCTCGGGCTCATAGCCCCACAGGACGGCGGCTGCCGTGTTGAGGTCGCAGACCTGGTTGTTCGCCTCGCAGATCTCGGCGACCTTGTTGCGTGGGTCGACGGTGACCCGCACCCACATGGGCCGCTCGGGCCACGGCCACTCGAAGGTGACAACGGCTTCCTCCTTCGGGGCGAGCGGGCCGAGCGTCTGCGTCTGGACGACGGGGCGTTGTTCCTCGTCGGGATCGACCTCGTAGTTCTTCGTCAGCTCGGGGAACATCTCGAGCGTCACGACGGTGCCGGCCGGCACGGGCTCGTAGCCCATGTTGAAGATGTGAGCGACCGACTGCACGGTCTCGCCCGGCGCAGGCGCCGTCTTGCGCCGGGTGCGGTCGTAGCGCGGCAGGCGCTCGACCCAGGCGAGGTCGAGGTCGGGCTGCTCGACGGGGATCACCTCGAGACGGTAGGTGGCCTTGAGATCGCGGAACTCGGCCACGAGCGTGCAGCGACCGACGGCCTGGCCAGTGACGAGCCCGTTCTCGTCGACGGTGGCGATCTTCGAGTCGGACGTGGACCACGTGATGAGCGGCTTCGCGTCGAAGTGGCCCCAGTTGTGATGCCTGGCGACGAAGTCGGTCATGTCCTCGAACCGGGTGGGCAACTTGCCTTCGAGGCCGAACTCCTTCTGGTGCCCGGCGACGACCCGGCGGTCGGCCGGCACACGCAGCGGCTCGGGGTCGATGCGGATCGACTCGTACGGCGCGGTGCGGAAGTAGTCGCGGTAAACGATCCCGCGGTGCCTTCTGGACAGCTTGGTCTCGAACTGGCTCCGGACGATGAGCTCGTCGAGGACCGCGTTGGCGGTCTCGTCGCCGATCCAGAGCCGCTTGTCGTCCATCGTGTCGGGATTGAGGAACTCGTTGCCGGCCGCGATCGGCCCGGCGGCGATCTTGTGGTCGATCCAGATCGGCAAGCCGACCGGCTTGTCCCAGAAATCCTTCCAGACCACGACGACGTGGTGCCACTCGCCCGCCTTCCAGTGCGAGACGTCGGCGCGCGCGGCGGTGACCTTCCTGGGTGAGGCCATGACGAACCGAAGTAAGCCAAGGTCACTCTTCTCGAGGAGCAGCCCGTTTTTGTCGGGATCGCCGATGCGCAGGATGCGATGCATCTTGCCGTCGTCGCCGTTCCAGTTCGGCTTGATCCAGAAGCCGACGTAGCCGCGCTGCTGCGACAGGATCGGCACCTCGATCGGGCAGGCGCGCTCGAGCTTGACGCCCCGGCCGTATGTGCCGGCCGCGGCCGGGAGCGGCTCGGCGGGGGCGGCGGCCTTCGTGCTGCCGTCGATCTCGGCATCCGTGAACCATGCCAGCGTTGGCGGCACTTCTTCGACCGGCTCCTGGGCAAGGCCCGCTTGGGCAATGGCGCACAGCGCCAGCAGGATCGCAGCTTTCATTATGTCCTCCTCCTCGTTGGTCGGCGTGCGCGCCGCTGCGCGCGTCAGTGTGGCCGTGCGGACCGCGGTGCCTCATCGCCATCTTTGCCGCGGACCTTGATGATGACCTCGGCCGGCTTGCTCGCGCGCACGCCGTCGTTGACGTAGCAGAGGTATTTCACGGTGCCCGGCTCCTTGGCCACCGCCTTGATGACGGCCCCCGCCTTACGCCACGGGTCGGCGTTGCCGCCGTCGAGCTGCCACTCGTAGTGCACGAGCGGCAGGCCGTCCGGGTCGTAGCTCTTCGAGCAGTCGAGGGTGAACTCCTCGCCGACGCTGACTCTCAGCGTCGTCTTCGCGGGGACTGCAACCGGGCGGCGGTTGCGCGTGCGGATCGGCTCGGGGATCTCGCGGCGCACCAGCGGGGTGATTCCCTCGACGGGCTTTATGCTGGTCCGGATCGGGTAGACGCCCTCCTTCGGGTTGGCGAAGTAGGCGATCATGAACTCAGACAGGGGCAGATAGTGGAACTCGGTCTGGTCGCCGCAGACGATCTTGATCAGGAACAGGCCGTCATAACCGAAGCAGCTCGGCGTGCGCGCCTCCGGGTGCTCGGCCATCCCGAATGGGTTCGTCACGCTGATCGCGCCGTCGACCTCGTCCGTTTCCGTGTCGTCCCAATCCTTATCGGTCTTGTTGGGGAAGAGGAAGCGACCGTGCTCGTCGGTGTGGCCGATGTATTTGGCCCGGTCATACACGTACTGCGCGGCATTGAAGCCGATCGTGTTCTGGCCCACTTGGTAGACGTAGACGGCCGCGCCCGCGAGCGGGCGGTCGTAGAGGTCGGTGACGTAGAGCGAGTTTCGGTCGGTGGGGACGAGGCGCCCCTGCGAACCCCAGTATGGCCTGGTGGGGTCGTCCTTGTAGAACTGGATCTTGCCGGCGTTGTCCTCCGTGATCCACACGCTGCAGTTGTCCATCAGCGACGGGTAACCCTCGCCGCACGGCGTGAAGCCGGCCACAGGCGGACGAGGCAGGAGGTGCGGGTTGATGTGGGGCAGCAACTCGCTGCCCTCGTACAGCTCGCCGTTCTCGTCCTTGAGGTAGCTGCGGTTGTAGTTGAGCGGCGCGCCGTACAGGTCCGGCAGCGCCAGCATCGTGTGGCCGAGCTCGTGCATGATGGCCGACTCGATCGCGAGCGGGAACGTGATCGGGTCGTGCGGCCACCCGCCGTCCCACCATTTCTTGTCGTATTTGTCCTTGGGCTTGCGGTCCTTGTACGGCCCGTAGGGGCTGCCCGCGATGAAGTCGCCGCGCCACAGGTTCGCGTCGAGCCGGACGCGGTAGTCGACCCCGTGCGGTGTTGTCGAGGGGAAGACGGCCTCGCGCAGGATGCAGTTGACCCGGGCCACGTGGGCCTGATCCCAGTCGTAGACGCTGAACGAGCCGGTCATCGTGATCGTCCGCTCGTCGTGGAACCTGTTCACCTCATCGGGCTCGTGGGCCCAGCGCACGGCGCGCGCCGTGTTGAGGTCGCACACCCAGTTGTTCGCCTCGCAGATTTCCGGCACCTTGTTGCGCGGGTCGACGGTGACGCGCACCCAGGCGGGGCTGCTCGGCCACTGCCACTCGAAGGTGACGACCGCTTCTTTCTTCGGGTCGAGCGCGCCGATCGTCTTCGTCTGGCGGGTGGCGCGCTGCGCCTCGGTGCGATCGACCCGGTCGTTGTTGTTCAGCTCGGGGCACAGCTCGAACAGCACGACGGTGCCGGCCGGCACGGGCTTGTAGCCCATGTTGAAGACGTGGGCGACGGAGCGGACGGTTTCGCCCGGGGCGGGGCTTGTCTTGTGCTTTGTCCGATCGTGTCGCGGCAGCCGCTCGACCCAGGCGAGGTCGAGATCGGGACGCTCGACGGGGATGACCTCGATGTCGTATGTGGCCTTCATATCCCGGAACTTGCAGGTGAGCGTGCAGCGGCCGACGCTCCTGCCGGTCACGAGCCCGTTCCTGTCGACGACGGCGATCTTCGTGTCCGAGGTGGACCACTTGATCAGCGGCTTCGCGTCGAAGTGGCCCCAGTTGTAGTATTTCTCGACGAAGTCGGTCATATCCTCGAACCGGCCGGGCAGCTTGCCCTCGAGGCCGAACTGCTTCGGGTGGCCGGCGACGACCCGGCGGTCGGCCGGCACACGCAGCGGCTCGGGGTCGATGCGGATCGCCTCGTACGGCGCGGTGCGGAAGTAGTCGCGGTAGACGAGCTCGCGCGAGTCGCGCGATAGCTTGGTGTGGAAGCGGCTGCGGACGATGAGCTCGTCGAGGACGGCGTCGGCGGTCTCGTGGCCGATCCAGAGCCGCTTGTCGTCCATCGCGCTCGGATCGAGGAAGTCGTTGTCGGCCGTGACCGGCCCGGCGGCAACCTTGCGGTCGATCCAGATCGGCAGGCCGAGCGGCTTGTCCTTGAACTCCTTCCACACGACGACGACGTGGTGCCACTCGCCCGCCTTCCAATGCGAGACGTCGGCCCGGGCGGCGCTGACCTTCTTGGGCGAGGCCATGACGAACCGGAGCAGGCCGAGCTCGGTTTTCTCGACGAGGAGTCCGTTCTTGTTCGCATCCCCAATGCGCAGGAGCCGGTGCGTTTTGCCGTCGCTGCCGTTCCAGTTCGGCTTGAGCCAGAAGCTGATGTAGCCACTCCGCTGCGACAGGGCCGGGACCTCGATCGGGCAGGCGCGCTCGAGCTTCACGCCCCGGCCGAAGGTGCCGGGTGCGGACGGGAGGGCGTTCATGAGACCCGGGGTCTTGGTGCTGCCGTCGATGGACGCGTCGGTGAACCACGCAACGGTCGCCGCCGATTCCGCCACGGCGACGGCCGGCGCGAGCGCGACGAAGGCCAGCAGGCAGACAAGCTCTCGGTGCTTCACGACGAGCTCCTTTCGTTGGGCAGTTCTGTGTCCCTACCAGGGACTTCTCGGAAACGGACCGCGGGCGAGAGAGTGTGTGCCGCAACTCCCGAGCTATAGGGCTATCTACACCACCCGACCCCACGGGGTCAAGTGCGCACGATTCAAGCGGCGGGCCACAATTCCTGCACCTGGTCTCCGAGAATCCGTAGTTGGAACGGCCCGCCGTGTGGACACGTTCCGCGAAGCAAGTCCCACGTAAGAAACCGGCTACGAGCACTCACTTTCGCTCTGAGCCCGGAACTCATGCGAGGCTCATACGGGTTGGCGCTCTATGAGACCAGGACGGAACGAACCGCGAGGAGAAACTCGGATGGCTGTGACTCCATCGACGATGCTGGAACTGGGGACGGCAGCGCCCGAGTTCGCGCTGCCGGATACCGCAGGCAACACGGTGTCGCGCAGCGACTTCGCCGACAGGCCGCTGCTGGTGATGTTCATCTGCAACCACTGCCCGTTCGTCCAGGCGCGCGCGGCGCGCGAGCCCACGTGCGGACGAAGCTGGCCGAGCTCGGGCGGCTCTACCAGCAGCAAAGGGTCGGCGTGGTCGGCATCCAGTCGAACGACATGGCCGGCTACCCCGACGACAGCCCCGAGAACATGGCACGCGAGATCAAGCAGGTCGGCTACACGTTCCCGTACCTGTACGACGAGCCGCAGGAGGTGGCCAAGGCGTACCGGGCCGCGTGCACGCCCGACTTCTTCCTGTTCGACGCCGAGCAGAAAGCAAGCGCCGGCTGCAACACCAAGTGGAAACCGGGCAACGAGCCGGACTACTTCGGCTCAGGCAGGTACACGCTACTGGAAGCGGTGCTCATCACCCTTGACCTGGCTCGCCCCGCGCGGTATGCCAGGCGCCATCGTTCCGTTGGACTGAAGTAGGCTCGGGGGAGTTCGTGGAGGTCCCTGTTCCCGATAGCGTACGCGATACAGCTCGGAGGCAAACCCGGTCTGCCGAGGTCGTCTGGCGCGACGGTCGGCTCGGCCGCTCAACGCTTCAGGTGTTCCAGCACCTCGTCGAGGCGGGCCGCCGCCCCGCGTTCCTTCACTCCGGCGATGGCGGTGGACCCGGAGGGCGGTGGAGCATCATCGCGCTCGACCGCGAAGGGGTCTTCCAGGTCTCGCCCGACGATGCGCGCGACCCGTTCGAGGCGCTGCGCGATGAGCTCGGGCGGTTCAGCGTGCAGACCGATGAGAGGCCGCCGATCCCGTTCGTCGGCGGGTGGGTCGGGTACTTCTCGTACGACCTCGCGCACCGGGTCGAACGGTTGCGTACGGCGGCACGCGTTGACCACGGCTTCCCGCTCATCGAGCTGGCGTTCTACCAGACCGTGCTGGCGTATGATCACGACGGCGGGATGTGGACGGCGTGCCGGCTCGTCGACGAGGGCGCGTCGGTCGCGCGGGCGAAGACCGAGCTTCACGCGCTGCTCGACGAGATCGGCTCGCCATCGCATCGGCCACAAGGGCCTGTTGAAAAAGGCGCCCTCTCTAAGCCCTTCGGGCTCTGCGGTGATGTTTTGTTGCCTCCCAACCCAGGGCGTTGCCCTGGGCTGTGCTATGAAGCCCCTTCGGGGCAACAAGCGAGAGACCAACATCCCACTTCGAGGCAACGGGCAAGAGGCCAACATCCCAGCCGAGATCCCGCTTTTTCAGCAGGCCCGCACGGCGAGGATGCCGCGCTTGTCGGTGGACTTGAGAGCGACTTCACGCGCGACGCATACGAGAACGCCGTCCGGCGCGCGCTCGACGACATTGCGGCGGGCGACATCTACCAGGTCAACCTCGCGCAGCGGTTCGAGGGCCGGCTGGCGATCGCGCCCGAGGAGCTTGCGCTGCGGCTGTTCGAGTCGAGTCCGGCGCCGTTCGGGGCGTTCATGCGGTTCGGTGATCGAGCGGTTGTCTCGTCGAGCCCCGAGCGGTTTCTGGTCGTGCGTGGACGCGACGTCGAGACATGGCCTGTCAAGGGCACGCGGCCGCGCGGGGAGACGCCCGCCGAGGACGAACGGATGAAGGCCGAGCTGCTCGCGTCCGACAAGGAGCAGGCCGAGCTCGTCATGATCACGGACCTGTTGCGCAACGACCTCGGCCGCGTGTGCGAGTACGGCTCGGTGCGCGTGCCCGAGCTGCGTGCCGTCGCCTCGCACCGCAACGTCCACCACACCTACAGCCGCATTGCCGGGCGGCTGCGCGACGACGTCAGCCTCGCCGACCTGCTGCGCGCGACGCTGCCCGGCGGCAGCATCACGGGCGCGCCGAAGGTGCGCGCGATGGAGATCATCGAGGAGCTCGAGCCGACGGCGCGCGGGCCGTACTGCGGCGCGATCGGCTGGATGGGCGTCGACGGGGCGATGGACCTTGCGATCGCGATCCGCACGATCCTCATCGAGGGGCAACGACTCACGTTCCACGTCGGCGCCGGGATCGTGGCCGACAGCGACCCGGCGGCCGAGTACGACGAGACGCTGCACAAGGCGCGCGGCATGATGTGCGCGCTCGGCGTCGAGACGCAAGTGCCTGTCGCATGAGACGCGAACGCCAACACCACGTCGTGCTCAACGGCGAGCTCGTCACCGCCGACGAGGCGCGCATCCATATCGACGACCGCGGCTTCCTCTACGGCGACAGCGTGTTCACGACGCTGCGCTGCTACAAAAGCACGCCGTTCCGGCTCGATCGCCACGTCGCCCGCATCAACGCGTCGCTGCGCTCGCCCGTCGTGGGGATCGAGTGCGAGGTGGATGAGGCGGCGCTCCGAAAGAACATCGCCCGCCTCATCGAGCTGAACGGCTGTCCGCAAGCCGTCGTACGCTTCCGCGTCACGCGCGGCCGCGGCGTCGGCCCGCTGCCGCCGACGGATGCGACGCCGGCGACGCTGCTGACGGTCGATCCGCTCCGGCTCGACGAGGCGCGCCACAAACGTGGCGCGTTGTACGAACGCGGCGCGCGTCTCATCATCTCGTCCGTCCGACGCGACCCCAAAGGCGATCTCGGCAAGCACAAGCTCGGCAGCTATTCTTCCAGTCTCCTGGCTCGACGGGAGGCTGCCGCTGCTGGTGCGGATGAGGCGATCATCTGCGACACGGACGGCCACTGGCTCGAATGCGCCTCGTCGAACCTGTTCGCCGTCGTCGGCGGCGCACTCGTCACGCCCGACACGAGCCAGAACCTCCTGCCCGGCATCGCGCGCGAGACCGTCCTCGATTGCGCCAAGCAGCTTGGAATCCGCGTCCGCCTCGAACCTCTCACCGCCGAGCGCGCAGAGCATGCTGAGGAGTGGTTCATCACCAACTCCGTCGAGGAGGTTATCCCCGTCGCCTGCATTGGCGATCGCGAGTACGCGGTGAGGGGGGCAGTCACGCTACGCCTGGCCGAGGCGTACCGCGAGCTCGTGGCCGAGGCAGCTCGTCGTGCCTAGCAGGGGGTGTTGCCCCTTCGGGGCTCGGTCGATCTGTTTGCTCGTCGACAACCCGGGGCGTACGCCCCGGGCTAGGTTCTGGGCGGACCTTCGGTCCGCTCGGCCTTCGGCCCTGACCAGGAAACAGTGCGGTCGGGAGTCGTTTGTCTGCACCCGCTGGGGGCACAGCGCTTGACACGTAGAGCCCGGCGCAGCACACTCGATCCAGTCGGGTTGGGGTGGATTGACGCATGTTCATCATCTGGGGTACGAGGAATATCCGGCGGCATCGGGGGTACGTGGCGGATTTCTGCGCCGTTTGCCGCGCGATCAAGCCGTTCCGGGTCCAGGACATCCAGCTCGCCCACCACTTCTTTTTCATCCCGATCACCAAGGGCGACACGACGGGCCAGATGCTCACGTGCACGAGCTGCGGCCAGCAGTCGTTCGTCGACGCCGGCGCGCGCGACGTTTTTTGCGACGATGCGCACGCCGACGTCGACCGGCTCGTACGCGAGACGAACCCGACGCTGCTCGAGGAGCTGACCGACCGCCTCGTTCTCGAGGAGAAGGCGAAGCAGTCGCCCGACGAGCTCACGACGGGCGAGCGGACGGCGCTCGTGACCGAGCCGTTCGTGGCGCTCTCATCGCAGGTCGAGCGCCGGTTTGCGCCGGGCGGGTGCTCGAACGTCCTGGGCGCGTTGGCGCTCGTGGTTTCGCTGTTCCTGGGATGCCTCTGGGTCGTCTACAGCGACGAAACCGAGGGCGCGATGTACGCGCTGGTCGTGGCCGGCGGTGTGGTCGCCGCGGTCCTGTTCCTCGTGGCCGTCTGGTCGTTCGCCACGTCGAAGCGCCGGTACATGAAACGCCGAGTCGTTTCCCTAGTCGCCCGGGCGCTCGCGCCGCTCGACCCGACCGAGGCCGAGCTCGCCGAGATCCTCGAGACCCTGAAGGCCGACAACCACACGATCGGCAGGAAGCTCAAGCCCGGCTGGATTCTCGACGCCATCCGCCTCGGCGCCGCCGGCACGAGACCAGCCCCAAGGAGCACATGATGTGGAGAGACGCTGAATCGGGGATCCAGTCCGAACTGGGGGATGGCGAACGGCTGCTGTGGTCCGGGAAGCCCCGGCAGGGCATTGTCTTCCGGTCGTTTGACGTGTTTCTGATCCCGTTCAGCCTCGTGTGGACCGGCTTCGTTGTGTTGGCCGTGGTCAGGGCCTTGACGTCTGACGCCCCGCTTTTCCCGGCGCTGTGTGCCGTTGTGTTCGTCCTGGTCGGCTCCTACCTGCTGATTGGCCGGTTCATTCTCGACTCGAAGCGACGCGGCAAGACGTCTTACGGCGTCACCGATGAGCGGGTCATGATCATCTCGGGCCTTTTCAGCCGCCGAGTGGAGAGCCTCAACTTGCGGACGCTCAGCCACCTCTCGCTGAGCCAGAAGCGTCACAAGAGCGGCACGATCACGTTCGGACCGACTCACCCGATGTCGTGGATGTGCTCGTCGCACGCCTTGCCGCTGTGGTGTGGGATGGGACACCCCGGCTCGGCGTTCGAGATGATCGAGAACGCCAAGGACGTCTACAACCTGATCAGGGACGCCCAGCAAAGGGCGTGACTGCCAGCCCGGCACCCTGCACTCACCTGAGCTTCAACGTCGCTATCCCGTCTGAGCAGTTGCCCCGCAACCCGTCCTGAGCCGTGGTGGGAAAGGCGGTTTTCATCTTATCGGCCCCGCGCGGCGATTTCGCGGAACATTGGGCGGGCTGGCGTGTCTAATCACCTGAGGGAAGAGTGGTCTGGGCAGGGCTCCGTGTGTCTGTCGCAACCGGCGCGGATGCCCGAAGGCCTGAGGGAAGGAGAACCAATCATGAAAGGACTGGTCGTGCTTGTTCTGTTGGTCTGTGCTGTTGGCGGGGTGCTGTGGGCGACGGGCGTGCTGCCGATCTCCGGGCGCAGAGGCGGTCCGATCCAGCCCCTGAAGCCGGCATCGAGCCAGGAGGAGGCAATCAAGCTCGCGAAGAGAGAGGATCTCCCGACGATCGAGCACGCAACCAAGGTCATTGTCAAGCTCGTCGTCAACGGGTGGTGGTCCTTCCGCAACGAGAGAACGATCGAATCAGAGGCAGTGCTAAGGCAAATGCGCGAGGCCATGACCATCTGCGAGACCGGGCAGTCGGCCCGTAACCTCAGAGCCAGATTGGAGTTCTACCGAGGCGACCGGCTCCTCCGAATGGTCGACGTCTACACAGACGGTCAATGGGGCATCGTGCGCCCCAACGATCGCCTCTGGCTGGTGGGACGTAACACGAGGCTTGCCGACCTGGTCAACCAGCTCTTCGGACGAGTCGACTGAACCAGCCGGCACTCGCGCAGAACACCCCGGACTGGGATGGAGAGAAGAGATCCTGAAAACGAGAAGCCTGGTCAGGGTCAGCGACGTGCTGATCCGCCAGGTCTGGGTCTTCCCGTACGGCGAATGGGGCATCTCGCGCGAAGGCGTCGACTGGACCCTCGGCCTCAACGAGAACCTCGCCGACCTGCTCGACGAGCTTTTCGAGGAAGCCGACTGAGCCATCCGGCGCGCCATCCCCCCTCTGCGGGCTCTGCGCCTCTGCGAGATCAAGACAAGAACGTCTCTCGCAGAGTCGCAGAGCTCGCAGAGAAACACACCCACCCCGCCCTACGCGAGCGAGAGCTCGGCACCAACCCGCGTTGTCTCGTCGTGGAGGTGGAGGATGGGGGCGATGTGGGGGTGGATGGCTTCGGGGCCGAGGGCGCCGAGGAATGAGCAGGTGGCGCGGTCGGCGCAGGCGGCCGTGTAGCGCTGGTGCCATTCGTTGAAGGCGGTTTCGGCTTCGGCGTCGGCGAACGGCCAGCGCGACGGCGGCTTTGTGAGGCCGAGGCGCCAGGCCTTCGGCGTCAGACGCGCGCGGTACGACTGCTGCGCGTCGCACAGGCGGACGTAGAGCGGGTCGGCGTTGAGCTGGACCATGGCGAAGCGGGCCTCTTCGGAGCCGGGCGCGATCGGCGCGTGCGTGACCAGGTAGCGCAGGCCGGCGTGCGTCCGGTAGATGCGCACGCCCCAGTCGCGATTCTGCATGAGCCATTCGCCCAATCGGGTGAGCTCGGCCTTCTCGTGCTCCTCGCGCAGGGCGGCCGCCTTTGCGCGAGCACGCTTGCCCAATGCCAACCCGAGGCAGCCGACCTTCACCTCGGGCAGATCGACGTCAATGAACATCGCGCCGGACGTGTTGAGGACGAGGCAGCCGTACGAATTGCGAGAGACGACGGCCGTCTGCTCGCCCTGGTCGTCGCGGAACTCCTGCAAAACGGGCTCGCGCAGCGGGCGGTCGGCGTAGCCGTAATGGCCGTTGGGCCACCGGCCTTTGCGTGAGACTTCCTTCGCGAGCTCGTTGGCGGCCTCGCGCGCGAGCGCGTCGGCCTCGGCCTGGCTCGTGTCCGACCACCGCCACACGGCGACGTCGAGCCGCTTGCCGCCCGGCCCCGCCGCCACCGCCTCGCCCAACGCCCAGTACTTCGGGAACTTCATGCCCTCGTCCCCAAGCATGGCACTCAGTCTCCACAAAGAGTAGCACGAGCAGCGCGACAATGGAATTCAAGGCCGCTTGCAGGTCCTACTCTGCGAGCTCTGCGGCTCTGCGAGAAAAAAGAGAGGTGTATCTCGCAGAGACGCAGAGCTCGCAGAGTAGGAGCGGGGCCGGCCCCGGTGCGTGGCCGGCCCCGCGTGTTGTGCGTGCGAAGGGGGTCTTAGCCGCCCATCTGGACGACGGGGAGTTCGGCGAGGGCGGCCTTGATGGCGGCTTCTGGGTACTCGTAGTCTTGGAGCTTGCCGCTGAAGTAGGCGTCATAGGCTGCCATGTCGACGTGCCCATGTCCGCTGTGAGCGATGAGGATCGTCTTCGCTTCGCCGGATTCCTTGCACTTGAGCGCTTCGTCAATGGCCACCTTGATACAGTGGTTCGTTTCCGGGGCGCTGATAATCCCCTCGGTGCGGGCAAACGTGACCCCCGCCTCGAAGGTGGCGAGCTGATGCTCCGCTCTGGCTTCGACCAGCCCCAACTGATGCAGGTGGCATATGATGGGCGCCATGCCGTGGTAGCGCAAGCCGCCGGCGTGAATCGGTGGCGGAATGAAGGTGTGGCCCAGGGTATGCATCTTGATCAAGGGCGTCAGCTTGGCCGAATCGCCGAAGTCGTACGCGTACTGGCCCCTGGTGACTGTGGGCGCGGACATCGGCTCGACGTTGATGATGCGCAGGTCGGGCTTCGTCCCGTCGATCTTGTCCTTGACGAAGGGCAGGAACAGCCCGGCGAAGTTTGAGCCACCGCCGATGCAGCCAACGATGATGTCCGGGTAAGCGTCGGCCTTCTCGAACAGCTTGTGTGCCTCGATCCCGTTGACGGTTTGGTGCAGCAGGACGTGGTTGAGCACACTGCCCAGGGAATAGTGGGTATCATCGCGAGAGACGGCGTCCTCGACGGCCTCACTGATGGCCAGACCCAAGCTCCCGGTGCAGTTGGGGTCCTTTTCGAGCATGTCCCGGCCTGTCTTGGTGTCGGGACTGGGGCTGGGCACGCACTTGGCGCCCCAGGTCTCCATCATGACGCGGCGATACGGCTTCTGGTCATAGCTGATCCTGACCATGTAGACCTTGATCTCGAGGCCGAAGCACGCGCCGGCGAAGGACAACGCGCTCCCCCACTGGCCGGCGCCGGTCTCGGTGGTGATGCGCTTGATGCCTTCCTGTTTGTTGTAGTAGGCCTGGGCGACGGCCGTGTTCGGTTTGTGGCTTCCCGGCGGGCTTGTCCCCTCGTACTTGTAGAAGATCTTTGCCGGTGTATCGAGCGCCTTCTCCAGTCTGTGCGCGCGGAAAAGCGTCGTGGGGCGCCACAGCCTATAGATGTCCCGGACCTCGTCTGGAATATCGATCCAGCGCTCGGTGGTCACCTCTTGCTTGATGAGCTCCATAGGGAACAGGGGCGCCAGGTCCTGGGGGCCGATCGGCTTTCCTGTGCCGGGATGCAGAACGGGCGGGAGCGGTTCCGGCAAATCGGCCTGGATGTTGTACCACTGAGTGGGTATCTCGTTCTCATCGAGAACGAACTTGGTCTGCTTGTCCATTGTGCCCTCCTCGAATCAAAATAGGTGCCTGTCCCTATTTATCCTATTAGAAGCCGTAGACGAACTTGAACCAGAACGCTTCGCCCTCCGGGCGGTTCTCGACCTCGGTCTCCCACACGTAGCGGCCCTCGAAGCTCATGTTCTCGTGGGCGTACATGACCATCGGGCCGATGGCGAACGCCTGGCCGCGGTCGTCGGGGATATCGACGCCGTCGAACTCGTCGTCGGTGACCTGCATGTAGAAGTAGCCGGCCAGGCCGACGCGCCAGCCGGGGGCAACCCCGTAGTCAACGGCGTAGTCGAAGTGGAACTCCTGGCCGGGCTCGAGCTCGCCGACGGTGGCGGTGGCCGGGTTGAGCCAGTCGTCGTTCTTCAGGTTGAAGGCGTACATGAGCTTGACGTTCCACGCGATGCCGCTCTCGTACATCCCGGCGATGGCGAAGACCGGCTCGATGGTCCAGAAGTTCTTGCCGACGCTCGCCGGGTTGCCGCGCTCGTAGTCGCCGATCGGCACGTAGATATCGATGCCGGCGACGGCGTGGTACTGGCCCCAGTGCCAGGCGATGATGAACGGGTCGACGATGATGTCGCCGATGCCGGCGTCATCGAAGCCGAGCGAGTCGTAGTTGATGTTCAGGTACGGGATGAACACGTGCGCGAGCCAGGTGCCGCCGAGGATCTCGTACTCGGACGAGTAGAGCACGCGGACCACGTCGGCCCAGACGGTCGCGTCGAAGTCGGCGAACGGGCCGGCCGTAACCGTGTTGCCGCTGTTGTCCTTGTAGGCATCGGTGTTGTAGTACATGAAGTAGTTGACCAGATACCATCCGGGCGGCGGGGCGATGCCGCAGAAGCATCCCTCGGCGCCGTTCGGGTAGTGCTGTCCACCGCCAGCCACTGCTGCCGTCGAGATGCAGCACGCCGTGACCAGCGCTGCGCACACAACCACAAATCGTCTTAGGTTCATAGCGAGTCTCCTTCCCTCGTAGGGTGCAGTCCGGTCAGCGCATACGTCCCGGCCCTTATGACCCACGGGACGGTTCACGTCAACGTAAAGGTGGTGCGGCTCCCCTCGAAGTCGCACGCGCGCGAACGTCGTTCTCGTCGGGGCCCGTGCGTTTGGCGCGGGCCTTCGCGCCCCGGTTCAGTCACTGCCCGGATCGGCTGGACCTTCTTTGTAGCGGCGGTTCTGCTCCTCGCGTGCCGAATAGCCGCGCTCCCCGATTGCGGCGACAAGTCGCCTGGCCGCCTCGGCAACGTCGGGGTCGGGGTCGCTGGCGAACTTCGACACGACGGGGATGAACACGTCTTTGTCGCAGTACTGCGCCATGGAGGCCAACGTGGTCAGCACGTATAGGCGGATCGAGGGGTCGTTCTTGTCGACGAACCCCAGAACCACACGGGCGACCTGGCGACCCGACTCGGTTCGGGGCGTCATACGGTGGAACCGGAGGACCGAGGCGAGGATCGACTGCGCTTGCCGGATGGTGTCGACTTCCCTCGCGAACTCCTCCGGCCCCATTTCCAGCACCAACTGGAGGCCCCGCCTGACGTTGGCGACATTTCTTTCGCGCAGCCGCTCTGCGGCGATCTCGTAGACCTTGTCGCTGAACTCGATCTGGGCCTCTTCGAGAAGCCGTCGTACTTCGGGCGTCACGTCTTGGCCCTGGTATGAGTCGATGACCCAGGCCTTGAACGCCTTCATCAGGGGACGACGTTCTGTCTTCAGCATGTACTTGGGGAAGACTTCTTCGGCTGTACCGAGCGAGACCGTGGTCTGGCCCAGCAGGGTCAGCATCGTGTAGGCCGCACGGCTCCTGATGTCGGGGTCCTGGTCGTTCTCGGCGATCCAGAGCAGGTCGGCCGCGGCCTCTTTCCACTCGCGATCGATCGCCATTTCCAGAACGCGATACTTGAGCCGCTGGATTCGGGCCGCTGTGTCCGGGTCGCCGGTGGGTGCCGCGTAGCGCTTGAGCGCCCCGAGCATCGCCTCGCGCGCCTGGTCCAGTTTCATCGTCTGGCAGTACTTGAACGCGACCTCAAGCTCGTGCAGGTCGCTGCGTCCAAGCGCCTTGATGGCGAGTTCGATCACGTGCTCTGTCTTGACCTTCGCCTCGCGGTAGTAGTCGAGCACGGCGGCGCGAACGCCGGGATCGGGGTCGTCCTCGAGTACGCCGAGCTTAACCCGGTGCATGATCGAGACGGCGCGCAGCAGGTTCTCGACCGCGGCGCGGCGCACCCCGGGGTCGGGGTCTTTGAGGAGCGTTGGGACCCGATCGAGCGCCTCGGCGACATCTTCGCTTTCGTAGGGTCGCGGCTCCTTGCCCTCGATGTCGGGAGAGGCCACGCGGCAGATGGCCGTGGCGAGCTCGGCCCGCAGGTCGCCATCGTCGGTCGCATCCTTGTAGAGCTCGAAGAGCAGCTTGCCCACGTACGGTTTGTCGCAGTAGAGGGCGTAGCTCGTGATGTGCTTGACGGCCACGTGGACCACGTTCGGCCGCTTGTCTTTGAGCAGATAGGTGGCCAGGTCGGCGCGCGTCATGCTCCCCTCGACCGTGCTCGACCCAAGCATGACGACCTCAACGACGTCGATCAGCTTCTCCTCGTCGTCGAGTACGGGTTTGAGGAAGCTGGCGACCCCCACCTCGTCGATCAGTTCGAGCAGCTCCTCCTTCGAGCCGGTGCGCACCCGCCCGAGCAGCTCGTGTGCGTGCTCGACCTTCTGCTCAATCGTGAGCTCCTCGGCCGGCGCGCCACCCTCGTCGCCGGCGAACGCGGCGAGCGGCGCTACGATGGCCGCGATGATAAGAAGACAACAGGACCGATACCTCATCTTTCCCTGACTCCTTTCCGTTCCAGTGTGCGAAGCACCACAGGCTAGAACGGGAAATCCAGCTTCCGGTTCACACGCCAGGCCGAATCGGCCCAACGCGGCACACGATAGCAGACCGCCCACGCGCGAACAACACCTGGAAGCTGAAGCCGAGCGGTCGCTTTGTTGTCGGCCAGGGGACGCCTCGCCACATGAAGATTGTATCGCCGCCAGACCGAACGACTTAACAAGGAACTGCCGGGGGACGGCTGGCCGGGGCGGCCCCACGCCGATGAGCCACGCTCTCACAGCCGGCCAGCGCAGGCTTAGTCCGCATTACTCACAGGTCGAGCGCGCCAGGCTGCTCGTTGCAATGGAACCGCCTGTACGAGAAGCCATTCTGGCGCGCGCACCGTGCGGGCTTTTCCAAACACGCTGTCACATACGACGGGGAGCCAGGTCTCAGGGCAAGCACCCGAATCGGATTGGACTCACGGCAGCGCGCAACAGCAAGCCCCGCCAGGGGCGTCTGGCAGTAGCCTCGGGCGCAAGCCCGTGGGAATGAAAGCGCCTCCAAGAGGACCGGAGCCCCGTCAGGGGCGATTGAGCTCGCGTGTTCAATCGCCCCTGACG
>Ga0307430_1000550_pt1 | contig 31892 bp, 27 predicted proteins | sample SalMarWE160130MG_FD_202159 | JGI IMG/M metagenome (GOLD analysis project Ga0307430, IMG submission 202159) | Salt marsh sediment microbial communities from the Plum Island Ecosystem LTER, Massachusetts, United States - WE1603-130 | ecosystem: Environmental > Aquatic > Marine > Intertidal zone >...
GTCGAGCATGCTTAGCTCGAAGCGCCCATCGGGATGATGCTCGATCTCGCTTTCGTTGTACGTCTCGAACCAGCCGACCCAGTTGCCCTCGGTGATGCTGAACAGCTCGACGGGCTCCTGGGTCTGTTTGTCGACGACGCGGCCCGTCAGCGTGAGGGCGGCGTCCAGGGTGATCTCGATATCGTGTGCAGGCGCGGTGTACATCCCGCTGTCGGGTGCGTACCCCTCAGCGCTCGCCGAGAGGTACACCTCGTCGCCCACTGCGAAGCCCGACACCGTGAACGTGCCGTCCTGCTCGGCGGTGGCATCGTTCTGGTTTCCTCTCCTGTAATCCCTCGCCTCGAGCGTAGCACCGGGAACGGGCGCACCGTTTTCGTCGACAATCGTGCCGGATAGCGCGCTGCCGGGCTCGAGCGCGAAGTTGATTTCCTCGAGCACCGTGCCCTCGGCGACGGTCAGCTCGAGCGGGTCCAGGCAGATCAACAAGTTCGCGTAGGCCTTGACCGCGTAGGGACCCGGCGGCAAGGGGTGGGATGTATAGCGACCATCGAAGTCGGTCTGCGTCACCGACCGTCTGTCGTACTCGTCCCCGAAGCCGCCGTGGGAGCGCCAGCCTCCTTCATCGGCGTCCTCGCGTTTACGGGAGAAGCTTACGGTGGCCTCGTGAACGGGTTCGCCGGCGGGACCGATGACCGTGCCCGAGAGGCGCCCGCCGCGGTTCAATACGATCTCGACGGTGTCGATAACCTGGTCTTTGGCGAGCTCGATCGGATCCTTCTTGGTCGAGACGAAATCGTCGTGGTCGGCCTCCAAGCGGTACGCAGCGGGCTCGAGGCCGCCGAAGCGGAACGTGCCATCCTCGCTGGTGGTCGTGCTCTCCCCGTGCGCGGAGTGGCCCTTACCGAAATCCTCTTCGGTCTGGCTGAGTTGCACAGTGGCTTCGGGCACCGGCAAGCCGCCGGCGGTCAGGACTCGGCCGGCAAGCACCGCGCCCTGTCTGAGCTGGATGCTCAGGGGCTCGCCCAGGTCTCGGCCCTCCAGATCGATCGTCTCATCGCAGTAGCCGTCGGCCTCGACGACGAGCCGGGTGAGTTCCGGAAAGGAAGCCTCAATCTCGAACAAGCCCTGCTCGTCCGTGCTGGTGGCGAACACCTCAGCCTCGTCGAGGTAGAACTCGGGCTCCATGTCGGACCCGCGCCTGTATCGCCCCCGGCTCTCGCTCCTCGGCGCGCGAAAGACCAGGTCGGCGTCCTCGATTGGCTTACCTGTCGCGGCGTTCGTGACGACGCCCCGAATCGGTTGGCTCGGCTCGAGCGGCAGTACAACTTGAGTGGTCTTGCCGCGCACGAGAAGCGCTGCCACGGGCTGTGGACTGGCCAGACCGGGAGCGGTCGCGAAGAACCACTGCTGGCCTGGCGAGGCCAACGTGATCGTGCAGCATCCCTGCTCATCGGTGGTGGCCTCGTCGAGATCCCACTCCCCGATGCAATGCACGGTGGCTTCGACGACGGGCTTGCCGGTCTTCGCCTCGGTGACAAGAATGCTGGCTGTGGGGCCGAGGGTAAGTACTATGGTTAGCGGCTTGCCCATGGGGGCCTGCTGGATCTCGGTATCCTCGTAACCGGTCTTGCATGCTGAGAGGTATGCCTGTCTTGTCCAGCGGTGTTCTATACGAAAGCGACCGTCGGGACCTGTCGTGGTCGAAGCGACTGTGATGGGGATCTTCTCTAGCGTGTACAGTACTTCGATGGTGGCGCCCGCAACCGGCTCCTTGTCGACATCGATGACCTGGCCCGCGATCTCGGCGTCCTGGTTCAGTGTGAGGGTGCACCCGGTGTGTGTTTCTCCGGAAACGATGCTGACGCAAGAGCTGTAGCCGTTGCTGTAACCGGTTGCCGAGGCGACCAGCAGGTACGATCCCCCTCGGAGGCCGTCGAGCTGGAAACGGCCTTCCAGGTCGCACGTCGCGGTCGCCATCGGTCGCTTATCGGTGATGTCCCAGATGTCGCACGGATAGCAGGCGACGGCCGCTTCGGCGACCGCGCTTCCGTCGGGCGCAAGGACAGTGCCGGCGATCGAGGCGGGCCGCCCGAGGGTGATAACGTACGGCTCCGTGAGGTGGTCGCCCTTCGCGGGGCAGCCTGGCTCGAAGGTGGTAGCATACCCGTCGAGCGCGGCGACAAGCCCGTAGCGGCCTTCCTCGAGCGTGCTGAACGTCGCGAGGCCATCCTGGTCCGTGTGCAGCTCGCAGCCGACCACCGCCGGGTACTGATCCGCGTCGACACCGTCGATGTTCCACGAGCGCGCCGTGACCGACGCGCCGGCGAGTGGTTGCCGTTGCTCGTTCTGGACCTTGACCTGCCACGTGACGGCCTTTTCGAGCGTGAAATCGAGCTTGGCCAGCTCTTCAGCGGATTTCTCGGTCATCTTGACGCTGCCGAGGTTCCACGGTGCGCCGAGCGGCGGCCGCTTCAAGACGACGTAGATACAGCCGCGCTTGACGCGGTCGAAGCGAAACCGGCCGCTCGGGTCGGTCGTGGTCCGGCGCGGGGGCTCGTCGGTCGGCGTCTCGGCAATGAGGATGACGTCGGCGTCGGCGACCGGCTTGCCGTCAGCGTCGAGAACCTGGCCGGCGACTGTGCACGTCGCCGTCTCGTCGCCGGCGGTAGATTCGGCCCCGCCGGCCTCGGCCTCGCCGGCCCTGGCCGGCGCCTTCACCGAGCTTGGCCTTTGCTGCGTCTCCGGCTGCTCTTGTGCCGGCCGGCGCGCGTCGTCGGCACCGGGGCCGAGACTCCGCAGCGCGAAGTACACGCCGAGGCCGACGACGATGGCGGCAGCCACCAACCACAGACAGATCTTCTTCATGGCGGGCCTCCCCAGACGAAGCGGAATCGTCAACCTTTGACGAAAGACGGTCTCCTAGGTTCCCTCGGTCCTGTGCATCTGCTGCACCTAGGCAGTATACCATAGGACACACGCACGGACAAGGGGCGGCACTCTCATGCGGCGAGCGCGCTATCGGCTGTGGACCGGGTTCTTCTCCATGAGCTCGACGAAGCGGGGGAAGAGGTAGGCAGCGTCGTGGGGGCCGGGCGAGGCTTCGGGGTGGTACTGGACGCTGAAGGCGGGGAGCTTGGTGTGCTGGAGGCCTTCGCTGGTGCGGTCGTTCAGGTTGAGGTGGGTCTGGACGACGGCCTTGGGCAGCGAGTCGATGTCGACGGCGAAGCCGTGGTTCTGGGCGGTGATCTCGATCTTGCCGGTGGTCAGGTCGATGACGGGCTGGTTGGCACCGCGGTGGCCGAACTTGAGTTTGTACGTGGTGCCGCCGCAGGCGAGGCCGAGGACCTGGTGGCCGAGGCAGATGCCGAAGATGGGCACGGTGCCGAGCAGGCCGCGGATCGTTTCGGACACGTACGGCACGCCGGCCGGGTCGCCGGGGCCGTTGGCGAGGAAAAGACCGTCGGGCTTGGCGGCGAGGATCTCGTCGGCCGTGGCCTTCGCGGGGAAGACGGTGACGTCGCACCCTTCCTGGCGCAGGCGGCGCAGGATGTTGGTCTTGATGCCGGTGTCGATGGCGGCGACGCGGAACCGCGGCTCGGGCAGTTCGGGCCGCTGCTCTTCGGTTGTCCACGGGCGGCTCAGTTCGCCGTCGGGGTCCCAGTGGTACGGCTCGGTGCAGGTGACGTGCTTGACCATGTCCTCGCCGACGAGGCCGACCCAGTTGCGCGCTTTCTCGACGAGCGATTTCTCGTCGAGGTCGGTGCTCGAGATGATGCCCTTCATCGCGCCGGCCGTGCGGATGTGCTTGGTGAGCATGCGGGTGTCGATGCCCTGGATGCCGGGCACGTTGTTGGTGGCGAGGAACTCGTCGAGCGTGGCGGTGTGACGCCAGTTCGATGGGATGCGGCTCAGCTCGCGCACGACGAAGCCCTCGACCCACACGCGCTGCGACTCGACGTCGTCGGGGTTGACGCCGTAGTTGCCGATGAGGGGGCAGGTCATCGTGACGATCTGGCCGCAGTACGACGGGTCGGTGAGGATCTCCTGGTAGCCGGTCATCGAGGTGTTGAAGACGACCTCGCCGACACACCCGCGTTCGGGCCCGAACGCACGCTCTCCCTGGGCGCCGAACGCTTCGCCGTGAAAGACCGTGCCGTCCTCGAGCGCGAGGATGGCTGGCTTGGGCTTCCGTGTCGGCATTACGCGCCCGTTCTGGCGGTTCGCCCGTCGTAGACGACGTGGCCGGCGACGATGGTGGCGACGGGCGCGCCAGTGAGCTGCCAGCCGCCGAACGGCGTGTTACGGCTCTTGCTGGCGAACGTGTCGGGGTTGACCGTGATCTCGGCGTCGGGATCGACAATGGTGACGTCGCCGTCCATGCCGGGTTTGAGCGAGCCCTTCGTGTCGAGGTTGAGGATCCTGGCCGGCGCGCACGACAGCTTCTCGACGAGCTGCGCGAGATCGAGGGTGCCCTTGTGGAGCAGCTCGGTGCATGCGAGCGACACGGCCGTCTCGAGCCCGATGATGCCGAACGCGGCGAGCGGGAACTCGACTTGCTTGTCGCTGTCGGCGTGCGGGGCGTGGTCGCTGGCGATCGCATCGATCGTGCCGTCGCGCAGGCCCTCGATCAGGGCGAGGCGGTTCTCCTCGCTGCGCAGCGGCGGCTTCATCTTGGTGTTCGTGTCGTAGGTGGCGACGCACGCGTCGGTGAGCGTGAAGTGGTGGGGCGTCGCCTCGGCCGTGATCGGCACGCCGCGCGCCTTCGCCTCGCGCACGATGCGGACCGAGCCGGTCGAGCTGACGTGGGCGACATGGCACGGCGTGCCGGTGAGCTCGGCGAGGATGGCGTTGCGCGCGACGTGCACCTCCTCGGCAGCCGAGGGGATGCCGCTCAAGCCGAGCAGCGTCGAGTAATGGCCCTCGTGCATGACGCCGTCGGCGGTGAGGCGCTTGTCCTCGGCGTGCGAGATGTACGGCACGCCGAACATGTTGGTGTAATCGAGCGCGCGGCGCAGCACGTAGTTGTCCTGCGAGCCGAGGCCATCGTCGCTCACGGCGACGGCGCCGGCCTCGACGAGCGCGCCGATATTAGCGATGTCCTTACCTTCGAGGCCCGCGCTGATCGCCCCGATGGGGAAGACGTTGACGACGCCAACGGCGTCGGCACGCATCATGATAAGGTCGATCACGCCGGACGTGTCGATGACGGGATTCGTGTTCGGCATGCAGGCGACCGACGTGAACCCGCCGTGCGCGGCCGCGCGAGTGCCGGTCTCGATGTCCTCCTTGCGCTCGTGGCCGGGCTCGCGCAGGTGCACGTGCATGTCGATGAAGCCGGGCGCGACGACGCAGCCCGACGCGTCGAGCGTCGGAACGCCGGCGGCCTTGATGTTGTGTCCGATCTCGGCGACCCGGCCGTCGGTGATCAGCACATCGGCGACCTCGTCGAGGTCCTGCGACGGATCGACGACCCGCCCACCGGTGATCAGCACTGCTCCGTTCCGTTTCATCTTCGAATCCCTCAGTTGACGCCCGCGAGCAGGAACAGGACGGCCATGCGGACGGCGACGCCGTTGGTGACCTGGTCCAGGATGACCGACTGCGCGCTGTCGGCCACCTCGCTCGTCAGCTCGATACCGCGGTTGAGCGGGCCCGGGTGCATGACGATTGCGTCGGGCTTGGCGAGCTTCATGCGCTCGCTCGTGATGCCGAACAGGCGGACGTACTCGCCGACGGACGGCAGGAAGTTCGCCTGCTGGCGTTCGAACTGCATGCGGAGGCAGTAGACGACGTCGGCGCCGTCGAGGGCCTCCTCGAGGCGCGTGGTCCGCTCGACGCCGAATGCCTCGAACCGTTTCGGCACGAGCGTCGGCGGCCCGCACAGGACGACGTGCGCGCCGAGCTTCGTGAGCCCGAAGACGTCGGAGCGCGCGACGCGGCTGTGGATGATGTCGCCGATGATGGTGACCTTGAGGCCGTCGAACTCCTTGCCGCGCTCCTGCATCGTGAACAGGTCGAGGAGCGCCTGCGTTGGGTGTTCGTGCATGCCGTCGCCTGCGTTGATGACGCGCGAGCTGCAGTGGCGCGACACGAAGTGCGGCGCGCCGGAGGCAGGGTGGCGCATGACGAGCAGGTCGATGCGGTACGCTTCGAGCGTGTGGACCGTGTCGATCAGCGTCTCGCCCTTGACGACGCTCGAGCCGGAAGCAGCGACGTTGAGCACGTCCGCGCTCAGGCGCTTCGCGGCCACCTCGAACGAGGTGCGCGTTCGCGTGCTCGCCTCGAAGAAGAGGTTCACAACCGTCTTGCCCCGCAGCGCCGGCACCTTCTTGATCTCGCGCGTCGAGACCTCTTTGAAGTGCTTCGCCTGGTCGAGGATCAAGCAGATCTCGTCGGCGCTCACGTCCTCGAGGCCGAGCAGATGCCGGTGGGGCCACTCGGTAGCGGCTTGCTTCGGTTTCGGCGGAGACTTCGCCGCTCGTGTCATCGTGTGTCCTCCAGTCGATCGGGTCACGGCACGCCCTCGCCCTCGGTGCGTTCCGGTCTATAGAGCACGACCTCGTCGACGCCGTCGACCTCGGCGAGGTGAACGCGCACGTTCTCGTCGCGCCGCGTCGGCACGTTCTTGCCGACGACGTCGGCGCGGATCGGCAGTTCGCGATGGCCGCGGTCGATGAGCACCGCGAGCATGATGCGGCGCGGCCGGCCGAAGTCCATGATGGCGTCGAGGGCCGAGCGGATCGTGCGGCCGGTGAAGAGCACGTCGTCGACGATGACGAGGTCGCGGCCCGTCAGGTCAAACCCGAAGTGGGTGCTCTTGACCTCGGGCTGGTCAAGCCGGGTGCCGAGGTCGTCGCGGTAGAACGTGATGTCGAGCTCGGCAACGGGCGGCTCGAGGCCGCAGGCGGCGTGCACGTTGCCCGCGGTCCGCTTCGCCAGCGGCACGCCGCGCGTCTGGATGCCGATGAGGCCGAGCGCGTTGATGTCGCGGTGTTTCTCGACGATCTCGTGCGCCATGCGCGTCAGGGTGCGATGCATCTGCGTCGCGTCGACGAGCTGGACCTGTGTGATGCCGGTGTCGAGGTCGCTCACGTCACGGCTCCTCATGTTGGCCAGCGTCCCAAGGGCGAAAAAAAGGCCCGTCCCTTGGTGACGGGCTCATGCTCTTCGCTTGTGCGGGTCCATCGCGTGCCCTTCCTCGCCTCACGGGACGAAGTTAAAAGGCTCCGTAACAGCTTCAGGTCGCCTCCCCTTATAACGGCAGCAGCAAGGTTGTGTCAAGAGAAATCAGCTCACGTGGGCGGCGTCTCCGGCCACCTGTCAAGGAGGCGCCGGTTGACATCGGTCAATGGTGAGCCATATGTTGCCCAGGCACATGGACAGGGGAGGCATCCCATGGCTGACCAGGCAATGAAGCGCATCTACCGGGGTGTCCTGTTCGGCGTGGCGTTGGTGGGCGGCATCATTCTGCTGGTGCTGGTGCGTCAGATCGTGCTGATGGCGTTCCTCGGCGCGACCCTCGCCGTTTTGTTCACCTGGCTGGCGGGGCTGCTTCGCCGCGTGGTGCCGAGGCTGGGCCAGGGCGTGGCCTTGGTGATCGTGATCGTTGTGCTCGCCGCAGTCGTGTTTGGTCTTGCCAACGTCATTGCGCGCCCGATAGTGAGGGAGCTGAGCGATCTGGCCGCGAACCTCGAGAGGCATTTCGGCACGCTCCAGGACAAGTTCGAGGAGTGGAGCGAGACACACCTCGAATCGGACACACCGATTGACGTGAGCGGGCTCGCCAAGGAAGTCTTCAAGTCGACGCAGAGTGTTGTACGGTTCGTCCTTCGCTTTGTCACCGTGACGGGCGACATCCTGCTCAAGGTGTTCATCGTGTTGTCGCTCGGTGTCTTCTTCTCCGTCAAGCCGGGCCAGTACAACAACCTGCTGCTGCGCTACGTGGGCGAGGGCAACCGCGAGCGGGTACGGCGCGTTCTCGACCAGATCGCCGCCAGGCTCCGCGGCTGGCTGGGCGGGACGCTGTTCTCCGCCTTGTTCATCGCCGTGTTCGCGACGCTCGGTTTGCTGCTTATCGGGGTGCGGTACCCGCACGTGTTCGGCCTGCTGGCCGGTCTGATGGCGTTCATCCCGTACTTCGGCTCGATCATGGCCGTCGTGCCGCCGGCGCTCTTTGCGCTGCTCGATCCGCACCCGATCAAGGCGCTGTGGGTGGTGGTGCTGTTCGTGGCGGTGCAGACGGTCGAGGCGAACGTGTTCACGCCGATGGTGATGCAGCGCCGGGTAAACCTGCCGCCGGCCGTCGTGGTGCTGGCCGTGATGGTGATGGGCGCGCTGCTCGGGTTCTTGGGCGCCGTGCTGGCGCTGCCGTTGACGCTGGCAATCCGAGCCCTTGTGGATGAGTTCGTGGCGAAGAAGCGCGCAAAGCCGGTTCCCTCGGCGGCTACCGCGACCGAGGCATAGGGCGCCGGCGTCTACGGCGCCGCTTGTCCGTATTCCTTGAGGCAGAACCAGACGACGCCGGCCTCCGCCGGGAATTCGACCCAGATGGTGAAGATGGTGAAGCCGTGGTCTGCGAGCCGGCGGACAACCTCGGCGAGGTGTGTTATGTCCGGCCGGTGGCGGAAGAACATCGTGTAGGAGGCACCGTCTTCTTCGGTGACGGTGTACATGAAAACCGGCTCGTCCTCGGGGTTGGCGATCATGAGTTCGGGCGGCGGCTCGAGCGTCTCGAGCTCGGCAGCACGCGCGAGGACCTGGAACAGGACGAGCTCGCCCTCGGCTTTGCCGATGTAGGCCTTCTTGTCGGCGTCATGCGCGTTGATGCTGTCGGCAATCCTGTGTAGCCGGGCCCATTGGCGCTTGAGCAGGATCGAGCCGGCGTGGAGCCGGCCGCTCGGGAAGCGCGTGTTGGGGTGGAAAGGGAAGGCGAAGAAGCTGACGGCGGCGACGATGCCGACGAGGGCGACGCGCGCGACAGTCCTAGCGCGCGGCAGTCTGAGCTGCCAGATGGCGCCCGCCACGAGCAGGAACAGGCCGAAGTAGGCGGCCATGTTGTGCCGGGCGCTGTTGGCGCGGATGACGAGCCAGAGCAGAATGAGCGGCAGCGCCCACAGGAGCGCGAACGCGACGAGCCTGCCGCGCCGCCTCGCGAGCAGCACGACGAGGCCGACAACGGCCGCCGGCACGGCCGCCACGCCCCCGCCGATAAGCAGCGCGCGCAGGTTGTAGAGCCAGGCGCCGCCGTCGAGGCCGATGAAGAAGTGCGACGACCAGTTGCTCACAAACCCCGTGGCCGACGCCTCGCCGCGCGAGAGAAACGCCTGCGGCAGAAACGCGCAGACAAGACCGGCAGTGATGACGAGCCCAATGGCCCAGGCAAGGCCGCGGCCGACGCGGCGGCCGTCGAGCAGAACGAGGCCGAGCGTCGCGCCGCTGCACACGAGGACGTCGGCCTTCGTCAGGCCGGCGAGGACGAACAGGAGCCACGCGGCAAAGAGCAACATCACGGGCCGCTTGGATGCGAGCGCCGCGTCGAACAGCACCAGACCCCAGACGAGGAACGCGTACGCGGGCATGTGGGGCATGCCGTAGATGCTGCCCTGCCAGACGGCGGGGGCGAGCAGCGTCAGGCCCACGGCCGCGCCGGCGCCTTCCCACGGCAGAACTCGTCGTGCGAGCACGTAGAGGCCGCCCGCGATCGCCGCGCCCGCGACGGCGCTGAGCCAGCTCATCCACGCCGGCACGTCCTGGGGCTGCACGGCGCCCGAGCTCATGAGCGTCTTGAGCCACAGCACGTAGAGCGGGCTGGAGCGGACGCGGTAGTCGGCCCAGCTCGAGCCGGCCAACTGCCCCGTGAGCCGCCAGCGGATCGCGTCGTTGGCGAGCCGGGCGGCGTCGTGCTCGCCGAAGGTGTCTCGGAGCACGTACGGGCAGTGGACGGCGAACGTGACGAGGATCAGGCCGAGGGCTATGAGCCGGTCGAGCCGGTGCAATCGTTGGGGTGCAGCGACCGGCGCGTGCAGGCTCGGTTCAGCGGTGTCGGTGCTCGCCACTCGTTCCCTCCGCTCGTCGTGGCCTGTCGGCCTCGGGTCTGGCACGCGAGGACACAGTAACGGCTCGGCGTCCCGGTGGCAAGCGGCTCCGATACAGTCTCCGGACGCAAAGACGGGCCGCCCCGTGCACGGCAGCGGCCCGCGAAAAAGAACGGCTCTGTTGTGTCTAGAAGCTGATCAGCCAGTTGAGGCGGATGGTGATCGTGTTCTCGGCCTCGTCGACGGTCGTCCACGTGTACCAGCTCTCGAGCACGAAGCTCATCGGCAGTTGGTACTCGAAGCCGGCGCTCACGAGCCACTCGTCCCCGTCGGCCGTCTGGAGCACGTCGAGTCCGACCGTTGCGGGCAACTCGAGGAAGTCGAAGCTCGTGTCAACACCGGCGAAGAACGCCTCGTCGTCGTCCTGGAAGCTGTAGCCGAGGTGACCGCGCACGGGCCCGAAGTCGTGCGTGACGACGAGGTAGGGGTCGATGTTGCCGTTGTTGTCCTCGTCGTCGGTCAGGTTCTGCAGGCCGGCGCCGAGGTTGGGCAGCCCGTCGCCGAGCGGGTAGACGAACTTGCCGAAGAAGCGGATGTCGCCCTGGGGCTCGTCGGTCGGGCCGAGCATGCCGTACAGGCCGACCTCGACGTAGTCGAGGACGCCGACATTGAGCGCGCCCCACCAATCCGGCTCTCCCCGCTCGCCGGTGGTCACCCACGTCGAGAGCTCGACGTTCCGCCACGCCAGGATCTCGGCGATCGGGATGTCGTTCAGGCTCGTGCCCGGGGTGCCGGGCGCGCTGGTCGCGGCGAGCATCACGCCGAGACAGACGGCGACCAGCATCGGGATGCGCAGTGTTCGATTCATTCCGTACCTCCCTCCGCAGCGGCGGTTCCCGTGCGCGTTTCCGCTTGGGTCATTGCGACCTTGCCTGGACCCGAAGGTAGGTGACCGGTGGCGCGCTGTCAAGCGGCGAATCGGCCGAGATGTGTCGCGGCGCGCCTCTGCTTGGCCCCGGGCCTCGAATATGGTTTCATGCCGAGCGGATGAGTTCGAACAGCCGTCCGATTGCGGTGAGTGCGTATGAAGCAGGCATACTTGACGGGACCGCGCCGGTTCGACGTGCGCGAGGCGCCCGAGCCAGGCGAGATCGGGCCGCACGAGGCGGCCGTTCGGCTCAAGGCGGTCGGCATCTGCGGCTCCGATCTTCACTACTTCGCCGAGGGCCGGATCGGCTCGCAGGTCGTCGAGTACCCGTTCACGATCGGGCACGAATGCGCCGGCGTCGTCGAGCGGGTTGGCCGGGCCGTGACGCGCGTTGCGGCGGGCGATCGGGTGGCCATCGACCCTGCGATGCCGTGCGGCCAGTGCGAGTGGTGCCGGAAGGGACGCGAGAACGTCTGCCCGCGCATGCGGTTCCTCGGGTGTCCCGGCCAGGCCGAGGGGGCGCTGAAGCAGGTGCTCGTGATGCCGGAGCGGTGCCTGTTCCGGCTGCCGGAGTCGCTCGGCTTCGACGAGGGCGCCGTGCTCGAGCCGGCGGCCATCTGCGCCTATGCGGTTGCGCAGAGCCGGCTCGCCCCCGACGAGACGGTCGCCGTGCTCGGCTCGGGGCCGATGGGGCTGCTGACGCTCGCGTGCGCGAGCGCTTCGGGTCGGCGGCAAGCATTTGCGACGGACCTCGTGCCCGAGCGCGTCGAAGCGGCGCGCCGGTTCGGGGCCGACGCGGCGCTGAACCGGCGCGAGGTGGACGTGGTCGGGACGATCCTCGATGAGACGGGCGGTCGCGGCGTGGACGTGGTCTACGAGTGCGCGGGCGAGCAGGACACCGTTGACCAGGCGGTGCAGATCGCGGCGCCCGGCGGGCGGGTATCGATCATCGGCATCCCGGCCGGGCCGCGCATTGAGCTTGCGGCCGATCTTGTCCGGCGCAAGGAGCTGCTCATCATCAACGTGCGGCGCCAGAACAGGACGGTCGAGCGCACGATCGAGCTCGCCGCGGCCGGCGCCGTGCCTGTCGGCAAGCTCGTCACCCACCACTTCCCGCTCGAGCGGGTCGGCGAGGCGTTCGAACTGGTCGCCGGCTACCGCGACGGCGTGCTCAAGGCGATCGTCCAGCCCTAGCGGGCTGCTGAGAGACCCGGCTCAAGCCAAGAAACGGTCGGCTTCTCGGGGATGTCTCTGTCGCCTCTTCGGGGCTCAATGGTTTTTTCTCGTCGAGAACCTGGGGCTCACGCCCCTGTTGAAAGAGCCCAGCCACCGTCGACATGGGTGCTTGCCCCAAAGGGGCTTCATAGGTCAGCCCAGGGTTCCGGCGCCTCCGAAGAGGCGCGCAAACACCCTGGGTGTGGTGGCCACGAAAGACAGATCGTAGCCTGAAAGGCTTCCATAGAACGCCTCTTTCAACAGGGCCTCACGCCCCAGGCTATGTGCTGGGCGGACCTTCGGTCCGCTCGGCCTCCGGCCCCGGTGGTGTGCGGCTTCACGCTGGGCTTGTTCTTCAGTGACCTGCTATCCCTGGCGCTGATTCAACCTGACTTGGCAGCGTCCTTGCTGTTTCAGCGTGCCTCAACCTCTCGGCAAGGGGTCTCTCCGGGACTGCAGCGGGACAGTGTGGTCATGTCCTACATAGGACGGTGGCAGGACCAGAACCAGGGACCGAGGGAGCCGGACCAAGAAGCCGTGACGCAGGTGCAGCGACAGGCCGAGCTTGAGGAGACTGCTCGCCGCTACCGCGAGCTCAAGCGCGCCATGGGCGACATGATGTTCGTCGTGGACGGCACGGGCCGGTTCCTCGACATGAACGAACGCTTCGCGCAGCGCATCGGCTATGGGGCCTCCGAGCTTGTGGCGATGAAGCTCTACGAGGTGGTCGAGGGCGAGGCCGAGGACCCCCGTCAGAAGATGATGCCGTTCTTTGCCCGGAGTGGGGGGCGGCAGACGTTGCAGACCAAGGACGGTGGCCGGCTGCCGGTCCTTGTCAGTTCGGTGGGCCGCTACACCCAGGCCGGCCAGTTCGCCGGGGCGCTGGTGGTGTGCCGCGACGCTGCCGATCAGGCGCCGGGCGCCGAGGCGATCGCCGACGCCGCCCAGGAAATGAACCAGCCGCTGTCGGGCATCTACGGCTACTCAGAGCTGCTGAAGGGGAGCGTGGGCGCGCAGGATCCGGCGTATCGGTACGCGAAGAAGATCTACGAGCAGAGCGAGCGGCTTGCCTCGCTCGTGAAGAGAATCAAGGCCCAACAGGGCGAGGTCGAGGGCGTTCCGACGCCCGAGCCGCCGGACGATGAGCCGTCGCAAGAGGAGGTGCACCCATGAGCGGGCCAATCAGGGCGCTGGTGGTGGACGACGAGCAGATCATCCGCGACATCATGGAGGATATCCTTGCCTCCGAACAGGGGGGCGTCGAGACGACGGCGGTCGGTACCTGTGAGGATGCGCTGCACTTGGTCGGCGAGCAGGACTTCGACGTCATCTTCATCGACGTGTGCATGGGCGACGGCGATGGCGTGGAATTGCTCAGGCAGATCAGACAAACCAGGCCGGACACCCACATATATATGATTACCGGCTACGACGTCGATGCCGAGCTCCAGGCCGCACTCGCGGCAGGCGCCGCCGGCGCGATCCACAAGCCGTTCAAGGTCGGCGAGATCCTGGCGGCCATCCACGGCATGTATTCCGAGCCAACGCCGCTCTCAGAATGAGTTGATTCGCTCGACCGACGGGCCAGATTGAAAGCCGGCCGTCGACGCCAGCGGCTTGCACTAAGGTAGAGCGTGCAGCGCGCGGCACGAGCGTTGCAGTCGTAACTGGTTCAGAGCTCACTAGTTACCAGTCATCCCGCTCCGGGCCGGTTGTTCGCGCCCGCGTCTTCCTCCGGCTTTTCTCGTCGGTGGCATGTTCTTTGCGTTAGCCCAAGCTCGTCCAGCACGCCTCGGGTAGGGAGTGAGGATGCAAGGTTGCGTAGTCATTCGGGCAGATGGGGGTCACGCGATCGGGACCGGGCACCTGACCAGAACGCTCCACCTGGCGGATCGGCTTGCGGAGTCAGGCGAGCAGGTGACATTCGTCTCGCGCTCGCGCGACGGCGCCGCCGCCCTGTGCGAGCAGCGAGGCCACGCACTTTTCTTCCTCCCCCCCATCTCGGAGGGCTCGGGCGCGCAGGCCGCTTCGGCGATCAGCGCGCTCGAGCCCGGCTTAATCATCAACGACATCCGCAACACTCCTGAAGAGTACATGCACGCGCTGCGGGCGTCGGGCGCGGCGATCGTCAACTTCGACGACCGCGGCGCGGGCGCGCCGCTGGCCGACGTGCTCGTCGACGCCAACCGCCCGGCCGAGGACGCTGTCTCCATCGCCGGCCCCCGGGCCTATTTCGGGCCGGACTACATGGTGCTCGACGAGGTGTTCGAGCAAGCCCATCGGTTGCCGAAGGGGGTGCGCGACCGGGTCGAGGAGGTCGTCGTGTTCATGGGGGGAAGCGACCCGGCCGGCTTGACGCTCAGGGCGCTGCGGGCCATTGAGCTGCTCGAGCCGGATTGGCACACGACGGTGCTGCTCGGCTACGGATACGAGGACCACGCCAAGGCGTCGGCGCTGGCGGCGAAATGCCGGAACGTGGATCTCGTCGCCGGCCCGGACGACCCGGCGGTCCACATGCAGGCGACCGATATAGCCCTGTGCTCGGGAGGGATCGTCATGTTCGAGCTGGCGTGCGTCGGCACGCCGTCGATCGTTTGCTGCCAGGTGGCGCACGAGCTCGACAACGCGCGGCGCTTCGTTGAGTGGGGGGCCGTTCAGTGTCTTGGGTTCGGCGATGCGTGCCGCCCGCAGGATATGGCGGACGCGCTCCGCTCGCTCGCCGCCGACACCGCGGCGCGCCGGGCCATGAGCGATGCGGGCAAGCGCGTCGTGGACGGGCGTGGGCTGAATCGTGTGGTGGAGGTTATCGAGACGTGCGTCCAGCAGTGCTGATCATCGGGGCCGGCATCCTTCAGGGGCCGGCCATCCGAATCGCCAAGTCGCTCGGCTACGCCGTGATCGCCACCGACATCGTCGAGACGGCGCCCGGGCTGCGCTGGGCCGACCACGTCGGCATGGTGAGCAAGTTCGACGTCGAAGGCCACGTGCGTTTCGCCGAGGCGTGCCGCAACGAGTTCGACCTGCGCGGCGTGCTCACGATCGGCACGGACGCCTCGTGCGCCGTCGCGGGCGTGGCTGCGGCGCTCAACCTGCCGGGCGTCGACCCGCACACGGCGTTCATGGCGACGAATAAGGCGGCGATGCGCCGCCGGCTCAGGCAGTGCGGTGTGCCGTGTCCGGACTTCCGCGAGGTGCGCCAGCTCGTCGAGGCCCTCTCGGCCGCCGACGAGATCGGCTACCCGCTGGTGATCAAGCCGGTCGACAACATGGGCGCGCGCGGGGTGCGGCGGATCGATTCGCCCGATGAGCTGCGCGACTTCTTTCCCGTGACGATTTCGAACAGCCGCGAGGGTGCGGCGATCATCGAAGAGTACATGGACGGGCGCGAGGTGAGCATCGACACGATCGTCGAGAACGGCGACGTGCACCTGCTCACAATTGCCGATCGCCACATCTCGTATGCGCCGTATTTCGTCGAGATCGGCCACACGATCCCGTCGGCGCTGCCGCAGGCGGCGCTCGACAACGTCTTCGAGGTGATGCGGCTTGGGATCGAGGCGCTCGGGATCATGACGGGCGCGTCGAAGGGCGATATCAGAGTGACGGCCGAGGGCGCGAAGATCGGCGAGATGACCGCGCGCCTCAGCGGCGGTTTCCACTGCCAGTACACCGAGCCGTTGGCGACGGGGATGAACTCGATCAAAGCGGTCATCGACCTGGCCGTCGGCAACCCGGTCGATCCGGCCGACGTCACGCCGCAATGGGACCGCGCCGCGTGCGAGCGCGCGATCCTCGCCGAGCCGGGCACGGTGACGGCGATCGAGGGCGTCGACGCGGCGCTCGATCTGCCCGGGGTCGAGCACGTCTTCCTGAACGTCGCGGAAGGCAGCGTCGTCGAGCCGTTGACGAGCAACATGGGCAAGCCCGGGCACGTGATCGCGAGCGGCGCGGCGCGCGCCGAGGCGGTCGCGGCGGCCGAGCGCGCGCTCGACACGATTCGCGTCGTGACGGCGCCGATTCCCGACGAGGTGTCGGCGCGGGCCTAGCAGGCAACACGGGGGTTCACACGTGAACTGGAAGGGGACAACGACGCTTGTGACGGGCGCGGGCGGCTTCATCGGGAGCCACCTCGTCGAGGCGCTCGTGCGCCGCGGCGCGCGCGTCCGCGCGTTTGTCCACTACAACTCGCGCAACGACTGGGGCCAACTCGAGCGCGTTCCCGACTCGGTGCTGCGGCGCGTCGAGGTGGTCGCCGGCGACGTGCGCGACCCCTTCTTCGTCACTACGGCGGTCAAGGGATGCGAGGTGGTGTTCCATCTCGCGGCGCTGATCCCGATTCCCTATTCGTACATGGCGCCGCAAAGCTTTGTCGAAACGAACGTGCTCGGCACGCTCAACGTGCTCGAGGCCTGCCGCGCGGCCAGCGTGCCGCGGCTCGTGCACACCTCGACGAGCGAGACGTACGGGACGGCGCAAGCTGACCTGATGGACGAGACGCACCCGGTCCACTCGCAGTCGCCGTACTCGGCGAGCAAGGTCGGCGCCGACAAGCTTGTCGAGAGCTACGTGTGCTCGTACGGCCTGCCGGCGGTGACGGTGCGGCCGTTCAACACGTACGGGCCGCGCCAGTCGGCTCGCGCCGTGATCCCGTCGATCGCCACGCAGACGCTGGCGCAGCGCAAGCGCGTGGCGACCGGCTCGCTCACGCCCGTGCGTGACTTCAGCTACGTGGGCGATACGGTCGATGGCTTCCTTGACGTGGCCGAGCTCGACGACGCGGCAGGCGAGGTGTTCAACATCGGCACCGGCGAGGGCGTCGCGATCGGCGACGTGGGCCGAGCGATCATCGATCTGTGCGGCAACGGCGCGCGCCTCGTGCGCGACGAGCGGCGCGTCCGCCCGGAGGCGAGCGAGGTGACGCGTCTGGTCTGCGACAGCACGAAGCTGCAGGCGCGCACGGGGTGGCGCCCACGCGTGACACTGCGCGAGGGGCTCGAGCGGACGATCGAGTTCGTCTCGCAGCACCTGGCCGAATACAAAGCGGACCTCTACAACGTGTAAGGTGGGTATGAAGGCGGTTGTGCTTGCCGGTGGGAAGGGGACGCGGCTCAGGCCGTACACGGCCGTGCTGCCGAAACCGCTCGTGCCCGTCGACGACACGCCGATCCTCGAGATCATCCTCGGGCAGCTCGGCCGTGCCGGCATCGTTGACGTGACGATCACGGTCGGCCACCTCGCCTCGCTCATCGAAACGTTCTTCGGCGACGGCAGTCGCTTCGGGGTCCGGCTCCGGTACTTCCGCGAGGACACCCCGCTGAGCACGGTCGGCTCGTTGCCGCTGATCGACGAGCTGACCGAGCCGTTCCTCGTGATGAACGGCGACGTACTAACCGACATCGACTTCGGCGCGCTCCGCGCGTTCCACGACGAGCGCCGCGGCATCGCCACGATCGCCACCGCGGCGCGCGAGCACCAGGCCGATTTCGGCGTCGTGCGCTGGGACGGCGACACGCGCATCGTCGAGTTCGTCGAGAAACCGATGGCCTGCTAACACGTGAGCATGGGCGTCTACGTGTTCTCGCGCGCCGTGCTCAACTACATCCCGAAGGGCGAGCCGTTCGGCTTCGACGAGCTGATGCAGGCGATGCTCAATGCAGGCGAACGTGTCTACTCGTACCCGCACACCGGGTATTGGCTCGACCTGGGCCGGCCCGACGACTACGAACGGGCCATCGCGGATTTCGGGCGGATGCGAGAGCAGTTCGTGGGAGTCAAGCCATGACGTGGTCCGTGCCGCTGGCTGATCTCGACTTCGACGAGGCGGAGGTTCAGGCCGTCCTCGACGTGCTCGAGAGCAAGTGGCTCACCATGGGGCCGGTGACTGAGCGCTTCGAACATGTGTTCGCATCGGCCCTCGAGGCACGTCAGGCCGTCGCCGTCTCGAGCGGCACGGCCGCGTTGCACCTTGCATGCCGCGCGCTCGAGATCGGGCCGGGCGACGAGGTCATTGTGCCGTCGCTGACGTTTGTGGCGACCGCTAATGCGGTGCTCTACTGCGGCGCGACGCCGGTGTTCGCCGACATCACGTCCGAGGACGACTGGACGATGTCGCCCGCGGACATCGAACAGCGTATCACGCCGCGAACCGCGGCGATCATCGTCATGCATTACGGCGGGTATCTGTGTGATATGGCGGCGATTCTCGACGTGGCGCGCCGACACGGCGTGCCGGTGATCGAGGACTGCGCCCACGCGCCGCTCGCGCGGCTGGACGGCGGGGCGACCGGTACCTTCGGCACGATCGGGTGTTTCAGCTTCTACACGAACAAGAACCTCGCCGTGGGCGAGGGCGGCATGGTGGTCACGAACGACGACGAGCTCGCGCGGCGCGTGCGCCTGCTGCGGTCCCACGGCATGTCGAGCACGTGCATCGACCGGCACCGAGGCGCCGAGCCGCTCTACGACGTGACGGAGCTCGGCTACAACTACCGGCTCGACGAGCTGCGCGCGGCGATCGGGCTCGCGCAGCTCGACAAGCTTGCTCGCAACAACGCGCGGCGGGCAACGCTCACGGCGCGCTACCGCGAGCTGATCGCGGCGATGGATGCGGTGCGGATGCCGTTCGGCAGTCCACGCGGCGCGCCGGCGCACCATCTGTGCGCCACGCTGCTCGACGAGGACGTCGATAGGGGCCGCTGCGTCGGGATCCTGCACGAGCGCGGGATCCAGACGAGCGTGCACTACACGCCGGTCCATACGTTGCGCTACTACCGCGAGCGGTTCGGCGATGGGATGGCGTTGCCGCTGAGCGAGCACGTCGGGGCGCGCGAGGTGACGCTGCCGCTCCATCCGCGAATGACGGAACGGGACGTAACGCAGGTAACGAGCACACTCGCCGAGGCGGTCGCTGGTGCGCGACGCGGGCGAGCGTCACGGAGGGAGTTCGTTGGCGCTTGAGCCTGCGGGCACAGTTGCGTAGACTCCGCGCGATCTGGCTGGCGTGGCTCTGCGTGCGCGAACGCACTGAGCGAATATGGAGGTCGGCGACGCGGCATTGGGGGTACGATCTGGTATGCTGTTTCGCCGTCGGGGATTCACGGCGCGAAGGAGAAGGGGGACCACATGACGTCGAAACGCGACCGTTTGGTTGTCTTGGGCCGGCTCTCGTCGGTGTTGGCGCACGAGATCCGGAATCCACTTGCCGGGATCAGTGCGGCGACACAGATGCTCGGCAGCAAGCTCGAGCCGGCGGACCCAAAGAAGAAGTACGTCGGCATGATTCTCAGCGAGATCGAGCGGGTCGAGGAGATCGTGAAAAACCTGCTCAACTACTCGCGCGAGGGCCAGCCGTGCATGATGCGGGCCGATCTCGGCTCGATCATTGAGAAGGCACTCGGCATCTTCGGTGACGGCTTTGATCGGTCCCGCGTGTGCGTGGACGTTCGCCACGACGAGGCGATGCCGTTCGTCCGCTGCGATGCCGACCAGATCGAGCGCGCGTTCCGCAATCTTATTGCGAACGCCGTTGACGCGATGCCGCAGGGCGGCACGCTGACGATCCGCACGGCGCATGACGCGTTGAGCGGCGAGGTGACCGTGACGTTCGAGGACACCGGCGTCGGCACCGATCTTGAGGAACTCGACGAGCTGTTCTCGCCATTCTACACGACGAAGACCAAGGGCAACGGGCTCGGCTTGCCCGTTGCGCTCAAGTGCCTTGAGGAACACGGCGGGTCGATAACGCCCCGGCGTGGTGCGTCCTGCGGCTTGACGATGGTTGTGCGGTGGCCCGCGCTGCCGGCGGACCGTTCGAGCGTTTCTGAGGACGCAGCAGGAACGTCGCAGGCTGCACGCTAATTCGGGGGACAGATGGAGACGACGGTTCTCATTGTCGATGACGAAGAGGCGATTCGTGTCTCGCTCAAGGAGGCGCTCGCCGAGGAAGGATACACCATTCTGGACGCTGCGACCGGGGAGGAGGGAATCAGCCTTGTGCGCAGCAAGCGTCCCGACCTCGTGTTGCTTGACATGAAGCTGCCGAAGGCGAGCGGCATCGACGTGCTCAAGCAGGTGCGGAAGCTCCAGGACGATATCGTCGTGGTCATCATGACCGCGTTCGCCGACGTGGCCAGCGCGGTCAAGTGCATGAAGTACGGCGCGTACGACTACGTCAACAAGCCGTTCAGCATCGAGACGCTGAAGATCGTCGTGCGCAACGCGCTCGAGACGCTCTCGCTCAAGAAGGAGCTCTCGATCGTGCGCGAGCGCGAGCAGCGCGAGTTCGAGGCCGATTTCATCGTCGGCGAGAACCCGAAGATGCGCAAGGTGTACGAGTACGTCAAGCGCGTCGCGCGGAGCAACTCGTCGACGGTGCTCGTGCAGGGCGAGAGCGGCACGGGCAAGGAGCTGATCGCGCGCGCGATTCACTATCACAGTTTCCGGCGCGACAAGATGTTCGTCGATTTCAACTGCACCGCGATCCCGGAGGCGCTGGTCGAGAGCGAGCTGTTCGGGTTTGAGAAGGGGGCGTTTACTGACGCGAAGCAGCAGAAGAAAGGCCTCTTCGAGCTCGCCGATAAGGGCACGCTGTTCCTCGACGAGATCGGCGACATGAGCTACAATCTGCAGGCGAAGCTGCTCCGCGCGCTGCAGGAGCGGTCGTTTACGCGAGTCGGCGGCGTGTCGAAGGTCAAGGTTGACATTCGCATCATCGCCTCGACGAACCGCGATTTGCGTGCGGCGATGGCCGAGGGCACGTTCCGCGAGGATCTGTACTACCGGCTCCACGTCGTGCCGATCACGCTGCCGCTGCTGCATGATCGCGGTCGGGACGTGTTGCTGCTGGCGAAGCACTTCATCGACAAGTTCAACCGCGAGTTCAAGAAGAACGTCTACAAGATCTCGCCCGAGGCCGAGGCGATGATGCTCGAGTATCAGTGGCCGGGCAACGTGCGCGAGCTCAAGAACACAATCGAGCGAGCCATCTTGCTCGAGTGCGAGGACGAGCTGTTGCCTGAGCACCTGCTGTTCGCCGAGGCCGACGCGGCCCCGGCGGCGGACAGCGCGGCGGTGCCGACGTCGACGGACATGACGCTCGATGAGATTGAGAAGGAATACATCCGCCGCGTCGTCGAGGCGGTCGGCTGGAACAAGAACCGCGCGGCCAAGACGCTCGGCATCGACCGGACCACGCTCTACACGAAGATCAAGAAGTACGGCCTTGTCCGCTCGTGATGTGCTGAATCTCGACGGCTTGTCGGAATTGCCGACAAGCGCACCACCGTTCAGTCACTGAACGTATACCGACCGGTCACCCGGGCTTTTCTCGTCGTGAGATGGGCCAGGGGTGACCGGTTTTCTTTGTGCATGACGGCCGGCGCAACGCCGGGCGCGGGTGCGTGTGTTCGCGCGCCGAGCCTCACGGTTTCCTTGGTACAGAAGTTGCTCAATCGGCTCGCGTAGAATGGTGTGCCAAGGAGAGAGCAATGCGCGCTACCACGCTTGTCTTCGGGGTGCTTGTCACGGGTGGGTTGGTCATGGCGGCGGGCTGTCAGATCGGCAGCCGGCAGCCGCCGCGCGAGCAGGTGCGCCCGTACGACCTCGTGCCGCAATCGGGCTACCTGACGGACGGGTCAACCGTGGCGCCCGATTATGCTGCGCTGGTGCCGCCCAACGAGGGAGACGAAGAGCCGCGGTTCGACGAGGCGGCCTACAGGGCGGCGATCCAGAAGGACCTCGTGCGCATCAACGTGCTGCTCAGCGAGAACGAGCGGCTGCGCCAGGAGCTCGCGGTCGCGCAGGCGGCGCTCAACGAGGCACGCGATCAGATCGAGCAGCTCCGCGAGACAGTGGCCGGGCTGGAGGCCAAGCTCGTGCTGGCCGAGGAGCGGGCTGCGCGTCGTGCGGGGCGCGCCAAGGACGGCGAGTAGTCAAGCGATGTCGGGGTCGATCCTCATAGTTGACGACGAGTTCACGCTGGCCGAGACGATTCGGGACCACTTCGCCGCCGAGGGGTTTGATGCCGAACGAGCGGCGTCGGGCGAGGCGGCGCTCGAACTCGCTCGGGCGCGGCGGTTCGACGTTGTCGTCACCGACATGAAGATGCCGGGGATGAGCGGGATCGACCTGCTGCGTGCGCTCGGCGAGGCGCCGGACCCGCCGGCGGTGATCATGATGACAGCGTACGGCACGCTCGAGTCGGCGATCGAGGTGTTCCGGCTCGGGCTGTTCGATTTCTTGGAGAAACCGGTCTCGCTCGACGAGCTGAGCCGCAGCGTCGAGCGCGCGCTTGGCGTGCGCGCGGCGCGGGCGACGCCCGAGCCGCCTGCGCTGCCGCTGCAGGTGCTGCGCGAGCGATCGCGGCGGGTCGGCCCCGTGCGCGCGGAAGTGGCGGGTGATGCGTCGGCCGGCGAAGCGACGGCGGTGTGGCATCTGCGGTCGCTCGATCGGGAGCGGACCGCGTTCATCTGGGGGCACGTTGTGCGCCAGAACCGATACGCCGCGAGCACCCGCCTGATCGTCAGGACACTGGCCGACGCGGTTGACCTTGGCGACCCGGTTGGAGCGCTTGAGACGATCTCGCGCCGTCTGGGCGATCTCGATTGCCTTGCCGCGTTGCAGGCGCTGGCGGTCGGCGTGGTCGAGCCACAGCCGGGCCGTCGTGTGCACGGCGCAGCGTTCGGCCATCCCGGCGTGTTCCGGTTGTGTGGCGGTGATTCATCGGCCGAGTGCCTTGTGGACGGCCCGGACGCGTCGGTACGGCCTTTCGAGACGGTCCTGGCTCCCACGGACGTGCTGTTGTTGGCTGAACCGCGGCTCGTGTCGGCGGCCGGCGAGCGGTGGCCCGACGTGCTCGCGGCGGCGGCGCGGTGTGTTGCCGACGGTGAGCTGCGCCCGGCGCGGCGGCTGCTGGCGAAGGTGCCCGAGGCGGCCCACGGCGCGCCGGTCGCCGTTGCCCTGCGCCTGGGCGAGACCATCCGGCCCGACGAGCTGACTCACGTGAGTGCCCCGTCGAGCCTGGCGAGCTTGGCGCACCTGCGCGACGCGGCCGAGCAGTTCGCGCTCAGCTCCCCGCTCAGCGATCAGGCGGCGCACGAGGTCGTCACGGCCGTCCAGGAGGCCCTGCTCAACTGCATTCGGTGGGCCTACCCGGGCCGCGAAGGGCTCGTGTATCTGACGCTCTCGCGCGAGGCGGAACGGATCCGCGCCAGCGTGCGCGATCGCGGCCTGGGCTTCGAAGTCGCTGAGATCTACGAGCGCACGTCGGAGCGGGTGAACGATCCACTCCGGTGCTCGGGCCGCGGCCTGATGCTCATGGGCGCGTTGGCCGACCGGTTCGAGCTTGTGTCTCGTCCGGGCCGCGGCACGAACGTCGTGATCGAGAAGAAGTTCGATCTGCCGGTCGCTGCGAACGCGGCCGCGGACGCGGACGAACTGGAGCACGCCAGATGAGTCGGGAGCAGTCCAGACGGAACGGCGCGCCGGTGGTTGTGTCGGTCGCCGACGAGCTCGTGCTCGAATCGGCCGAACCCGCCGAGCAGTTGCGTGAGCTGCTCAACGCGGGCGCGCACCGGATTGTGCTTGATCTGCGTCAGGCGAGCTACGTGTCGGCGATCGGTCTTGGCGTCGTGGCGGACGCAGTCAAGCAGGCGCGGCGCGTGGGCGGCGACGTCAAGATCGCTGTGAGCCGTCCGGAGCTGCGCCGCGTCTTTGACGTGGGTGAACTCGGCCCGCTGCTCGAGTTCTACGACGACGTCGAGAGCGCGCGCCAGGCGTTCGGCGACAACGTGGGCGAGGTGGAGCGTACCCTGCTGTGGCAGCAGTTCAACGATGAGTGACGACAGCGACAACAAGACCGAGCCGTCGGCCGAAGAAGCGAACCCGCCGGCGGAGTCGGCGCACGAAGCGGCGCGCGAGGCTGCGAGCGAGCCGGGACACGCCACAGATGTTGGCGCATCCGCGGAGGCTGGCCCTACGGGCCGGTCCGCGCAGCCGCCGCCCGACGCGTCCGAGCGATCGGCCGAGCCGGTCGCGGACGCTGAGCCAGCCGACGAACCTGGCACGCCGGACGCCGAGCCATCCGCCTCTTCGGCCGAACTTCCAGCCGAAGCGTCTGAGTCGTCCGTCGACGCGGGTGAGCCGCAGCAAGAGGTCGACGAGGCGCCGGCCGCCGACGATCAGGAATCGGCCGACATGGCCGCAGCGCCTGCCGCTGCCGCTGATGTTCCCGAACCAGAGACCGAGGCGCCCGTCGACGAGACTGACGCTGCTGAACCGAGTGCGGAAACGCCGGAAGCAGCCGCGGAAACGCCGGGAGAAAAAACTGATGCGCCCGAGCCTGCCGAGGCGCCCGTCGACGAGGCTGAAGCTGCTGAGCCGAGTGCGGAAACGCCGGAAGCAGCCGCGGAAACGCCGGGAGAGGAAACTGATGCGCCCGAACCTGCCGGGGCGCCCGTCGACGAGGCTGAAGCTGCTGAGCCGAGTGCGGAGACGGCCGAGACTGCTGCAGAAGCGCCGGCGGAGACCGGTGCGGCCGTCGGCGAAGGTGCCGAGGGCGTCGAGGTGGACGGCGCCGGGGGGCATGTCGGCGGCGGCACGCCCGTGGAGGTGATGTCGCTCGACGAGGCCGAAGCCGTTGTTGACACGCGTCGGCGTCGGCGTCGGCTTGCCGTGCTTGTCGCCGCGCCGGCCGTGGTCATCGGGCTGCTGATCGCCGTGACGCAGATCAAGCTCGGCGGGGCGTCGGGCACGAAACCGCCGTCGGTGCGCAACTGGGAAGCCGGCATGGAACAGATCGAACAAGGCAATACGGCCACGGGTGTTCAGATGCTCGAGGACGTGGTGGCCGGCCTTGCGATCGGTCAGGACCGTGCCGTTGCCCACGTGCGGCTCGCCGAGGTGTACCGCAAGCTCGGCGAGACCGAGCCGCACTACTACAACTCGGCCATTCGCCACTACACGTTGGCGCTCGGGCTGGTCGAGCAGGCCGACTCGGCCGAGGCCGCCTGCGCCGTCGACGAGTTGCTCTACGAGACAGGGCAGTGCTTTGCGGCGCTTGGCTCGCACGAGATGGCGCTCGAGTTCTTCGAGCGGCTCGAGCGCGAGCACCCGGCGAGTCCATTCAGGCCGCAAGCCCGATTCGAGATCGGCGAGGCGTACCTGGCGGTCGGCCGCTACCAGGAGGCGCGGGAGGCGTTCGCGCTCGTGGCTGAAGCGTATCGGGGCGATCCGCTGGGCGAGAGTGCGTTCTTCCGGTTCGCCGACACTTTCGACGAGCAGGCCGAATCACTCAAGACGGAGTAGTCATGCTGCCTCGCGCACGGTGCATAGACGACGCGTGGGCCGGCGCCCTGGCCGCGGCGGTCCTGCTGTGCCTGTGCGCTGCGCCTGCTGCGGGCGGCCAGGCGCACCTGGGCGGCGAAGGGCCGCTGGGCGGCGAAGGGCCGCTGGGCGGCGAAGGGCCGCTGGGCGGCGAAGGGCCGCTGGGCGGCGAAGGGCCGCTGGGCGGCGAAGGGCCGCTGGGCGGCGAAGGGCCGCTGGGCGGCGAAGGACCGCTGCTGCCTCGCCTGAGCGGGCCGCGCAGCTCGCCGGACTTCATCCCGCCGGCCGACGAGACGGCCCCGCCCTCGGACCGCTCGGACGTGCTCGAGGCGACTGGCACCGAAGACGAACGCGAGGGGACGGCGCCCGAGGAAGTCACGAGCACGCTGCGGCTTTTCCTCGATGAGATGCTCACGCAGGCATCGGTCTGGGATGTGCTCCCGCCGCACATGGGGGTCGAGGCGCGGCGCACCTACCTTGAAGACCGGAGCATCCGCACATACCGGGAGGGGATCATCCGGTTCCCCGACTCGCCCTACGTGCCCGAAGCTCATCTGAAGGTCGCGTCGGTCTATGCCCGCCGCGGCGATCGCCAAGCGGCGCTGCGCGAATACGCCAAGCTGCTCGAGCGCTTCCCCACGCACGAGCTCGCCGACGAGGCGCGGCTCGAACGCGCGCGCATGATGTTCGAAACCGGTGAGTACGCCAGCGCCAGGCACGAGGCGTATCTGCTCATCGACAGCTTCCCCGGCCGGCCGCTTGTTGCCGACGCCTACATGGTCGCGGCACGCTCGCACGAGCGGCTCGCCGAGTACGAGGCCGGCCAGATGGCGTACGAACACGTGCTGCGCCGGACGGCGCCCGGCGACGAGCTGTTCGACGGGGCGCGCGAGGGGCTCGCGTCGATCGAGCTGGCCCGAGGGCACATCGACGCCGCGGTCGAGATCTACAAGCAGCTCATCGCGGAGTCGCCTTCGCACGCCGTGCGCGATGAGCGCGAGTACCGGCTCACCCAGCTCTACCTCGACGCCGGCGAGACCGCCCGAGCTCGGGCGCTGCTTCGCCGCATCGTCGGCGGCTACGAGCTGAACGCCTACCGCGCCACGGCCGCCTACCAGCTTGCCGACTCCTACTACGGCGAGGGGAGAATTCCGCAGGCGGCGAAGTACTACCGGCTCGCCCTGATCGACTTCCCCAACTACCCGGCGCGCATCCCGGCGCTGTTCCGCGCGGCCGAGGTGTACCGCCGGCTTGGCCTCTACGGCAAGGCGCTCGACATGGTGCGCCTGGTGACCAAGGCGCGCGATCCCGAGCCGACGCCCGATCAGCAGGCGCGCGCCAAGCTCATGGCGGGCGAGATCCTGCTGTTCGACGGCAAGTACAGCGTCGCGCTCGAGGAGCTCTACGGGGCGCTGCTCGGCGAGCTCACGCAGGCCGAGCGCGATCTGGCCGCCTACCGCATTGCCCAGTGCTACTACCACAGCGGCTACTACAACGAAGCGCTCGAAGCGTTCGACGCCGCGCTCGAGCAGGCGCCCGGGCACCCGCTCGCCCTGGAGGCGAAGGAACGCCTGGCCGACTGCTACGAGAAGAAGGGCTGGCTCGATGACGCGCGCCGGCACTACATGGACATCGTCGAGGCGGCGAGCGATGACGACACGGCCGAGCAGCAGGCCGTGCGGTCGCGGGTCGTCTTCCGGCTGCTCAACACCTACGGCGACCCGGGCCTCTATGGCGAGGAGCTGAACTGCGCCCAACGCCTGCTCGAGGGCCAGTACGCTTTTCTCGACGAGGCGCGATTGCTCTACCGCATGGCGCGCGCGACCGAGCGGCTCAACAACCCGACGCAGGCGACAGCGCTCTATTCGCAGGTCCGCTCGCGGTTCCCGGCAACAACGTGGGCCGAGCAGGCCGACGTGAAGATCCGGCACATGCAGATGCTGAAGCAGATTAAGGACTTGTCCGAACTGGACATGCTCGAGGAGGCGCGTGAGTGATGGACAACACGCTGCTCAAGACGCTCTACGAGGGGATCCAGGAAGAGATTGCTCACTACGAGCAGCTCCTGGATCTGACCACGCGGGAGCACGAGATCCTGTCCGATGAGAGCTACAACACCGAGCTCGCGAGCGTGGCGGCCAGGAAGCTCAAGATCATGCGCGAGCTCAACAACCTCTCGATGCGGATCGGCCCGCTCAAGGTGCGCTGGAAGCTCGAGGAGTCGCGCGACGACCCGAACGTCGAGAACGCGGAGATCTCGCCGCTGCTCGATGAGCTCGGCACGCTGCTCGAGAAGATCCTCGACGTGGACGAAGAGAACCAGCGCATCCTGGCCCGCGTCGTCGGCGAGATCGACACCCAGGGGGCAAACCGGAGCCTCAACGCGGCCTCAGCCGAGCGGGCCTACAACGGAACCGGAGACAACACCTAGCATCCGGCGCTGCCCGCGGCGCCACGCTGGAGCAGAGCGATGGAGAACACCATCGTGCCCGACACGCTTGCACACGAGCGCGCGCTGGCCGACGTGATCGCCAAGAACGGCGCATCGGGTCCCGGCGAGCTGGCATGCCTCGCCGAGGCGTTCGAGCACTTCACGCAGAAGGCGGCGAAGCTGCGCGAGTCGTACGTCAAACTCAAGCGCCACGTTCGTTCGGTCAACCGCGAGCTCAAGGAGAAGAACAGCGAGCTGCGGCTGAAGATCAACGAGCTCGACGCGACGCGCACCTACCTGCACAACGTGCTCGAGAGCATGGGCAGCGGCATGATCGCCGTCGACACGAACGGGCGGATCACCATGTTCAATGCCGCCGCCCAACAGATGACCGACTACCGGCGCAGCGAGGTCGTCGGCCGGCCCTACCGCGAGGTGTTCGCCAACGGCGACGAGGGCCTGCCGGCAATCCTGCTTGCCCTTGAGACGGAGCGGCCGCACGTGTTCAAAGAGCATGCGCTGCATCGTCGCGATGGCGAGGCCATCCCGGTGGGCGTCAGCAGCTCGCCGCTGCGCGACCCGAGCGGTGCGGTCTGCGGCGCGCTCGAGATCTTTCATGACCTGAGCGAACTCAAGCGACTCGAGGAGCGAGTCCGATGCGCCGACCGGCTTGCGGCGCTCGGCCAGATGGCGGCCACCGTCGCACACGAGATCCGCAATCCGCTCGGCGGGATCGAGGGGTTCGCCGCGCTGCTCGAGCGCGATCTGGCGTCGCAGCCGAAGATGCAGGCGATGGCGACGCAGATCGTGCAGGGCGCTCGGTCGCTCAACCACATCGTGGCGCGGCTGCTCGATTTCACCCGTCCGGTATCGCTGACGCTGCGCCGCGCGCGATTCGGTCAGATTGCCGACATGGCGCTCGCCGTGCTCGAGCAGGAGATGCGCGGCCACGAGCCGCGGGTCACACTCGTGCGGGACTACTCGGATGACGACACGGTCACCGTCGACTTCGAGCGGATGTACGGCGTCGTGCTCAACCTGGTGCGCAACGCGTGGCAGGCGATGCGCGAGCCGGGCGAGATCGCCGTCCGCGTATACGGCAACGGCGACGCGGTCGCGCTCAGTGTGCGCGACACCGGGTGCGGCATGACCGAGGAGGTTCGTCAGAACTTGTTCTCACCATTTTTCACGACGAAGGAAACCGGCACGGGACTCGGTTTGAGCATCGTGCGGAAAATCGTCGAGGCGCACGGCGGCTCGATCGAGGTCGAGAGCGAGCCGGGCGGTGGGAGCGTTTTCACCGTTCGCGTGCCGCAGACCGGCCGGCGCGGCCGACCGGAGCGCAGCACGATACGATCACCGGCAGCACCCCACGACACAGAGAGGGAAAGGCATGGCGATACAGAACGCACTCGTTGTTGATGATGAACCGCTGATGCGCAAGTTCCTCGTCGAGACCCTGACGCGCATGGGCTTCGCGGTTCAGCACGCCGCCGACGGCGGCGAGGCCCTGCGGAAGATCAAGGCCGAGACGTTCGACTTGATCTTTAGCGACATCAAGATGCCGAACGTGAGCGGTATGGATGTGCTGCGCAAGGTGCGCGCCGAGTCGCCCGAGTCGGTCGTGGTGATGATGACCGCCTACGCCACCGTCGAGAGCGCGGTCGAGGCGATGAAGGTCGGGGCGTTCGACTACATCATCAAGCCGTTCTCGCCCGACCAGATCGAGATGGTCACCCGGCGCGCGACCGAGCGGCAGAGCCTGATCGAGGAGAACCGGTACCTGCGCAGCGAGATCCTGCGTGAGTACGGCTTCGGCGAGATCATCGGCAACACGGCCGTCATGTACGGCGTCTTCGAGGTGATCAAGAAGGTGGCGAACAGCCGGGCCACCGTCCTCGTGCAGGGCGAGAGCGGCACGGGCAAGGAGCTGGCCGCGCGGGCCATCCACTACAACAGCACGCGCGCGAACGCACCGTTCATCAAGGTCAACTGCGCGGCCCTGCCGGAGAACCTGCTCGAGAGCGAGCTGTTCGGCCATGAGAAGGGCGCGTTCACCGGCGCCGTGACCCGTCGGTCGGGTCGGTTCGAGCTCGCCCACCGCGGCACGCTGCTGCTCGACGAGATCAGCGAGATCCCGCTCGGGCTCCAGGCGAAGCTGCTGCGCGTGCTCCAGGAGCGCGAGTTTGAGCGCGTCGGCGGGAGTCGCCCGATCAAGGTGGACGTCCGCATCGTGGCGACGACGAACCGGAACCTGGACGAGGAGATCGAGGCGAAGCGGTTCCGCGAGGACTTGTTCTTCCGGCTCAACGTCATCCCGATCACGCTGCCGCCGCTGCGGGACCGCAACGGCGACATCCCGTTGCTTGCCGAGCACTTCGTCGATCGCTACTGCCGGGAAAACAGCCGGGCGCTGAAGCGGTTTTCGCCGGACGCGCTCGACCTGATGTCGGGCTACACGTGGCCGGGCAACGTGCGCGAGCTGCAAAACGTGATCGAGCGCGCGGTCGTCCTGGATGCTGACGAGGAGATCCGGGCAGAGGACCTGGCGCTCCGACACGTCGGGGCCGATGAAGACGACACCGATGAGATCGTTGACGCGGTCGGCAACACGGTGGCCGAGATGGAGCGGCGTCTGATCCTCAAGACGCTCAAGGCGCTTGGCGGCAACCGCGGTCGGACGGCCGACATGCTCCAGATCAGCGTCCGCACGCTGCGCAATAAGCTGAACCAGTATCGGGTGCGGGGTTTATTCGCCGATTCGAGGAACGCGGTGACGGCCTGACAGGCTGCCGGCGGGCTCATTCGCCGTGGCAAAAACCGGTGGCACAGATATTGCTCAACTCGCCTGTGAGCGCGGCAAAAGCTGCAGGCGTTCGCCAACGGAGGCGCGATGCGCATGAACAACCTGCTCCGGCCTGAAGCGCTTGAGCTGTACGAGCGGATGTTGGATTTCGCGGCGCTGCGCCACAAGGTGATCGCCAACAACGTCGCCAACATCAACACGCCGGGGTTCCGGCGCTCGGACGTCGAGTTCGCCGAGGAGCTCGACCGCGTGTTGAGCGACAAGGGCCTCAAGGGTGCCGCGGACGTGCGCATCCGCGTCACGCAGCCGAACGTGACCGCGTTCCGCAACGACGGCAACAACGTCAGCATTGATACCGAAATGGCGGCGCTCGCCGAGAACACAATGCTCTACCAGGTGTACGCGCAGTTGCTGGCGCGGAAGTTCCGCAAGATTCACGACATCATTAAGGAGGCCTAGCGATGGGCGAGGGCATCTTCGGCACGTTCGACATCAGTGCTTCAGGCATGACGGCCGAACGGGTCCGGATGAACGTGATCGCCCACAACATTGCGAACTCCCGATCGACGCGCACCGAAGAGGGCGGCCCCTACAAGCGGCGGGTGGTCGTGTTCGAAGAGGTTCTGGGCGATGCACAGCGCCGGCTCGACGGCTTGATCGGCGACGTGGGCTGCGGCGTGCGCGTCTCCGGGTACAGCCGCGATACGCGTCCCGGTCAGAAAACCCACATGCCCGGCCATCCTGATGCGGACGAAAACGGCATGGTCGAGATGCCGAACGTGAACGTCATCGATGAAATGATGGATATGATGACCGCCATGCGCGGCTACGAGGCGAACGTGACGGCCATTAGCTCAGCAAAGCAGATGATCCTCAAGGCGCTCGAGATCTAGCGCACGTGCACTGCAGGGGCGAACCCATGACGGATATCTCGAAGATCGGCCAGCAGCTTCGGCACCTCGATCCGAGCCAGACCAGCCAACTCGAGCGGCCCGAGAGCGGCTCGTTCAAGGACATGCTCGGCGGCTTCCTCAAGCAGGTCAACGACCTGCAGCTCGGCATGGACGCGACGATCACGAAATTCGCGGCCGGCGAGATCACCGACGTGCATCAGGTCATGATCGCCGCCGAAGAGGCCGACGTCGCCTTCCAGCTCAT
>Ga0307430_1000555_pt1 | contig 31801 bp, 18 predicted proteins | sample SalMarWE160130MG_FD_202159 | JGI IMG/M metagenome (GOLD analysis project Ga0307430, IMG submission 202159) | Salt marsh sediment microbial communities from the Plum Island Ecosystem LTER, Massachusetts, United States - WE1603-130 | ecosystem: Environmental > Aquatic > Marine > Intertidal zone >...
CGGCCTGGGGAATAGCATATTCTTTGAATGGTTCCTCGAAAAGCTCTGCCCGTGCAGCGAAAACCGGGTCAGTGGGAACACTGAAGGGAAGCCTGGCCATAATAAGAACGCTGAGCGCCTCACCTACCACATCGATGCCCTCCCAGAAGCTCGATGTGCCCAGTAAAACGGTTCGAAGATTGGTTTTGAAGGTTTCGAGAAGCCTCTTTGACGAACCATCTAGTCCCTGCCCCAAAACAAGAATGTTCTCCCCCTGGAGTGGCGTACGGATCGCTTCGTAGCTCGCCCGAAGCGCCGAGTGAGAGGTGAAGAGAGCTAGGACCCTTCCCCCAGTGACACGACAGATGTCAATCAGGACCTGCTCAACCGCTTTCTGGTAGCCCATCTGACCTGGCTCAGGGATGTCCTCAGGAATATAAATCATCGCTGAGCCCATATAATCGAACGACGAACCCACGAGAAGTTCGCTAGCCTCTGTCAAACCCAGCCGTTCCTTGATATACTCGAAGTTGTCTTCTGTGCTTAATGTGGCACTGGTCAGCACCACACATTCCTTTTTGGAGAAGAGGTTATCCTCCAGAACTCTCCCTACATGAAGGGGGGCAGCATACAAAGTGAGGCTATTGCCCCTCTCCCTTAGTGAAGCCCAGTAGACCTGTCCATCCTCTGGTTGAGAAACTGCGGAGTTTATCTGTTGTCTTAATTCCCCAACGCGGTATACCAAAGATGAAAGCTCCATCATCAGGTCATCATATTCTAGAACTTTGGCATCTGCCAAAGGCTCGAGCATGTTATACAGGCGATTCAATCCTGACTCGATGTCCCCCAGTGCCAGGCCCAGATTCTCCCAGGCAAACTCTACATCATCCCATCCAGGCTGGCTGCGAACCGCCTTGGTGAGACGCAGCCGACGCTCATACCCTCCTTGTTCCTCGGTATGAGCCTCCAGGAAATGCCAGAGCACATTGAAGAACGCCAGAATGCGTTCGCGGCAAGCTTCCACGACGGTTTTCATATCCTCAGCCAGCTTCTCTATGTCCCCTTGGACAGCAAGTGAAATAGAGCTCCCTCGAAAATGGCTGCTAAGCTCAAAAAGAAACCCGGTGTAGCGTTCTTCAGCCACCATTTCACTTAAGCGATTTAAATAACCCTCGAGATGGCGCCCCCCAACCTCAAAGCCCCACTGCTCTGTGGCTTCCTCCTCAAGGTGATGAGCCTCATCAATGATGAGATGACTGTAATCAGGTAAGACCTTGCCCCGGCCTGACGGCGCTATGTCAGACAACAGCAGGGCGTGGTTAACAACGATAAGATGAGCGTTCTCCGCCTTTCGCCTTGCCCGATATAGAAAGCATTTGCCCTGCCTTTGGTAGGGGCATTGAGACCCAAGACAATTCTCCGATTGAGCGCACACCCTGTTCCAAATGTAGAGCTCCTCTCCCCTGAGGTTGAGTTCCGCCCGATCGCCGGTCATGGTTGATGCAGCCCAAACCAGGGTGCGCACCAGGAGTCTAACCTCCTCCAGAGGGAGGGGTTGGCTTCGCCGCAACGAAGTCCAGCGTCTCAGACAGAGGTAGTTATTTCGCCCTTTTAGCTGAGCATGACGCAGAGCGGGTAAGGATTCCTGTTCCAGCGCCTTTATCAAATCTGGGATATCCTTGCTCACCAATTGCTCCTGAAGGTTGATTGTGTTGGTGGAGATGACCACTGGAACACAATTTTCCAGGGCGAAAAAGGTGGCCGGCAAGAGATAGGCGATGGACTTCCCCGTACCAGTGCCTGCCTCTACGACAAGATGCTCACCTTGATTCAGGGCACAAGTCACTGCTCTCATCATCTCTATCTGCTCTGGACGATGTTCAAAGCCGGGGAAGGCCCCTGCCATCAGTCCATCAGGGCTCAGCATCTCTGTTAGCTTCTCTGCATCCAGAGGTTTCCTATGCGATACGGGGGTCAGCCGCTCTTCCCGCTCTTTATCGGGGACATTGACAACCAGTTCACCTGCTTGAGAGAAGACATTACCTAATATTTCCTCTACTATTTGGTGAAAAAGGCGAGCCGACGACCAGTCTGTGCCCCTGGCCAGCCGATCGATCTCAGCAACGATAGACATGTCTAAAGAGTAGGCTTTATCAACGAGGGCTAAAAATACATCCTTGGCCATCACGGCATCCGCAAGGGCACGGTGTTGAATGGAATGGAAGATGCCCAACTCCTCTGCTATGGCGGATAGGCTGTAATCAGAAAGCGTGGGTAACAGGATGGTAGCCAGCTCAAACGTATCATAAGCTGGGTTAGACAGGCTAACTCCATTCTCGGAGAGAAAGCCAAGATCAAAGGATATGCTTTGCCCGACAATGGGATGATCCCCGAGTAAAGAGACCAGATCGACGAGAGCAACAGCTAATGGTGGAGCAGCATCCACCTCCTGAGAGGTGATCCCCGTAAGTATCTGGATACGATAGGGCAGCGGCTGAAAGGGCTTCGCCAAGGCATGAAAAGTCTCGAGAACCTTATCACCTTGAAACTTGACTGCGCCTATCTCAATGATCTCGTCGCTTCGCGGGTCAAGCCCTGTGGTCTCCAAGTCAAGGGAAACATAGGTCCTGTTCATCAAAGTTGTCCAGGAGTGGCTTCGTTGTCATAGCGGACGATCTCTCCACCAGAAAGCCTTCTAATAGGGTAAAAACGACCCGCCTTGAGTTCCGTAATGAGATCGCTCTCGCTCCTGATCTCCTGCTCAAAAACCGTGGCAAAGGACCCTATACCACGGTCAGAGTGGGCATCGCTTCCACCAGTGCCCCTTATACCAAGCTTTTTTGCCACCTCCAGAGCAAGGAGGTTCTCCCGCTGATTGCAGCCACCATTGAGCACCTCGATCGCATCAACCAAACCGAGGACAGGGAGGGCTAAAGCATCCGTAAAAGCCTGGGACTCACTGCGCTTTGCTTTAACGTTAAAGTCTTCCAGGTGAAAGAACATGCGGAATGGATGTGCCGCAATGAGAAAGCCACCCACCTCATCGATAATGCGGCGTAACTCCCTCAGCCTGTGAATCCCGGAGATATATCGATTCAACCCAAAAGCGAGGATATGCCCCATATCGGTCTCTACCTCTATGGCGCCAATGAGGACAACACCGTGATTTAAGCCAAAACCATCGAGTTCCTTCCTGCTCCAAAAATGCATGTGTTCTGTAAGGCACACTCCCCCGATTCCCTTCATCTCCGCCTCTTCAATCAACTGAGGAACAGTGAGCGAGCTATCATATCCCCCTCTAGCGGTATGTACATGCATGTCCACAATCATTTTCTGAACCATTCCATAGCTTCTGGAACAGGGTCGCTTTGTTCCGTCATGCTTTCGCCCGTTTTCTCCACCATATAGCCACTATGATTCCCACAGTAATAGCCACAACACCAAGGGCAACGATAACCCAGACCCACCAAGCCAGCGTACTAAGAAATTCGAGCACGCTGGACCATATCCCCCATCCTAAATATACTAAGTAACATTCGGTAAATGCTCTTATTAAACGCCCAGCAAGCGTCGCCGTAAGGAACTTCCAGAAGGGGTATCTCATTGCCCCGGCAGCGAGGCCAGCAAGGTCAAATGGAAGGAATGGCGCCAGGGAAAAGAGAAATATGCCAACACCCCCATAGCGTCTTGTCCACTCCATTGCCCTCTTATATCTCTTCGACTGCTCTGGGGCTATGATTACGTCCCCTCCATAACCAACAAAATACGCCGTTGATTCCCCCAGTCCCCCACCTACCCCTGCTGCCAAAGCCACCAATGGCCAGCTAAATACAGGATTTACCACCATGGCAAATATGACAATGAAACCAGGCGTTGGGAAGAGAATAGTAGCGCTGCAGACCAATGTCAGCAAAAAGGCGCCCAGATAGCCATAGTTGACAAACCTGCCGCTAAACTGGGGAACGAAGACATAGATGCTAGCCCCAATTGCTATAGATACAGCGATGAGTACAGCCAGCATGCCCCATCTTTTCACACGCCCTAGCGGCCTAGACTCAGCAGCGGCATCCGGCTCTAAACCTTCTTCAGTGTTTCGCTTTTGTCTGAACAAGATAGGCTTCCAGCCCCTCCTTTTTAAGTGAATGGTATAGTTCATCTCCATGAGATTTATCACCCACCAGGGTGAAAATCGCTGGTCCTGAGCCGGCGAGGTGAATATTATCAGCGCCCAGGTCAGAAAATCGCTGCCAATATCCCTCTAGCCCTGGAAAGGCGGCAAAGGCAACTTTTTCAAAGACGTTGAAAAGTGATGTGTAACATACATCACCCTCCTGGCGAAGGAGGCCGACTATCTTTTTAGAAAATTGCCCATCGGTAAAGTGGGACGGATTTAGAGAAGCGTAGAGGCTCTCTGTTTTATTCGGCGGAAGGTTAACGGAGGGCCTGAATATCACCACCCATGAAGGGAAGAAGGAAGGTAGCGGTGTGATCAGCTCGCCACGCCCCTCTCCAAGAGCAGTGCCTCCATCGAGAAAGAAAGCTGTGTCGGCACTAACCCTTGATGCCACTCTAGCTAACTCAGAGAGAGAAAAGTCCAACTCCCAGAGCTCGTTGAGGCCTCGCAGCGTGGCGGCGGCATCGCTGGAGCTACCACCCAGCCCTGCAGCAATGGGAATGCCCTTTTTGATAGATATCAACGCCCCCTTGTTACATTTGCCAGCATCTTGAAGCAGCTTCGCTGCCCTTAGCACCAGATTCTCGTGCAACTTCAGCCTTATGTCCCGGTGCTCTTTAAAAAAGAGGGTATCTTTGAGGTCGATTTCCTGGAGGACGGTGGCAACCTCGTGGTAGCCATCAGAATAAATACCCAGGACCTCAAGAGTCAGGTTGATCTTTGCATAGGCGGAAACAGTTAGCATCGCTCCTCGGTATACACCCGGTAAACTCGGGCCCACTCGTCAAGATTTAGCGTCTCAGGGCGTCGCTTCTGGCATATGCCAGCTCGCTTAAGCAAAGACGCAGCATCCCTCGACGACATCTCAAGACCTTGAGCGAGGGAATTATGGAGCTGCTTGCGAGGCGCTGTAAAACCACCACGAACTACCCTGAAAAACTCTGTTTCATCCTCGACCTGCACCGCAGGCCGGTCATAGAGATCAATGCGAACAATAGCGGAGTCCACTTTTGGCCGGGGATAGAAGCCTGACGCTGGCACATAGTCTACAATAGCAGGCTTGCCATAGAATTGCACCCCGATACTCAAGAGGCTCATCTTGCCAGGCTGAGCCGCCATTTGCTGGGCCACCTCCTTTTGCACTGTGACCACCATAAGGCAAGGCTTAATTGATGCCTCCATAAAGCGGCGCAGCACGGCTGAGCCAATATAATAGGGGAGATTGGCTACCACCTTATATGAGGTGTCAGCACCACCCCCTATCGATTCTAGCAGCTCTGCTGCGTCTGTCTCCAATACATCCTTATTAACAACAGTCACATTGGGACAAGAGGCTAAGGTCTCCTTGAGAGCAGAGGCCAACCTGGAATCGACCTCGATGGCGATAATACGTCCTGCCCTCCTCGCCAGTTCCTCAGTCAATATGCCTAAGCCAGGCCCTACCTCAATCACGGTATCGCTAGAGGTTAGTTCCGCCGCTGAGATTATGTAACCGAGCGCCTTCTCATCGACAAGAAAGTGCTGCCCCAGTCCCTTCTTGGCATGAAGGTCGAGACGCCGCAGTTCTTTCTTGGTCCGACTGACAAGCAACTCTGCACCTATAAATATAAGGCCGTGCACCTGCTGTCGACCCCTCCCCCTGGCTTGCACCCATCAACCAGCTCCAGCCAGGCAAACCTACGGCACCCAGAAGCTACTATTTACCGCTGCTTCCTCCCGGACCTGACGGGATTCATAGCGCTCTGCCGCGCAGGACCCAGCCTTCAACACCGCTCGATGGAGGCAGTCCCAAAAGACTCAAGACCTCGAGCAGGAATTCAGCCCCGCTATAGCGGATTGCGGGTACAGGGCACCGCTAGCTCCCCACCTAGCACGACCTCACCTTAATGCTATTCGACCTAGTCATACCCTGTCAAGCCTGAAAGAGCTTGCCTATGTCGGGAGGCTTCGTGTAGAATGGGCAAACCATAATGGAGATTCGTAAAGCTGTAATCCCGGCGGCAGGTTGGGGAACGAGGTTCCTGCCGGCAACCAAGGCCATCCCCAAGGAGATGCTCCCCCTTTTGGATAAGCCTTTGATTCAATACATTATTGAGGAGGCTATCTCATCGGGCATCGAGCAGATCATTATCGTAATCTCCTCGGCCAAAAGCGCTATACAAGATCACTTCGACCGATCCGTGGAGCTGGAACAAACCTTGGAGCAAAAAGGAGAGGAGAAGCTACTGGAGGAGGTGCGACGCATAGCTGGGCTGGCTAAAATATACTACGTCAGGCAAAAGGAGCAGCTTGGACTGGGGGACGCTATTCTCACCGCCAGGGAAATCGTGGGAGATGAGCCGTTCGCCGTTCTTTTGCCCGATGACATCTTCGATGCTGATGTGCCCGTCATCAAGCAGATGATTGAAGTACACCGCCGTTATGGCGGAAGTGTGATCGCCCTATGGCAGGTGGACGAGGAAGGAACCAGACGATACGGCATTGTCAAATCAAAAAAAACAGAGGACAAGGTATGTCAGATCCTGGACGTTGTCGAGAAACCCGGCCCTCAAAATGCCCCCTCAGACCTGGCAATATTGGGGCGCTATATTCTAACTCCTGAAATCTTCCAGGTGCTAGAAATCACCCCACCGGGCAAAGGGGGCGAGATCCAGCTCACCGACGGCTTAGCGCTATTACTCAAGCAACAGGCGTTACATGGCTATGAGTTCGAGGGGACTTATTACGATGCTGGCAAGCCACTAAGTCTGCTAAAGGCCTCGGTGGCTCTCGCCGTTAAACATCCCGAAATAGGTGCCGATTTCAAGGAGTATCTCAAGAAGTTGATTGCCAACCTTTGAGGACACTATCAATGTAGCGCGACCCTTCAGGGTCGCTCCTGGTGAGGCTGAAGCCTTGCGCTACTTTTCCAGCTTCAGAACATCCATAAAGGCCTCCGGAGGAATCTCCACTCTTCCCATCTTCTTCATTCGTTTCTTGCCCGCAGCCTGCTTCTCCAGAAGCTTGCGCTTCCTGGTGACGTCGCCCCCATAGCACTTGGCAGTCACGTCCTTGCGCAACGCCTTAATAGTTTCCTTAGCGATTACCCGATTCCCAACCGCTGCCTGAACGGCGACATCGAAGAGCTGTCTGGGGATAAGTCGCCTTAACTTCTCTACCAAGGCCCTCCCCTGCCGATAGGCATTCTCCGCAGGGACAATAAAGGAAAGGACATCGACAGGCTGTTTATTGACCAGGATATCCAGCTTCACCAGCCGAGCAGGGCGGTAGTAGGAGAAGTTGTAGTCCATTGATGCGTAGCCCTGAGTGCGAGACTTGAGTTGGTCGTAGAAATCGACAATGACCTCAGCTAGTGGCATCTCGTATTTAAGGAGCACTCGCTGATCAGAGCTGGACTCCAAAGGTTGTTGCGCTTCCCGGTGAAAATATTGCATCTCCTTGTACTCCCCCCTCCGCTCCCGCAACAATTCCATCACCGTGCCAATGTATCTACTGGGTGTGATGATGCTGACCGCCATCCAGGGCTCCCTGATCTCCTTAACCTCACCCATCGATGGCAGCTTTGAGGGATTATCCACAGTGAGCTCCCAGCCATTGGCTGTGGCAACCTGGTAGGCGACACTGGGAGCAGTGGTCAGAAGCTCAATCCCATATTCTCTTCTCAGTCGCTCTCCAACGATATCCATATGGAGTGTGCCCAAGAAACCACAGCGAAATCCAAAGCCCAGGGCGGCACTGGTCTCAGGTTCATATATCAGAGAGGCATCGTTAAGGTTAAGCTTCTCCAGGGCATCGCGCAACAAAGGGTAATCATCCCCCTCCAGAGGGTAGAGGCCAGCAAAAACCATAGGTTTGGCCGGGCGATAACCAGGAAGAGGCTCCACCGCCGCCTTTTCCTCCAAGGTAACAGTATCGCCCACCCTACACTCTCCAACATTCTTGAGTCCTGTAGCTATATAGCCCACTTCGCCGACGCCCAGAGTATCCACCGGCGTTAGCCACGGCTTGAAAACGCCGACCTCCAATGCCTCAAAAGGCCTCTTTGAGGATATCAGCCTGAGGTGCCTCCCTTTGCCAACCGCCCCATCGACCACCCTCAGATAGGCGATCACCCCCCTGTAAGGATCATACTTCGAGTCGAAGATTAGCGCCCGCAGCGCATTCCGAGTACTCCCTTTTGGCGGAGGAATTCTTCGGATAATTGCCTCGAGGATGTCCTTAGTCCCAATCCCTTCCTTGGCTGAGGCAAAGATAACCTCTTCAGGAAGAAAACCAATAATACTTTCCATCTCCTTGGCCACCTTCTCAGGCTGCGCAATGGACAGGTCAATCTTATTGACTATAGGGATGAGTACCAGATTGTGCTCTAACGCGATATAGACATTCGCCAGGGTTTGTGCTTCAATCCCCTGGGAAGCGTCTACTACCAGGATAGCCCCTTCACAGGCAGCGAGGCTTCTTGAGACCTCATAGGTGAAATCGACATGACCTGGCGTATCGATGAGATTTAGCTGATACGTTTCACCATCCGAGGCGCGATAGGTCATTCTCACCGCCGATGCCTTAATAGTGATTCCTCGCTCTCGCTCCAGCTCCATCTGGTCAAGGAACTGCTCCCGCATCTCCCTCTCGCCTATGGTGCCGGTAAGCTCAAGGAGGCGGTCAGCCAGCGTGGACTTGCCGTGGTCTATATGGGCGACGATGCAGAAGTTTCTGATGTGGCTTTGCTCCATAGCAGAAGCATCGTAGCATAGCTTAAGGCTAACCTCAAGGAGGATAGGAAAAAGCCTCCCGGCTTGCACTCCGGTAGGCTCTTACTAGCGTCAAACCAAAACAGTACTGAAAATCACTATCCCTTAGCAGTACTCACAATCCCAAAAATGGAGCCAATAAAGATAAGAAGCCCTCCTACCGCGCCCAGCAATAGAGTTGACCCTATCATAAAGTGGGGGATCAGGACACTCCAATCACCCTCCACTACCACCGATATGTCCACATCCCGGATTGGAGGTATATAAATCTGCGTCACCGCATTGATCACCAGCCATGGGCACAGCAGCAAACATACGATGGCCAACGCCATCTTAACAGCCTTGCTGGCACCACGCCACAGGAAGAACACCATGACGCAAATCAGAATAGTCAGTGCTGGAAAGAAATGGGCAATAAACAGCGGCGACAGCGCCGACCCAAGTGCCATGATGGCACCCACCACACCCATCATAAAGAAGATTACATCCATCCGCTGAATGGAAAAATCCTTTTTCAGCTCATCATTATACATCCGGTCCCCCCTTTCATACGCTGTTTGAGACCACCCCTCGGCCTGGCGACCTCAGACCCCTGACCTGAACCGGTACTACTATAGAGCCTCCTAAGCACCTCAAATGACTTTTCCCATGGGGAAGGGGGGACTCGAACCCCCACGCCATTAGGCACATGATCCTAAATCATGCTCGTCTACCAGTTCCGACACTTCCCCACTGGTGAGCCGCCAGGGACTCGAACCCTGAACCTACTGATTAAGAGTCAGTTGCTCTCCCAATTGAGCTAGCGGCCCATGTTTTATGTGTCTGCAATGACACAGTTTTTGCGATTCACTGTGTCCTTAGTAAGATGTGCTTGTTGCCCTACGGTTTCCTGTTGCCAGCCTGTCGAGGTAACCTGTTTCCGCTAAACCATATAAACTATAACATACCCACGATGCCAAGTCACCTTTGGCTGTGAGGTCAGAGTTTCACACTTATTAACGTAGAACCGAGAGTATAGCATCTTTTCTCGTGCAATACTGGGCGATAACAGACCGCGCAAACTATAAATATGCCATTTCTCACCCTTTTACTCCTGAAACGCTGCGACTGATCCCACATGGTATTCTTATCAGGCAAAGGGCCCTCCACAGGGTGTCGCCGTGCGAAGAATGAGATGACAGGGTTTGAGATTATAGAGCGCTGAGTCAGGGTGTCATTAACAGGGGGTGACTCGGCGGCGTATCCAGGGGGTATCGCAAGGGGAAACCGGATCTCAGGACAACTATATATAGCTGGGGCATACGGCTATGTGCACTAGTCTCGTTACTCCTCCAAAAGCACGGCTCGGCCGCGGTTCTGCGGCGGCCGAGCCGCGTCTCTGTGCCTCACATGACCTTTGCGTTCCCTCTAACCTATTTACCGTGCCGTGCCTTCCACGCCGAGTACCACGGGTGCTCCATGTTCTGTTCGTCCCACCACTTCTCGTACCACGGCTCAAAGTCATCTTCGTAGACGAAGTCCATGCCCCAGTGGCCGTCGGGGCCGACCACTTCATCCCAAGCTTCCTGGTCCACAATGAATCCAGCACTCCTCAGTTCCTCGCGGACCGCCTCGTCCGGGAAGCCGGCTGGGTTCATTGGAACTTTATTTCCGGGCTCGAAGTCCTCCATCTCTTGTAACACAACATTAAGCAACTCCTCTGCCTCATCACCACAGCCATACTGGTCCTCCATCCACCCAACCCACCAGTCATAGACCTCACGCTTGAGTTCTCGCAGGCGCTCCTTCTCCGACTCGGGCCAGTCGATGAACTCCATGCCCAACCTGGGGATCTCTAGCAAGTAAAGATGGTTGCCTGCATCGCCACCCTGGCATCCGCGGACACCTCTCCAGTAATCGGTTAACTTAAGGACGGCGTACGCGTCTTCAGGTCGCATCGTGTCGATGAAATCCTCCAGCATGACGTAGGTGGGCATGGCGTTGCCAAAGCCGCCAACGTCAATGATATACCCCGGTTCACCCATCTCATACCAGTTGAATAAGATAGGAAGGGTTATGTCCAGAATGGCACATTCTATCTGGCCCTTCGACAGCGCCTCGTAGGCGTCATGCCACGGACAGCTAACCGATAATGCTCCTAACTTGTTGGCGAGCTCCGTTACCGAAACCCCTGAGGCCATCATAGTCAGCCCCTTCAAGTCCTCCAGCGTGTATAGTGGCTTATACGGGGAGAAGACGATGTACTTCTCCCGTCCTAGCTGGGTGACACAGACCATACCCTGTTTCTCATACTGAGGATAGAGGTAATCCTCATAGACATGGTTGTGAATCTGATAGTTCATCTCCAAGCTGTCCATGTCAATCGGGAGGTACCACACTAGCTCCAATGGCACCCACTCCGGCTGGTAGCCGGCTATAACCCAGGCTAGTTCGGCTATCCCCGCATCGATGGCGTCGTAAGCCAAATTTTCCTTGCACAAAGTCTCAGAATAGTATATCTCTAAATCGACCCTTCCTTCCGTTACCGTCTCAATGGCCTCCTCCCAGTCCAGGTCGCTGTTTTCAGAAGGAGGCGCCCCCCAATAGCTCGGTAGGTTAGGAAACGATATAGCGAATTTGAGCTTGATGGTCTCATTGCCCACTGGACCTTCGCCACCACCACAGCCGACCAGAGCCATGCTGGCCGCTGCAGAGACAATCATCAATACCGCTAGTGCAATTTGTATTACCTTTCTTCTCCCTTTCACTCCTTCCCTCCTCTGCGATTGACAATATCGCTATGTTTTGACCCGTCAGCGCTTTGTTAACAAATCTTATTACAACATCACCTCCTTACACACCGCATGCGGCCTGCCGTCCCATCCGGACAACAGATTGAATAGTAATGCACCGATATTTGGCATTCCAATTGGCAATGAGGCTTTTCGGTCCTCACCGCCTCTGGTGTAGACGGCAGATTTCAGCCCTGAGCAGTATGGATGCAAGAATAGATTTGTTTTCCAAACAAATGCGGGAAGGCTTATCGAAAACCTGCAAGTATTGTGGGATATATACGGCTTGACCAAGGTTCTTTGCGTTGGCGATTTCAAAAAAAAGAACTGAAACACCTAGCTAACCTCAAAGGTTCATAGAAACGTTGCCCAATACTTAGTGCAATCGCATTTGACCAATCATCCGTGGCAGAAGTTACCACTGCTGCCCTTGCTATTTAGGGGTATCCTCGATTCAATAACGACCTGGGATAGCTCAGTTGAGGTGTACCCGATATAACATAAATCACATCAGTACTCATGCTCGCCGAGCGCATCGGAGGGCCCTAATCCATGCCGCGTCTCAGCCGTTCTCTATCCCAGCCCTTGCACCGTCCTCTGGATGATGTTGTCCTGCGTCTTGCGACTGATGTCCACAAAGTGCGCACTGTACCCCGCTACTCGCACTATCAACTCCTGATACTTCTCCGGCTCCCGCTGCGCTGCCCGCAACGTCGCATCATCTACCATGTTGAACTGCACATGGTCCAGCCCCAGGTCAGCCCACGTCTTCATGTACGCCTTCCACAACTGATAACCCTTCTCCCCCGCTAGCTGCGTCGGAGACAAACGCTGGTTCAGCAGAAACGCCCGGCCATCGCTGATGTGGTTTATCTTCCCACAGGACTTCAATACCGCCGTAGGTCCCTTCTTGTCAAGCCCAGGCCCAGGCGAGATACCTCCGTCATATAGGGCATCGCCCAGCCTCCTCCCATTGGGTAGCGCCCATACCCACGCCGAGAAGTGAATGTTGCCAGTCACATTCTCCGGCAGCGCCGGCCAGGTATTACCGGCGGTGTCCTTCATCTCGTGGGATTGCTTCGCCACATCCTTCAAACACCGCACCATTATATCATCTACATAATCGTCATCATTGCCCCACTTGGGAGCATTCTTCACAAAGTCAAGCCGCATCTCCTCGTACCCATCCCAGTTGGCTTCAAGAGCGGTAACCAACTGGTCCATGGTGTACTTCTTCTCATCAAATACCAGCCTCTTCACCGCCGCCAGGCTGTCTATATTCTCCACCCAGGTGAAGAATGTTACCCAGCTATTGCCTCGCTCCCCCTTTGGCTCAACTATGTCATATCCACCCTCCACCGACCGCTGTTGCATGCTGGAGTATAATGGTCGGGGCGCTACTTCATGGTACTGCTGTCGACCCCAGTTGATCACGCGAACCAGCATATCCATTATCCAGCATATCTGCTGGCGCCATGCTTCATATAGCTGCTCAAAGTCGGTGAACTGCCGCGCATCACCCGTATGCGGCCCCATCTGCATCTTCATCACATTGTCATAACCATCAAACATCGCATACTCTATCGCCTTGGCTGTATTCGCCGTTGCCGACGCCATGCGACAAGGCTGCAACCCATGCTTCGTCGACGGATTCGGCGACATGCACGCCTGGTGCACCCAGTTCCTCATCTCCTCCAGCGGATGCCCGTGCCAGTGCATCCCATTGGCAATGAGCACAGGGTCATTCCTTATCGACGGATAGCCCAGTCCCTGCCTGATGCACTCAAACACCTCCCGCATCACCTCATCCTTCACCTGCGGATGCCAGCGGAAACCAAACGTCGGATTGGCCGTCCGCACCTGCCTCGCTGCCTGCAGGAAGGCCTTCGTCAAATCGTTGCAGGCATCGGAACCATCATCATTAACACCACCCAGCGTCCATACCCATGTCCCGACGACGCCCTGTACACCCTCAGACAGCCACTTCACACCAGAGAAGCCCACCTCGGCAGCGCGTATCATTCGCTCTCCTACCAGCTCCACCGCCTCATCATGTGTTATCCTCTTGTCGATGTTCACGTCCTTGTTGTAGTATGGCCAGTGCCAGTAGTCGGGCCGCGACGGCCACGCTCCCTCAAACTGCTCGGTCCACTTGCACGCCTGCATGAAGCAATCTAGCTGCAACGACTCCTGCAGCGTCCGCGGAGGCTCGGCGGGAACCCGCTCGCAGGTCTCGGCAACCCTCAGTAGCTCCTCCTTCCGTTTTGGGTCCGATTCGAAGTTCTCCGCCACAATTCGCGCCAAACGTGCATATCGCTTGGCATGCCGCATCATCGCCTCTAATGAGATTATCATCGCCTCCCAGTTCTTGATCTTCTCATAGAGCGGGAACAAGTCAGGCGTGGCCGTACCCGTTTTGACTAGGTCATAGGCGTCATCCAAGTACCGATCGATATCCATCACGATATACTTGAAGCCCCTTGGATACCAACCGTAGTCATTGTTAGAATAGCCGACAGGAAGTGGCGCGCCCCAGCAAAGAGAGCCGGTCTGCTGCTTCACCAGGTCCTCCATGTTGAAGTAGTGAAGGAAGGCACGCTCACCCGCCCTCGACCCAGCCATCTCCTTGTGCCAGTACTCCTGCACCTCCATCACATACTTCTTCGACTCCTCCTCCGGCTCGGGAAGAATACCCGGTCTCGCCAACACTGTATCGGAACTACCGCCAGAGCCGTCAAAGTACAGTGTATGGGGGAGGCTGCCGTAGTAGCCGACCAGCTGAGCATGGTCGGTGATGAAGATCTTCTTGTTATCCAGGATATGGGCGGTGGCCATTGCCCTCCTCTTCATCTCGCAGTTGCCCCTGCTCATTTCCCACGACTCCATGTAGAGCCTCGGCGCGTCAAGCTCAATCTTAAGCCCCTCTGGGTGCATCCCTCCTATCTGACCCTTCTTCCATATCGCCTTCCGCAGGTAGTCCAGCCGTGGTGACCTGGTCTTCTCCGCTGCCCACCACCACGCCCTCTCCTTCTCAAGTTCCTCTACCGACTTCTTTGGCGCTACACTTGTCTTTGCTATTACCTCCACCATTTCCTTAGCCCCCTTCCTTTAAATTCCTGTAAAAACACTATAAGGCGAAATGCTTATAACGATTCATAATGTCAAGCCTGCTATTTACAATTCTCGGTTGCCACCTTCCAGTCCACGACTATCTCATTTCTTTTGGAACGAAGAGCGCTGCGAGTCATCCATATCCGCCGTCACCACCTTCGCCGTCCAACACAACTACTTGCATACCCTACTATTCCCCGCATAAATGCTTTGACTACCACCTATTATGGGTTTGCCCGGAAACCTGGGTCACCATGGCTTCCTGCATTCCGAAAACCTCATTCTTAGCACATTCCAGCCCCCCCAATAGCACTATCATTATAATAATGCACCGCTCTTCCTGTCAAGTCTTTCATAGTATGTATGCCAATTTTCTATCATTTTATCATTATCTATCCTTCACATACGCGAAAGCACCCCCCATTGACAGGGGTGAGCGTATAGAATGTAATTGCAATAATCGAAACAAAAGCGAAGTTCGTTGCAAGCTGTGAAGTGGTTAATATTGGTTATCCCCGGGGGCCAGCGCAGGCTGAACAAACTCATGTGAAGCCACGGCTAATCCATCAGGCAGGTAAGCTTCTTCAGCGTCCTCAGGCACGGCTCGGCCGCCGCAGAACCGTGGCCGAGCCGTGCCTATATGCCTTATATGACCTTTGCGTTCCCTCTAGCCTATTTGCCGTGCTCTGCCTTCCAGTTCTCGTACCACGGGTGCTCCATGTTCTGTTCTCGCCACCATTCCTCGTACCACGGCTCCCAGTCCACACCGTAGTCGAAGTCCATGCCCCAGTGTCCGTCGGGCCCAACCCATTCCTGCCAGGCTTCTTCGCTGACTTCATATCCGAACTCGGCCAGCCTGTCTATCTGCCACTGGTGTGTTATGGAATTCGCGTTGCCTGGAGTCCTGTTGCCGCCGCCCTTGTAGTTCTCCATCTCTTCAAAGATTGCTTCCAGCACCGCGGCTGCCTCTTCTCCCACTCCGAACTCGGATTCCATCCAGTCAACGGCCCAGTCGTACGTCTCCCTCTTGAGCTCTCGCAGACGCTCCTTCTCCGACTCGGTCCATTCGATGTACTCCATGCCCTGCTTTGGGACCTCGTCCAAGTACAATATGTTCATTGCGTCACTCCACTGAGAGTCCCTGATCCCCAGCCAAGTGTCGGTAAGCTTCAGCACTGCGTAGGCGTCTTCCGGTCGCAGTCTGTCGAGGAGGTCCTCATGGGCGTTGTAATGGGGCTGGGCATTGCCTATGCCGCCGCAGTCGATAACATACCCCGGGTCCCCCGTCTCGAACCAGCGGAAGGCAATGGGGAGTGTTATGTCAAGAAAAGCGCAGTTCAGGGTGCCCTTCGCCAGCGCCTCGTAGCAGTCCTGCCACTGGAGGGCGATTGAAAGGGCGCCCATCTTGGACATGAGGTTCTCCAGAGTCGGGCCAGCGCTCAGGACGGTCAAGCCCTCAAAGTCCTCTATAGTGTTGATGGGTTTATACGGGGAAAAGACGATGAATTGTTCTCGGCCCAGAGTTGTGATATTAATCAGGTGCCTCGCCTCGAACTCTGGAAGGAAGTACTCCTCATAGAGCTTGCTGTGGATTATATAGTTCTCCTCGCAGCTATCTATATCGAGCGCGAGGTACCACAGCACCTCCAGGGGTGTCCACTCAACCGCATAACAGTCGACACACCAGGCGATATCAGCGACATGCGCCACGAGTGCATCGAAAGCCAGTTCCTGCTTGTTCAGCGTTTCCGAGGTGTAGAGCTCGATGTCGACCCTGCCCTCGGTAACCGTCTCAACCGCCTTCTCCCAGTAGTACATGGCGCCCTCGGAGGCAGGTGCACCCCAAAAGCCGGGGAGTGCCGGGTGGGGCTGGGAAAACTTGAGCTTGATGGTCTCATTGCCTGCGGGACCCCCGTCTCCTCCTCCACAGCCAGTAAAAGCCAGGACCGCTGCCGCTGAGACAATCATCAGTACCGCTAAAGCAATTTGTATTCCTTTTCTTCTCCCTTTCACTTCTTCCCTCCTCTTCAATTGACAATATCGCTATGTTTTTACCCGTCAGCGCTTTGTCAACAGGCTTTTATTACAGCATCACCTCCTTACGTCCCAGTTTCGCCCTGTCACCTTGTTAAAGCAATCTGCATTATAACCCTACACCTTCTCATAAAGTCAAGACTTGACGTAGAACCTTGGCTACATGCCGTTGGAGATGAATCGCCCTGGTTTTCCACTGAACATGGTGAACGACTGTTACCGAGGATGTCTTCACAAGAGGCTTTCCTTTAAAATTACTTCTTCTCCTGTGATCGCCGCCACTGGACATAGAGTCTGGTGCCCTCCTCTATGGAAACCTTCGGCTCCCATCCAAGTTCGTCCCTGGCTTTAGAGCCATCGAGGACCATGCCCTTATTGAGGAACCGGAGAGCGGAACGGGTCAAATAAGGCATATCATTGACACGCCGCAGCCCCGACCAGCTCTCCATCAGCGCACACCAAGCGTAGCCTATAGAGTAGGGAATGGTCATCTGAAGCTTTGACCCACCCATGGCCTGTATCATGTTGGCTGCGAACTCTCGAAATCGTACGCTATAGCGTGGAGCCACATTGTAAATCTGTCCTACAGCCCGATCACTGGTAGCCGCCACGATAGCACAATCGACAACATCAGAGACGAAGACAATACTATACTTAGGGTTCGATGCTCCCGGCCATATTACGATAGGTAGCGATACCTGACGGTATACCCGATCGGCGACGAGCTTATCCCTGGGTCCGTATATCGCTCCTGGTCGGATAATTGAGACCTGGATTTTACCCTGATTGTGGTACTCGAGGGCTGCTTTCTCAGCCCGCATTTTGGCACTCTCATAGTAGGTGTCAGGCCCGAATACCACCTGGCAGGGAGTTGACTCGCAAGCAGGGGTGTCGCCCTCGCATGCCTTGCCATAGACACCCCCGGTGCTGACGTAGAGAAAACGGGGGCACCCAGCCTCGGCGCTAGCCTTGAGCATATTCTCGGTGCCTTTCGCGATCGTGGCTTCAAATTGCTGCCACCGCCCCCACCCTGGCGTAACCCTGCCTGCAGCGTGGAATACCACATCAATCCCTTCGACCACGGGGCAAAGGCTATCATAATCCTCTACGTCGCCGAAGACGATCTCTGCCCTTGTGTTCTTCAGGTGAGTAATGTTCGATGTCGTGCGAGCCAGGGCGCGTACCTCGTATCCCTCTGCCAGCAGGCGTTCTACGACATTGCTGCCCAGAAAACCCGTGCTCCCCGTAACCAGCGCCTTCATATTGTTCCTTTATCAAAATAATGCGGTTACCATGTAGGCTTTCTAACTACCTCAGTTGAGAACAAGCGAGGAAATCAATTGATTCACAGCCGACAACGGTGGTTCGTACTTTATCACGCGAAGATACCCTAGTCAATGTAGAGACGCTCCAAGTATCCCTTCGTCTGGCCAAGTAGCTGTATATCTGTAAACCAGGCACTTTTGGGGCCTCCAATGTCAGCGCTAGCATAAGCTACCGGGGTTCTGAAGAGACTTGATAGAGAGGCCCTTATACAGTATCATCAGTGATAATACCCGCTGGGCTGAGAGTAGTTCCGTCACCGGTTGCAATGGGAAATCGCGAATAACACGAAGAATAGCCACACACTATGAACGAGCATCAAGTTTATGACATCTTGTTAATAGCGGTGTTTGTGATGGCCGTCGTTGTCTTCGCAGTGCTGTTCTTCATTTCAGCGCCCTATGGGCGGCATACCCGACAGGGGTGGGGGCCCAGGATCAATAGTAGGCTGGGGTGGGTGATTATGGAGTCACCCGCCGTGATCGTATTCGCCCTCTGCTTCGCCCTGGGCGACCGCACCACCAGTATAATCCCAATTACGTTTTTGATCTTGTGGCAGATCCACTACATCCACCGCACCTATGTTTTCCCATTCCGTATGAGGTGGGGCAAGAAGCACATGACTCTATTCGTCATGAGCCTTGGTTTCACTTTCAACGCGGTCAACGCATATCTCAACGGGCGTTACATTAACACCATTGGGCCCGGCTACTCGTCCGATTGGCTGACGGACCCGCGCTTCATCATCGGTGTGTTGTTGTTCTTCGCCGGCTTCGCCATCAACCATCATTCAGATGGGATACTACGTCAGCTACGGACGCTAGGCGAGACCGTTTACAAGATTCCTCGCGGGGGGCTTTTCGAACGCGTTTCGTGCGCCAACTACTTCGGCGAGATCATTGAATGGTGTGGATGGGCCATCGCAATATGGTCTTTGCCTGGTCTCGTCTTCGCCGTTTGGACTGCGGCCAATCTGGTACCGAGAGCACGTGCCCATCACAACTGGTACCCGATCCAGTTCCCTGACTACCCACCACAACGCAGGGCACTGATCCCATTCGTGTTCTGAAGAGCCAGCGCAATGAGCAACGCAGCGACGAGAAGCGAAGCGCTTTTGTGGGACAAATTCAAGGCCAGTGTCTCAGGCTTTACGCATTCTCTTGGCCTTCGATAGGAACTCCTCTAACCCCTGCTTGATCGTTTTCTTGTCATACTTCCCCACGCTGGTCTTTGGTATCTCGTCGGTGAGCGCTATGAAATCTGGAAGCATCCATTTGGTCAGCTTGCCCTTTTCCACCCCTTCGACCTCAAGGTATCTATATATATCATCCTCGCATTCGGTGGCTCCAGGCACCAGCTTTATTACCGCCATCGGTCTCTCCCCCCATTTGGGGTCTGGTACACCTACATAAGTCGCCTCTAAAACATAATCCGCCGTTGCCGTCAGGTTCTCCAGTAGCACGGTTGGAATCATCTCTGCACCGCTTCTTATCACATCCGTTATTCTATCCACAATCGTTGCGTAGCCCTCTTCATCAATCTTAGCCACATCCCCGGTGTGGAACCACCCATCATCCCTCCACATCTGGGCAGTTTTCTCAGGATCTTTATAGTACTGCTCCATGATCCAGGGGCCCCTCACTACGATCTCCCCTATCGTCTCATTATCACGCGGCACCGGCATACTATTTTCGTCGAAAATATCGACCTCAAGCCCCGCAATGGGCAGCCCCGTCTTGACCCTGATCTTATCCAGTTCTTCCTTAGACCAGTTTCTCATATAGCGCTTGGTAAAAGCAGTAATCACGAAAGGAGCAGTTTCAGTCATGCCGTATCCTGAAGTGGCGGTAAATCCTGGAACCAACTGCTCAGCCTTGGTTTTCAACCCCAATGGCAGAGCAGCGCCACCTACACCAATACTCTGCAGACTGCTCAAGTCATACTTCTTCAGGTCTTCATACTCAATTAACATGGCTAGCATCGTTGGAACTAATGATGTACCGGTCACTTTCTCGGTTTGAACCAGGTCGCAGAAACCTTCAACAGTGAATCTTCCTGGCAGCACCATTTTACACGCCCCAAAGACGTAAATATGGGGCATCGCCCATCCGTTGCCATGGCAGAAAGGTGTGTTAAGCATAGGCACAGCAGCATCTCCAAGGTTTGGCTGGGACGGGTCCGCAGCCCAGCTCATGCTGGCCATCACGTGTAAAGCCTGCAGATAAAGCTGACGGTGAGTGAACATAACTCCCTTGGGCAGTCCCGTAGTGGCTGTGGTGTACATCAGGGTCGCATACGCATCCTCATCCAGATACGGCCATTCAAATTCAGCGGATTGCTCCTTTAGCAACTCCTCATAATCATATATGGGCTCGATCTTTGTCTCCGGTATCCCCCCTCCATCCGACATGTACACGAATTTCTCTACAACTGGCTTTATCCTGTCGTATATCATTTCAACCAGCGGCAGTAGAAGGTCATCGAAGAATAGAACTTTATCTTCACTATGTTCGATTGTATGCACTATATGGTCCAGAGAAAGCCTTGGAACTATCGCATGCAATACCGCTCCCATGCAGGGAGCTGCATAGTAAAGCTCCAGGTGACGGTGGTTATTCAGCGCCATCGTAGCAACTCTATCGCCCGGTTCGCTTGCGTTTCCCGGCTTCACACCCAGAGAAGATTGCAGGGCATTCGCCAGCCGACACGTACGCTCGTACCACTCACGCCAGGTAAATCTCTGGTATTCGCCAGTGTCAGCGTTTCTGTAAACGACGCCTATTTCATTCGGATACAGTCTTACCGGCCTCTTCATGAAAGTCTTCAACAGTAACGGGTAACGTGTGCTGAACTCAGGATATGTCTTGCCTTCCACTTCATACCCCCTTTTTCAAATTCATTCCCCTATACAGGCTCCAGTCTTCCCAGCGGTATCTCAGCCGTCAAATCGCCAAAACAGACGCCGGCGGCTCATGCTTCACGCATTCTCTTAGCCTTGGACAGGAACTTCTCCGACTCCTTCTTAATCGTTATCTTGTCGTACTTCCCCACACTGGTCTTGGGAATCTCATCGGTAAGCGCTATGAAATCTGGAAGCATCCATTTGGTCAGCTTACCCTTGTCCACCCCTTCGACCTCAAGGAATTTGTATATATCATCCTCACATTCAGTAGCTCCAGGCACCAGCTTTATTACCGCCATCGGTCTCTCCCCCCACTTTGGGTCCGGAACACCTACATAGGTCGCCTCCAAAACACAGTCCGCTGTCGCCGTCAGGTTCTCCAGCAGCACGGTTGGAACCATCTCTGCACCGCTTCTTATCACATCCGTTATCCTATCCATGATTGTTAAGTAGCCCTCCTCATCAACCTTAGCCACATCCCCGGTGTGAAACCACCCATCATCCCTCCATACCTGCGCCGTCTTCTCAGGTTCTTTGTAGTATTCCTCTATGATCCAGGGGCCCCTGAGTACGATCTCTCCAATCGTCTCGTTGTCGCGCGGTACCGGCCTACTATCCTCATCTACAACATCAACCTCAAGCCCCGCAATAGGCAACCCCGTCTTGACCCTGATCTTGTCCAGCTCTTCCTTCGGCCAATCTCTCATGTAGCGCTTCGTAGCGGCACCGACCACGACAGGGCCAGTTTCAGTCATGCCGTATCCTGAAGTGGCGCTGAACCCTGGAATCAACTCCTCAGCCTTGGTTTTCAATCCTAATGGTAGAGCAGCTCCACCTACACCAATGCTTTGCAGGCTGCTCAGGTCATATTTCTTCAGGTCTTCATACTCAATTAGCATGGCCAGCATCGTTGGAACTAATGTTGTACTGGTTACCTTCTCAGTCTGAACCAGGTCGCAGAAGCCTTCAGGGGTGAATCTCCCTGGTAGCACCATTTTACATGCCCCAAAGACGTAAATATGAGGCATCCCCCACCCGTTGGCATGGCAGAAAGGTGTGTTAAGCATGGGCACCTCAGCATCGCCGAGGTGCGGTCGGGATGGGTCCGTAGCCCAGCTCATAGCAGCTATCAAGTGCAAGGCATGCAGGTAAAGCTGCCTGTGCGTGTACATGACCCCTTTCGGCAGCCCTGTTGTGGCGGTGGTATACATCAGGGTTGCATACGCGTCCTCATCCAGATACGGCCATTCAAATTCAGCGGATTGCTCCTTCAGAAGCTCCTCATAATCATATATGGGCTCAATCTTTGTCTCCGGCATCCCCCCTCCATCGGACATGTACACGAATTTCTCTACAACTGGCTTTATCCTGTCGTATATCATTTCAACCAGCGGCAGAATGAGGTCATCGAAGAATAGAACCTTATCTTCACTGTGCTCTATTGTATGCACTATATGGTCCAGAGAAAGCCTTGGAACTATGGCATGCAATACCGCTCCCATACACGGAGCTGCATAGTAAAGCTCCAGATGCCGGTGGTTATTCAATGCCATTGTAGCAACTCTATCGCCCGGTTCGCTTGCGTTTCCCGGCTTCACACCCAGAGAAGATTGCAGGGCATTTGCCAGGCGACACGTACGCTCGTACCACTCGCTCCAGGTAAATCTCTGGTACTGGCCGGTATCCGCATTCCTGTAAACGACGCCTATTTCATTCGGATACAGGCTTACCGGCCTCTTCATGAAAGTCTTCAGCAGTAACGGGTAGCGCGTGCTGAACTCAGGATAAGTCTTATCTTCCATTTCGTACTCCCTTCCTAAGTTTATTCACCAAGATAATAGGCTCCAATTTACGATTGCCCGCTCTGAGCCGCTCATACGTACTTTAGCCAATCATATTACCAGAAGCGATGCCGTATTCTCAGCCTTCGCGCATTCTCTTGGCCTTCGATAGGAACTCCTCTATCCCCTGCTTGATCGTTCTCTTGTCGTACTTTCCCACGCTGGTCTTTGGTATATCATCGGTGAGCGCTATGAAATCGGGAAGCATCCATCTGGCTAGCTTGCCCTTTCCCACCCCTTCGGTTTCAAGGAAATCATATATATCATTCTCAGATTCGGTGGCGCCAGGCACCAGCTTTATGAGGGCTAGCGGTCTTTCCCCCCATTTGGAATCCGGAACACCCACATAGGTCGCCTCCAGAACGAAGTCAGCCGTCGCCGTCAGGTTCTCCAGTAGCACCGTCGGAATCATCTCCGCACCGCTTCTTATCACATCCGTTATCCTATCTACGATGGTCATGTAACCCTCTTCATCAATTTTTGCCACATCCCCGGTGTGGAACCACCCATCATCCCTCCATACCTGAGCGGTCCTCTCAAGATCATTGTAGTATTTCTCCATAATTGTAGGACCTCTCATCACAATTTCCCCAATAGTCTCATTATCACGCGGCACGGGCCTGCTATTCTCGTCGACAATATCAACCTCAAGCCCCGCAATGGGCAACCCCGTCTTAACCCTGACCTTATCCAATTCTTCCTTCGTCCAGCTCCTCATATATCGCTTGGTGGAAGCAACAACGGCCACCGGGCCAGTTTCTGTCATGCCATATCCCGAAGAAGCGGTGAATTCTGGAATCAACTCCTCAGCCTTGGTTTTCAACCCCAATGGCAGGGCAGCTCCGCCTACTCCAATGCTCTGCAAGCTGCTCAAGTCGTACTTCTTCAGGTCTTCGTACTCAACAAGCATAGCCAGCATCGTTGGAACCAGCGAGGTACTGGTCACTTTCTCGGTTTGAACCAGGTCGCAGAAACCTTCAACAGTGAACCTACCCGGTAGCACTATTTTACTCGCTGAGAATACATTGATTTGAGGCGCTCCCCATCCATTGGCGTGGCAGAAGGGCGTGTTGACCATAGGGACGGCCGCATCGCCAAGGTGCGGCCGCGATGGGTCCGTAGCCCACGCGCCGGCGGCTAATAAGTGCAAGGCATGCAGGTAAAGTTGCCTGTGCGTGTACATAACCCCTTTCGGCAGTCCCGTAGTAGCGGTTGTGTAGCACAGGGTTGCATATGTGTCCTCATCCAGATACGGCCAATCAAATTCAGCGGATTGCCCCTTTAGCAGCTCCTCATAATCGTAAATGGGCTCAATCTTTGTCTCGGGTATGCCCCCTCCATCCGACATGTACACGAATTTCTCTACAACTGGCTTTATCCTGTCGTATATCATTTCAACCAGCGGCAGTAGAATGTCATCGAAGAATAATACCTTATCTTCACTATGTTCAATTGTATGCACTATATGGTCCAGAGAGAGCCTTGGGACTATAGGATGCAGTACCGCTCCCATGCAGGGTACCGCGTAGTAAAGCTCCAGGTGCCTGTGGTGGTTAAGCGCCATAGTGCCAACTCTGTCGCCTGGCTCGCCGGCCTTTCCCGATTTTACACCCAGCGAAGATTGCAGTGCATTTGCCAGGCGGCACGTGCGCTCGTACCACTCACGCCAGGTAAATCTGTGGTATTGGCCGGTATCCGGGTTTCTATAGACGACGCCCGTTTCGTTTGGATACATGCTTACCGGCCTCCTCATGAAAGTCTTTAGCAGCAGTGGATAGCGTGTGCTGAACTCAGGATAGGTCTTGCCTTCCATTCAACTCCTCCGTTTTCTCAAATGTATTCCCCGAAATAAGCTCTAGTCGTATGATGATCCCTTCTGATCCTCCCGGTAAAATTATGGGTAAAAATCGAACACTATTATCCTCCCCGCTATATCCGCGGTCAATCCCATAACCAGATTGATAAGTCCTTATATTTACCACGGCGGATGTCAGGCCCATGCCGCTTGCCTCGGTCTGTGAAATAACAATGGGGAAATACAAAACACCTCCAGGATCAAGACCTTCCCTATGCGTTCAAACGGCACTATCGGACAGCTTGGACTTCGGCCCACTTCTAGCAGTTACTACATGGGGATAAGATCGACACGCTGCCCTATCGGGAAGCAAAGGGCAGCATGGGTGTGAAACCGACGCTAGCGGCTCATGCCTGGCGTATCCTCTTAGCCTTGGACAGGAACTCCTCCAAATTCTTCTTTATCGTGATTTTGTCATACTTTCCCACGCTGGTCTTTGGTATCTCATCGGTGAATGCTATGAAATCTGGGAGCATCCATTTGGTTATCTTGCCTTTTTCTACCCCTTCGGCTTCAAGGAACTTGTATAAGTCTTCCTCGCTTGCGGTAGCGCCTGGCACAGGCTTTACGATGGCTAATGGCCTCTCTCCCCATATGGGATCCGGGACGCCTACGTAGGTTGCTTCTAAAACAAAATCAGCCATTGCCGTTAAATTTTCCAGCAGCACAGTTGGAACCATCTCGGCACCGCTTCTTATCACATCCCGCACTCTATCTACGATCGTAATATAGCCCTGGGCATCGATCTTGGCCACATCCCCGGTATTGAACCACCCGTCCTTCCATGCCTCAGCGGTCTTCTCAGGGTCTTTGTAGTATCTCTCCATGATCCAAGGCCCTCTAATGACAATCTCTCCAATCGTCTCATCATCACGCGGCACCGGTTTGCCGTCCTCATCAATGATGTCGACCTCAACACCCACCGCCGGCAATCCAGTCTTTACCCTGATCTTGTCCAGTTCCTCCTTTGGCCAGTCTCTCATGTAGCGCTTGGCAAAGGCACCGATTGCGGCCGGCGCAGTCTCTGTCATACCATATCCTGAAGTAGCGGTGAACCCAGGAATTAACTCCTCAGCCTTGGTTTTCAGCCCCAGTGGCAGGGCAGCGCCACCGACTCCGATGTTCCGCAGGCTGCCCAAGTCGTACTTCTTCAGGTCTTCATACTCAATAAGCATGGCTAGCATCGTTGGAACCACACCTGTGTTGGTTACCTTCTCGGTTTGCACCAGGTCACAGAAGCCTTCAGGGGTGAATCTCCCCGGGAGCACTATCTTGGATGCCTGAAAGACGTAGTAGTGAGGCGCTCCCCACCCGTGAACGTGGTATAGCGGTGTGTTAAGAATAGCTACAGTAGCCTCGCCAAGGTGGGGAATAGCTGGATCCGTAGTCCAGCTAGTGCGAGCAATTATGTGCAAGGCTTGCAGGTATAGCTGCCTGTGGGTGAACATAACCCCCTTGGGCAATCCCGTAGTAGCGGTGGTGTAGCACAGTGTTGCATGCGTATCCTCATCCAGAAACGGCCACTCCTTTTCGGGAGGTTGCTCCTTCAGCAACTCCTCGTAATCGTAAATGGGCTCAATCTTTGTCTGCGGTACACCCCCTCCATCCGACATGTACACGAATTTCTCCACGGTGGGCTTTATCCTGTCGTATATCGTTTCAACAAGAGGCAGAACAAGATCATCGAAGAATAAGATTTTATCTTCAGCATGGTTTATCGTATATACTATGTGGTCCAGAGAAAGCCGCATATTAATCGCGTGCAACACCGCCCCGATACAGGGGGCTGCATAGTAAAGCTCCAGGTGCCGGTGGTGGTTAAGCGCCATAGTGCCAACTCTGTCGCCCGGCTCCTCCGGCGTTCCTCGCCTGACACCCAGCGAAGATTCCATCGCATTCGCCAGGCGGCATGTGCGCTCGTACCACTCGCGCCAGGTAAACCTCTGGTATTGCCCGGTGTCCGGGTTTCTATAGACGACCCCTATTTCATCTGGATACATGCTTACAGGCCGTTTCATGAGGGTTTTAAGTAGCAATGGATAGCGCCTGCTGAACTCAGGATATGTCTTTCCTTCCATTTCATTGCCCCCTCTGAATTTTTCCCGCTTCAAACTCACAGTGTTAAACCCCCTAGAGCAAAGGGGCCGAAAGTCCGAAACTTCCGGCCCCTTTTCACTCCATTCCTACCTCCCCCCATCATGGCTTTCACCAAGTCACAGTCAAGCCATTAAGTTTTCCGAGTCAACCCTATCACTTCATCGTACCTGGCAAAAAGGTAGCTATAGTGGGGAAGGCTATCATTAATACAAGCAATGCAACCGCCGCTACATAGAACGGGATAACACCCTTGATGATATCCATAATGCTAGCTTCGGGGTCTATCAGGTCGGTAATGTATATGTTGCCTGCCATCGGTGGTGTGACCAGTGATATCTCCATAAGTATCACGATAAATACTCCGAACCAGATCGGGTCCCAACCCGCCTCGGTTACCAGCGGGAAGAACAGCGGTAAGAACAACACCACCAGGGGGAGAGATTGCAGAGCGAAACCGCCAATGATAAACAGGACTGCGACTAAGATTACGATGGGAACCGGGCCAAGTCCCCATGCTGTGATCACATCGCCCATTGCGTCACCTATCCTGCTCATAATCATGGTGTACGCGACCAGGAACGCGCCGATGACGATTATCATTATCATGCCCGTCAGTCTCAGTGCCATGCCCATGGCAGAGACGAACATGGGCCGTTTCATTCTCCTCATCACCAGAACCACAATCATCACCGTTGCGGCTCCGATCCCGCCTGCCTCGGTAGGGCTGAACCACCCCTGATAGATACCCCCGATCATTACCAGGAAGATTACCATTATAGGTATGGGATACTTGATACTGGTAAATTTCTCCTTCCACGAGTATGAGATATCTATCGGTGGTGCCGCCCCTGGCCTTATCTTCGCCCAGACATAGATTGTTCCTACGAACATTATAGTTAGAATGATGCCGGGGATTATGATAGCTATGAACAGTGAGCCGATGGACTCGCGGGTCAATATCGAGTAAACGATGCATGACATGCTGGGAGGTATCAGGTTTGCCAGTATCGAGGCACTGGCTATCGAGCCTGTCCTCAGGGTCTTGCTGTATCCATACCTCGTCATCTCCGGGATGGCAATGCTGCCTATGGTAACGATATTGGCTGCGCTGGAAGCAGTCACCGCTCCAAAAGCGGCACAACTTAACGTTGAGACCATAGCCAGGCTACCCCTCACCCTGCCGCTCCACCTGGCGAAGGAATTGTAAGCATCCCTGCCCAGACCGCTATGGGCAACAAAGGCACCCATCAAGATGAACAGAGGCACCATCGACATGATATAGTGCCAGCTATACGCCCAGGTGAACTGTCCAATCTGAGCTACCCCCGTTGACCAGCCCATGTAAAGTATGCTGAAAGCTACACCGAGTATTCCGATCACTACAAAAATATGCAGGCCAACTATGCACAGTACGATCAGCAATATGACCTCGACAACGCCCAGAATCGGTAACGCTTCAACCAATCTCTCTCACCCCCTTTCTTCGGCCTCTAGACCTCATCCAGCTCCTACACACTGGAGACGTCATCACTGACCCTCCAGATAGGGTTCATTGGCAAAACGACTGCCGAACATCTTAGCAGTAAGACCGACCACTGACCTCAGCAAGACGATCATGAAATGGCCCATCACCACGATGAAAAAAATCTGGAATGGCCCAATGGGTATGTCCCTTAGATTTGAAGTCCGACCAAGGTCAAAACTGGTCTTGGACAATTCCCATACTCCCCAGGCGACGAAGAAAACAAAGACCGCACCCAGCAATGAAGAAACAACATCTATGGCAGCTTTTTTCTTCGGACCCATTCTGTCCCTTAAGAGGCCGATACGCACATGACCAGCCGTGTACCAGGCGTAGGCCATAGCAAGCGGGGTCAACATGGACATGAACATCTCCGAGAATTCGTAGCCACCTACAAGCCAGTCGGTTCTGATAGGTATCCCTATCCTGTTTATCAAGCGAAAGATGACTGTCACAAAAGTGACTACCATCAAGCCAAGTAGGAAGGCCCCCCCACCTACGGCGAGAACCTTGGAGCCTTTAAATAGAAAAAACTCGGAGAAACCCTTGTTAATTATGCGCAAAACTCGACTCATACCATATAGGTCCTCCTCTCTTTGTCTTTTTCGACGCGGCTCGGCTACGGTTTCCCAGGTAGCCAAGCCGTGTCTTCTGCCTCACCTTACCTTCGTGTTCCCTCTAGCTTACTTTCCGTGCTGTGCCTTCCACGCCGAGTACCAGGGTTGCTCCATATTCTGTTCGTCCCACCACTTCTCGTACCACGGCTCCCAGCCGTCCTCGTAGTGGTAGTCCATTCCCCAGTGGCCGTCGGGTCCAGTCCACTCATCCCAATCGTCACAGGACCAGCCGAACTCAGCCAGCCGGTCAAGCTGCCACTGCTCCGAGTATGAATTGGGGTTGCCTGGAGTCTTGTAGCCGGGCTCGTAGTTAGCCATCGCGTCCAGCACCGCCTCCAATGCCGCTTCTGACTTCGCCTTATCAATACCGAAATCGTCCTCCATCCAATCAATCCACCAGTCATACACCTCGCGCTTCAACTCACGCATTTTTTCCTTCTCCGACTCGGGCCAAACGATGTTCTCCATGCCTACCTTGGTAACCTCGTCCCAGTAGAGGATGTTGCCTGCATCGCTCCACTGAGACGATCTGACGCCAAGCCAAACGTCCGTCAACTTCAGCACTGCGTAGACGTCTTCAGGGCGCAGCCTGGTGAGGAGGCTCGTTTGGGCGACGTAATGGGGTATGGCATTGCCGATGCCGCCGCAGTCGATGATATACCCCGGTTCGCCCGTCTCGAACCAGCGGAAGACGATAGGAAGGGTTATATCCAGAGCTGAGCAGTCCAGGGTGCCCTTCTCCAGCGCCTCGTAGCAATCCTGCCACGGAAGCGTAATCGACAATGCTCCAAGCTTGGAGATGAGTTGCTCCATTGATTTACCCGAGGTCATGATGGTTATGCCCTTAAAGTCCTCTAGCGTGTCAACGCGCTTATAAGGGGAAAACATAATGTACTGCTCTCGGCCTAAGGATGTGATCCATATCATGTCCCTCGCCGCGTATTCTTCACGGAAGTAATCCTCATAGAGTTTGTTGTAAACCTGATAGTTCATCTCACAGCTTTCCATATCCAGAGGGAGATACATCACCAGTGACAGAGGCGTCCACTCTTCCGAGTAGCTGGTAATACACCAGGCTATATCGGCTATGCCCGCATCGACGGCATCATAAGCCAGTTCCTGCTTGTTCAGTGTTTCCGAGGTATAAAGCTCGATGTCGACCCTGCCCTCGGTAACCGTTTCAACCGCCTCCTCCCAGTAGTATATGGAGCCCTCCGAGGCAAGCGAACCGAAATAGCCCGGCATTGCCGGATGGGGTTGAGAAAACTTGAGCTTTATCGTCTCGTTGCCTGCGGGCCCCCCACCGCCTCCACCTCCACAGCCGATAAAAACCAGACTCATCGCCGAAATAATCATCAATATCGCTAGCGCAGTTTGTATTACTCTTTTCATTGCTAGCCCCTCCTCTTGTGTTTAATGCATGTTAAACTGTCCGTTTCCATTATCACTCTCCTATAATCCATAACCTTCCTGTACACTAGTTACACTCCGATTATATTAATAAGGTAATCCGTGTAACAATGTCACAATAGTTTGGTTAAGTCAATAGCCATAATAATACCCTCTACTCTTCTCGCTTCTGTTCTAGCTACAATATTGTAATATACTCCATTTGTCAATAGTATATTATGTTAATTATTACCCCATCATTTTATTGCCGTGCTACTTTTATGAGCCAATCTCACTGAGACTTACCCGTATGCCCCCTGTTTAACCAGAACTGGCCACCTTGGGGAAAACCGTTACCTTTACACATCTGCTAAACGACCGCATACCTCTAAGCCGCAGCCTTGAGACCTCCCCGAGATACTCCCTTGAGTTAATGGCAATCTTTATACTGATTACTCAAGCTTTGCGGGCGTCCAGCATGTGCAACACAACCTGGGCAAAGTCCTCCACAGGGTGTCGTCGTGCGAATAATGAGATAGCGGGACTCGAGATGAGAGAGAGGTGAGTCAGGGTGTCACTTGCGGGAGTGACTCGGAGGCGTATGCAGATGGTATCGCGAGGGGAAACCGGAAATCACGACACTCACCTGTAGCTATGGCCTGAGGCTGTATTCACTACTCTCGTTGCACCTCCAAAAGTACGGCTCGGCTACAGTTCCCCACGTAGCCGAGCCGCTTTTTGCCGCCTCACCTAATCTTAATATTTCCTATCTTATTTTCCGTGCCGTGCCTTCCACGCTGAGTACCACGGGTGCTCCATGTTCTGCTCGTCCCACCACTTCTCATACCACGGCTCCCAGTCGTCCTTGTAGACGTAGTCCATGCCCCAGTGGCCGTCGGGACCGACCACTTCCTGGTAAGCTTCCTCGTCCACCCAGTATCCAGCACTCTTCAGTTCCTCGCGCTGCTCTGCCGGGTAGGCTTCTTCGGAAAGTGGAATGGGATTGCCGGGCTCGTAGTCCTCCATCCACTGCAGCACGTCATCGAGCAACACGGCTGCCTGCTCACCCACGCCGTACTCGGCTTCCATCCAATCGACCCACCAGTCATAGACCTCCCGCTTCATCTCTCGCAGTTTCTCCTTCTCCGACTCGGGCCAGTCGATGATCTCCATGCCCAGCCTGGGAACTTCAAGCCAGAAAAGATGGTTGGATGCATCGTTACCCTTAGCCCCACGGATACCGAACCAGTAATCGGTCAACTTAATTAGTGCGTACGCGTCCTCAGGTCGCAGCCTGGTGAGAAGATCCTCCTTGGCGACCCACACCGGCATAGCATTGCCAAAGCCGCCAACCTTAATGATATACCCCGGTTCGCCCACCTCATACCAGCCGAATAAGATGGGAAGGGTTATGTCTAGAATGGCACATTCTATC
>Ga0307430_1000556_pt1 | contig 31781 bp, 29 predicted proteins | sample SalMarWE160130MG_FD_202159 | JGI IMG/M metagenome (GOLD analysis project Ga0307430, IMG submission 202159) | Salt marsh sediment microbial communities from the Plum Island Ecosystem LTER, Massachusetts, United States - WE1603-130 | ecosystem: Environmental > Aquatic > Marine > Intertidal zone >...
GTACATTGACATGGGGGCGGCGTTCGGGATGTTCAGCCCCAACAACTATGACTGGGAGGACCAATGCTACTGGGGCTGGAACAGCGATGCCATGACCAGCGCCACGAACATCTTCAACAACTTCATGGTCAACTACTGGGATAAAGCCGCAAGGGGCTCGACCATCTACGAATGCTGGGACTACGCGAGGCACATAACCCCGGGAGGTCTTACACCTGGCAGCTCGTTCACCCCGGTCGGCTACGGCGACATCCAACTCAGAAGCATACCCTAAGGAGGCGAGTGAAATGCAAACGAGACATCTCACACTGCTGGCCTCTGTTGCTCTGTTGCTGCTGCCAGGCTGCCCTGACAAGCAGGTTACCGAGGACAACGGCCAGTCGAAACCACCACCCCCCATCGAGCTCAAGGACGGGCTCGGCCCGCTGCAGGAGAAGAAGGTTGTGGCCTTCGAGGTCAGGGACGTCGAGACCGGCAGCGAAGAAGTGGTGAGAATCGAGGACGAGAAGATCATCAAGAAGCTGCTCGAGGTGGCGTCGAAGGTCCCGCCCGGCCAGCAGGTTGTCCAGATGGCATGCTGGGGCGAGATTACCTTCTTCTTCGAGGACGGCACCCAGGCCACCGGCACCTTTGACTACGACCCGGATGAGAAGAAGCTCTACGTCGGCGACTGGATCCTTCAGGACCTCGAGCTCTGGAGACTCCTGAAGGAGCCGCTGAGCCTTCCTGACAGAACGCAGGGAGTTTCCGGGCCTGGCCCCGGACCGCCCCCAGGCACGAGATAGCCTTGAGAGTACAAAGCAGGGACTCCCTGTCCCTTCCTTCTTGGAGCGGCTGCACACCAGGTGACAACGTGAACTACCAGGGCTATGGCGAGGCAAATGCCATACGACTGCCCGTGCCGTGAGGAGGTGAGATGAAATGCGAAGAAAAGGATGCCTGCTCGCTCTGGCAGCGCTGGTCCTCTTGCTGCTGGCAGGCTGCCCGGAACAGCAGGAAAGGATGAGCCCGGCTTTCCCTGAAGAAGTCCAGGACCTCCGGGAAAGCCTGCAACCGCTGCAGGAGAAAAAGCTGGTGGCCTTCGAAGTCAAGGACGTCGAGACCGGCAGCGAAGAAGTGGTGAGAATCGAGGACGAGAAGATCGTCAAGAAGCTGCTCGAGGTGGCGGCTAGGCCAAACCCGCAGGTCGTCCAGTTGGCCTTCTGGGCCGCGATCACCTTCTTCTTCGAGGACGGCTCCAGGGCAGCCGGCACTTTCGGCTATGACGCCGATAAGAAGAGGCTCTACGTGGCGAGCTGGGTTCTCGAGGACAAGGAGCTGTGGGAAATGCTCAAGGAGCCACTGAAACTCCCTGACAAGAGGCCGGTTCCGGAGCCCCCAATCGGACCCCCTCCGAAGGGGAAAGTCAAACAACGCTAAGGAACGGACCCCCTGTCCCTTCTTTTTTGCATCGTCAGCTTAAGGCGATATTGACCAACGTGAGTTGAAGGCCTGGGCCTTTGGCCCTCGCACACGTGTACGTCGAGCACGACGCCCTTTTCAGCAGGCTGCCGGTGCTTCCCCGGCACAGAACGGCCGCCGCAGGCCTGCGGCGGCCGGATCATTGCGGTCGATCGGGGCGCTCTATCACTCGTGCTCGCGTTTCTTGCGCCGCCCACCGCGCAGGATGTAGCCGACGAAAAGCCCAACCGCCAGCGTGATGAAGATGATGCCCCAGACGGGCACGTTGTAGATAGTCCACGCTTTCAGGAAGAACTGGATGCTCGTCGCGTGGCCCTCGCCGCTGTTGAACAGCGCAAAGACGAACAGCACAATAATGATGAGAACGCCCAGGATCAGCCGTACCTTGCCCATCGGGAGCCCTCCTCCGGCTTACTCGATCTCCTCGGGCACCGTGACCTTGAACTCGACCCGCCGGTTGCGCTGGTAGTCGTCCCGCGAGACCTCCCTGCCGGTCGCAGGGTTGTAGTGCTTGAGCCGCGTCTCGCCGTAGCTGACGGCGGTGAGGCGCTCGGCCGTGATCCCCTGGCTGACGAGGTAGTCGCGGACGGCTTTCGCGCGCCGCTCGCCAAGGCCCCGGTTGTACTCCTCGGTGCCGATCGAGCAGGTGTGGCCCTCAAGCGCGACCGTCGCCTCCGGGTACTCGGTGAGCTTGGCCACCACGCCGTCGAGGATCTTCTTGCCCGTCGGCGTGATCTCCGACTTGTCGAACTCGAAGTGCACATCCTCGAAGACGAGCGCCTCGACCTCCTTGAGCCCGCGCGGCAGCGTCACCTTCTCGCCGGCGACCGCCTCGCGTCCCGCGCGGCGCAGCACGTAGACGAAGCCGCGGTTGCCCCAGAGCGGGTCGTGCTCGTGGGCCCGGTCGGTCGGCCACCACCACTCGCCCGCCATGTCGGGGCGCGGATCGGCCTTCGGCGGAAGCTCGGCCCCCGTCGGCCACCAGCCGAGCGTATCCATTTTCGTCGGAGCCGGCTGTTTCTGCCCTTGGAGGCAGCCCGTCATGACGAGCGCCGCGCCGGCAATGACGAACACGAGAAAAACAAGTCGCTTCATGGCACTATCCTCCCGACGAGACCCTTGCCGCCCGAGCAGCGACCGTACACCGTTTACCCGCTTATAGAACCGTCGCGACGCACTGTCAACGGTTTGATGCCGAGCCGCGTGGCGCACCGCTCGGTCGCCTCGAGCACCTCGATCGTCAGCCCGGCGATCTCGACCGTCTCGCCCCGGCGCGGGATGCGCCCAAGCTGGGCCACGACCAGGCCGCCGACGGTCTCGGCCTGCGCCTCGGGCAGGTGCTGCTCGAATCGCTCGTTGAACTCGTCGGTGCGCATCCGACCGTCGATCACACCGGTGCCCTCGACGAGCTCGGGCTCCGGCGGCTCGGACCGATCGTACTCGTCGGCGATCTCACCGACGATCTCCTCGATCACGTCCTCGGGCGTGATGATGCCGGCGACGCCGCCGTACTCGTCGACAACGATGGCGAAGCTCGTGTTGGTGAGCTGGAACTCGAGCAGCAAGTCGTCGATCGGCTTGCTCTCGGGCACCACCTGCGGCCGGCGCATCGCCTCGCGCGCCGTGTGCGGCGCGCGGCCCGATTCGAGGAAGTCGAACGCCGACACCACGCCGACGATCTCGTCGATGCGCGTCTCGTAGACCGGCACGTGCGCATGGCCGCTCTGGCGCATCGTGGCGACGACGTCATCGGCCGACGCGTCCGCCGGCAGCGCCGCGACGTCGATCAACGGCGTCATGATGTCCTTGGCGAACGTGGTGCGCAGGTCGAAGATGCGGTGGATCATGCGCCGGCCCTCGGGATCGAGCAGACCGGTCCGCGCGCCCTCTTTGAGCAGCAACCGGAGCTCCTCGCGCGAAACGAACGGGTTCCGCCTCGTTCCAGCCCCCCTGACGAGGCCCGCCACGGCCCGCGAGATCGCCGAGGCGAACACGACCACCGGAAACAGCACGTAGCGCATCGCCACCACGAGCGGGCCTACGTTGCGGCGCGACACGTGCCAGTTGTGGTGACGCGCGAGCGTCATCGGCACGATCTCGCCGAAGATCACGATCAGGATCGTCAGCGGCACCGACGCGAGCGTGTCCACCCACGGGCTGCCCTCCGGCAGGATGTTGTAGACGACCGAGTTCGCCACGGTCGACATGATGATCACGGACAGGTTAACCCCGACGAGCGTCGCGCCCAGAAACCGCTCGGGCGCCCCGAGCAACCCGAGCACGGTGGCCGAGCGGCGATCGCCCCGCTCGGCGTGGTGCCGCAAGCGCAGCCGGCTGCACGAGACGATCGCCATCTCCGACGAGGCGAAGAACGCCTGCACGCCGAGAAAGAACGCGATCACTACCAGCCCGGGCAGCAGATTCATCGGCGCCCGCCCCCCTTTTTGTCGGTGCGCCGCACGCGCACCAGCTCGATGCGGTGCTTCTGCGCCCGCAGGATCTCGATCGTCACCCCCGGCAGCTCGATCCGTTCGCCCGCGTCGGGGATCCGCCCGAGCCGGTGCGTCACCAGCCCGCCGATCGAGACCGAGAACTCGTCCTCGAGCGACGTGCCGATGAGCGAGTTGAGCTCGTCGAGCGCGAGCGCCGCGTTGGCGAGCACCGTCCGGTCGTCCTCGAGCGAATAGCGCAGCGGCTCGCCCTTCTTGAGGTCGAGCCGGCCGACGATCACCTCGAGCACGTCCTCGAGGGTCAGGAAGCCGGTTACCGTCCCGTACTCGTCGACCACCAGCGCGAAGTGCGTGGCCCGGCGCCGCAGCTCGGCCAGCAGCTCGTCGATCGCCATCGTCTCGGGCACGAAGTACGGCTCGCGCAGCAGCTCGCGCACGGCGGCCGTCTCGAGCGCCGCGCCGCGCAAGCCGAGCAGGTCGCGCGCGTAGATCATGCCGACGATCCGGTCGGGGTCCTCCTCGTACACGGGCACCCGCGCATACTCGTGCTCGCGCACCTGGCGCACGATCTCGGCCGACGGCGTCGCCACGTCGAGCGCAAACAGGTCGCGCCGCGGGCGCATCACGTCGCGCACCTGCCTGGCCTCGAGCTGGAACACGCCGTGAATCATGTCCCGCTCCTGCGCGTCGAGCACCCCCTCGCTCAGGCCGATCTTGACGGCGGTCCGGAGCTCATCGGCCGAGATCGACGCGTCGGCCGGGATGTGCCGGTCGACGACACGGATGATCCCGCCCGTGATCCACAACAGCATCACGCGAAACGGCGCGACGACGCGCGAGAGCCCATAGATGACCGGGGCGACACGGCGCGCCAGCGGCTCGGCATTCTGGATGGCGATCGTCTTCGGGGTGATCTCGCCGAACACGAGGATGAGAAACGTCATCACCACCACCGAGATGACCGAGCTCATCGGCCGGGAAATCAGCGCGTCCCCAGGCTCACTGAGCCCGCGGAACAGCGACGCCGACAGACTCGAGGCGAAGACGTTGACCAGGATGTTGCAGATCAGGATCGTCGAGAGCAGGCTCCGCGGGCGCGCGAGCAGCGACGCGATCAGCCGCCCGACCTTGCTCTCGCTTTGGAGCCGGCGCACACGCAGGCTCGACAGGCTAAACAGCGACGTCTCAGAGCCCGACAGGAACCCCGAACACGCCAGCAGAAGAACAAGAGCAGCAATCGTCAGGCCCACGTCACTTTCGACCCCGCCGGCCCGCTAGCTGAACCGCAGGTATTCCTGGCGGCGGTCGCTCTCAAGAATGTACTTATCGATCTCGCCCTCGACGGCGACCGGGTAGTCGCCGTCGAAGCAGGCCGTGCAGTACGAATCGGCGTTCGTGTTCATGCACCGCAACATCCCGTCGATCGATAGATAGCCGAGGCTGTCCACGCCAAGGAACTCGCCGATCTCCTCGACGCTCTTGTTCGCCGCCACCAGCTCGCCGCGCGTGGCGAAATCGATCCCGTAGTGGCACGGCCACCGGATCGGCGGGCAGCTCACCCGCAGGTGCACCTCCTTGGCGCCGGCCTCGCGGATGCTGTTCATCCGCAGCACGGTCGTCGTGCCGCGCACGATCGAGTCCTCGACCACCACGACGCGCTTGCCGGCAATGGTCTCGCGCACCGGGTTGAGCTTGACCCGGACGCCGAAGTCGCGGATCGCCTGCTGCGGCTGGAGGAACGTCCGGCCGATGTAGTGGTTGCGCGTGATCCCGAAGTCAAACGGGATGCCCGAAGCCTCCGCGTAGCCCATCGCGGCCGAGTTGCCGCTGTCGGGAATCGGCACCACCACGTCGGCCTCGACCGGGTGCTCGCGCGAGCACTCGGCGCCCAGCCGCTTGCGCACCAGATGGGCCACCTCGCCGAAGAGCCGGCTGTCGGGCCGGGCGAAGTAGATGTGCTCGAAGATGCAGTGGGCCCGAGGCGTGTTGCGCCCGAACGGGAAGAGCGACTCGAGGCCCGACTCGCTGATGACGACCACCTCGCCCGGCTCGATCTCGCGCACATACTTCGCGTGCAGCAGATCGAGCGCGCACGTCTCCGAGGCGAGCAGGTAGGCCCCGTCGAGCCGCCCAAGGCACAGCGGCCGCCAGCCGTGAGGGTCGCGCACGCCGATCAGCACGTCGGGCTTGAGGATCATAAGCGTGTAAGCGCCCTCGATGATCTGCAGCATGCGCAGCAGCGCGTCCCGCTCGCTCGCGAGCCGGAGCGTCGACATGGTATGGATGATGATCTCGCTGTCGGCCGTGCCCTGGAAGATCGATCCGGCGGCCTCGAGCTCGTCGCGGATCGCGCGCGCGTTCGTCAGGTTCCCGTTGTGGCCCACCGCGATCGGCCCGTGCGCGTAGTCCATCACGATCGGCTGGGCGTTCTTGAGGCCGCTCGTGCCCGTGGTCGAGTAGCGCACGTGCCCCATGCCGAGGTGCCCGCCGAGCCCGCGCAACACCTCCTCGTCGAACACGTCGCCGACGAGCCCCATCCCCTTGTGCGACTGGAACGTGTGGCCATCGCTCGTGACGATCCCCGCGCTTTCCTGGCCTCGGTGCTGGAGCGCATACAGCCCCAGGTAGATGAGTTGCGCCGCTTCGGGATGGCCGAACACGCCGAACACGCCGCACTCATCGCGCGGCCGTTCCGACGGCGGGAACCACAGCTCGCTCATTCGCCGGATGCCTCCTCCTCGACCGCCTCGCTCTCAGCAGCTTCCTGGTCGCCCTCAGCGACATCAGCGTCGCCGTCGGCACCGAACAACTCGTCCAGCGCCTCGGTGTGCCGCGCCAACGCGGTCGGATCGGTGACGCCGCGCAACTTCGAAACCGGGCCGTGGAGCAGTTGCTTGACCAGATGCTCCGAGAAGCGCTCGACCTGGTCACGCAGCTCGGGCGTCAGTCCCCGCAGCCGCCCGAGGTGCTCGTCGAGCTCGCGGCCGCGCACCGCGTCGAACTGCTCGTAGAGCCGCTTGAGCGTCGGCTCGATCCGGCGGCGCTGCAGCCACTGCTCGTAGCCCCGTGTCTCCTCATCCACAATAGCACGACAGCGCTCGAGCTCCAACGCCTGAGTCGCTACGTGTTCGCGCACCTGCGCCTCGAGGTCGTCGATGTTGTACAGGTGGACGCCGTCGAGCCAGCCCACGTCCGGCTCTATGTCGCGCGGCACCGCAATATCGACCAAAAAAATCGGCCGGCCTTGCCTCCGAGCCATCACCCGGCGCACCGCGTCGGCAGTGAGGATCGGCCCGGGGCTGGCGGTCGTGGTGATCACGATATCGGCCCCAGAAAGCTCGTCGAGCAGCTCGTCGAAACGCGCCGCGCGCCCGTCGAAGCGCCGGGCGAGCGCCTGCGCGCGCTCGAACGACCGGTTCACGGCCACCACCGACCGCGCCCCGCGCTTGACCAGGTGCCGGAGCGCCAGCTCGCCGGTATCGCCCGCGCCGACAATCATCACGCGCGTCTCGCCGAGCTCGCCGAAGATCGTGCGCGCCAGCCGTACTGCGGCCGACGCGACCGAGAGCGCGCCGTGGCCGATCGTCGTCTCGGTCCGCACCCGCTTCGATACCGACAGCGCCCTGCGGAACAACTCGTCCAACACCGGCCCGACGCCGCCCGCAAGCTGCGCCTCGCGGAAGGCCCGCTTGACCTGCGCGACGATCTCCTGCTCGCCCAGCACCATGGCATCGAGGCCCGAGACAACCTCGAACAGGTGGCGCACGCTCTCGGGCTCTTCGAGCTCGAGCCAGCGCGCCCGCGGACCCGCGCGGCCGGCACGGTGGGTCTCGCCAACGATCGACTTGAGGAAGTCGATGGGAGCCGGTGCGGTGACGGCCGCGTAGAGCTCGACGCGGTTGCACGTCGAGAGCGCCGCGCACTCGGCCACACGCTCGTGCTCGCACGCGCGCCGCAGCCGCGCGCCGAGCGCGTCGCGGCCGATGGCGAGCTGCTCACGCACCTCGACGGGCGCGGTCTTGTGCGTCACCCCAAGGGCAATAACCTTCATAGCGCCTCGGACGCTCTTTCAGCGCGGGCAATCAAGTCGCGCACCTGCGCATAGAACATCTCGTCCGCTTCGGACGGCTCGGCCTCCAGGTATTGCGCAACGAACTCCTCCGATGCGAGCGCCTCGAGGATCCGCCGGCGCTCCTCCGGCTCGGGCACCCGATCGAGAACGAGCGCCCTCGCCTCGGCCATCTGCTCCAGGTACTCGGCCAGCCGAGAATCGAGCCCCCCCTCGATCCGCTCCCGAAGCCGCCGGGCGAACGCCGGGCTCGCCCCCGCGGTCGATACCGCGACCTGGAGCCGGCCGCGCCCCACCGTGGCCGGCACGATAAACGTCGAGAGCACCGGCCGGTCGACAACATTGACGGGGATGCCCCGCGCCTGGGCCGCCCGGCTCACCGCCTCGTTCACGGCCGGATCGTCCGTGGCTGCGATCGCCAGCACGGCGCCATCGAGGTCCGTTGCCTCGAACGGCCGTCGCCGAACCTCAACGGCCGCGCCCGCGTCGGCGAGCGCATCGAGATCGGCGCAGACCTCCGGGCTCACGACCGTGACCGACGCGCCGGCCTCGACGAGCCCGCGCACCTTGCGCGCCGCCACGCTGCCGCCGCCCACCACAACGCACCCCCGCCCGCGCACATCGAGAAACACGGGGTAGTACGGCGACTTCGAGCCCTGGCTCGCTTCGGTCATCTGGCCTCCAACCCGATTATAGGCTGCCGCGGCCAGGTGTCAACGGAGCGGCGACCAGATCGCCCACAGAGTGGCAGCGCGATACCGGCACCAGCCGATCTTCACCTTGTGCCTTGACAGCCCCCCGATGGGCGCCTATAAGTGTGGTTTCTTGTGGCGCCCGACCGAGGTCGATGCGCCGCCGGGCGCACCGTGGCACAGCATATTCGGAGAGCTTGATGAAGCGGACATACCAACCGTCGAACCTGCGTCGCCACCGGACGCACGGTTTTCGCAAAAGGATGAGCACTCGATGGGGACGGGCTGTCCTGAGGAGGAGACGGCGCAAGGGGCGCAAGCGCCTCACCGTGTAGCCGTTCGCCACACCTTCCTCAAGCAGGAGCGGATTCGCCGACGCAAGGACTTCCTGGCCGCCTACTACCGAGGCAACAAGAGCGCCCATGCCGGACTCGCCATGCACGCGCTGCACACCGGCCGCACCCACACGCGGCTCGGCCTCAGTATTGGGCGCAAGTTCGGCCGCGCCGTCGAGCGCAACCGGATCAAGCGGCGCCTCAGGGAGATATTCAGACTGTGCAAGCATCAGTTGAAACCGGGCTACGACGTGGTCATCACGATCCGGCGCGACGCGGCCGGCCGCTCGTACGACGCGCTTGCGGACTCGGTGACCACGCTGCTCAAGCGGCTCGACCTGTTCCGGCCCGGCGCATCCTGAACCCGTTGACGTGGCTGGCGATCGGCCTGGTGCGCCTCTACCAGCTCACGCTCGGGCTGCTCATGCCGCCCGTCTGCCGCTTCACGCCAAGCTGCTCGCAGTACATGATCGAGAGCCTCCGGCGGAAAGGCTTCGTGCGCGGTCTGTCCGCCGGCATCGCGCGCATCTGCCGCTGCGGCCCGTGGCACCCCGGCGGGTACGATCCGGTGAGGTAGCCTATGGAGAAGCGCCAGATCGCGTTCTGGGTCATCTGCATCGCCATCTTCGTCGGCTGGATGCTCTTCTTCAACCCCCGCAAACCCAAGCCGAAGCCGGACGAGACAACGCCCCCGGCCGCCGAGGAAGCCGAGCCGGGTGAGACCGAGCAGGCACCCACAGAGGGAACCCTCGAAGCGACCGGGCCCGCCGAGGCCGAGGCGGTCGAACCGGCGGTCGAACCCGACGCCGAACCGGCCGCGGAACCGGCCGGCGAGCAGCCTCAGACCAAAGAGGTCGCTGAGGAAGCTGAACCTGTCACCGAGTTCGAGCCCGTCCTGTACTCGCTCGCCAACCCCTACGCCACGTTCGAGATCTCGACCCGGGGCGGCGTCGTGCGCCAGGTCACGATGGAGACCAAGCAGACGAGCAAAGGCGACGACATCGTCATCCACGGTGCCGACAAGTATCTCTTCTGCCCCGACGGCGCGCCCCAGCGCATGTACCCGCTCGCCATCCACTCGACCGAGCCCGGCGGGCTCGACCTGGCCGAGGTCGAGTTCACGAAGGTCGAGGACGAAAGCGGCGACCGCACCCTCGTGCTGCGCTACGAGACCGCGCGCCTGGCCGTGACGAAGACGTTCACGCTGCCCAAGGAGGGCTACCGCCTCGACGTGCAGCTCTCGATCCGCAACAAGACCGATGCGAAGCTCGACCTGCCCGAGTACGCCATCGAGATCGGCAGCGTCCATCCCGTCGACGAAAAGGAACGGCGCGGCGAGACGCGGATCACGATCGACACCGGCACGGTGCGCAAGCTCAAGCCGGCCGTCGAGAAAAAGGCGCCGCGCGACGAGTCCGTCACCGTGCTGCGCTGGGCGGCGGTCAGCAACAAGTACTTCGCCGCCATTCTCGACGCGCGCGGCGCCGAGGGCACCGGCGAGATCAAGGCCCGTCGCGTCGTCTCGGACGTCGCCTTCCTGCGCTACGCCGACAAGAAGAAAAAACGCAAGGTGTTCGCCACCGACCTGAGCCTGACGCTGCCCGACCGGCCGCTCCGGGCCGGCGAGGAGCGCGTCATCGAGCTGAAGCTCTACATCGGGCCGAAGGAGTACACGCGCCTCAGGCCGCTCGGCTACATCAAGGTGATGGGCACCACATTCGTCGCCACGCTGGCCGGCGCGCTCATGGCCGTGCTCACGTTCATCTACCGGCTCATCCCGAACTACGGCGTCGCCATCATCCTGCTCACCGCGGCCGTCAAGGTGCTGCTGTTCCCGCTCGACCGGCGCAGCTTCAAGTCGATGCGCGAGATGCAGAAGATCCAGCCGCTCATCAAGCAGCTCCAGGCCAAGTACAAGGACGACAAGCGCCAGCTCCAGATCGAGCAGATGAAGCTGTTCAAGGAGCACAAGGTCAACCCGCTCGGCGGCTGCTTCCCCATCCTGCTGCAATTCCCCGTGCTCTACGGGATGTTCACGGCGCTGCGCAACGCCGTCGAGCTGTGGCGCGCGCCGTTCGCCGGCTACATCAACGACCTGTCCAGGCCCGACACGCTGTTCGCCATCGGCGGGTTCGAGGTCCACATCCTGCCGGTCCTCATGACGGTCTTCACGATCCTGTCGCAGCGGCTGCGCGGACAGGCCCAGGCGACCGACTCGCAGCAGAAGATGATGACGCAGATGATGCCCATCGTCTTCTTGTTCATCTTCTATACGTTCCCCGCCGGCCTGAACCTGTACTGGCTGTGCAGCACCGTGTTCAGTTTCGCCGGCCAGCTCACGATCCAGAAAAGCGCCGGGACGCCTGACCTGACGAGGAAGAACCAGACGCATGAACGCACCCGAACACGTTGAATGGCGCACGATCGTCCGCTTCGCCGAGGACGACGTGCTCCACCCCATGCTGCGCGGCCTCGGCATCGACGCGTACATCGAGATCCGCCACCGTGAGGAGGGCACGATCCTCTCGCTCGAGCACGCCACGGAAACGGGCCGGCTTATCGGCCGCGACGGCCACACGCTCGAGGCGATCCAGTACCTGGTCAATCTGCTCGTGAGCCAGCGGTTCGGCGCGACGCGCGCAATCCTCATCGACTGCGCCGGCTACCGCCAACGCTACAAGTCGAGCCTCGAGCGCAAGGCCAAGACCGCCGCGCGCGAGGTGCAGCAATCGGGCCAGCCGATCACGCTCGAGCCGATGGTGGCGGCCGACCGCCGCACCGTCCACACCACGCTGCGCGATTGGGCCGGGCTCGAAACGGTCAGCGTCGAGGAAGACGCCGAGACCGGAATGAAACGGGTCCAGATCGCCCCGGTCGGCCATCTCCCGTCCGCCATGCCCAAAGCCGAGCCGGCCCGCCAGGAGCCCACCGAACAGGAGACCGATCTCGCCGAGTCGCCGGCACAGGAGGAGCAGGCCGGCGACGTCGACCCGTCCCCGACCACAAGCGAGGACGAGGACGCCCCGCCGAACCCGTCCCCGCCGCCCGGGCAATAAAGCCCCACCACGAATCGGCCGATACTGCTGCCGGAGGGCATGGTGTGCCCTTGGACGACACGATTCCATGGAAGGGACAGGCCCGTGCGCGCAGCGACTGTCGCACTCCTCGTGCTCGCCGTCCTGACGAGCCAACCGGCCGGCGCGGTCGGCTTCCTCACGCAGAAGGAACTGGTCGGACGCGACGGCGAGACCCTCATCGTGCTGCCGGCCTATACGTACGTGACCGTCCTCCAGCGCTTCGGCCACTACGCGCTCATCAGCTACCGCGTCGGCGACCAGGTGCACGAGCTCCAGGTCAGGCAGGGCGACCTCGACGCCGCACGGCCCGACGAGCTGCTGGCGACACAGACCGCCGACCCCGAGAAGCTGCTGGCCCACTACCGCGAACGGGTCCCGTTCGACGTCTATATTGACGAGTTCCCCGGCGCGTCCTCCACCGCGCCGGACGAGACATCCGACGAGCCGCCGCCCCTCTACCGGATGAAGATCAAGATGCGCAACCTCCTGCCCGAGCCGATCCCCCACATGCGCTTCGAGGTGCAGATCTACCTCGACCCGCCGCAGGATGGCGCGCGCGACCTGCTCTGGCAGTTCCGCATCCTGTCGGCCACCCCACGCGAGTTCAGGACCGTAGAAACGCAGGTCTTCTCGATCGACATGCTCCGCCCGCCGGAGCCGCACGCCCGAAAGGCCTCGACCACCAGTGGCGAGACATCTGCCGGCAGCGCTGAAACCGACGAGGAAGCGAACGCCACCGAGAAGAGCGAGCCGCCGGAGCCTCCCACGATGCACTACGCGATCCGGCTGTTCATCGACGAGCTCTTCGTGGCCCAGAAGACCGGCGTCGTCCGCCAGATCGACGAGGAAGAAGAGGAAGGCTCGATCTGGCGGCTCGGCTCGGGCAGCTCAGGCGGCACCTCGACGCTCCGCGGCCGAACCCGCCCAAGCTGGCTCCCGCCGCAGTAGCCAACGCCCACACACGGTTCAAGCCCGCCGACCGAAGTACGCTTTGCGCCCACCCGCCGGGCGCGCTATCCTGTGTCATCCGTACTCGGCTGCTCAGCGCCGCACGAGACTTGGGGGCTACTCATGGCTGGACGACGTCTGAAAATCAAGCTCGTCGAGCCGTCGAGGTACCTCGATGATGGGAGCCTCTTCAAGGTCAAGCAGTACATCTGCCCGCCGCTCACGCTACCCTACCTGGCCGCCCTCGTGCCCGACGACGTGCAGGTCGTGTTCGAGAGCGAAGTCCTCGGCAAGATCAACTACGACGAGCCCGTTGACCTCGTCGGCATGTCCGTCTACACCACGGTCGGCATGCACGCCTACGACGTGGCCGACGAGTTCAGGCGCCGGGGCGTGCCCGTCGTCCTCGGCGGCATCCACGCGAGCATGGTCCCCGACGAGGCTCAAGCGCACGCCGACACCGTCATCGTCGGCGAGGCCGACAAGACATGGCCGCAGTTCATCGCCGACTTCCGCAACGGCGTCGCCAAGAAGCGCTACGTGCCCGAACGCTTTCCGCCGCTCGACAACCTGCCCATCCCCGACTTCTCGCTGCTCGATCGAGCGCACTACATCGCCCGGTGGCGTCGTGGCCTGTTGCGGTCGACGTTTCTCGGCTCGCCGTGGATCCCGGTGCAGACCGCCCGCGGCTGCCCCTACGGCTGCGAGTACTGCGCCGTGGCCGTCTTCAACGGCACGCGGCATCGAACGCGGCCGATCCCGGACGTGATCCGCGAGATCGAAACCCTCAAACCGAAGAGCGTGTTTTTCGTCGACGACGATATCTTCCTCGCCCCACGCCGCGCCAAGGAGCTGTTCAAGGCGCTTGTCCCGCTCAAGATCCGCTGGCTCGGGCAGGCGAGCATCGGCGCCGCGAAGGATCCCGAGCTGCTGCGGCTCGCGCGCCAGAGCGGGTGCTTCGCCGTGCTCGTCGGCATCGAGAGCCTCTCGCGGCGCGAGCTCGACTATGTCGGCAAGCGACAGAACATAATCGCCGAGTACGAGCGCCACATCCGCACCTACCGCCGCGCCGGCATCTCGATCCAGGCCAACATGATGTTCGGCTTCGGACCCGAGGAGCCCGGCGTGTTCGACGCGGCGACCGATTTCCTAATCAAGAACCGGGCGACCCTGATGAAGTGGTGGCCCGTCCTTGCGCTGCCGGGCACCGGCCTCCACGCACGGCTCAAACAAGAAGGGCGCCTCATCGACGAGCAGTGGTGGCTTCAGCCGCCCGACGGCCAGACGCTGCTCGACCTGAAGTTCACCGGCCTCGAGATGGGACAGGACGTGTTCAAGCGCAACTACACCCGCGCCTCCGCCCGCTTCTACTCGTTCAAGAACATCGCGCGCCGCGTCCTGCTCCCGCCCGGCAAGAACTGGGCGCGCGAGCTGTTCCTCAACCTGCTCTACAAGGCGAAGATGAAGCAGACCACCACGTCGATCGAGACGTGACACGCCAGGCAGCCACCCGCTCAACAGCCCAGGTGGTGCTCAACCGCCGGCATGCCCTTTCTTCTCCGAGGCAATCCAGTCGTCGATCATCGCCTCGAGCACGTCAAGCGGGACGGCGCCGTTGCCGAGCACGGTGTCGTGGAAGGCGCGAATGTCGAACGCCTCGCCGAGCGCGCGTTCGGCCCGCGCGCGCAGCTCGCGGATCTTCAGCTCGCCGATCTTGTAGGCGAGCGCCTGGCCCGGCCACGCGATGTAGCGGTCGACCTCGTTCTCAATGTTGAGCAGGCTCAGGGCCGTGTTCTCCGCCATGAAGTCGATCGCCTGCTGCCGCGTCCAGCCGAGCGCGTGCATGCCCGTGTCGACCACCAGCCGCGTCGCGCGCCACATTTCGTAGACGAGCCGGCCGAAGTTGCGGTACGGATCCTCGTAGAAACCGCGCTCGAGGCCGAGTCGCTCGGCGTAGAGCGCCCAGCCCTCGACGAATGCGGTGAACGCGCCGAAGCGCCGGAAGTTCGGCAGCCCCTCGAGCTCCTGCTGCAGGGCGATCTGGAAGTGGTGGCCGGGCACCGCCTCGTGCAGCGAGAGCGCCTCGATCTCGTAGAGCGGCCGGCTCTTTAGATCGTACGTGTTGATGTAGTAGAAGCCCGCGCGCGAGCCGTCGCCGGCCGGCGGCCAGTAGTAAGCCGTCGTCGTATTCGGCGCCGTGTAGTCGGGCACCTTACGAATCCCGTACGACATCCGCGGCATCCGGCCGAACAGCGTCGGCAGCTCGCCGTCCATCCGCTTGAGCACGTACGCGTTCTCCTTCATCAGCTCCTCGGGCGTCTTGGCGTAGAACTGCTCGTCGGTCCGCAGGAACTCGACGAACGCCTTGAACTCCCCCGTGAAGCCGGCCTGACGGATGACCTCGGCCATCTCCGCGCGGATGCGCTTGACCTCGCTCTGGCCGGTCTCGTGCACCTGCTGTGCGGTGATCTCCAGCGACGTGAACATCCGCACGCGGTGGGCGTAGAACGCCTCGCCGTCGGGCAGGGCGGTCGCAGCGATCTCCGTCCGCGCAGCCGGCACATACTCCTTCATCACAAAATCGAGGAAACGCCGGTACGACGGCACGACGGACTCGGCAATGGCGGCCCGCGCAGCGTCGGTCAGGCGCGTGCGATTCTTCTCGGGCACGGTCTCCGGGAACTTGGTGAGCGGCTTGAAGAGCGGGCTCTCGGCGGGATCCTCGACGATGTGCGGCTCGATCGTCTTCTCGACGCCCGTGAGCGTCACGTCGGCCGAGACGTGCCCGTCGCGCATCCCGGCGCGCATCACGTCGATGTGGTCCTCGACGAGACGGCTGAACGCGTTGAGCCGCGCGATGTAGTTCTCGTAGTGGTCCGTCGTCCTGAGCGGCACCTGGATCGGCAGCTCCGCGAAGCCCGAGTGGAAACCGCCCATCTTGGTGATCGGCATGCGGTACGAGCGAAACTCATGCTCGGCGATCCCGTGCTGCCCGAGCCGCTTGAAGATGTCGTAGTTCAACTGCTCATCGGGCGAGAGCGCGTCGCGGTCGATGCCGTCCAGCCGCTTGAGGAACTCGCGCTCCTGCGTGTTGCGCCGCTCGTGGTCGGCCTCGGACGTCGCCGGCAGCCTGTCGTCGAACCGATGGTCGCCGAACGACGTCGCGAACAGCGGGCTCTCCCGAAGTGAGAACTCCCACTCGTCGGCAAGCAGCTGCCCGAGTTCCTTCGATGCCGTCCTTTTCTGCGTCGCGTCGCCTGCCATCACAAACCCTCGGTGCGTCTTCTTCTCGAGTTGTTCTTCCAATGAGACAGCAACGGCCGGGCGTGGTCATTGGCCGCGCCCGGCCGCCGCAAGCCTTCGTTCAGGGCTTGACCCACTGGGAGTTGATCTGCTCCCAGGCCTCGGCAATAACGTGGTCGGGGTGGCCTGCGTCAACCATCTGGACGCGGACCTCGTGCACTTTGGTCGGCTTGTCGAAGGTGAACCAGCCGACCATCTCGCTTTCGCCGCGATCGTACGTGGGCGAGCCGTGCGCCTTGTAGCCGGGCGTCGGCTCACCGTGCGTGATGGGCCGGACGAAGATGCGCGCCTCGTCGACGCTCTCGACCCGGTAGCGGACGTAGACGTAGAGCTTGTCTCCCGGGTGCAGCGTGGCAGGAACGCCAGGCTCGATCCGGATGATCTTGAGCATGTTGGACGCCTCGGGGGACGGCCCCTGCGTCGACGTCGGTGGCGGCGGCGGCCCAAAGCAGGCGCTCGCGAGCAGAACGATGATCGGAACAAACAAGAGCGTTCTCATGGCAAACGTCCTCCCTTGGTTGGGGTTCCTCGCAGTCCTCCGAGTCCCCACGCTACACGCGTCTCGCGTCGCCTGCAACCGCTTTCTAGCGCGAGCCTCCGGCCGGCGCCGTCAGAGCGCCACCCAGCGCCCGCTCGCCGCCGACCGTTCGACCGTGTCGAGAACCGTCTGCGTCGCAAGCCCGTCGGCGAACGTCGGGTGCACGTCGGTCCCGTCGACGATGCCGTTCACGACGTCGGCCACCGTGTTGATGAAGCTGTGCTCGTATCCGACGTTGTGGCCCGGCGGCCAGTACGCGCCGACGTACGGGTGCGCGGGATCGGTCGCGTGGATCAGGCGGAAGCCGTGCCGGCCGGCCGGGTCGGTGTTGTCGTAGAACCCGAGCTCGTTGAGCCGTTCGAGCTCGAAGACGATCGAGCCCCTCGAGCCGTTGATCTCGAACCGCTGCCCGTTCTTGCGGCCGACGGCGAAGCGCGTCGCCTCGAACGTGCCGACCGCGCCGCCCTCGAACCGCGCGAGAAACGCCGCCGCGTCGTCGACGGTGACCTTGCCTGTGCCCGTGCCGTCCGGCATCGGCCGTTCCGGGACGAACGTCTTCATCATGCCCGCAACCTCGGCGATCGGCCCGACGAGCCACAGCGCCAGATCAATCAGGTGCGCATTGAGGTCGCCGTGCGCGCCGCTGCCGGCAAGCTCCTCCCGCAGTCGCCACACGAGCGGGAACTCTTTCGACGCGATCCAGTCCTGCAGATACACGCCGCGGAAGTGGTAGAGCTCGCCGAGCTCGCCCGCGTCGATCATCTGCTTTGCGAGCGCCACGGCCGGCAGGCGCCGGTAGTTGTGGCAGACGGTGTTCACGACGCCGGCCGCCTCGACCGCCTCGACCATCTCCTGCGCCTCGGTCGCGTTCATCGCCAGCGGCTTCTCGCACACCACGTGCTTGCCCGCCTTCGCCGCAGCGACCGCGATCGGCTTGTGCAGATTGTTGGGCGTCGAGATATCGACCAGGTCGACGTCGTCGCGCGCCACGAGCGCCTGCCAGTCGGTCTCGACGCGCTCCCAGCCCCACTGCGCGGCAAACGCCTTGGCCGCGTCCCGGTCGCGCCCGCACACGGCTTTCAGCACCACGTCCGCCTTCAGCCCAAAGAACTTCGGCGCGCTCACGTACGCATTCGAATGCGCCCGCCCCATGAACTTCGTCCCGACGAGCCCGACATTGATCGTCTTGCGCGCCATCAGCGCCTCCGTTCTATTCGTAGGTAAGCGCTTCGCATGGGTCGAGCTTGCTCGCTTTGTACGCCGGGTACAGACCGAAGATAAGGCCCACGCCGATGGCAAACCCAAGGGCCCACAAGACGAGGGAAAGTGGTGTGACGGCCTGCCACTCGTAGGTGCGCTGTCTCATGTACTCGTTGAGCAGCGGCGCCACCCGCAGCGCCATGAACCGGCCGAACCCGACGCCGAGCGCGCCGCCGACGAACGTCAGAATCAGCGACTCAAACAAGAACTGCAGCAGGATGTCGGCCGGCGTCGCGCCGAGCGCCTTGCGCACGCCGATCTCGCGCACGCGCTCGTTGACGGCCGCGAGCAGGATGTTCATGATGCCGATCCCGCCCACGAGGAGCGCAACGACCGCGATGCTGCCGAGTGCGAGCTGGAAGACGAGCGTGAACTCACGCCGCTTCGCGATGAGCTCCTCGTTGGTCTCGACCTTGAAATCCTCGACGCCGTGGCGCATGAGCAGCAGGCGCCGCACCTCGTTTTTCGTCGCATCGACAAGACCGGCGCGTGCGCTCGCCATGACGATCCGGTCGACCTTCATCGGCTCCGGCGACATCGCCTGCGACACGCTGATCGGGATCCACACAGTGGCGTCGACAACGCTCGCCCGCCCGCCGGCCGCGCCGCCGTACGCCTGCATCACGCCGACGACCTCGAACAAGACCGAGTCGATCGCAATGCGCTTGCCGAGCAGGTCGGCAGCGTTCAAGCGCTCGGCGACCTTCGCCCCGACGACGCAGACGCGCGCGCCTTCGCGCACGTCTTTTTCGTGCAGGAACCGGCCGCGCTCGACGGTCACGTTGACGATGCGGGCGTACGCCGCGGAGGTCCCAACGGTCCAGAACGGCCACGCCCGCTCGCTCGATTCGAACGTCACGCGCCGGCCGCTCGCTTGCTCCGGTGCGAGGTTCTCGGCCAGTCCCGGTGTCTGCTCGGCCAAGTAGGCGACGTCGCGCGCAAGGAGGCCCGGCGTGCGGCCTTCGGTCGTCGAGCTCACGGGCTCGTCGATGACAAAGACGAGGTTCGTCCCGAGCGCCTCGATCGACGAGAGGATCTGGCGCTTCGTGCCCTCGCCGATGCTCAGCGTCGCCACGAGCGTCGCGACGCCGAACACGATGCCCAGGATGCTCAGCAGGCTGCGCAGCGGGTTCGCCGCGAGGTTGCGCACGCCCGTCTTGGCCGTCTCGACGATCATGACGCGCTCCCGGGCCCGCGTGCCGCGTCCGCCCCGTCCGGCACGACGCGGCCATCGTGCAGGTGGACGGTCCGGTGGGTGCGTTCGGCGATCATCTGCTCGTGCGTCACCACGACCACCGTCTTGCCCGAGCGGTTCAGCTCGACGAGGATGTTCATGATCGCGGCGCCGCTCGCGCTGTCGAGGTTACCCGTCGGCTCGTCGGCGAGAATGATGGCCGGGTCGCTCACGAGCGCCCGCGCGATGGCGACCCGCTGCTGCTCGCCGCCGCTCAGTTGGCGCGGCCGGTGGTGCATGCGATCGGCCAGACCGACCAGCCCGAGCGCCGCGACGGCCCGCTCGCGCCGCGGCCGTGCCGGCACCCGCGCGTAGACGAGCGGCAGCTCGACGTTGCCGAGCGCGCTGAAGCGCGGCAGCAGGTTGAACGCCTGGAACACGAAGCCGACGTGGCGGTTGCGCACGCGGGCGAGCGCGAACTGATTGAGTGAATCGACCGCGTGGCCGTCGAGCACGTAGCGCCCGCTCGTCGGCTGCATCAGGCAGCCGACCACGTGCAGCAGCGTCGTCTTGCCCGACCCGGACGGACCCATCACGCCGACGAGCTCGCCGCGCTCGACCGAGAGCGACACGCCGTTCAGCGCCCGCACGTTGACCTGGCCGAGCGAGAACGTCTTGGTGATCTCGTCGAGGCGGATGAGCGGCCCGCCCCCGGCTACCTGGTCGTTGTCTCCCATTGGATCACGTCGCCCTCGCTCAACCCGTCGAGGACCTCGTAGTGCTGGTTGTCCGAGAGTCCGAACCGGACCTCGGTGCGCACGGGCCGGCCGCGGACGAGCTTCTGCACGTACGCCTTCGGCCCTTCCAGTTCGACGAAACGCACGGGCACGACGAGCACGTTGTCGGCCCGACCGACCACGATGTCGAAGCTCACCTGGAGCCCGTCGGTGACGCCCTGCGGCGGCGTGGGGAACGAAACCTTCACCTCGAACTGGCCGACGCCCGTCGAGCTCTCCTGCGGCGTCAGCGACAGGTAGGTGACCATGCCGCGCAGGGTTTGCCCGAGGCCGGAGAGCTGCACGCGCGCCTCGGGCCGCTCGGCGTCGGGCACGTCGGCGTCGTTGATCCGGTCGCGGTCCAGCTTCGCCTCGTCGGTCTGGTAGATTCGGCCCCGGACGAGCAGGGTGTCGAGGTCGGCCACTCGAAACAGCGCCGTGTCCTCGGCGTATTCCTTGTCGGGGTCAACCACCAGGTCCTCGGGCTCGATCATCACCTCGAGCACGGTGCCCTTGATCGGCGAACGCACCTCGCGGCCCGCGGCCTGCTCCTCGAGCTTGTCGAGCTCGAGCTTCGCCTGCGTCACGTTCTCCTCGGCCTCCTGGATGTCGGCCTCGGTCACGGCCTCCAGGGCCTCGTCGTAGGCGGCCTTCGCGAGCTCGGCGTCGCGCCGCGCGAACTCGACCTCCTTGCGCAGTTGCTCGAGCTCCTGCTCCGAAAGCCTCAACGCCCCTGTCGCCTCCTGGTTCTCGAGCTCGCGCTTCTTCTTGTCGTACTCGTTCTGCGCGCGGTCGCAGGCGGCCTTCGCCTTCTTGACGTCGGTTCGTTCCTCGGCCGGCTTGCTCAGCTCGGCCAGCTCGTCCTCGAGCTTGGCGATCTCGGCCTCCTTGAGCTTCACGAGGCTCTCGATCTCGTCGTTCGTGATCTGCATCAGGATCTGGTCCTTGGCGACCTGCTCCCCCTCCTTGACGAGCGGCTCGCCGAGCGTGCCCTTGACCTTCGAGATGATCGTCGCCGCCGACGCCGACTCGAGCGCGCCCGTGCCCTGCACGGTCTCCTCGACCGTCCCGCGGCAAACCGCGAACTGCTTGCTCACGCGGTCGGGGCTCTTGTCAGAACCGAGGAGCAGCTTGATCAGCACGACGGCAACCACGGCCGCGACCGCGACGATGAAAACGCGCAGTGCGAATCTCATTGTGCCTCCTTCTTGCCCAGCGGCTCCGGGCTGGACCGCGCCGGCCCATGCGCGACCTCATCCAGCGACGAGACGCCGATCACCTTGACCAGCGTGGCGCGCGCCATCAGGGCGTCGAGCTCAAGCGTGCGCAGGCGCCGGCGGCTCTCGCGGTAGCGGATCTCGGCCTCGGCGAACGCGATGTCGCCCAGCGCGCCGCGCTCGCGCAAGACGCGGGCTTCCTCGAAATCGTCCTCGAACACCTCCTCGCGCTCACGCGTCGACTCGAGCTGGCGCAGCGTGTTCACGTACGCCCAATACGCCTCGCGCACCTCGCGTTCGACCCTCAGGTGCGTCTGCGAACTCTGGATCCGCACCCGGACGGCGGCCGCCTTCGCGTCGGCGATCGCGGCGGCGGTGTCGCCGGCACCGTAGATCGGATAGCTCACAGTGACGCCCGCAAGCAGCGCGATCTCGTCGCCCCCCACCTCCTGGGTGAGCGCGTAGTCGCTCCCCGTGAAGAAGTAGACGCTCGGCAGGCGCTTGAGCCCGGCATACTTGACGCCCAGATCGGCCAGCCGGACCTGCTGCCGGACCGTGAGCAACGCGATCCGCGCGTCCTGCGCGGCGGCGAGGCAGTCCTCCACTGTCAACTCGTCAATGGGCCCGATCGTGCGGTCAACGTCGGCCACCCCGGCCACCTCGTCGTGCCCCATCCGTTCCTCAAGCTCGATCAGCGCGATCTGGAGTGCCTGGCGGCTCTTGCGCCACGCGGCATCCGCGTCGAAGAACGCGCCCTTCTGATCGAGAACGTTCGCCTTCGTCCCCTTGCCGATCTCGAGCTCACGTTCGATCTGTGCGAGCCTGCGCTCCTCGAGGTCGCGTTGGAGCTTCTTGAGCTCGACCTCGTCCGCGGTCATCAGGATCCCATGGCAAAGCTGGCGGAACTCGTACTCGAGGTCGATGGCCGCTTGGCGCCTCGAGAGCGTGGCGATCATCACCCCCACCCTTGAGCTGGCGTTCTCGCGCAGCAGCTCGCCGTTGCGGAACGGCGACCAATCGAGCACCATGCCGGCGCCCATGTTCCGGTCGCTCGACCACTGATCGGCCTCGAGCACGTCGCCTCGGAAGGTGCCCTGCACCTTGAGCCGGGGGTGGTACTGACGCCGCGCCCGTTTGAGGCGCCGACGCGCGTCGCGCACGTCCTCGTCGGCCAGCTTCAGCTCGTGCGAGTTCTGGATCACGCGCGCGAGCGCCTCGTCGTAGGTGACGATCTGGCCCTGCCCCGGGCCCGTCTGCTCCTCGGCGGCCGGAGCTGCCAGCGACAGCATAGCTGCCACAACCGCCGATGCCACGGCGACAACCCGATTCACCGCTGCCCCCTCCCTGTGTGCCGTTCTCCGTTCGGTCCGGACCCAGTATAGAGAGGGGCGTGGGCCAACACAAGGAGCGGGTCCGACGCTTCGGCCTTGACAGGACGGCGTGGCGGCGCTATTCTCCGCCAGCCCAACCGCCGACAGGCAGACCACGTCGCACCCGAGAACTGCAAGGGGGGAAACCGATATGGCCGAGCGCGCGATCGAGGACGGATTCGTTGACTGCCCAAAGTACGGGATCATCGACGAGTTGCGGTGCCTCCCGTCGTGCGAGTCCTACGAAGGCAAGGACGACAACGTCGTCATCTGCTACTTCGGCGAGGAGCGACCGGCCCAACCGGCCGCGCAGGAGGCGGAACCGGTCGCCGAGGAAACCTAGAGCCCAGCGATGAACCGACCGCCGAACGAGAAAGCACACCTCGTCGGCGAACGCCTCGACACAGCCTATCGCCTGCTCGAATCGTGCACCGTCTGCCCGCGCCGATGCCAGGTGAACCGCCTGGCCGACGATCGGGGCGTCTGCGGCACGGGCCTCGACGTGATCGTCTCGAGCGTCTCGCTCCACCACGGTGAGGAGCCGCCCGTGAGCGGCGTCGCAGGCTCGGGCACGATCTTCTTCACCCACTGCAACCTCAAGTGCGTCTTCTGCCAAAACTACCCGATCAGCCACCAAGGCCGCGGCGAGCCGATCTCGCTCGACGAGCTCGCCGACTCCATGCTCGCCCTCCAACGTGCCGGCGCGCACAACGTCAACCTGGTGACGCCCACCCACTACGCGCCGCAGATCCTCGACGCGCTCGGCCGCGCCTTCGAACGCGGACTCGACGTGCCCGTCCTCTACAACTGCGGCGGGTACGAGTCGGTCGAGACGCTCGAGCTCTTCGACGGCCTCGTCGACATCTACATGCCCGACATGAAATACGCGGACCCCGAGGTCGCCAGAAAGCTCTCGAGCGCGCCCGACTACCCCGACGTGAACCGCCGCGCCATCCGCGAGATGCACCGCCAGGTGGGCGACCTCGTGCTCGACGCCGCGTTCGGCCGCGAACGCGCCATAGCCGTGCGCGGCCTGCTCGTGCGCCACCTCGTCCTGCCCGAGGGGCTGGCCGGCACCGAGCAGGTGATGCAGTTCCTCGCCGAGGAGATCTCGCCCAACACCGCCGTCAGCCTTATGAGCCAGTACTTCCCGCAGTACCGCGCCGACGAGTTCCCCGAGATCGCGCGCCGCATCACGGCCGACGAGTACCGCGCCGCCCAGGAAGCGATGGAGCGACACGGCCTCCACCGCGGCTGGCACCAGAACCGCCCGATCGACACCGACACCCACGGCATCCACCGCATCATCGAGCGCGACACCCGGCAATAGGGCACCGCCTCTCGCCGGCCCCACTGCCCGTGCTGGCCTGGCCCGCCTTTATGGGCGGTTGTCGCCACCTTCCCTGTTTTCCACGGTTTTCCCACGTTTGGCATTGACGGGTGGCCGCTGGTGTGGTAGCAAGAACACCAGTTTCGTAGCACGGCAGAGGGAAGAAAACTTGGGGTTCGGGAAGATGACGGCTGGGGCTCGCGAGAGAGAGGCAGCTCGTTGCGCTGTCGCGCGGCAATTGCCTCGCTGCACGGCTCGACCGCCAGAAGGGACACGCACCTCCCGCCGATCAGGCTGTGCAGGCTTCACGCTGGTCGAGCTCCTTGCCTGCATCTCCATCATCGCGTTGCTCATAGGCGTGCTGCTGCCGTCGCTCTCCCACTCCAAGGAGCTTGCCCGGCGAGTGACCTGTGCCAACAACCTTCGCGGCCTCGGCGCAGGACTGAACATGTATGCCGGCGAGCACGACGGCAAGTACCCGGTCGAAGAGACGTGCGGCAACCCACAGCGCGTGCTCACCCAGTCTCTCTACGACTGCTACGTTTCGAGCCGAGACGTCTTTTACTGCCCGAACGCGGGCAAAATCGAGCCCTACGCCCAGAGCAGCGAGTATGGCGGCCCGGGCGGGGACTCGGTCATCAACACGGACGAGAACTGGGAACGGCACTACATCACCTACAAGTACTTCTCCATAACCCGGCGCGACACGCGGATGCCGCTCCCCCTCCGGCTATCCGAGTACCCCCACCTGCTCACGACCAGCTCGCCGGCAGTCCGGTGGCTGATGTCCGATTGGGTCCGGAAGGACGTACCCGTCTTCCCCCACTGGGACCAGGGCGGCTACGGCGGTGGTCGAAACGTGCTGTTCGCTGACACAAGCGTGCAGTTCGTCCACCACAGAACTGCAAACGCATTCACGGGGAGGCAGTGATGAAAGGCAAGATGGCATCTCCCTCTGGGTATCTGGTGCCGACCGTAGACACGCGGATACTCCCCATCACATGGGCGGACCTGCTCCTGGCGACGGCAGGGGGCATCGTTGTCGCCGTCATTAGCCAGCTCCTCGGTCGGGTCTTCCACGCCGCCTATCCGGTTCCGGCATCCGGCTCGGTCGTCGCGGCGTTACCGCGAGCCGTTGTCCTCTTGATCATCCTGACCCGGTCAAGGTCGTTCGGCGTCCTGACGGTGAGTGCCCTCGCGGAAGCATCGACGAAGCTGGCGTGGGGCGGCTTCGGCCTCATGCCCTGGTTTGTAGTCGTTCCGCTGCTGGGCAACTTCGCAGGTGACGTCGCCTGGGCTTCTTTGCGGTCGCTTGTCGGGCGGCGGGCCCGCCTAATGCTCACAGGGATGGTCCTGTGCGCTGCACGAGTCCTGGCTGCTCTCCTCTTCTGGGGACTGGCGGCCCGAGCGGTTCAACACAACGTGGACTCCCTGGCCGCAGTGCTGATGGGCATCATCGCAATCAACATCATCATGGGCCTCGCAGCCGGCGTCTTGGTTCACTTCCCGACGACACAGCTCCGGAGGAAACTGGAAGCATGACGGGCATCAACCGAGATCCCAACCCCGTCGAGCGCGACCACGAGCCCATCACCATCAAGCCGATCGGCTACGTGCACTCGGGCTACCTCGAGCCGACCCACGTGGCGCACACGCGACGAGGCTGGACGCACGACTCCTCGACGATCCGTCTTCTTCGCCAGTACAAGGCGGGCCTCAGCGGCTTGCAGGGCTACTCCCATCTGATCGTCCTGTACTGGATTCACCGATCGAGGGAGTGGAAGATGCCAAAGTATCACCACAAGCCCAGCCACGTGAAGCTGTTCGCCACCCGGATCCCCGTGCGGCCGAATCCGATCGCGATGTCGGTGGTGGAACTCCTCGATTTCTCAACGGAAACCGGGGAAATCGAGGTCCGGGGTCTTGACGCGCTCGACGGCGCGCCCGTGCTAGACCTGAAACCCTACATCCCCGACTTCGATTGCTGGCCCGGGGCGTGCATTCCCGATTGGGTCGAGCGGCACCTAGGCAGCCACTTCCACTCGGGCGTTCCCCACAGCGAGTCATTGTCGGAAACGGAGAATGAACCACGGCCCACGCCCACCCCGGCGAGTCAGGAAGAGTTTGAATGAAACGACTTGGCCGGCAGATCATCTCTTTGCGAAAAGGAGTGAAGGAGACACAGAATGCTACGAGTTGCAGGACGATTAGCGGTGCTCGCGATACTGGCGGCGGCGGTCGGCGCTTCGGCCGACGGCGCGTCTGCTGACGCGGCGACGTTCACGCTGCTGACCCACCCGGACGCTATGGGCACGCTGGCTCAGCACAAGGCGGAGGTCGGTGTTTCGGGTGACCACCTCATCTACACGGCTGACGACATCACGGGAGCGACGTTGAATCCATCAGGCTGTCTGAGCTTCAACTTCATGAACCCCGTCGGCGAACTGCTGCCCGACTACCCGCCCGGCTATGCCGAAGGCATTCACTCGATGACGGGCTCGTTCGTGCTCGACGTCGACCTGGCAGCCGGTGGCGCTGTAGGAATGAATGCCCTGGCCTTCGACGGCTTCGTCGCTCCCAGCAAGCCGCAGGCCAAACAGCGACTGGTCAACCCGGGCGACCCCGCGGCAGACGGCAGTCACGGCCCCGTCAACGGAGGACCGAACGCGGGCTCCTATTCGGCATCGAGTGCGGCCAACTGGGCTCTCGATCTCACGCTCGACTGGTACTACGACACGCCTTTTGCAGGGCCGGGTACCATCGACATGACGTTCAATGACTACGGGTGGAGCGGGTTCATTCTCCCGGTCAGCGAGCTGACAGCTTCAGGCATGGCTAACGTGACGCTCGACGACCCGCTGGGCTACTTCGGAGGCACATCGGACGATTTCGAGGCGTGGCTCCTGGCCGAAGTAGCGCCACGGCTTCCGCAGGATGCCGGCTGGCTGCTTTTCGCCCAGGCCGAGGCGCATCCCGACTGGACCAACCCCATGATGGGGATGACAACCGACGGCATCGTGGGAACGACCATCATCGCCTACGCCGTGCCGGAGCCCGCCACCGTGCTCGTGATTCTCATCGGCTTAGCCGCCCCCGTTCTGCGCGCGAAGCGGCGGTAGCAGCTCGCCGCTCCTCGGCTGTGCTTCACTCCGGTCAACGATCAGGTACCGTCTTCTCGGCGGGCGGCGTTGCTCAACACGTGCGCCAGGCGCGTCGGCTCGGGCAGCCGGGAACGCGTGGCGGCGTCGAGGACGATTCGGACGGCCGAGCGTAGGCCGATCCGGTGGCCGACCGAGACGAACACCGGCTTGACGCGCTCGCGCGTACGCAGCACGGTCCCGATCGTCCTGCCGTCGAGCAGAAGCGGCACGCGTGAGCCCTTCTCCGGACCCGGTTCCTCGTAGTCGCCCACGAGGCGCTTCTTGGCGCAGCCGATCGCCGGCACGTTGAGCAGCACGCCCAGGTGCGACGCGATCCCGAACCCGCGCGGGTGCGCGACGCCGTGCCCGTCGCAGACGATCACGTCGGGCGCAGATCGCAGCTTCTCGAACGCGGCGAGCAGGGCCGGCATCTCGCGGAAGCTTAGCAGGCCCGGGATGTACGGGAACTCGGCCGCGCACTGTGCGGTGACCTCCTCGGCGACTTCGAGCGACGGCCATGCCACCACGACGACGGCCGCGTACATCGTCACCGCCTTCTTCGCGTACGAGACGTCGGCGCCCGCGACGAGTCGCAGCGGCCTAGGCGTTCCCGTCCGAACCACGTCGCTTCGCAGCTCGTTCTGAATCGCCACCGCCTCGTGGTACCCCACGTCAAACCGATGTACGCGCCGGATCTTCATGGTGTCTCGCTGCGACGCCTTCCCAGACAAGCGCCACCGCCCATGGATGAACAGGAGCTTGACCGCCAGCGTCAGTACATGCTAGAGTGTGATCAGGAGTTGACGCAACCGGGTGACGCTCCTAAGTGGCGTTCTGACGCGGCGCCATCGGCACGATCCGGGAGGTGGACGGGTGCGCAGCAAGCCAAGGCCTGTGTCCGTGGCGATCGTCGTGTCCGGCATCGTCGCCGTGCTTGTCATCGTCATCGGCATCATCGTCGTCGTGCAGATGACCCGGCAAGGACCGGAGTCCCCGGCAACCGAGCATGTCGGGGAGCAGGGCCACCAGCCAACGAGGCCACCCGCCATCGATGAGACCCAAACGGATCGTGCCGACTTGCCGGAAACACACGAGGGCGGCGCGGCCGTCGCCACCTCGGAGAACCCGGAAGAAGCGGCACCCACAGCCGCGGCAGAGACGTCATCCGGCTACTCGATATCAGGCCGCGTTGACGACGAGGCTGGCCATGGCCTCGCCGGCGCCACCGTCCGTGCCCATCTCAAACCGTCGATCGAGACGTGGGAGCTGCCCGTCGCCAAGGAAGTGACCTCCGACGAGGCTGGCGCTTTCCGCTTCGACAACCTGCCCAGGGAGGACGTCTACCTTACGGCGTCGCGCGGCGACCTGTGCTTCTACCTCCCCCATCTGATGTATGAAGGCATACAGGGCTGGTGTTTCCCCCTCCAGTACCTGCCAGGCCGGGACCGCGTGGCGGGCATCCGGCTGACGCTGCGGCCGGGCGCGGCCATCGCCGGAAAAGCGTTCGATGCCGATGACCAACCCGTGCCGAACGCCGCCGTCAAGTGCCGGGGCTACGGTCTGCCGGGCGCATGGGGCGCGGTCACGGAAACAGAGACCGACGAGGCGGGCAGCTTCCGGATCACCGGTCTTGTGCCCGGCAACTGCTATCTCAGCGTCGAAGCCGACAGATTCATGCCCCTGTACGGCGTTGAAACCCGCGCGCCGATGAGCGAGGACGAGCTGCTGCTCCGGCTTGAACGCGGCGTGACCGTGCGGGGGAGCGCCCTCGTCGCCGAATTGGGGACGCCCGCCCCGGGCGCCGAGATTCGCGCCGTCTCCAGCGGCCGCGACATGTTGGGCCGATCGAGCCAGGAAGTGGGCAAAGCGACCGCCGACGCTGAGGGCAACTTCGAGATCCTCGTCCACCCGAAGGCGCCCACAACGCTCACGGCCCGCTGGGAGGGGTACGTCTCCGAGCCGGAGCACCCCATTGAGATCACCGACGAGAACCGGTCAAGCCCCGTCACAATCGAGCTGGTCAAGGGCGGCTCGATCTCGGGCATCGTGCGTGAGAAAGACAGCGAACTCCCCCTGCCCGGCGTGCCGATCAGGTCGGGAGCGCCGCCTGTCGAATCCCTCAACGCTGAGAGCAACCTGGAAGGCAGGTTCGTGTTCGACGGCCTCGCGCCCGGGCGATACTTCGTCCGGGCCTTTTCCTCCGAGTACACGGCATCCGAGCCGTACGCCTACGTGGAGCTGAAGCTGGGCGAGTCGGCCCACGCCGAAGTCTGGGCCTCACGGACTGCGGCAGTGACCGGCACGGTCGTCGACGCGGACGGCGAGCCGATCTTCGGGGCCATCGTCGTGCCGAACCAAGAGAATGACCAAGGCCGCAGGTGGCTTGGGCAGCGTACGGTCACCGACGCCGACGGCCGCTTCGTCGTCAGACAGCAGCAACGGGATGGCCGGATCGCCGCGCTCGTGGCATGTCACCCCGACTACTGCCATGCACTGGTGGAGCTCCCGCAGGACGAGACGGAAGGCGAGCGAGACGTCCGCATTGTCCTCGAGAAAGGTGGCGGCAGCATCGCCGGCCACGTCGCCGACGAGAGCGGCGAGCCAAGGCAGCAGATCGGCGTGAGCCTGCTCGCGCTCGATGCGTTCGAGACAAGCCAGTGGTCGCCGCCCGAACTCAAGGCCGCGCTCACCGATGAGGCCGGCCGGTACGTCTTCCAGAGCATCCTCCCGGGCACGTACAGAGTCAGAACAACCGTCTACGGACAGCCGTTCGAGTCCGGCGATGTAACGCTCACCGCAGCACAGCAGATCGACGACGTCGACATCACCGTCCCGGCGAGCGGCTACGTCGCCGGCACGGTGAAGGATGCAGACGGCGCGCCAATCGCCGGGGTCCGGATCGGAGCCCACCCCGAATTGTCAGGTCGAGTCGGTTGGACGCGAACCGACGCCGACGGGTGCTACACGATCGAGGATCTCGTGGAGGGCTACGAGTACTTGGTCTACGTGGATGCGGAAGGCAGCGGCTGGAAAGAGGATACCCTGCGGAACGTCACGTGCAGCGCCGACAACGTGCGCTTTGTCCTCACGCGCGCCGAGCTCGGCACTGTCCGAGGCTTCGTCTACAGCAACGCCGACGGCACCCCCGTGGAGCAGTTCTTCCTCGTGATATACGAGGTAGGCAACAACCTGACGTTCCGCGGCACCTTCCGCAACGCCGACGGCTCGTTCGAGTGCCCGAGAGTCCGGGCCGGCCGGTCGGTCCTCGCGGTCACGGCACCTGGGTGCGTCGGTTTCAGGAGTGAGCCGTTCGAGGTGAAGGCGGACCAGGAGGTGACGCAGACAGTCTACCTCGAGACGGGCGCGACCGTCCGCGGCGCCGTGTACCGCAAGTCCGACGGGAGCCCCGTCACCGAGTATCACATCGGGCTCGTGCAGGGGGAAGATGGAATCTTTCCATCTTGGCCACAGGCAAAATCCAAGGTCGTCGAGTCGGACAACGGCTCTTTCGAGGTCGCGGGCCTGGAAGCCGGCACGTACAAGATCGTTGTCGTCGCCGACGGTCTGCCGGATTTCATGGGTGATCCGTTCGAGGTAACCGCCCAGAGCAAAATGGTCCGGAACGTCTACATCGGCGACGGCGGCATCATCCGGGGCACGGTCGTCGACGAGTCGGGTCGGCCGGTGCCTGACGCGATCGTCGATGAGGGGCAAAGCTTCGGCCGGCGACGCCGCCAGGCAGGAGCGTTCCCCAATGACTGGCACAGGCCCGAGACGCCCAACAGAACCAAGACCGACCACGCCGGCGCCTTCGTCCTGCGCAACCTGACGCCCGGCACCGTGTCGATCCGCGCCGAGCACCCCGACTACGCCGAGAGCGCGGTGCAAGAGATCGAGGTCACGCTGGACGCGCCGACCGAAGGCGTCGTCATCGAGCTTCAGCGCGGCACGGTGCTCCACGGCCGGATCAAGGACCTTGAGGGCAAGGCGCTGCACGGCATGTACTTCGGGATCAACGGACAGGACCAATCCCATAGCGTCGACCTTGACTACATGGGCCGGTACCGCTCACCGCTTCTGCCACGCGGAACCTACACACTCCGGCTCAGGTACTACGACGCTATCCTGCCGGAGGTCACGCTCGACGGCGAGGACGAGGTCGAGTTCAACGTCGACTTCACCCAGGCCGGCACGATCTCCGGGAAGGTGAACGTCCCCTCGCAGCCGGAAGACCTCACGGTCCGCGTCCACCTCCAGGGCCTCGATGACCTGCGCGGCATGAGGTCGGAGAACGTTGCCAATGACGGGACGTTCGAGTTCCAGGCTGTCTTCGAAGGCAAGTACCAGATCTCTGTGCAGGTATGGCAGTCGGACGATCGGCACAACCCCTTCGAGCTGACCACGAACCCAAAAGCGATCGTCGTCAGCCTCAGCCCCAAGGAAACCGTCCGGCAGGACATCAACGTGGTCGAGATCAAGGAACCCAATCCCCGCTAGCCGGCGGAAGCCCGGCTGGGAGATGTGGCGATGAGACTGAATCGAGGCCCGGTTCTCCTGCTCACGATCGGCGTGGCGGTCGTTCTCGTGCTCGCCGTCGTCATCATCGTCTGCATGCACACCGGCCCATCGCCCGAGCAAAAG
>Ga0307430_1000557_pt1 | contig 31776 bp, 29 predicted proteins | sample SalMarWE160130MG_FD_202159 | JGI IMG/M metagenome (GOLD analysis project Ga0307430, IMG submission 202159) | Salt marsh sediment microbial communities from the Plum Island Ecosystem LTER, Massachusetts, United States - WE1603-130 | ecosystem: Environmental > Aquatic > Marine > Intertidal zone >...
GGACAGCGCCACGGAACCCGAAGTAGCGCCGATGGCGCGCATCATTCCGATCTCCCTGGTCCGCTCGACTACGTTGATCGACATGGTGCTGGCCAACCCCAGACTCCCCACAATGGCCGCCAGTGTAACCCCAACCATCAGGATGTAGACAACGCCCGAAAACATCGATTGATCGTTTTCACGTTCCTCGATGGCGCTCTGGATTTCAACGCTGTTGATTCCTGCTTTACTCAGTGCTGATTCCATCGTATTGCCGACGCGCAGCTGCGTATCCCGATCGTGTGAATCCGTTCGACCAAGTATCATGTTGCCTGCGCTGCTGTCCCCGGCCTCGTCCACCGTTGCTTCCAGCGGAACGAAGCTCTCTCGCCCGCCATTACGCATGCCGATCACCAGACCTACCACCGTCCAGGTGGACTGTCGTCCGCGAAGCACAAGTTCGATTTCATCCCCAACATGAATGCCCTGTTCTTCAGCGATGCGTCGATTGAGTAGAACTGACCACTCATCCTGCGGTTCGAGGCCGCGGCCTTCCACGATGCGCGGGGAGAACATGGCCGAGTTGTCGGGGACGCCCCAGAGGTACATCTCACGCAGATTATCTTCCGGCAGAGAGATCGCAGCCCAGTTTCCGCTCCAAACCTCCACATATTCCAACGCCGGCAGCCCTGCTACCGCCTGTTCCACAACCGCGTTTTCATAAACCCGGTCGAGCTGCACCTTCACATCATGCCCCAGGTCTGAGAAGAGAGACTCGAAGGTGTTGTCCATCGAATCTTTGATGCTCATCACTCCTACGAACAACGTTCCGCCCAGAACCAGTGTTGAAAGCGTCAGCACGACGCGGGCTTTACTGCGAAATGTGTTCCGCACGCTGAGTACCAGCGGTCGTGGCAGACATCGAATGCGTGCGGCGATTCGATCGAGCGGACCCGCGTGCTCCGCATCTCCCAGGCCGCGTGACCCAATGGCTTCCCGAGCTGTTTTCCGGGCAGCGGCAATTACAGGCACGAGCGCGCCGAACAACGGAACAATAAAAGCAACGCCAATTTGAATGAGAATCGCCCGTGGCGCAATCTGGAATGAATCGAGAGGTACGTTGAACGAGTCAAGCGTCCAATTGGATATCAGATAAGCTACGATGACGGCAATCGGCACAGCGATGAGCAATGCCACCAATCCGTGGATCAGTGCTGTAGCCAGATAAATTCGTATCACGCGTCCGGAAGTGGCACCAAACACCTTCATCACGCCCACCTGCCAAACCTGGCGTGCGATGATGGCATTCATCGTATTGACAATCAAGAAGCCACTTAAGAGAAGCGAACCGATCCCCATCATCCCCATGATGAGCATCACTGTGTCGACCTGCTCTTGCGCCCAGTGGACCTCTGGATCAGTGATGAAGTAGCCTTCCCCTTTCATCGAAAAGCCCTGTATTTCCAGATTCTGTCGAAGCCGCACCACGGCTTGCTGTGCAGCCTCCTGCGAGAAAGTCTCGAGTCGGATCATCAGTCCATTAAACCCCTCAGGAAACCCTGTTAAGTGAGCGGCCATCTGCGGCGTGGCGTAGAACGTCCCCTCGCCGGTGTACTGTGGCGGTGGTACGATCTGCCCTCGCGCCACGCCCTCGACGGTTAGCCGATGCTCCCCCTGCCCACTCTCAACGATAATCGTCGTGCCGGACGATATGTCGTAGTAGTTGGCGGACAAGCGCTCGACGGTTAATGTCTCAGCATCAGGCCAGACGCCGGAGATCAACTCAACGCGGTTGATATGCTGCGCATTGTAGTCGTCTTGTGAAATCAGCCGCATCTTTCGCCACTCGGAATCCCCCTCGAAACGCCAGCGAAGCTGATCCTCACTGATGCACTCCACATCAGCGAACTGTGGATCGGCTTCAATCGAAGCGACGAGGTCTTGATCGAGGCGGTTGACCATCCAAAAACGGATATGCGCCATGACTGCCGCCTGATGCGATTCGACCAAACGCGAACGCGTGATTTCAGACATTCCGAACGCGATTCCAACCGCGTTGATACCGATTGCCATGGCGAGAATGACCAGGATGGTTCGGGCCTTGTTGTTGGATAAATCACGCCATATCTTGCGTAACGTTATATTCATTCGATGGATCCTTTCCTTAATTCCATTGACGAGCCGGCGGCGCAGCATCGAACGATAGATACTGCACCGCCTGATAACCCTCCAGATGTAACTGATATTTATATAGCTTGCCTTTCGAGAATTACTCGTAGGCCAGCGTCTCGCGCACGCTCACGCGTGTGGCTTTCAGCGCCGGCCACAGGCTGGCCACCGCCGACAACACCAACACGATCGCCAGCCAGAAGAACACCCCGCCAACGGCGTAATCGAAATCCAACCCGAAGCCCACGATAGTCTGTCCGATCACATCGGTGAACAACTTGGCAGAGGGAATGCTCAACGGCACGGCCAGCAGCCAGGAGATCAAGCCCAGGATCATCCCTTCCGTCACGAAGATCGCCACGATGGATAGCGAGGAAGCGCCCACCGAACGCATCACACCAATCTCACGCAAACGCTCTACGACGTTGATCGACATGGTGCTCATCAAACCGATGCTGCCTACCACGGCGGCAACGATCGCCATCGACATCAGGATATATGTCAACGTCCCGAACAGGTTCACGTTTTGCTGGCGGCCCTCGCTGAGGCTCCAGTAACCCGTCGTTCCATATCCCTGCGCCTCGAAGGCGTCGTTTAGTTCCTCCGCCACCCGCTTTTCAGATTCCACTCCCGGCTGCCTGATTTTGACCTGCACGAAGTACGTAAGGTATTCTTCGGAGACCTCACTCGCCAGCGCATCGAAGGGGACGAAGAATTCATCCTGATAGCTATCCACGTCGAGCGTTACCCCGATAACTCTCCAGGTGGATTCCGTACCCAGGATCGTCAGGGTAATATCCTCTCCGGCTTCAACGCCACTCTTCTCGGCGAATACGCTGTTGATCAACACGGCATGCTCGTCACCGGAAGGCAGTTCCCTGCCGCTGACGATGCGCGGGTTGAACATCTTCGAATCCGAGGGAACGCCGCGCAAGGAAACCTGGGCGTTCTGTCCATTTGCCAGTGGTGTCGTTGCCACGCGGTAACTGGATAGTTCCGCGTCCACGACATCCGGGACACCCTCGGCGATGTCGATCAGCTCCACCGGGTCATAGGCACGATCCATATACACCGAGACATCGTTGCCAAACATATCGAATATCGCATCGATCGTGGCACCGAAGGACTTGTCCATAGTGAGGATCATGGTAAACATCACTCCGCTCAGCACGAGTGTGATGAGGGTCAGCGATACACGCACCTTGCGGCGGAATGTATTTCGTAAACTCAAAGCCAGCGGGCGCGGCACGCGCCGGAAACTAGCGATGAGTCGATCGAACCTGCTCTCCCCAAAACCATTACCGATCCCGTGTCGACTCATGGCTTTGTGCGCCGAGATGCGTACACCATTGGCGATGGGGACCAGGGCAGCCAGAATCGGCACGGTCAAACCGATCAGAATCTGCAGAGTCAGCGTGCCTGGGTCGAGGTGGAAAGCGCCATGTTCGATGTTGAGCAGATTCAACATGAAGACCGCAAGCCAGTTCGCCCCAACAGCACCCAGCGGAACGGCGATCAACACGGCCAGGAGACCGTAGATCAAAGCCGTCATCAAGTAGGTGCGCACGAGTACTCCAACTGTGGCGCCCACCGATTTCATCACGCCGATTTGCCACACTTGTTGTGTCAACAGGGCGGTCATGGTGTTGATGATCAGAAAGCCGCTGAGTCCGAGTGACATCACGCCCAAGATTGCAAGGACCATGAAGCTACCATCGATCATCTCCTGCTGCCAATGCACTTCGGGATCGGTGATGCCGTATGATCCAACCCGGTAGCCCATTAACTCGATCTGCTCTTGCATCTGTTGGGCGGAAGCGTGCACGGTTTCCTCGTTGTAATCATCGATGCGCACGTGCAGTTTGGTGTACTCTATTTCTACGCCGGTGATCCAATTCGCCGTCTCGGATGAAGCAAAGAAGATCGCACTGCCGCCCCACAGCGGCGGGAAAACCATGTGCTCGCGCACCACGCCCACCACAGGCAGCTGCTGCTCCCCATCGGGTGTCTCAACGATGACCGTTGAACCGTTGTGGATTTCAAAGAAATCGGATGCCAATCGTTCTACTGCGAGATCGTTTTCCGCAGGCCACTCTCCCTCGATCCGTTCGACCAGGTATGTGCCTTGATTTTCGTAATCGCTGCGCGTGTATAGATATGCGTTTTGCCAGTCCTGCTGACCCTCGAGTTTCCAATGGATCATTGCACTGCGTTCACCTTCAACTGCGACGACGTTTGACTCATCAAGCAAAGTATCCACAGCCTCCTGGTCAAAGGGCCCGCCGTACAATGTGATCTGATCGGGGATCACGGCCTTATGCGCATCGGTCATCGACTCCTGCATCACACCGCTGAGTCCAAATGTCAAGCCGAGGGCGAAAATACCCACTGCCGTGGCGAGGACGGCCAGGACCGTACGAGCCTTATTACGCGCCAGATCACGCCATAATTTACGCCAGGTGACACTCATCGACCGCTGCTCCCATTCCCATTGGCCTGATCGCGATCGATCTGACCATCCAGCAGATGCAGTACGCGATCCATCTGATCCGACAGACTGCGGTCGTGAGTCACGATCATGAGCGTCTTGCCTCTTTCGACGAGTTGTTTGAATAGTCCAAACACACCGTTTGCTGTTGCCCGATCCAGATTGCCCGTGGGCTCGTCGGCGACGACGACGGGAGGATCGTTGGCCAGGGCACGCGCAATGGCTGCACGCTGCTGCTGCCCACCGCTCAGCGTGCTGGGCAGCTTATCCGCCTGGTCGGCGATGTTGACCTGATCGAGCAAATCCATCGCCCGCTGCTTTCGCTGGCGGCGGGGATACATATTGCAGAAGTCCATGGGCAGCATCACATTTTCAACAACCGTCAGCGTTGGAAGCAGCTGAAAGAATTGGAAAATGACACCCACATTTTTCCCGCGCCAGCGAGCGAGTTGATTCTCGCTAAGCCCATGAACAGCCTGCTCTCCCACGAAAACCTCGCCCGCAGTGGGCCTGTCGATGCCGGTGATCATGTTGAGTAGTGTGGACTTGCCTGAACCCGAGGGGCCCACCACCCCGACGAGTTCGCCTTCATTTACTTTGAGCGATACGTCAGTCAAGACGGTTACGTCACCAGCACCTGTTTCGTACGTCTTCACCACATCGCGCAGATTAATCCGCGCGCCGTTATCGCGTGCCAAGGTACGACCTGTATTCATGTTTCCTCCTAATTGTTGACTGTCTTGGGGATATAAACGTAGTTTTAGGTTGATTCCCACCCCATCAGTTCTCTACCCTTTACGCAGGAATGGTTCCAGGGTTGCAAACGAACAGCGCCGGTCCTTAAACCGGACAATGGCTATTTTCAAGATAAAGTGATGGGGATTTAAACAACACCAGTCAGAACGCAGCAATATGGGACTCAGATTTGTGCGAAGGACATAAAGTAAATGGGGGAAAACAAGTTGAGTTAAGCAATGATAAGTGTCACAGGATCATTGGTTACTTAACCCGAATAACAAGACGCTCTCCACCTTCCACATGGATATACAAGTCGGTCAACCGTTGCAACACAATATCGCAAGCCAACTCTTCCCGAGAATGGGTTGAGGCGACACCGATCGCCTGCATCCCCGCTGCTTTCGCCGCCGCTATTCCCGCAGGCGAGTCCTCAATGACCACACAATGTTCAATCGCCACGCTCAAGCGTTCGGCTCCCAGAAGATAGGGTTCAGGCGCCGGTTTTCCCTGCATGACATCGTCACCGCTGATGAGGATATCCGGAATGGGTAATCCGGCTCGATTCAGGCGCGCCTGAGCAAGCGCCTGGCTCCCGGAAGTCACGATCCCCCACACATGCCGGGGCAAACCATCCAGGATCTGTGAAGCCCCTTCGATTTGCAAAACACCGTCTGTGTCCGCGACCTCGATCGCCTCGAAGCGTTTGGCTTCCTGTTCGACATCCAGGTGTGGCGCGATATGGCGCATGGTTTCGATCGTTCGCAGACCATGGGCCACACGCATCAGCGCTACCATATCCAGGCCGTGCTGGCGTGTCCACCCCTCCCAATGGCGCCAGATGCAGCTTGTTGAATCGATCAAAACGCCATCAAGATCGAACAATACCGCAGCGCCGACTATTTGCGTCATCCGTATCTGCGCCTATGGCTTTCTGGGGATGTTCTTGTATCGCTGATCGTCATATTTTTTTCAACGACTGTATTCAAGGTGTCTGGCCAGATCGTACCAGGTTTATTAATTTGAGTTCTGGCTTTGTAAGTATATTTATAACAAATGCTCATCCCTCTCACTGCACCTAAGCCAGGCAAGACAGGGATTCAGCGACATAAGGATTTTCGTATAACTAAGGTGGTTATTCGCTGATATTGTCTTCCAATTCAGCCATATTCAATTCTGCAAAGGCTTTTGCGTATTCCTCCCGTTCAAAATTGAAGACTACTCTGAAATCATCCGTTGGGGGAGATGAAACCCGGATTACGAGGCTATAATCCAGACAGGTGGGTTTTAGTTTTGGTTTTACGACTGTCTTTACAATGATGTAATAGAGTGCAAATCCTCCAATGGCGAACAAGGCATATAGAAGCAGAATGAGTATGCTGGAGGATGCGTCAATTATGAGTGTCAAAATGATTGGTAAAAAGAAACAGGCTACAAAAATTCCATTTTTCCAATTCTCAGCAATTTTCATGTGCTCCTGGCACTTCAAGCAATAAGGATCATCCCACTCCAATGGAAAGGATGTCGTCGTGGTTCCAGTTGCGGTACTGGTCTGCGAATGTCTTGCTTTATGCTCAAGCTTGTATGTCCCCAAAGCCGCGCCATCTTTCTCATTACAGCAGGGGCATTGGTCAGGCCAGGTAAGTGACTTCATCCACAATTTATTCTCACGCAGCTCATATGGTATGGATACAGAAAATCGAGCTTGTTTCTTCTTGAACATGACGCCCTCTTTCTTCTTTTCGTATTTTGTAAATCATTGGCTAACTCAGGCAATGTCCCCTTTTTAAACACTCGGCGTGGCTTCATCTGCACACTTTGCTACCCAACAGATATTCGCATGCGATCTTGAACCAATATCGATCAGATAGGCTGTGATCTTGTCGACTCACAAGATCTTCCCACGGATGGACTATTCTATTTAACATGGATCATGATGCTGTCCGGTGAAATCATTAGATCTACAGAAGTTCCCATCTTGACCATTGTGACCGAGAGAATCTCTCCATCTATACCTTCGAAGATGTTATCTTCTTCGAAGCCCAGATCTCGCAGCACGCTGAGATAATCTTGCAGTACGTCGGGATCTTCGGGCTTGCAGCTGATTAAAAAGTCGGCGCTGGGGAGAACACTCGTTATTTCGCAGCGTTCGGGCTGCGGAATCAAGTCCTCGAGTTCCTGCGGCCACGCCAACGCCGCTTCGGCGTTGGCTGTCTGCTCCTCGATGAGCAACATTAATTCCGATGAAATGGAGTACTGGATTTGCACAGACATAGCCCCGTCGGTTAACCATAAGTTTTGGTTCTCGTCCACCGAGACAATACTCGGATCTTTATAAAAATCCAACGCATATAATGAATTGACGTATTCCGAAAAGACTTCATCGTCTTCAGGTGTACACATGATCGAATAGCCTGCTCCAATACCGCTCGTTTGGTTGATAGAAGTCAACGCACAACGTTCGGGTGGCGGGACGATCCCGTTAAGATCACTTGGCCACTGCAAGGTCGTCGCGGTGGCAACTGCATCTTCGAAACCCGTTACGGAAACGTCGTAGGTGGCTGAATTACCGCCGAACTCAAGCCGCATGTGGTATTCGCCCTTGGTGATATCAACAGCGTCGTACTCCCCCTTTTTAATCCTCTCTTCGGAGTTGTCGGGGAAACCTTCCCTCACATAAACCAGGTACTCCAACTGGAATCCTGCTGCCTGCAGTTCGCTCAGATAGTCCTCGATCTGGCCTTCAGTAATGTCTTCATAAAACATACGGATATGAGATTCAGGGGCTTCCATCACCATGGAGATCTCCCCTTGTAGTTCGGGGATGTCTGCCGGGATATAGTCCGGCCATTCGGCGGAACCGCCGTAGTGGAAGCCGCCGGCTTCCCCGGCGATATCCGATGGTAGAGAATTGACCTCACCTGAAAAATCGGGAATATCCGGAATGTTATTCTCCCCAGGCAAATCGGTGTTACTGCATCCTGCAAGCAAAACAAGACAAATAATCAAGAACAAGGCAGCTGTTTTTCTCATATCCATTGAAACCATATCCTCCTCAGATACATTCAAATGAAATTTAATGATCCAACCATCTTCTTGCAAGCGTACCTCTACTCATTTTGCGCTGCTTCCCACAATCGAATGCTTCCATCAAAGCTGCCGGAAATCAACGTCGTTCCGTCCGGAGAAAAGAGAAGCCCCGAGATCAGATCTTCATGACCCTCCAACGTAACCAGCAATTCTTCCGTTGATGCATTCCAGATCCGAATGCGATCGTCTTCTCCTCCGGCAGCGAGAATCTCCCCGCTTGGGGATAGCGCAACTGCAATTACAAAGGCACCTTGATTGTCAAATGCTGCCAAGCTCGTACGAGCTTCGATATCCCACAAGCGAGCTTGCATATCGAAGCTCGAGGAAGCGAGCTTCTGACCATCGGCGGAATATTCAAGGTCCGAGATTGATTCCTGGTGTCCATAAAGGGTGCCTACCTTTTTGTTTTCTACCAGGTCCCAGAGGTAGATGGCACCACTATAGTCCCCAATGGCCAACATCTGTCCATCCGGCGAATAAACGACTTTGCTGAGCAGTCCATAGGAAATCCCATTCAAGGTGGTTTCCAAAAACCTGGTCTCGATATTCCAGATTTTTACCGTGCTGTCCAAGCTGCTGGAGGCGACGGTCTCCCCGGTGGGGGAATAATCGACGCTCCAGAGTTTATCGCGGTGTCCGATAAACGTACCGAAGACCTTCCCCGTCGTCCTGTCCCAAAGTTGAACGACACCGCTTTCATACGAGCCAGACACAAGCTGTGAGCCGTCGGGAGAGAAGGCAACGCCTTCAATTCGTTCACGATATTCACTTCCTTCGAGGACGATTTCTAATTCTCCGCTGCATCGATCCCACAAGTAAATACTGCCAGTGAACCCACCTCCCGCCACCGTCTCTCCGTCCGGTGAGAGCGCGAGACTGACGATGTTCGAAATGTGTATATCTCCAGATTGTAGAATCGCAACCTGCTCGATACTCGCTGCATTATTGATCGTAATCGGTACCGGAGACGGCGTGGAAATGGGCGTCGGCTGCTGAGTTGCCGTAGAGGTAGTCGTCGGTGTACAGGTGGGTCCTTCTACAGCGGATGTGTCATCCAAAGTATTACCGCCAACGTTACACGCTGTCAGAATCAAACACAATACCAACGCGATTTGGATTAGCCCTGGAACTGACCTTCGTGCCGACCTGTGTCGCCGAAGTGTATTGTGCCCATTCACTTCAATAACCTTCATCGATAACTTCCCCTCCTCGCTTATGCGAATTTCAGAATTTCATTATTTTCCGCTTCAAGAATTTTCCTCGGGATCCAACTCCAACATACTAAGCGCTTCCTGTGCAGCATCGCGGACATCCTGTTCTTCATCCTCGATTAATGCTTCCAGTCCGGCTTTTGCACGTCGGTCTTTGATCTTTCCCAGTGAAACGGCCGCGGCAGCACGGACTTTCGGATACTTATCCTTGAGTGCCTTTATTAAAGCGTTTACCGCTCGTGAATCGCCGATTTCACCAAGCGTTGCAGCGGCAATGACTCGATATTGGAACTCTCGATCCTTCAGGACTTTCATAAGGGGTTTTACAGATCGCGGGTCTCGAGTCTCTTCGAGCAATGTGATGAGTTCTCCATATTTCTTTCCATGATCGATCCAGTCGATGTACTTTGCCCTGGAGGAGGTTCTTTCCCGATCCATCTGTTTGAGTTCACGAACAGTTGCTAAGATTCTATGTGGCGAAATTCCAAGTATGAGAAGGAAAAAGGGCATCAAAGGGATAACGATACAGCCGGGCATCACAGTACGGCCCAAGCAGCGCGCCAGTTCACGTTGAACGGGCCAGCCGACTCCGAGCACTGCCAACCACAAAGCGCCGATGACAATATAATCATTTAGCTGCAATCCGGAATAAATCAATGCATGAACCGTTTTATAAAACGGGATGATCCAAACGGGAACGATTAGCAGCGCGACCAGGCGTAAAAGCAACGTGTAACCGCCATGTAAATATCTTGCAGTGCTGATCCGTTCTTCCGGTTCTTCAATCGCCGTTTCCTGCTTTTCACCCCAAATGGGCGGCACTTGCGTGCGCGTATATTCCTGGGATTCTCGAACCATTCGGCGTGCACGTAGCCCCAGAATGGCAGGGTAGACGAAGGGGGCAATGAAAAACAGTAGCAACACCGGGATGAAAGCCAGCGGTGATGCGTCCTCCGTCATTTCCATTAGTAGGCCCATGAGCGCCCAAAATGGTGCCGAGACGAGTGACCAAAGGAACAATTGGGTAAGACACCCCACCATCACCCCGTTACAGCCTTGAACGCCTAGCCACGATGGAAGGATAATCTCAAATATGTAGAATCGGATTCTACCCGCTTTGGCAAGTTTATCCCAATTGGGTAAGTCGGTATCCAAAACCGTGCCGCACGAACCGCATTCGATTTTCTCCGGTCCTATTCGGCGATGCCCGAATTTGTATTGACATTTTGGACAAAATAAATAGGTGTACTTATATTCGATACTTCCCATGATGGCTCTCCTCCCTTTTTCTAATTCGAATCTATGTTTCCGAAAAGAAGTAATTGCCACAAAGATAAAACCCGGCATCCGAACGCCAGAGACAAACCGAGGCGCCATTCCCATCGGACCATGCCATCACCTGGCCACATCCCAACTGGGGCATCACATCTACCGTAAAGAAATGAAATCCGAACTCGAGGGTCGTCTTTTCGAGATTGGATTGAACGAGTTTGCGAAGGGATTCTTTCGTTCCCGGGATCAAGCGCTTCGACCCCCACGCAAGCTTGAAACCATCGAACTCTATTTCGATGCGCTCCTGATCCCAGACAGGAATGGTGGGCAATGCCTGTTCGAACAACGCATTCGTCGCTTCGATAGCCGATGTGGTTTGTATTCGCTGCATTGAGTAAATTTCTCCTTGCTGTCGTTTCTGTCGAACAACCGTCATGTTGTAGGTGTCGCTCGCAGCGGCACTTTGCCTGTTTCCCACCAATGCTTTGCATCTGCAGCGGCGACTTTCATGTCGAGGCCTCGTTTTCTCGCCCCCTGCTCGCACATCAAAATGGGCGCAAATACGCCGGCGCCGGCGACGATGTATGAACCCATCTGTTCCGACAAACGCTGGATCTTCAACTGCGCTTCCGCTTCCGTGAGACAATCCCGCCGGAAGTCCACGACTTCTTGTGAAACATAGATGTATCCCTCGCCGCGTTTAATTGTGGCCCCCGGGTAACCACATGGACAGGAATCATCAGAGCAGAGTGCGCTGTCCATTTCGTTTCCTGAAACTTGCATATATTTCATCGTTGTTCCCTCCAAATAATTTGCTTTCTACTAGATCAGCAGATATCAACATTCCGGATTTGCCACAGATTCCTGGCGCCGCACTGCGGACAGGCAGACTGCTTGACCTTTTCGAGATCAGCGCAGTTGCTGCAAACGACATAAACATTATTCACCGGACAGACACCACAGACTGCAACTCGTACCGCGCCTCCTCCGATCACGATCGACTCCTCAAACGCCCTTCCACATTTACGACATCGCATTGAATTCCCTTCCTTCGATCACGTTCGGCTGCGAATCGCTTACTTTCGGTTTCGGTAATGATTGGATCTGAATCGATCCGAAAATTACCTTCGCATAACGACAGACAACCTTGAACTGACGTGAATTGGAGATTACTCCCCGAATACCGTTTTCGCCACGCCCTTGCCCGTCCAATAAACGATGGGAATGATGCCAACCAAGGTCATAATGATAAATAGCATCACGATGAACTTCAGCGCATGACCATTCGTTCCTAGCTTGTACTCTGAGTACCAATCCCATCCCTTCATTGCCATCGCAAAAAGTATGATCATAGGTATAACGATCAAGATTGCGGAAAAGTCGCTTGAAGAACCCGAAGCATTCGATATGGAAGATAACAACCAAAAGGCAATGCCCCACAGGATTACACCGCCCAAGAAAAGGCCTATTCGGCCCGCCATGATCTGAATTTGATAGTCGGAATACCAGGTTTCAATGTGCTCCGCAGGAAGGCAGGCCGCTACATAGAGCCAATCGCCTATGCCATAACGATCCCCTTCCTCTCCAGCGGAGGCTGATCGAGTACCTCTATCACGCTTACTTCCCTTCCGTTTTGCGCCTTTCTTGATCTGGATCATGGCCTCAAAAGCAGCGTGACGTATGCCCTCGTCTGAGTCAGCAATAAGCGGAATAATTGTATCGATCGTATCTAAATCACCGAGTCTACCCAGTGAATTTATGGCCGCTTCACGCACTCGCTCATCCGAATCGCGCAAGGAGTCGACCAGAACACTAACCGTCTGCGAGTCACCTACCTGACCTATCGCTTTGACGGCATCGCAGCGGATACTCGCATCTTCTGATTTTTTCAGCGCTTCGATTAATCCCTCTGTATCTATCGAACTTTTCATAGCCCCGATATCGTATGTAGCCATCTTTTCTCCTCCCTTTATGAATAAACCTTTCGAGTATGTTCATTTGGTGAAAAAGATTATTATTGTTTATTCAGCTCTCACATGATTCTGCATCTATGGAGCTTCCCATATCGCAACAGCCTCACCCTGATAAACAACTTCCTCCCCATTCTCGTCGAGGGCTGATATCGATGTGCTCGGGCAAACGTTGTAATCGTAGGAAAGAATTGCTGTCGTTTCGGAATTGAATACAACTTGCATATTGAACCAGGTCGGTGGATCTGTATCAAATTCTTTAGCCATCTCAGTCATACCTTCAATAATGGGCATGTGTTTTTCAGGGATTTTGATCGGGCAATTTAAATAAGGCCCCGCTTCTTTCCGAATCGTCCAAGAGAAATCTGTCATTTCACCGTCATCGTTCACGCTAAACGACAGATCATCTCCTCGCCATGTGCCGGTCGCCGGAACGACTTGTTCGCTTCCACATGCAGCCAAGATGATCAATAACCAGATTAGGATAGCTGTTCGTGCTAATACATCCTTCTTCATCTTTCTACTCCCCTGGAGAAAATATAATGGACATTCCTTTAAACTCGTCCTCCAAATAGGACAATCGTGTACTTACTCCCCGCACAATGATGGCCAGATGTTCAAACCGGCCATTTCACAGATCTCCTGCGGTACAACATCGATTGGGTTATCGGTGAGATCCAACAAACCAAGGCTTTCCATTTGGGTGATTTCGGTTGGGATTTCTGTTAGCCTGTTATTAGCCAAGACAAGGAAAACCAATCGATCAAGCTGTCCGATCTCAGGTGGCAACATCGTCAATTGATTGTCTCGAAGATCCAGATCGCCCAGTTTTTCGAGTTGTCCTATCTCGGAGGGCAAGCCTGAAAGCTTGTTGTAGGACAACCTGAGAATCTCCAGAGAGCTTAGATGTCCGATCTCAGATGGCAAATCTACCAATAGATTACCGCTCAGGTCCAGTTCAACGAGGTTTTCAAGTTGTCCAATTTCAGGGGGCAATTGAGCCAATTGATTGGCTCCCAACTGCAAATGCGTAAGCGGTCTCAGCTGTCCGATTTGGGGCGGCAATGAAACGATCTCGTTGCCGTGTAAGTTGAGTGATCGCAGATGCGTATTTTCATCCAATCCCGACGGGAATTGCGGAAAGTAATTCGCATCCAGCTCCAGTACTTCGAGATTTCTCAAGTTTCCGAACTCTACCGGCAAATCCGAGAGCATGTTGTAGGACAGCGTTAGAATCTCAAGATTTTCAAGCGCTCCAATCTCGGATGGTAAAGCCATCAGTTGATTGCCACACAGGTTCAAAATCCTGAGTTCCTGCAGATCCGAGATTGCAGCAGGCAATTCCCTCAAAAATGTACCTGTCAAATCTAGCTCGCTGAGATTCGTAAGTCGGAAGAATTCCTGTGGCAATTCACCAACAGGGATATCACTAAGGAACAATGCTTCAAGCTCTTTAAACTGCATAATCCCGAGTGGCAGTTCCGTGAACATGTTGCTGGAAATGTTGAAGACTCTTAGCTGATTCAGTTTTTCGATTTCGGTCGACAGTTCCGTTAGTAGATTTCCTCTTAAGTCCAGCTCTTCAAGGTTTTCGAGCGATCCGATTTCGGTCGGGAACTCCGAAAGCATGTTCCAGGAAAGCTTGAGCATTCGCAGATTCGCCAACTGGCCAATTTCGGTCGGTAGTTCTTCCAGATCAGTGGAAGTCAAATCCAATCGCTCTAGATTCGTAAGCGCCCCGATCTCGGGAGGTAATTCACCAAACTGGTTATTTTGCACGCAAAGAATCTCGAGGCTACCAAGCTGTCTAATTTCAGGGGGCAAATCGATAAATTGATTGTACCCCATATCCAGTTCTTTGAGATTGCTTAATTGCGTGATTTCGGAAGGGAATTCCGCGAAGAGATTTTCACTCAGGATCAGCGTTTCGAGATTCTCAAGCTGTCCAATTTCAGCTGGAAGTGTTGTCAACTGACAATCCTTGAGATTCAACACACGAAGATTCTGCAATTGCCCGATCTCGGGCGGCAACTCGTACAACGAAGACTCTTCCAGAATTAGTTCTTCAAGGTTTTCAAGTTGACCGATTTCGGCTGGCAGTTCCGAAAGAAACGGAGTATAGGAGAGTACCAACGTTTTCAATTTTCTCAATTGGCCAATTCCAGGTGGCAATTCAGAGAAAAGATTGGAAGATAGAACCAACCTCTCGAGATTTTCCAACTGGCCCATACCGGACGGGATTTCAATCAAATCGTTGCCTTCCAGATCCAGTTCTTTGAGATTCTTCATCTGCAGGATTTCAGCCGGGAAGAGCATCAACGGATCGCCGTGCAGGATTAGTGATTCGGGGCCATCAGCATTTGATGCGTCCACGGACCACGCTGTTGGATGTGGGGAGCCAGCCTCCGTTGTAGCGGATGGCGGTTCGTTTACCAGATCTTCGGTTTGAATGGATTTCCCACAGCCAAACAAGAGCAACATTCCAGTTATTGAAGCAAGGATAAACAATGGTCGAATTTTGTGCGGATTCATTACGCCCCTTCCAGTCTGGTTATCAGCTGATATTGCCTTTCATCTCAACATGATAACCGTGAACACTCGTGCAGAAGATAAGCCAATACCATCAGCAATCATTTGCCCACATAATCACCATCATTACTGATGAATCCCTGGAATGGTAGCGTGTTAACCAGAACTTGCTGCCCATGAATTACCGGAGATCTGTCTTTTGCAAGTTTCTCATTATTGGACTTGCGAACGGACGATTCGATCTCGTCGGCTTGTTCTTGCGAAGCTGTATGAATCGCATTGCACCAGTATCTCGCCTCAGGAAGCAGGTCGCCTCCGTGGATGACGGAGCCTGAAAGCTGATCTTCCCCAACAATAGCGAGCAGCTGTTTCGTTGCCGCCCTACCATACAAGGCCTCGTCAAAGTTCTCGATCTCAAACAGCACCCCGATCCATGGACCGGATGGATTTTGTTTTTCAGGAATAGCGGTTCCCTGTCCCTCGATATTTACTGCGTCGAAGCCCATCTCGGGTGGGTCGCTTAGCAACTCCTGTGACTCATCCGAATCAAGGTCGAAACCTTTTGGTGGTACGATCGCCCACTTAATCACGGCGCCACTGGAGCTTATCGACTGCGGGACATAACCATAATCATTCCCCGAGCAATAACTGTGCTGTCTTTGCACCTCATTACAGCTCATGATTGTATCGCGTGCCCAAGCCTGGTAATCCTCACGTACTCCGATACCGAAATAGGGTAGGATGAACGCATACTTCTCGGAGTAAATCGTATTCGGGGTATAGGCGGAAATGATCTCGATTAGCATCGGGGGTGGATTATCGTTTGAATAGTTCAAGAAAGCTTCGAAATACCGCTCGGCGCTTTCCCGATCTCGAAATTGAGCTCGGTAATCAAGACATTCTTCACCGTTAAATCCGAGGCGCATCTTGTTGCCAAGCGGACGCAATCCCCTGTGGACAATATATTGTGCCATGGCATCAACAGGATTCTCATGTTTGTCCATTTTGTTTTCCCTCTCCGTGATGATCATAGGGCTTAAAAAGCCCAGCAATTCAGACATCGTGCCTAGAGACAATTACAAATTCCGTATCTTATTCGCCTGTCAATATATCTAGGATGGCATTTCCTCATCTCTATCCTTTTCGATTGGCTTCATGTGCGTACGTCCTAATGAAATTACCAACCGAGTTTCTTGCCGCATTTTAGGCAGATTCCCCCTTTCTTTTTTAACATTGACATGCAATCGATGCAGTACACCGCTCCGCATGATTTGCAGTCATACTCAAGGCTGTCGGAAAGATTTAATCCTCCAAACAAAACCTGGGCGGCACCGCCACTTGGTTCCTCGAGCACTTTGCCACATTTCGCGCATTGTTTCATCAGTTGATTCCTTTCTCATTCCGTTCCGAATTATGTCGACCCAACTTTCGTTATTCAACATATGCTATTGCGGGAGTCGCGATCTCGCTCAAAGGAAGTCACTTGAGCCATCACCCCCTGGCTGTACCATTCTCCACCACTGGCGACCGCCCGAACGGCACATACGACTTTCTCCAACGCCTCTTCCTTCAACAGGTATCCCTTCGCTCCGGCGCGCAGCATACCCCATACGAATTCCTCGTCCTTGAATGCACTCATCGCTAAAACCCGCGTTGACAATCCTCGATCCCTGATTTCCTGGGCCACCTCAGGGCCCGAGATATCCGGCAGCTTGCAATCCAGCAAGATTACATCGAGGCTGATCTGCTTTGCCAACCGAAGAGCCTCCGCACCATCCGCTGCCTCTGCGACAACCTGGAATCCGAGTTCAGTTTCCAACGCTTTACGGATACCCTGCCGGACTCCTGCGTGATCGTCGACAAGCAATATTCTGATTTTCATCTCTGCTCGTGCCGCATCCATAATTTACCCATACCATCCCCTAGACTGTTGTCGTTAGCGCCATCTCGACCCATCGACCATGAGTTAGACATTCGCTTGTCACACAATGAAACTGGGAATCAACACTCCACGTATAGATACATTCTTCCCATCTGCCGATAACCCATGCCTACTTGATAAAGCCGTAAAGCACGATGGAGTCCACAGCATAGCCGAGCAGGAAGGTTGCAATCACAAATAGAATTGCAAACAAAAACACCTTTTTCTCAAGACCCTGCAACCATGCGTACAGACGCGCGGCCAAAGGAACAAATGGTTTGATGATGGAACGCAGCGCGTATTGTTCTTCCAGTTCATTCACGAACGTGTTCTTGACCCGATCATCAAGCACAAAATAGGGCACAAGGAGCAAGGTTTGGAAAAGCATCACGAATTGACCAAGCATTGGATCCTTGCCAACCCTCGCCTCCGGGAAACGCCAGAACAAGTTTGCCGATAGACTCGATAAAACCGAAAAGGCGATCAAGAACAAAACGAACATCGCCGGCAAGATTTCCATCTTCTTAAAGAAAAGAACCGAGAGAACAATCACCGCAGTAAGAAGCAGGAGATCGTAGATCATGTACGGCCAGAAAACTTCATATCTCACCATGTATGAGCTTTGGTTGAGCATGCTCAGCATTCTCAGAAACGAAATCGGCTGTACGACGAGAAGCAGAATTGGATATAAAAGACAGCCCCCAAAACCTCGCTTGACTTCGCCGTTGTGTGTCTCCCCATCGGGCAAAGTTGAAACACCTGTTGTGGAGACCTTCCCACGAGTTTCTTCTGACAGTTTTGCAGATTCAGTATCCATAATTCCTCCTGAAGCAATGATTCCCTTCTTTTGTAGTACGAGACGCATCGCACACTGTTATTACCCATAGCCCAGCATTTACTGGAACCGAGATATTCCAGCGAAGGATTATCGTCCTTCAGCGTGTTGAGAATCCTTCAATAGAGTAAACCAAGTTGATGGTACGTCAGGAATGGGCTCTTTCGAAGTTACACGGGTAAGCTATTTGTACAGTACGTGGGTACCTTATTTCCCCACTATTTCAAGCCAATACTAATTGCTTTTGGATTTAAGATTATCCGCGGGAGGTTCATCACCCATGGATTCAACAACCAGGTGCGACGACGGATGATTGACTGAAAATTACATGGTTTGGCGTCCCAAAAACAAGGGGGATGAATTCGAAGCGATGTTGGAGAGCTGAAACCACAGTCTCCCATTCATTACAGGAAATGAATACCGTGATCGAAATGCCCGAATCTTTTTTGCCCATTTTCCAGAACGGTTAAACCTATCCGGCCAGCACAGTACTCCGTCCGCTCTGCAATAACAACAATAATGCATACTTATTATTTGATTATGGTTTGTTTCCATAAATGGCAGTGATATGCTGCAAGGGATTTGGCCGGGTTGGTCCCCTCATTCCATCGATGCTATTCAATAATCGCAGGATCCAGCATCTTCCAGGTTACACCGCCATTCGTCGTACACACGAGAGCGATTTCGTCATCGTCGCTTTCGGCGACAGCCCAACCTCGCCAGCGGTCGATGAAGCTGAATTGCCCATCCCAGTTAACAGAGTTCATCAGCTCCCATGTGGCACCGCCATCCTCCGTGCGCCACATCTCCCGCCCCAATAGCAAGCCATGATGTGTATCAAAAAACAGCAATCTTGTCGCCATTTCCTCAGAAGAGACCGGTAAAACATGAGCGCGCCAGGTGATGCCGCCATCTTCGCTGGCAAATAAGTAATCAACCGGCTCCGGATCTTCTCCATATCTGTTCAAACAAACAACCTTGAAACGGACGATCTTTTCTGTGAGCAGATTGAGTTGATACGGGTCACAGTACCTATATTGGTAAGGATTAAAAAGATCAAAGAACAGATCCGGGTCACTTAAAGGAGCCGGGATTGAATGTTCCTCCCACGTTTCCCCGCCATCTGTGGTGATTTGATAGTTGGGGATCGTGCCTTCATATTCGGAATAAAAGGAGGATGCATTTTCTAACTGCCAACCCGTTTCTTCGTTGATGAATGCCCAATCCGATTCCTCAGACTTTAATATCAATGCCGGCTCTCCTGAATTATAGGTACTCCAGGTTGAGCCGCCGTCTATTGTTCTAAATAATTGGAACATATAGCCTCCGCCCGCACCGGTATACCACCCAAGAATTCGCAACCAACCCGTCTGGGTATTGAGCATGCTGAAACTTACAGAGCAGTCCATATTAATATTGTGCATCAGTGGTTGGCTGGCTTCCCAGGTTTGGCCGCCATCTGCGGTGTGCCAGACCTTTGCATCTGTGCTGATGCAGCCATGGGACCATGCGAGGGACTTTGGCGCGAAAAGCAGCATTGCATGGGTATCATCGATGAAACTCGCATAGATCTTCTGCGCGCCTTCGCTGGCCTGATGAGTAGGAGGGGTCACATCTCGCCAGTTTCGGCCGCCATCTCGAGTGATCCATACAGATGACTCTCGTATACCCCATCCATCCGTTTCGTTGATCATGTGCATTGAAGTCAATTTCAATGTTGCATCTGTGGGAGTGGGGGTTGCGGTTGGAGCGGATGAGGTCGGCGTTGGGCTCAAGAGATCCTTTTCGACGATAACCGGAGATAATTCCTGCCAGGTCTGACCTCCATCTGTGGTGCGCCATAAGGTCTTCTCGCCCTCGTCTTGCCCAATGGATGCCCAGCCTGTCGTTGCGTCGACGAAGTCAAGCAATCCAACAGGATAATCTCCTTCCTCCCCGAAGTTGAGGTTTGAAGAGAGTGTTTGCCAGGTCTGTGCGCCATCGTGGGTGACACAAAGGTTTTCCCCGCAGCGCACGAAGATGTCTTGATACGAAACAAAATCCAGACGACTTCGAAAACGGTTTGCACTACCACTTTCCATTTCTACAAACGACCGGAACGTCCAATTGAGCCCGCCATCGGTAGTGGCGTAAAAAGCCACGGCGGCATGACTTTCATCTTCCGTCATTAGATCAACCGATAGTATCCCAACGTTATCATCGAAAAAGACAGGTTGATGGGGGCTTATCATGCTTGGATTGAATCGACCGGGAGGTAGAGAAAGTATGAGTTCTTTGAAAGATTGTCCCCGGTTTGTGGTGATAACCAACCCAATATGGTCTTGAGGTTCAATGTCGCCTTGTCCAAACACAACGATCAACCGGCTCTGATCGAGATAAAGAGCGTCGCCGCAGATGTTACAGACTTTATACTCCCCCATCCTGTCGCCGAGTGAATTATCTCCCAAATGCCCCGAGTAAAATATAACCGCCGTCCAGGTCGTCCCGCCATTCTGCGTTTCGAGAAACCGATAGAGGCCGCCTCCGGCGCCAACGTCATAACTGTACATAATACCTTCTCGTTCATTGAAAAACTGCAAGGAATAGTCATAGATATGGAATATCGAATCGTTGATCACTGTCCATGTCTCTCCACCGTCGGAAGTATGCGCCAGGCCACAGCTATCCTCCGGCAGGCCGCAGACCGCCACCCATGCATTCAGTGGATCAAGAAAGTAATTACTTTTTAACTCGAGTTCCATACCCTGCGGGGATACATCCACCCAGGTTAGGCCACCATCTTTGGTCCGCCAAAGATGATCTGCCCCGTCGATCCAACCCCAGGCCCAGCCGACGAGCGTGCTGGACATGCGAAAGTAATGATATGGCAGCGTAGCGGGAAGTGTTGATGTTAGGGTATTCGTGGGCGTTGGCGTGATCGTCGCGGTCAGTGTTGCTGTGGGCTTCGATGCCTGATAATCCAGATATACTTGCGTGCGGGTCGCTGCCAGCATATCAGCTGTCTGTGTGGTTTGTTCATCCAGTGCAGCCTGAGAAGGGTCACAAGAAACCAGGATCGCACTCACAGCGAGGAGCACGAAGAACAGGGCCACTTTGATTTTCATCTGTCTTCCATCCCATCCCCCGGTCAAATCTTTCAAAGACTATAGCACACCATAGTTACCAGAAGGTTACTGAAGATGGGTTATCTTCAAGTTTCACAATCGGAAATAGTATGGTGAATTACGTTTGCGTTGAGGAGGCAAATGCTGGGTGAAATCGTGAACAAACGATTTAATTAGCTCTTCGCCATCAAATCTTGACGTTGAAAGAGGAATATGGAGATACCGGCGAGCACAGCGCCGTAAATAAGTAGAACGACCACCGCACTCACCGGGTTTGCAAGCCCGGCATCGATCCATGCTCGAGGAAGCGATACCGATGGATCGGAGGGAAAGAATAGCTCATTAACGCTGATCGCATGATATGCGACCGTGTAGCGGTAGGCATCGTTCACGCCCAGCACACTGCCGGACCCCAATCCACCGATGATGAAATCCCCGAAAAAGTAACCCAGACCAGCGAGCATTCCCGCCCATGAGCTGCGACCCAGCACCAATGCCAACATGACCACACCGGAAAGCACAAAGTTAACCAGACCGATCACTCCGGTGGCACCCAACAAGCGCCAGAAGATATCCGCGCCAGCCGCTTCACCGAATGGCACAGTGCTGTAGGCAATATGAACCACGCAAGTAGACGCAAATGCAGCAATGATGAATACAAGACCATTGATGAAAGCCGTGGACACAGAGGCGATGATTTTCGAGAGAATATAAATATGCCGGTCCACCCCTCGGCTGAGGATGGCCCGTACGGTCCCCAATTCATAATCATTGCCCAACGCCAGTACGGATATCACCACAGTCATCAAGGCGATCATCATGAGCATGTCGGAAGAGAACATGAACTGCGTGACCTGTGGGAAGGTCGCCTCGCGCGTTGAGATGCTCGCCAATATTGCTTCTCCCAGGATGGGCCCGACGAACATAAACAGCAAAACGGCGCGGGCAGATGGCTTGCGCCAGAGCTTGTGGATTTCAATTCGGGTCAAGCGTGACAGCTTCGTTAGGGCATTCATATCGGATTTATTTCAGCCTCCAACCCGCACATCGCGACGACGGAACAGCCACAATGTCCCCGCGAGAAACACGACCGAATAACCCAGCATGAATATCAACCCTCGCCAGGGTGTTGTGGGCAATAACGTATCTCCACTGAGCCCAAGCGTGCCGGTGACGAAAAGCGCATCCCGGGTAAATGGGGCTCCCCAGTTCAGAAATAGATCTGCGTTGTAACCCAGCGTCACACCGAAGACTTCAATTTGTACGCGGTAGAACCACGGCACTACCCCCCCGCGAGTCTCAACATTTGCGAAGATGGTGGCAATAAATGGCAGCGCAAACCCATAGAGGTACTCCAGCGTATGGATACCGATCCCGACGCCCAGAGCCGGTCCCATATTACGCGCCAGTACTGCCCAGAAAAGGACAACTGTGATGAAGGGCAGGAAGGTCAGCCATGAACGAAGGCCCCAAAGCAGCGCATCTCCCCATCCCGCCAGGGAGATGGGATCGTCGGTCACCTGGTGATGGACCAGCGGGCCACAAGCTGCAGCCAGGACCATGATCGTGACCAAGGCCATCCCCGTCGCGAGCCATAAGGCCAGCGTGCGACCCAGTAGGTAATTCCTGCGGCTCATACCTCGCGAGAGAATGATCGGGATCGTTCTTCGACTGAAATCCTCCCCGCCAAAGATGACCGTGAAGAGAATGATAAAGAACCAGCCCATTTCCGTAGTGATCCGGGCCACGGTTCCGATAAAGGCCGGATAGCTTAGATCCGCTGTAAGGATCTGAATCAATGAGCGGTTTCCCTGGATCTGAGGAGATGATAACGGCGTTCCATCGTCGGCAGAGCGGCCCGTTTCCACTTCCACCTTCAAAGTTTCCAATTCGTTAAGTTTTCCGTTGATTTGGACTGTGAGGAGGACGAGAAGCAAGGCCAGGAGAACCCAGGTTAGCCAGAACCGCCGCATCCGCAGCCATTCTGCAGAAATGAAGCTACGCATCGACGTCCTCAGCGCGCTCGTTGGTGAGATCAAGAAAGACACTTTCCAGCGTCGATACGACGGGATGGACTTCGAAAGGATAGAGAGAATGTGACGCCAGAGCGGCCAACAGCTCCGGGGCTCGCCCCGGGGATGCCTGAACGTGCAGCCAATCCCCTTCCCGACTTGTGGACTGTACCCAGTCCACGCTGGACAAAACCTCAGCCGCTTCTTCCGCTTTCTCAATGCGCAGCTTAAGGGCGTGCGCCTGGTGCAAGAGACTCTTGACCTCCCCCTGGGCGATCACCTGCCCTTTGTTGAGGATCAACACACGGTCACAAACCTGCTCGATCTCATGCAGCAGATGGCTCGATAGAAAAACCGTCTTGCCCTGCTCCTCAGATAAGCGGCGAATGATCACGCGCATCTCCTGCATGCCGGCTGGGTCGAGCCCATTTGTCGGTTCATCCAGGATGAGCAGTTCGGGATCGCCCAAAAGCGCTGCAGCCAACCCCAAGCGCTGACGCATCCCTTGTGAATACGTGCCCACCTTGTCCTTGCCGCGCTTGATTAACCCCACTTGCTCCAGGATCGACGGGATGTGCGCCTCGGTGTCACCGCCATCGATTCGTGCGAAAATGCGCAAATTATCGATCCCACTCATGTAGGGGTAAAAGGCGGGAGTCTCCACAATGGCGCCCACCCGCCGGAGTGCTGTGCTCAGATCGCGGCGGATGTCATGGCCCAGAACCTCGGCGCTGCCGGCGGTGGGCCGCACGAGACCGAGCAGCATGGCGATGGTCGTCGTCTTTCCTGCCCCATTGGGACCCAGGAATCCAAACACCTCGCCGCGCTGGACTTCAAAAGTTATTTGGTCGACGGCGGTTAGATTCTTGAAGCGCTTGGTGAGATCGTACGTGTGGATGATTTCATGACCGTTGTTCATCGTATCTTCTCTTATCGAAAGGTGACAGTTGGTGCTTGGTCGGGGACAACCATCGTTTATGCAGTGTTTCGATTCCCACTTTGGCCTCCGACTCCGTCAATCCGTTTTTGATTCCCGTTGCTATATATATTACGGCCTAACGAAAAGGCATTCAATAGTCTGGATTTCCTTGATCGACAATTCGAACAGTTCATATTCCATGACTTGTGCTGGTCGAAGAAACTCATCCATAATCATATCGAAATCTATCGAGAGAGACCAATCGTGACCTAAATTCCAGGTTGAGAAATCCCGATTAGGACACAAATTCTTACTCGTATCGGGCAGATGGGAACCTGGATGCATGTACGCAGAATCGAAATAGCGGGCAGCTCTTCCTTAGATAAAGCCAGGACCGTGATCGTCAAACGTAGATGCTATTGCGTATATTTTCCGAAGAAGCTCAATTTTGCTAAAATCATGGGCAAGGATGTCGAGTTTGTTGTAGAGAGACTCAACAATCGAGTGAGAAACACTTTGATTTAAAATCACCAAAGCAAGGTTTCATCAATCATTCATCTGTTGCTACACTTGGCCGTTGAAGCCAAGTCAATTCCAACGATGATCTACAATAATTAATGCACGCATGTGTGGGAGTTCGATGTGAACGTATAGATTCGAAAAGTAAATCCGTTTAAAGGGAAAAACCATGGCTCATGATGTATTCATCAGTTACTCGTCGAAAGACAAAAAAGTCGCCGACGCAGTTTGCGCAACCCTTGAAGAAAGAAAAGTCCGATGTTGGATCGCTCCCCGAGACGTTCCGCCCGGTCTGCCATACGCCGCAGCTCTCGTGAAAGCCATTCATGCATGCAAAATATTTGTACTTGTGCTTTCGAAAGGCTCCAATACTTCGGGCCAGGTTTTACGTGAAGTAGAGCAAGCCGTTGATGGCGGTATACCCATCATCCCACTACGCATTGATGATATTGAACCCACGGACGCAATGCGCTATTACATAAAATCACTCCACTGGCTCGATGCCATGAGCCCACCGTTGGAGCGACATCTTGGCAAGTTGGTAGATTCAGTTCAAGCCATTTTGTCCGTGGGAGATGAGCAGGAACCTCCTTCATTGGCTGAGACTACAACGGAAGCGATCGATAAAAAGCGATGGAATCTCCCAATATGGTCAACTACATTGTCGGCAATTATCGCTGTTGGAGTAATTGCCGGAATTGTGATTTTGGCTATTTCAAAACTGGGCCCCACTGAAGAAAGCGGTACCGATGGAGCCGATGATGTCGATCAAGCCTCGTCCACTTCTCTTTCTGAAGAATACGATTGCGAGTTGGATACCGGCTCGCAGCTTAATTTCTACGCATTGGAAAGTCGCTATAGCCCGCATCCGATAGAAGTCGATGGGGAGATCAGTTCATTGGATGAGTGGTCGGACGCTACGTGCGTGGATCTGCGCATGCATTACGGTTTCGACGTCAGCAGCCCACATTACAAGCGAGTGCGCTGGTGGGTAAAGAACAGCGATCAAGAGATCAATTTCCTCATTCGCATCCCCAATGAGCTTGCAGTACGAGGTGTATATGTCGATTATTTTTGGCCAGAATGTACCGGAACCTGGGAGCATAGTGACGGTGTGTACATTAATATCGATGGAGAGTTCTTAGATCAAGGGAATTGGGATGAGACAAGGTGGTATGAAGATGAAGAACTAGATCCTCCCGGAACCACCGACCTGCAGGGTGTGGTGCGTGAGGATTCCGGATTCTACTGGTTCGAGATCGTCAGACCCTTAACCACGGCAGACGGCTATGATTGGCATCTCGAACCTGGTCAGACGGTTGGCGATAATCCACACGATGCATTTCTGATCGGCATCGTGCTGGAAGATGGCGAATTCATGCGGTACCTCCGATTGAATCTGGGTGAGCCATAGGCGACACACCCCGGAAACATATTTCGGATCGGTGAACTTGGCCGCTTTCTGCCTCAGGTTTTCGGCCAGCACAGCCATCAGGAGTTAATACCAAGCGTCACGGATGATGCCAGGAAATGGAAGTCCATCGTATCAGATCATGGGGCGATCGTGTTGGAATTTAACCGCATGCTGCGGCCATGAGAAAGACAGAACTCATCATCCCCCTCACACTGGTTTAATACCTTTCTCCTCGCTAACACGGGAAAGTGGCGAAGCCAAATAACCTGTATACACTCCCGCCTGGACTGAGGATGATGGTGTACTGCGTCGCGGTCGTCGGTGAAGAGTATGTGCCGCACACCAACGGCATGTCCACGCTCAGGCAGTACGTCCCGGCCAGCAAGTTGCCGAAACTGAAGCTGCCGCTTCCCGACGTGACGGTGCTCTGGTAGCCTGAAGAACTGCAAGCCCTCTGGCCTAGATAAACCGTTACCTCACTCATACCGACATCGTTCGCTTGTTGGTTGCCGTCGGAATTATGATCCTGGAAAACCACCCCGCTGATCGAACCATTTGCAGGAGGAGAAGTGGCGGTGGGGGTAGGCTCGGCGGTTGGTATTGATGTGGTAAGCCTGGGGTCGGGGATCGTGGGCAGCAGCGAACAGGAAGTGATCATTGTCGTGTACATTCGCCTTTTCGCCTATGAGAGTATATTAAAGAGAGGTCACAATCGCGATGGGCGCAGCGCATAGCCCAGCGACAGGGATGTGAAAATGGCTGGAGACCAGCATAAGGATACAAACCGTGATGCGATCGTAGCAGGTCACATCTGCCTGGACATCCTTCCGGATATGTCTGGCGTTCCGCAAGATGAATGGCGCACCTTGTTCCGGCCCGGAAGTTTGCTGAACACAGGACCGGTTCATTTCGCCCCCGGCGGGGTGGTAGCAAATACGGGTCTAACCCTGCACAAATTAGGTATTCCCACCCGACTGATGGGGAAGATCGGCGACGATCCGTTTGGCCAGGCAATCCGTCAGATCGTGGATTCTTTTCAGCCCGGCCTGTCGGACGACATGACGGTAGACGATGCGGTCAGCACTTCGTACACGATCATCATCAACCCTCCCGGAGTAGATCGCATCTTCCTGCACTGTCCCGGCGCCAATGATACGTTCAGCGCCGACGACCTGCACGACGATCTGCTTGCGAAGGGGCGGCTTTTCCACTTCGGTTACCCACCCGTGATGCGGCAAATGTATGTCGATAACGGCGCCCAATTGGTACAGGTCCTGCACCGTGCCAGGGCCAATGGCCTGACCACCTCGCTCGACATGACGCTTCCCGATCCTTCATCGGCGGGCGGGCAAGTTGATTGGGTTGCCATTCTTCAGGCGGCGGCGCCATACATCGACATATTCGTACCAAGTATCGAGGAAACGCTGTACATGCTGCTCCGCAGTATGTATTCCAAAATCTTCCAGAGTGATGATTCTGGCTACAGGCAAGATTGGATCACGGCGCCGCTGCTAACGGAGCTGAGTGATCAACTCCTCGATATGGGAGTGAAGATTGTCGGATTCAAACTGGGAGATCAGGGGCTGTATCTGCGCACAGGCGACCATGCGGCCATGAAATCTATGGGCGCCGCTCGGCCATCCGATCCCACAGGCTGGGCCGGCAAGGAATTATGGAGCCCGTGCTTCCAGGTGGAGGTCGTCGGCACGACCGGGGCCGGCGACGCCACCATCGCCGGGCTGCTGAGCGCTTTGCTGCGGGGCATGTCTGCCGAGCAGGCGCTGGTTGCGGCGGTGGCTGTGGGTGCCTGCAATGTTGAAGCCACGGATGCCTTGAGCGGCATTCTACCCTGGGAAGAAACCATGCGCCGCGTGGAGAACGGTTGGCCTCGCCACAATCTTTCCATCGATACGCCCGGATGGCAATATGATTCTCAGTTACAGATATGGATCGGCCCAGGGCGCACATGAGAGGTAGAATGGTATTGTAGGAAGCCGCGAGATTGTCTCCGGCAGATCGTTGATATCGACGGAACGTACTACTTGGTGGATGAACAGCGAGCTTGTTATGATAATGGTAGAGTGATGGTCATCATGCGATTGGTCCTCTTACGCTATCATCGGTATTTTCTGATGCTTCCCATCCTGACTGTTCTACTCGTCGGGTGCAGCAGCGGTTCACTGCCAACCGGCGTGCCGGCAACATCTACGACAGAGACCTCGATCGTTCCGGTCGACACCCCAACCTGCACGCCAACCATCATACCGAGTCCTACGAGTTCGCCTACAATCTCGCCGACGCCAACGCCGGATGTGTTTGCGGCCGAATTCCCGCTGGGAGACGTGGCGTATGTGCTCCCGCTGACCATCCGCCACATTACACCAACGCGTGCCGTGCTGTTCTTCGAGCTGAACCAAGCGGTTGAAGGAACACTGTTTTATCAAGTTGAAGGAGCAGCTGCCGGAGGAGAACTGCCCTTCGCGGCCGATGCGGTTCGGCATCAACTCACGTTGGACGTGCTCGTTCCGGGAACAACCTACAAGATCCGGGTTGGCATCCCCGGCGTGGATGGCGAGTTTACCGAGCCCCACTTCCTCGGCGAAAAGTGGGGGCCGTTGACGGTACACACGCCAACGGAGATGAATCCCCTTCGCTTCGGTGTGATCGGAGATGCCAGTTTCGGCGATTCCGTCACGACCTCGCTGGTCGAGCAAATGGCGGCATCCAGCCTCGATTTTGTACTGCACACAGGGGATGTTGTCGACGAGACGGAGCTGAATGCCGATCCTTTCGAATCGTATGCCCACAAGTATTACAAGACCTTTGCCCCCCTGCTGCAGCAACTCCCCGTCTACACCGTTCCCGGCAACCACGACTACGACCCCGATATCCGCTGGCAGGACGAACCGTTTTACTTCTACGCATTCCCGCCGTTCGAAGATCCCCGCATTCCAGCAAGCGGGACGAGTCAATACTATGCCTTCGTGATGGAAAAACTGCAGTTCATCATGCTCGATTCTCAGGTGTTTTTCGGGATCGCGGGGCGCGATGATGAGCAGTCGTGGCTCATCGAACGGTTGGGGGATGACCGCTTCCAGGCGAGCATAGCGGTGTTTCACGTCTCACCGTTCAGCAGCAGCTCTGTTCATCGTAGCGAAGGACTCCCGGTGCGGGACAGTTGGTCTCCCTTGTTCCAGGAAGCAAACATTCCGCTGGTTTTCTCAGGCCACACGCATCAGTATGAGCGGCTGCAAGTAAATAACGTCACCTATATTGTCAGCGGCGGTGGGTCATCCATCACCTACGCAGGGGGCGAGTTGCTGCCGCAGAGTCAGGTGTTTGCCAGGAAGTCACATTTCGTCCTCGTGGTTGCATATCCCGATCGACTTGAACTGACCAGCTTCTCTGTTTCGGGCGAAACGATCGATGAAGTCGAAATTCCTCTACCATAGTTTGATGAATACATAATCTGATATACGGCTCCTTTCGCCGCAAACCGATCGACATCATTTTAACTGACCCCTTTATTGCGCGAAGATGGTCCGTGTGTGAGTTTAACTGGCACCCGAATCCAGCACGGTTATCGCTTTTCTCCTGCAAGCCTTATCTTGAAAGAATCCAGGGGAAATGCACTCTTTCTCATTTTTCTCTATTGACCGACCGTCGGTCTATGTGGTATACTCTCCCAAGTTGTACGCGATCAACGCAACAGAAAGGGTGAAGAATGCCCAGGATTGTGAAGAAACCGGAAGAACGTCGACGGGAAATCGTGGATGCAGCCCATGAGATTTTCCAAAAACAACAATACGAAAAGACGACCATGCAGGATGTCATGGACAGACTGGGAATTGCAAAGGGCACTATCTATCACTACTTCAATTCCAAGGAGGAATTATTCGAAGCTGTTATTGAACAAACCGTTCGTGAATATATTGAACGGATGCAGATACTCCTGGATGAGACAGATGGCAATGCACTGGAACGATTGCGTGTCTTGATCGCTGCCAGCAACGTGGCTGATGAACAAGGCCAAATGCTTGAGCACCTGCACCATCCCGGCAATATCGGCGTGCACACTCGTCAACTGGCACTGACGCTTTCCAAGCTGGCCCCACTTTATGCCGGGGTGATCCAACAGGGTTGCGAGGAAGGTGTTTTCCAAACCGAGCATCCCTTGGAATGCGCGGAATTTGTACTGGCAGGCATACAGTTCCTCTCGGATATCGGTTTCTATCCCTGGAAACAGGAAGATCTGCTCCGCCGGGCAATGGCCTTTCCCGCGCTGATCGAAGCACAGCTGCATGCACCGAAGGGTGCTTTTAATTTCTTGGTAGAACAAATCTAAGCAATAAATAATTCTATAGGAGAAAAAACAATGAACGCAAACCTGAGAACAAACCGGCCCCAATTAGCCACTCCCTGGATATACTTCGCCGCTACCTTTATCTGGACCTGGTCCCTTTGGGGTTTCGCAATCCTGACCGGCAGCAGTATGGAAACGGGTCAGGGAGCGGCGCTGCTTCTACTCGGTGTCACGGGTCCGATGGTTGTTGGAATTGCGCTTGTCTATCTAACACGAGACAAGGAAGGCCGGCGCGATTATTGGAATCGGATCACAAATTTTAAACGCATCGCAGGCAAATGGTACCTGGTGATTTTCTTGTTTGTACCGGTCCTGCATCTGCTCTCAGCACTCCTGGATTGTGTCCTCGGCGGAGGCGGAACAACCTGGGGTGAAGCAGCACTTGGGATGGTTTCAAACCCGCTTTCCCTCATCACTACGATCCTGTTTGCTTGCTTGATCCCTATTATCGAAGAATTGGGCTGGCGCGGTTATGTTTTGGATCGCTTACAGGAGAGACGGAGTGCCCTGGTCTCCAGCCTGATTTTGGGTGTGCTCTGGTCGCTTTGGCACCTGCCCATGTTCTTCATCGAAGGCTCTTACCAGGCCGGGTTGGGAATCAGCACCCTTGCGTTTTGGATATTCTTTCTGAGCATCGTCCCCCTGACTTTTGTTATCACGTGGATCTATAACCATACCGAACGCAGCACACTGTCGGCCATTCTCTTCCATTCCATGGTCAACTTCACCGGTGAAATGATCGCACTCAGCAAGAATGCGGATACGATTTACAGCTCATCCTGGTTTGTCGTCGCGATTGTGATCACCGTCATTTGGGGAGCCCAAACCTTCACCGGAAAGAAAGATGCCCGTTCATGACCACAGCTATGTACATCGTTCTCGTATTCATCGGTCTTGGCATCACGGCAGGTCTGGTCTGGCGCTATTCCTCCCGACTGCCTTGTCCTTCCTGGCTGGGATGGATGGTCGAGCTCGACAATCCCTTCACAAAGGTCAATCGCGCCAGGTTCATCGTCGAACATTTGACGCTTGATTCCGCCATGAAAGTGCTGGATGCTGGTTGTGGCCCGGGTCGCCTGACGCTACATCTCGCCGAAGCAGTTGGTCCGCGAGGCGAAGTGCTCGCAATGGATCTTCAGAAGGGTATGCTGGCACGCGTCCGGGAGAAGGTAGAAGCGGCTGGTCTGCGAAATGTGCAGTACCTGCAAGCCGGGCTGGGCGAGGGCAAATTGCCGCAAGCATACTT
>Ga0307430_1000559_pt1 | contig 31770 bp, 39 predicted proteins | sample SalMarWE160130MG_FD_202159 | JGI IMG/M metagenome (GOLD analysis project Ga0307430, IMG submission 202159) | Salt marsh sediment microbial communities from the Plum Island Ecosystem LTER, Massachusetts, United States - WE1603-130 | ecosystem: Environmental > Aquatic > Marine > Intertidal zone >...
ACTTTTTTCTTTTCTGAATTTAAAGTTTTGAGAAAGATTTATTGAACGGTTGATGTATTTTGGGACAGAGATTATTATAAGTAATTCTCCCATAATAAGATAAAGGTAAGAACCCTTAAAAAGCCATAGAAAGATACTTGCCGCAGTAACTGCTGAAATTATTCCCCATATCATATTGCGGATCAAAAACAGTACTGGGACGATACCGATCCCGTAAGCTACAACTGCAAGAGGATGAACAGCACACAAAAAACCCAGCGTAGCAGCAACCCCTTTACCTCCTGAAAATTTTAGATAAGGAGAATAATTATGCCCTGCCACGGCAGCGCATCCGGCAAGAAGTGCTACCATGTCCATACCGGTTATTCTTAAAACCAGAAAGTATGATAAAGTACCTTTAAGAACATCCAAAATTATTCCCGTGACTCCCCAGATTTTTGAGACATTAAACACAAGATTCCAACCACCAGGGTTTCTGTCTCCGATTTTTCTTAAATCCTTGTTACTGTGGATTTTAGCAATAATGTTACAGAAAGGTATTGCCCCTATGAAATAGCAGATTACAATAAGCCCTATATTTCTGTATAACTCCAGATTTGACATGATAATATAGAAAGATTTTGTTATTTATAAATTATAACTTTAGCATATTGCCTGTTTTATTTTAAGTATATTTAAAATAGAGAATACAGAAGATTATCCTTTAGTATTTATAAAAACGGTACAGTATAAGGCAATATGCTGTTGTAAGTTGAAAGGTATGTTTAATCTTTGACCTTGATTTTACCGATGGCCCATATTATTAACAGTGCTGCAAAAGCGGGTGCAAATACAAAAAAACTCACAACTAAAGTTATAACCCAGGCTACGGTATTCATTTTAATCCAGTATTTTTTTTCTTTCTTGTTATTCATCTTAGCAGCTTTCATTAAGTCTTTAATTTTAAAATCAAGTATATCAAGCCTGGTTCTTTTTTGTCCAATAAATATTTAACTTTTTCTTTTATAAGGCAGAGATTAAAGCGGGCTATGCGATATCTATTTTTCTCATACGGAGAATAGAAAAGAATATCAGGATTATTATCATACAGAATGAAATAATGAAAATGGGGATCAAAGAATTATCAAAAACATGACCCAGATCTGCTGCCTTGTAAAGCAGGTAATTGGGAAAGTATGCTTTTATGATATTAAACCTGTTGAATATGCTTAAACTGTATGCCAGGATAGCAACGGAAAATCCCACGATCAGGCCTCTTCTGAACAGGCTGCTCAGGAAGATAAGGAAAGATAACAATAGAGCATAATATATGATATAGAGGAGTGAAGATTTCAACACAATCCCGATTGACAATAGCCCTCCTTCAAAAAGACGTGTTATATAAAAATAATTGGTCAGAAAGGCTACCAGTATAAATAAAGAAATTGTAAACATATAATGGATATATTTTGCGGTCACAAAACCTGCAGGTTCTGCGCCTCTGGAATATGGAAAAACCAGTTTCTTATAGTAAACCTCATTTGAGATCGATCCCATAAGTGAAAATACAATAAATAATGTACCTATTTCAAACACATCTCCCATAAAATCAATAAAGGCAGCATCAATTGTATATTCTGAAAAAAGAACAGAAAGATTAGCAGGTAGATAGTTTTTTAGAAGCAGAGGCATTAATTTTATCATCAGGGGATTCATTATGGCCCAGAAGACTATACCTGAAAATAAGATCAGGTATTTATAACTTCTTACTGCCTCCAGCATCTCTTTTTTAAAATAGGCCTTAAATGTTTTCACTTTTTTATTATCCTTATAAAGATATCTTCGAGCGTGCTTTTTCTTATTTGGTAACTGGAAATATTTACTTTAAGTTTGGAGATCTCTTTTAATACTTCCTTTTTAGCGTGGTCTATATCTTTGATGTAAAGGCTTACTCTCCGGCCTTTCCGTTTTATACTTTCAATCCAGCTGAGTTTTTTTAAACGGTTGACTTCCTTTCCCGGTTCTTCTTCAAATTCAATATCAAAAATTGGCTGTATATAGGTTTTATATAATTGGGATAAATCTTCTGTTAAAATTATTTTACCTTCATCTATAATACATATTTTATCGCATACCCTTTCTGCATCGTTTAAAATATGCGTGGATATAAAAATGGTTATCCTGTCGTTCTTAAGGCTTTCAATAAGTTCAAGCATTTCCAGCCTTCCTTCAGGGTCAAGAGCAGACGCAGGTTCATCCAAAAACAGTATTTCAGGATTATTCATAAACGCCACTGCCAGTGCCAGTCTCTGTTTCATTCCCCTCGAGTATCCACCAATACGCCTCTTTGCCTGTTTGGTCAGTTTGACCATTTCTATAAGACGTTTTATATATTTGCCTGATTTTTCAGCATCAAAACCTATAATATCTCTCATGAAATTTAGATACTGGTAAGCGTTCATATAATTGTAGAAAGCAGGGGTCTCAGGCAGGTACCCAATTGATTTTACCAATTCGCGCTTGTGTTTTAGGAAATCCTTACCCTTGATGAAGATTTTACCGCTGTTAAATCTGATCAACCCGGTTAAAATATTCATGGTGGTAGTTTTACCGGCGCCGTTTCTTCCGATAAATCCAAATACTGAACCTTTATCTACCTCAAAACTGATAGCTTTTAATGCCTCGACATTTCTGTAGTTTTTTACCAGATTGGCAACCTTAATCATATTCTTTATCTTTCTTCCTGCCTACTATCAGGAAAACAATAGGTCCGATAAAACCAAAAAAGATAATGATTAATGCCCATCCCCATTTTGGAAGGTAAGCTGCTTCGTTTCTGAAAAGTATCACCAGGGCAAATATCATAAGGCCGTACTCGATTATCATATACGGGATAAGAAAAGGCAGGAATCTTGAGATCTCGGATAGAATATAATTTAAATCTGCTGCTATAATTTAAATCACCTGTTTGATAAAATTAATTATATTTTTATATTATATACTTTACCTATAATAATTGTAAAAATAAAATATTAATTTTGTTGGTAAAATACAATTGTTAGGAAAGGAATGTCATGGTTGATTTCTTTGTCTCGGGTTTTGTCTATCCCGGTATAACATGGGGTCAGATACTGGTCGGTATCGGACTGGGCATCATCTTCGGAGCTGTTTGGTATGCTGCATACTGGACTCCTATTTTAGGCAGGCCCTGGCCATGGGCAGTTCTTGCCGGCAGTGCTTTTCTATCCTGGGCTGCTGTAGTATTCATCCAGATGCCACTTCAGGCCTGGATAAGACAGGCTATATATTTTTTTTGGAGCCAGGATATTATTTTACGCTGGCTGCTGTTTGTTGGGATACCCCTGGTGCTTATAAGCGGTCTGGTACAGGAGGGTTCCAAGCTGTTACCTGTAGTCATATATTGGTGGAGGAAGGGTAAAAAAATTGATCCTAAGTTGGGTCTTGTGATAGGAGCTGTAGCCGGGCTGGGATTTGGTGTCTTTGAGGCTGTCTGGGTCCATAATAGTATTTTTATATCAGGCTGGAGCTGGGAAGCAGCTAAGGTCTACGGACTTTTTTTAGCCATACTGCCATTTCTGGAAAGATTTTTTGTTGTGGCATTTCACACTGCTTCAAGTGCTATAGCAGGCTGGGGGCTTGCTAAAGGATGGGGCTGGCAGTTTTATCTTATTGCTTCTATTGCTCATACGGTTCTAAACTATAGTGCTGTTATCTTCCAGGCAGGAGTATTAGATCAGTTGCAGCTGGAAGTAATTATAGCGATTTTTACTATCATGGTAACTGCCGCAGCTCTGTGGCTCAGGTATAGAAGACAAAAAAAGCTACCTGATGGGCTCCAAGCGGCTCAACTGTTCCTTAAGAATCTGATTTAATCATCATTTTCTTTGCAGACTTTAAATTCGTTCTTGGATGCTCCGCAATTGGGGCATACCCAGTCTTCGGGTAAATTTTCAAAATCATATGGTGATTCTAATCCAAATTCGGGGTTTTCAACATGAGCATCGTATGTATATCCGCAGGAAGAACATTTATGCTTTTTCATGTTACCTTTTATCGTTTTAATATCGTTCCTTTTCTGTTTTTATTCTAACTTAATTAATTTTAGTATACAATATGTATATATAATTATAATTGCTTTGATTTGAGTCATTTTACTACGAAAAATAAACCCGTAGGGGAGAGCTTATCTGCATTGATTTAATATAATCGTTAAAAGAAGAGATTATGAAAAGAAGTAGATTATATGTATTACTTGTCTTTTCTATACTGACCGTACTTTTTACAACTGCTTCTTTATTCGACCGTTGCAGCCTTACTGCTGTCAATGGCCCGGATGAGAAAAACGATGTCACAGAAGAAAATGAGGAAGAAATATTAAATACAGCTGCAGAAGGACAGCTTGTTCAACCGCAGGACCTTGAATACCTGGGAGCATTCAGAATGCCGGAAGGGTCTAATGGAACCAGCTGGGAATGGGGCGGAACGGCTGCTGCATACTATCCGGATGGCGATCCTGAAGGTTCAGGCGATGGATATCCCGGTTCAATATTTGCAACAGGGCATGAATGGGAGCAGCAGATTTCGGAAATAAGTATACCAGTACCAGTAATATCCGGGAGCAAAGATGTAAATGATTTAAATACTGCAGTAACTCTTCAGGATTTCCATGATATCAGAGGAGATCTATTTGGCTACCTTGAAGTCCCAAGAGTGGGTCTGGAATATCTACCAAAACAGGGTGAGCAGACAACTGGTAAACTATATTATTGCTGGGGTCAGCATATGCAGGAAGGTGATGATGGTCCCTCTCATGGATGGTTTGAACTGGATCTGTCCAATCCTCAGATGCAGGGGCCCTGGAGAATAGATGGCCAGGTCAAGTATGTGACTGCTGATTATATCTTTGCTATTGATGAAGACTGGGCTTCTGTAAACACACCGGGTAAATTGCTGGCCACTGGAAGATTCAGGGATGGTGGACAGGGAGCGCAGGGTCCATCTCTTATCGCTTACGGCCCCTGGAATGATGGAAATCCTCCTCCGCCTAATTCATCTTTATCCAATATTCCTCTATTACTTTATTCATCAGTATATGATGATATGGAAGGTGTTTATGCTGTGGATGATTATCAACATTCTGATGAATGGGCCGGGGGCACCTGGGTAACATTTGGCGGGAAAACGGCAGTAATATTTGCCGGTATAAAAGGTCTGGGTGAATGCTGGTATGGTTTTTACGACGGTACTGTCTGGCCGGAGGAGCCGCCGTATCCGGAAGAAGGTCCGGGAGAAAGGGGATGGTGGTCTGATGATTTTACAGCCCGTATGATCTTTTATGACCCATCTGATCTTGCTAAAGTAGCTCAAGGGGAAATGGAATCATACCAACCTCAGCCATATGCTGTTATGGATATCGATGATATACTTTATAATATTCCGGAATATGAGCTCCGTCATCTGGGTGCATTAAGCTTTGACAGAGAAAATGGAATAATTTATTTATTTGAATTCAGAGGGGATTACGAAAATGAGAAACCCCTGGTTCATGCCTGGAAGATACAGTAGCGGTTTTTACTTTACTCAGAACTGTAAAGTTTTTACGGTAATTTTTTTTAGTTTTTAATTATTGAAAAGGGGGTATAAATGAAAAAGATGGTTATATGTTTGACTATCATGTTTATACTGGTTTTTGTTTGCGGCTGCAGCAAAATAGCAGGTGAAGTATCCGAAGCAATAGAAGAATCGGAAGCGCTCAACGGAGAAGTGTCAGGTACGACTGGAGGTTTACCATCTGGTTTTCCGGAAACTGTTCCTTTACACAGCCAGGCTGATATTGTTGAATCATCAAAAGGGACAGCTGATGGAGTGGTTTCATATTATGTTAATATGAAGTTTGAAGGTGAAATCGAACAGCTGTCTGACTGGTATGAGCAGAAATTAGCTGAGAATTGGCAGATAGATTCAGTATCTTCCGGTGATTATGATGACTGGGCTGAATTTTATGTTGATGCACAGGATAGTGAATACTATTTATCAGTTTACCTGTACCAGGATGCTGGGGGCAGCTTCGTTTCCGTTGACATAAATGCAAAAGGAAAAACTGAAGCAGCCGGTGAAGCTGAAGAGGAAGCAGAAGCAGATGAGGGAGAAGAGGTAGTTGAACAAGCAGCTGATGAAACAGCAGTTACTTATTCGGGCGAGCTGGAAGATGCCGAGATTGCATTTGTATGTGCATCTGTGGGTTCTAACTGGAATATAGGTGATCACTTTCCTTATCTAAGTATAGGAGTTTGTGCTGAGTATCAATTTAATAAGGGCGATGTTATCAGGAATATACTGGAAGGGGACAGACCGGACATTATGATAATCAAGGAATGTGCCGCTTACTTCCCTCCCGAGGATTACGGTACATCTATGGAAGCTTATAAGGATCTTATAAGAGACTGGGTAAATCTCTGCAGGGGTGCGGGAGCAATACCAGTCCTTGCCACGGTTGTTCCTGTAGATCCGGATAACCCGGAAAATCCGGAAGGAAGGCTTGGATCTATCCTGGAATTTAACGATTGGATCCGTGAATACTGTGAATATGAGGAAATATCGGTTTTGGATCTGGAAGCCGCTTTGAGAATAAGTGAGGATGATAGGGCCCTTGATCCCGATTATGATTCAGGAGACGGACTTCATCCCAATGATCTGGCCTATACAGAAGAGCTTGATGACATCTTAATACCTGCACTTGAGGAAGCACTTGATATAGGGTACTGAGTTATTTAAAGATAAGAAAAATTAAATATAAGTTGAGACCAATTATATAATCTACTGTGTGCAGGAATTTTATTTGGCCAGGCTTTTACTATCTGATACGATACTTTTTCCCTTAAACATGCCGCCCTTTTCTATTGCAAGCATTGCACCTTTTTGGACCAGGTTTCCGATAAACTTACCGGTAGGTGTGATCGTCACCGTACCTGATGCAACCATATCACCTGTGAATTTGCCGGATATTACGGCATTTTTAGCTTTTATGCTTGATTCAACTTTTCCTTCTTTTCCTATTATCAGTACATCATCGGATATAATATCTCCGATAACGATACCGTCTATCTCTACCGGATATGGGAAATGTACGTTCCCCTCGATTTTTACTCCTTCGGAAATTATGCTTGAAGAATTATTCCCATTGCTTTTTACAGAGAACATCGTGTACTCCTTCTATTATTGCTTTTAGACAATAATGTATCTTTAAATAAATATATTATTATAGTAATGTATTATTATTTATATTGAAATAATTGTCAATATATTAATTAATATAGATTAATTTATTTTATATATTAGAAATCAATCTGGGTGATTAGCAGTTTATGTGGATCTTATTATCCTGGCCCACTTGTCTTTAAGAGTCACGGTTCTGTTGAAGATTGTTTTGCTGTTTGTGGTATCAGAATCAACGCAGAAATATCCCTTCCTTTCAAATTGATAGATATCTCCGGGTTTTGCTGTGGAAAGAGAAGGTTCAAGCCTGCAGTTTTTAATCACTTTGAATGAATCAGGGTTAATGCCTTCTTTGAAATCCTTACTTTCTTCTGTTCTGAGCGGATTTTCATTTGTAAAGAGATAATCATATAACCTTACTTCTGCTGATATAGAATGCTTTGCAGAGACCCAGTGAAGAGTTGCTTTTACTTTTCTACCATCGGGTGCATCTCCTCCCTTGGTAGAAGGGTCGTATATGCAGTGCAGCTCTATAATATTACCTTTTTTATCCTTGACTGCATTAATACACTTTAAGAAATAAGCATATCTAAGCCGCACTTCTCTTCCGGGAGCCAGTCTGTAAAACTTTTTAGGCGGGTCTTCCATAAAGTCTCCTCTTTCTATGTATAGAATTTTTGAAAACGGTATTTTTCTTGTACCTGCAGAAGAGTCTTCCGGATTGTTTACTGCAGTCAGTTCTTCTTCAGAGTTTTCAGGATAATTGTCTATTATGACTTTAAGCGGGTCTAATACTGCCATTACCCTTGGAGCTTTTTTATTGAGATCTTCTCTTACAAAATGTTCCAGATATGCTATTTCTACAGTACTGTCCGCTTTCGCTACCCCTATTTGTGAACAGAAGTTACGTATTGCATCAGGGGTATAACCTCTGCGCCTCACCCCTGAAATAGTTGGCATCCGCGGATCGTCCCAGCCGTTTACATATTTGTTTTCTACCAGCTCAAGTAGTTTTCTTTTACTCATTACTGTATGTGTCAGATTAAGCCTGGCAAACTCTATCTGACGGGGATGATGTATATCCAACTGTTTTATGAACCAGTCATAAAGAGGACGGTGGTCTTCAAATTCCAGAGTACATATTGAATGGGTGATATTTTCAATAGAATCGGATTGTCCGTGGCCCCAGTCATATGTGGGGTAAATACACCATTTGTTTCCTGTACGGTGATGGCTTTTATGAAGTATTCGGTACATCACCGGATCACGCATATTAAGGTTCGGTGAAGACATATCTATTTTTGCTCTCAGTACCTTTGAACCATCAGGATATTTACCATCCCGCATCTCGTTAAACAGCCGGAGATTATCCTCTACGCTGCGGTTTCTGTAGGGGCTTTCTTTCCCCGGGGTCTTAAGAGTACCTCTATACCGGCGTATTTCTTCAGAGTTTAATTCACATACATATGCTTTGCCCTTTTTTATAAGAGTAACGGTAAATTCATAAAGTTTTTCAAAATAGTCAGAAGTATAGTGTTCCCGCTGACCCCAGTCAAATCCAAGCCATCTTATATCTTTTTTAATCGATTCCACATATTCAGGTTCTTCCTTGGAAGGGTTTGTGTCATCAAACCGGAGGTTGCATATGCCATTAAACTCATCGGCCAATTTGAAATTCAGGCATATTGCTTTTGCATGGCCAATATGAAGATACCCATTCGGCTCAGGCGGAAATCTTGTGTGGATCTTTATTTTGCTCTTTTCTAAGTCTTTTCTGATTATGTCTCTTATAAAATCAGTTTTTTCGCGATTATTGTTCATAACCTATCTTCTTTAAGATTTTAGCACTTAATAAAAATAGAACAATATTTTAAAAAAATGAGCCTTTCTTGTCAAAACTCCATTTCACTCAGGTATATAATTCATTGAATAATTCTCTTGCTTTCTTTTTTGAATCTTTAAGCACAGCAGAGCCTTTATTTGTTATAGAATAATACTTCCTTATTTTACCGCTAACATTTACTTTTCTTGAACTCAAGTACCCCTCTTTCTCCAGTTTATGAAATATGGGGTAAAGTGTACCATAGGAAATGTTATACCCGTGTCTTGCCAGTTCGTTTTTAAATTCTTTCCCGTATATTTCTTCCTTTTCAGAATGATAGAGTATATGCAGTTTTATAAATCCAAGAAAAAAATCACGGATGATTTTGTCTTCCATTCGTTCACCTCTCTGAATTTCGTCTTGTTTGCCCTTTACTGATTATCAGACTTGTAAGAAAGATCAAAAAGCCCAGCAGGCTGAACAGTGATGAAATAATAAATGCCCACATACTTCCATAAATATCCCATACAGTTCCCATTATAATTGAAGCAGGAAGAAGAGCTAATCCGATTCCTGTATTAAACAGGCCGTAAGCTGTAGCTCTCTGGTCACAGCTTACAAGATCCGCTATATATGCTCTAAAAATACCATCTGACAGTCCGTAGTATATGCCGTAGGCTGCAAACAATATCCATACGGACCATAGAGAATCTGAGATAGCAAAAAGAAAATAAATAATTGAATAATATATGAAAGATACGGTTATTATCGGCTTTCTGCCTATCCTGTCAGAGAGTGTTCCGAATAACGGTGATGACAGAGAGCAGAATATATTATAGACGATCCAGATAACAGGGATTAAAAAAATTGCTAGTCCTTCTTCTCTTGCTTTGAGGATTAAAAAAGCATTGGAGGAATTTCCAAGATTAAATATTATGATTGATGCCAAAAATAAAATAAAAGGCGTACTTCTCAGGCTGCTTTTTTGTTTGGTATTTACAGAAGCATCCTTTTCTGCAGCTGTATCCCTTACAAATTTAATAAAAAAAAGGGCTATAGCGGCAGGGATCACAGATAGTAAAAAGACAAGGCGCACATTATTGTTAAAAAAGAATAAAATGAGCATTGCTATTATAGGGCCGCCGATAGCCCCTATTCTATCCATAGCTCTATGAAAACCGAAAGCTTTGCCTTTTTTTAAAGTACTGACTGAAGTAGAGATCAGAGCATCTCGGGCCGGTGTCCTTGAAGCCTTACCCATCCTTTCAAAAAATTTTATAAAAAGAACAGCAGGCCAGGTATTGGCAAAAAATAAAAAAGGCTTTGAAACGGTAGAAAGGCCGTAGCCCAGATAGATAAATAACTTTCTTTTTCTTAATTTGTCCGACAGTCTGCCGAAGACAGGCCTGAAGAGAGAAGCAGTACTTTCTGCGATACCTTCTATTATACCTATTAATGCTTTTCTGGCACCGATGCTGACAAGAAATTCGGGTATCAATGGATAAATCATCTGAGTTGAAAGATCGGTAAATAAAGAGACCATCCCAAGAAGAACAATGTTCTTCTTTGATTTTTTATTATCCATTATATAGTAAAGCGATATCGTTTATAGATATAATGATATATTATATTCTCTGGTTGGAATTGTCAAGAGTTATAGATATGATAGGTTTATTGATATCTGAGTTGAATCAATCTGTTATTCTATCAAGTAATTTCCTAATTAACGGGACCACTACCAAAGAAACCGGTAGTGCAACAGCAAAGGCTATTCCAAACGATTTCAACCAGATCATAAAGAAATTTGGCTGCCACCCTGCGTTTATCAGTGCCAAGGCAAAGGACATTATAAATGACATTATGATAGATACAAATAAGCCGAATAATAGCCCGTAATATTTCCTTCTAATCTTCAATAGCACCTCTTATAAGTAAGTTCATAATATTTATAGTGGTTATATATATTATCTTAATATAATAGGTAATCCAATTGAATTTTTAAATATATAAATTTATTGTTTTTATATATAATGAAGAAAATAATCGAATCAATAGAAGGAGGAGTAGATTATGAAGGAGTTGGTCATATTTGATTCAAATTTTGGAAATACAAAAAAAATTGCAAAAACTATTGCAGAAAAACTTGAAACAGATACAAAGGTTCTGTCAGTTTCTGATTTTAACATAAAAGAATTGGAGGGTATTAAACTGCTTGTTGTAGGCAGCCCGGTCAATGCTTGGAGGCCGACTGAGAAGATATTGAAATTTTTGGCGGACCTTAGCGAAGACTGTCTTAAGGGTATTAAGGCAGCATCTTTTGATACCAAAATGAGATCCTTTCTTTCAGGAGATGCTTCAAAAAAGATATCCCGAAAACTTGAAAAGGCGGGTGCGGAGATTGTTGTCGAGCCGCAGGCATTTATTGTTAAAGGAAGTAAGGGCCCATTATTTGATGGTGAAATAGAAAAAGCAGAAAAATGGGCGGCATCAATAAAAAACGCTCTTTAAAAAACAATTCTTCTATAAATTAATATCTAAAAATATTCATTAAATGACAAGGATTAGAATCAAAAACCGAACGATATCATTTTTAATTGTTCTGGCAGTATACATACTTGCTTTCTTTGCCGGTCTATTGGTTTTTAAACTATCCTCCAGCATGCATTTACTTGTATCCACATTTTTAGCAGATATAGCTGCAACACTGGTTGTTTGGGGTTTTGGAATACTGTTTGGTAATTCCAGCATATATGATCCGTATTGGAGTGTGGCACCGTTGATTATCCTTCCATGCTGGATAATGATCAAAGGAATCTCATTTTCAGCAATTGATATTTTATTTTTGGTTGCAGTCATTGTTTGGGGAATACGGCTGACCCTGAACTGGGCTTTTAGGTGGAAGGGGCTGCACCATCAGGACTGGCGGTATACCATGCTTAAAAAAAGGTCACACCGCCTGTGGTTTTTTACCAATCTTATGGGGATAAATCTAATGCCGACAATAATTGTATTTGCGGCACTCACTCCTGCCTATTTTGGGATCGGACAGGGAAGACCGTTAAACTTCCTTACAGGTATCTGGTTTGCTGTCTGTATTACTGCTGTTTTGGTTGAATCTATTTCTGATAGGCAGATGAACCTGTTTAAGAAGGACAGGTCAAATAAAAATAAATATATTAACCGGGGATTATGGCGCTACTCACGTCATCCAAACTATTTAGGCGAGATTTCATTCTGGTGGGGAATATGGCTGATGCAGATGGGCGTTTCACCGCAGATCTGGGCGACAGTAGCCGGGCCTGTATTGATTACACTTCTTTTCATTTTTATAAGCATACCGATGATGGAAAAGCATATTCTGACCTCGGTACCCGATTACAGCCGTTACCAAAAACGGGTATCCGTATTGAAACTGATGCCCAGGAAAAGACAGAAGGCTGAGTGATTTTAGGAACTGTTCAGATTGTCCGGGGACAGTGGGAAAAGTTAAAACCAAACTTGATTTATTTATAAAATTCGGCTTATTTTCTACTAAATCTATGACTGTAACTTAAAATACTTGTAGGGATTATTAATATAAATAAAGCAGCCATGCAAATATAGATCACATTGTTTACTGAAAAATTTTCTGCCAGGTAACCCGCTGAATACTGGAAAATAACCACACCTAAAAAACCAAAACTGTTTATTATACTGATAATGGACCCGGAATTGCGGGGATTTTGATGTATGCCCAAGGACACTGCGGCAGCGGCTATACCTGAGAAAGAAAGAGCAAAAAGCATTATGAAGATGACTTTGAGGATAAGCATATTTACGAAAAAGAAAATGGTCAAAGTGATGAAAGCCAGTATCACAGAAATTTGCATTATTTTCTTTTCGCTAAACCTGGAAAAAAGAAAGCTCTTTATAAACATACCGACAGCAAAAGATAATGCATATAGACAGAGTATCAGCGAACCGATAGTCACGGGGATGTTCAGGTTCTTAAAATAAGTAGTAAGCCAGGATCCAAAAGTGATTCCGGCTCCTAAATGCAGAAAGTTGATGATACCGCATAAGATAATGGTAAGATTCGATAAAAGCTTGCGGTTGGTGGAGAGCAGCCTTCTAAAGTCATCTTCGTGCTTTATATTATGCAGGCCTTCCGGTTTTAGTGATAATATTGATATAAGTAAAAGTACATTTAGCAGCGAAACAGATAGAAACAGGTATCTCCAGTTGATGTTTAAGTACAGGGCTCCGCTGACTAGGAGGGGGGCAATAAAACAACCCAGTAAAAATCCTGTATTTAGCCGCATTATCATCTTGCTTCTGATTAAATGAAAAGCATCACTGATTATAGCAGTAGAGCTAACTGCAATTATTCCCCAGGCTGCTCCAAATAAGATATAGCTTAAAGTAAAATAGTTGAAATGGGTTGAAAAGTACAGGCCTAAAAAACATGATGCAAATAGCAAATTGCCGAAAATATATACGTTTTTTTTACCGATCCTTTCTGAAAGTATTCCCGCAAACAGGCTTGATAATAAAAGACCAAAGGCACTTAGAGACAGGGTAGCGCCGATTCTGTCCAGATCAACATTAAAACTTTCTGACAATACCGGTATCAAGGGCCCAAAAATAGAAGCCCCCAATCCTAATAGAAGGAATTGAGTAAAAAATAAAGGAAATGTCTTTTTCTCAGCCATTAAGTCTTAAATTATAATATTATTGAACCAGAATTTGAAGCTTATTGGAAAACTTTTATTTGAAGTCAAATAATGCTGAAAAATCAATCTCCCTTGCTGGAAAGTATGATATTTTCTTTGGTAAGAAGGCGGAGAAAGAATAAGACGACTGACCAGAAAGCTGCAGTACCGGCAAGATACCATAAGCAAAAGGACCAGGAGGCGAGATTCATTACTCCTGTGGCTACACCCAGCGGAATTCCCATCATCAGGCCGAATCCGACAATGAAGGAGGGCGCTATTGCTATATCAGGATTCTTTGCAAGAGAGTAAAGGACAATGAACAGAAGAAGCCCCAAAAGCAGCAGGGGATTAATAACCAGACTGGTCAATAGAAGAGGGGCCGGCAGGAAGAGTCTGCCTGTTACAGGTCTTATGGTAATAAGATTTACCGAAAACAGAACTATCAAAGTGGAAACTGTAGAGATTAAAAATCCTGGAAGGAAAATAGCCAAACTTTTACCTATAAAGATCTCTTTTGGGCTGAGTGTCGTGGCAAGAAGGGATTCTATATTTCCATTTGCCTTCTCCTTGATTATGGGGAAATTAGCAAAGGACCAGATGAATGTCATGAGTATAAACAGCGGAAAAAAGTAGGAGATGAGACCCATTATAAGCTCCAGCATAGGTTTGGCTGCTTCTTTTACCTGAAGCCATTCCTGCCTTTTTAAGAGGACACTTACCACAACGGCGGCAGCGATAGTGATTATGATGAATACGATGATTATAATAAGAAAGGCAATGGTTTTTCTTAGTTCTCTGAAATCTCTATGAAAAACAATACTAATTCTTCTCAAATAAGGCTCCTAACGCGATAATACTATTCTTTCACTGTTTAGGCGGGACCGGAGAAATATAAATATGACGGATATCAGGACGGCTACTCCGAGATTAGCCAGAGCAAAAGACCATGAAGTAATATCAAGAATATAGCGGACTGCAAGATTTATCATCAGCGAGAGGAAAACAGGCAGAAAGACCTGGACTATGACGTTGCCGACAGCCGGTTTCCCGGTCAGTCCGATAAAGTGGATCAGAAGACTTAAACATAAATAGATAAGCGGGGCAACGATAAAACTGCTTACTGCTGCCCAGGTATTAAAGATAAATCCTATACTGGGAACAAAATAGATATAATTTATTACTAACAGGACTATAAAGGTAAGAATCTCTCCCAGGACCAGGCCGGGCAGAAAAACAGCCAGGCTTTTGGCAATCCAGATATCCTTTGGTTTAAAAGGTGTTGCAAGGAGTGACTCTATGATCCCTCTGGACTTTTCCCTGGTCATTGACTGAAAGGCAAATGAATTTAGATTTACTCCTAAGCTGATAAAACAGGTGGCAAACATGATCAGGCCAAGATAGAGCTCAAGCTTAGATCTGTCCGGTGATGATTTATCCATTTCCGGGGATATGAGGAAATAGCATAAAGCTATTATTATACCCAGAATACATAGCATTGTTACAAAAACATAGACTATAAGTACAACCTTCGACCGCAAGTTGTTCCTGATGCTGGTAGATATTAGGAGACTTATATTCTTCATTGTGGTTCAACCTCTTTTAGGATGGCAGCATACATTTCTTCCAGAGATGCCTCTTTTTTTACTGCTTCCTCAATTTTTATGCCCCGGGTACTAAGAAAGTTTATTATATCTGAGACTCCTGTTCCTTCCCTCGGTGAAAAAGTAAGACTGGTTTTGCTTTTTTTCTGAAATCCCAGATTTTTTATACTTTTTAGTTCGGCCAGCAGCGAATCCGGGATTTTACCTGCTATTTCAATTAAAACTCCGCCCCTGCCCATTTTCTTGCGGAGGTTTTTTAGTTCACCATAAAGCTTTATCTCACCCCGGTCTATAAGTGCGATACGGTTGCAGATACGCTGTACTTCATCCAGATTATGCGAACTTAAAAAAATGGTCTTATTTTCTTTGCGTGCTATATCAAGCATTATCTGTCTCATCTCTATCTGTCCTGAAGGGTCGACTCCTGTAGTAGGCTCGTCCATGATCAAAACCTCCGGGTCATGGACCATAGCTCTTGCCAGAGCCAGCCTCTGCCTCATTCCTCTGGAATAGGTGCTTACCCTGTCTTTTTCTCTGCCTTTAAGGTCTACCGTACTTAAGAGTTTATCAAACTTTACTTCCGCTCCGGACAGTCCATATATCTGCGAGTAAAAAGTAAGATTTTCTTCAGCTGTCATATTTTCGTAGAGTCCGTCCGTATCAAGGACAAAACCAATTTTTTTTCTGGTCTTGCTCAGGTTGATGTCCTGTCCCAGAATATTTAATCTGCCCGAATCAGCCTGAAGAAGGCCGAGAAGTATTCTGATGGTAGTGGTCTTACCGGCACCGTTAGGTCCGAGATAGCCAAAAATATCTCTCTTTTCCACGTCAAAGCTTATGCCTTTGAGGACCTCGCGGTTTCCAAGGGTCTTTTTTACCTTATCTATACTTATAGCTTTGTTCATTTATTGTCCTTAAGTCTAATTGCCTTATTTGATTGTTTTTTCTCTTTACTTTTTAAAATCGGTCCTATTTCACGGAAAAGCTCTGTGGTGCCGCTCATTGTTCTCTGCATGATATCAACGGTGGCGATTCCGAGCCCTCTTTCAAAATCTCCGAAAACAAGCAGCTTGTCGCCGGTTTTAATGTCAAAATCTTTTCTGGCTTCTGCCGGTATGACTACCTGCCCACGCTCGCTTACTGTTATTGAGCCGTAGAATTTTTTACCTTCTGGAATTTTCATATAATATTACCTTTAAATTATCTTATTACAAGATTTATCTTATTTACAAAGCAAATCTTATCAATAGAAACAAATATTGTCAATTTAGATAATAGGGCAAAATACTGCTGTATAAAGAGGGGACAGGAATTTTTTAAAAGCGGGGGCTAATATATAAAAGATTATGGTAAAGGTAAAAGTATTATAACAGTCTTATAATAAAATTAAAAAATTGTAATAGATCAAATGATATAGGATAATAAAGCCGGCGGTAATAATAAAGTTGCAATTTATAAAGAGGAGGTAAATTATGGCCGAAAAGAACATATCCCGGATCACCTTTCCTTATCTCAGAAGGTTTAACGGGGTGATGGCAGTACTGCATTTTATACAGGGTGTGTTGATGCTGGTGATGGGTCTTACCCTGAACAATATCAAAGACTTCAAGTTACCGGTAGATTACTATTTCCAGTCTTTTGATACTGAAAAGATGAGACTCTTTTTAGACTCGGATGTAATAGGATCCATACCAATAGGAGCTTTTGTATCCATATTCCTGTTCTTATCTGCAATAGCTCATTTCCTGGTTGTTCTTCCCCGGATCAATGATTTTTATAATTCCAGGCTGGAAAAAGGTATAAACTATTTCAGGTGGTTTGAATATGCTCTGAGCTCCTCGGTTATGATAGTGATAATCTCAATGCTTTTTGGAGCAAGGGACATCGGGACCATAGTAGCTATTGTAGGTCTTAATGCAACTATGAACTTGCTGGGACTTATGATGGAGATACACAACCAGACTACTAAAAAGACCAACTGGGCTGCCTTTACAATCGGGTGCATTGCCGGAGTTGTCCCCTGGATCGTGATCCTTCTTTATTTTCTGGGTTCCGCGGTAAAAGAACCTGGAGTACTGGAACAGATCCCGTGGTTTGTTTATGCCATTTTTGGTACTTATTTTGTTCTATTCAACCTCTTCCCGATAAATATGGTACTGCAGTATAAAAAGATAGGAAGATGGCGAGATTACCTATATGGTGAAAGGGGATACATAATACTGAGCCTGGTGGCTAAATCACTTTTGGCATGGCTTGTATTTGCAGGTACTATGCAGCCGGCTTAGAATAAAAGAAACACTAATTGCAGGCATTTTATATAACTACTTATTAAATATTTAATATTATGAACCATAGGAGTTACTAATGACAATTGCTAAAATATCAGAGGTCAAAGCATCTTCACCAAAAAGTTTTGATGATGCGATACAGCAGGGGATAATACGTGCTAATAAGACCTTAAGAAATGTAAAGTCATCATGGATAAAAGATTTTGAAGTGCTGGTAGATAGCGAAGGCAAGATCACCGAATACAGGGTTTTGATGAAAGTTACCTTTGTTATTGATGATTGAAATACACTACCGAGATTGTCCTGCTTTGTGAGGAAAAAATTGAGTACTGCGATGGGCGCCAGCAGTGTGGTGGTAAAGAGATGAGTCATATTAATGACAGTATCATGATATATAAAAAGATATTTGATACTGATGTATTAATTATCTCGCCTCCAAGATAAGATATCTTCAATGATAAATATAGGGTTTTAAAAAGAAAGTAATAAATCTATATTTGAAATTATCTATAAAATCTTTAGGAAGGAAACTAAAATGAATAATAAAATAAGACAAAAAAAATGTCAGATCTGCAAAAAGTCTGTAAAAAAAGAAGACCTGTTTCCCATAATACTTATTGATAAATCATTAAGAGATTTTATCGCTAAAAAATATCCGGATTGTGATCTAAGCGGGTATATCTGTAAACCTGATTTAAATGCTGTCAGATTACAATATGTAGAGGAAATCCTTAAAAAAGAAAAGGGCAGTCTTTCTTCTGTTGAAAAGAGACTTATAAATAATTTAAAGGAACAGGAAACGGTAACGAAAAATATAAATAAGGAATTTGAGGAACAGTTAACACTGGGGCAAAAATTATCTGATAAATTAGCAAGTGTTGGCGGCAGCTGGAAGTTTATTATTATATTTGGGGCATTTCTAATTGTATGGATCATCATCAACACAATAGTTATAATCAGCAGACATTTTGATCCATACCCATTTATACTTTTAAATTTGATTCTCTCCTGTCTTGCAGCAATACAGGCGCCTGTCATTATGATGAGCCAGAACAGACAGGAGGCTAAAGACAGACTTAGATCAAGAAACGATTACATAATAAATTTAAAAGCTGAACTTGAGATTAGAAATTTAAATGAAAAGATTGATAATCTGCTCATTCACCAGTGGGAAAGACTTATGGAAATTCAAAAAATACAAATGGAAATATTAAGTGAGATGCCGGTTAAAGGAAAATTGTAAATCAATAAGGATGAAATTATAATTTCATAAAGGGGTTACAATGAGTAAAAACATAAGACTAAAAAAAGTAAAAACTTTTATTTTTTCAGCTGTGATACTGACTTTATCTTTGATTTTAGCAACAGGTTGTGGACCGCTTAAAAACCAGGGGGATATTGCACAGTCGCAAGAAACAGAGGAGGAAGCAACTTCCGAGGAAACTGCTATGCAGGAAACAGAAGATACTGCTACAACGGAACAAGAAACAGATAAATCACAGGAAATAGAAAGTAAATTTAACCTGCTCGAAAAAACAGCTGAAAATATTGAAGAGATCTTTAATTTTATTGATGAAAATATAAAAGTTTGTAATCCCGATCTTGCAGTAAATATGGTTTATACAGTGATTAAACTATGTGAGGATTACAAATTTGCATTTACAGATAAATTTAATGATCAGGAAGTGCAGAATACAATCTATGAGCTGTCACCTTCAATGGAAGAATTAAATCTGGAGTTTCTTAAGAATACCGATAATATAAAAGTAAAAGACATCATAGAAGAGGCCATAAATAAGAAGTATAAGCTAATGTCAGTGGAAGGTTTTGTAATGCCCTTAGTGGATTACGAGGCTTATGATACATACAGACAATATCTGACACAGGAAATGAATGATTATCTTGATATAAGACTCGATGAATCAGACAGGCCTTCGGTGATGGATGCAGGGATTGTAATACCTATTGATGATTTTATTCAACGTATCTTAAAATCTATGAAATATCTGGAAGATTATCCTGATTCACAAAGGTTTGATGAAATAAAACAGTTTAACGATGGAAGAATATATATGTATCTCAGCGGTATTGATAATAATCCGGTATTTGATTCAAGCCAAAAGATACTTGCAAGTAGACTGGCAGAGTTTGAAAGTAATCTTGATAAGTATGGTGATACCAAATTTGGCGAAATACTTGGTTCGTATCTTGATTTATTAGAACAGGAAAGCTATATCCGTACCACGAAGGTAGATGATTTTTTAAGTAATATCAGTTCATTTTAATAATTCTTTATGATTTTTTTTAAAATATTTTGATTAAGGAGGGTTGATTGAATGATAAAAGATTTTAAAGAATTTATAATGAGGGGCAATGCAATTAGTATAGCTGTAGGTATAATTATTGGCATAGCTTTTGATGCTATTATAAATTCATCAGTAATTGATATCAAAGCTACCCGCTGTCCAAATTGTACATCTGAGTTAAGGTAATAATATAATTGATGTAAATGCAGGATAAGAAAAATAAAAATTATACATCAACTCTTGTAATATTCTGGATAATATTTGCAGCATTTGTTCCAACAATTATTATAATAAGTCTGCAGAGCCTGCAGGGCCAGGATTTCAATTATTTACTCTGGAATTTTATTGCTCTGCCTTTGATATTTTTATCATTTATTTTAGGAGTAGTACTTATTATACGGGCTGTAAAAGCTCATTTTAGAAAGATATTAAAAGCATTGCTTATTCTTGTAGGGTCTTCAGCAGTAATTATGGCTTTGTGTGCCATACAACCTGCACCTGGAGAAGGTTACTATCCGGGTATAGCCGGTGCTATGGCTGAATGGATCTTCTTCATACTTGCACAATATTTATGCCCGGTAGTATTACTTGCTGGTTCAATTGGTATTATTGTTTTAATTGCAAAGAAAAGAATTATTAATTCTTAACCGGATAATATATCAATATTTAAATTTAAGATACTCCAGGCTATTGTCAGTGTTATACCAACACCAATAAGGCAGCCACTTAGCTTTCCCATGGAAGCACTCATAGGAGTTCTTGCCTCGTCAATTCCGTGCTTCCTTAGAAATTCAGATGCTTTACCTTCAAAAATACCGGCAAATCCATCTGTTATAGCGTCTCCTACTGCGCCTCCTACAATAGCTCCGAGTATTCCTCCATATCTTGCACCAATTAAGGCAGCTGCGCCTAATAATCCGGTATCTACTATTCCAAAAATAATATCTGCACCTGCTGACTTTATAGTTCTTCCTGATATTCTTATGGGTATCCAGGCGATTAATCCCAAGGCTATGAGTGTCGGGCCTATAACTCTGATTCTTTCTAAGATAAACCATAAAGCACTTATAATAATTATGGATAAAATAATAACACTGATTAGAGTAGGCAGTATTCCTTGTTTATTCATTTTTTAATCTCCTTCAATATATTTTTTGAGTATTAAAATTATAGCTTAGTTTTTTAGCTGGCCCGGGTTACAAAATTTCGAGCCAATTTTTCGAAGAGTTGATTGATCTGAGGGATCTTACAATAATTTAATCTAAAACTTTTATTATTTCTTCTGCGAACTTTTTTATGTTTTCAGTATTTATCTTTGATATATTTTTTGTAGTCTTGGAAGCCTTTTGCATCATGCTTCTGACCATTGGATTCATCTTATCCCAAATCATCTCATAGCCAAAGTAACCTTTGGTTACTGCTTTATCAAGAAGCTCCTGGGGAAATCCCCTTTTTATCTCATTTTCCCAGTCCTCATCAGCGCCGCACATAAAGATACCTGTCTTGGTATTTAAAAGTGCATTTAAGTTCCTTTTTACAAACTTCCTTACAAAAGAATTCATTCTGAAAGCAATAAAAGATCCCCCCAATACTACCAGATCGTAATTTTCCGGTTTTACCTTTTTGTTCTTTTTAAGGTCTACCAGCTCAACTTCAAGATTTTTTTTCTTTAATATCTCTGCAAGCATGCCGGCGCATTTTTCCGTAGTCCCAAACCTTGTAGCATAAGCAATCAATATCTTCATTTATATAACCTCTCTTTCTTAAAATATAAGAACAATTTTAGAGTAAAATCTTTTTTCTGCAAATTTATATTTATAAAAGATGTATTCAAGAATAAAAAATATAAGGGTTCATTAAAAGGCCGGATAAAGCATATGTTTACTCCAATGGCTTTGATAGATTTATTAGCCATAAGACTGTTAAGGATTTTTAAGCTTCTAAAATTCTGTTGTTATTTTAAATAAGTGCTAATATTTAGTTATGGAATATCTGATCTTATTTTTAATTTTCAGTTTTTTTGGAGTGGGAATTGAAGTAATATTCTCCTCTATACATGATTATGTAAGAAATAAGGATATTTCTCTTAAGGGTAGATCATATTTATGGATGTTTCCGCTTTATGGTATTTGGGGATTGGTCATAGGACCCTTATACAACTTGATTGAAGTCATTCCTTTTATATTAAGAGGATTTATTTATCTTGCAGTGATATTTGCTGGAGAATTATCTTACGGTTATCTACTAAAACTTATCATTAAAAAGTGCCCCTGGGAATATAAAGGAAGATGGACTATAAAGGGAGTGGTCAACCTTCTTTATTTACCTTTCTGGCTTATATTTGGCTATATATCAGAGATGATATATAGAGGATTCATATCAATAACAATATACTGAAAAACATTTGCCCCGGTATTATTATTGTATCTATTGGATTCTTCTGAATCCTGATTATACTGTCTATATTTATTGCGATATCTATTCTTTATTTTATTGATTGCGGTAATTGTTTCTTCTTCATCTACAGCTTTAAAAAAATTATATTTCTTACATTGGCTATATTCTTCATCGATTTCAAGCAGAAGTCCTTTAATCAGTTCCATATTGCCGTCCTGGCCGGTTTTTATTAATCTATCAGCTTCATATATTCTGTTGTTCAATAGTTTGAAATGAAGCTGCCCTTTTTTTGATTCAGGGTAGAAAAACAGCTGCATATTCTCTGCAGCCCTTTTGACTACATAAAGATTTTCTCCCGGCAAGCTGTCCTGGGAGGCATAAACTGTTCCCGCAAAAGAGAAAATTAAAACTAATAAAACCGTTGTAAATACGACAGCAGGCTTTAGAAGAGAAATTCTCCTACTAGAATAAGGAGCAGCAGTTTTGCTTTTGCTTATATCTTTGTCCAGTTCGGTACTATTTTTAGCGGACTTATAAATTCTATCAAGACTGCTCTTGCTGTTAATATCTCTCGGCCTTATATTCTTTAAATCTTTCAGGTATTTTATTGTCTCAAAATATTCTTCCAGTGTATCTTTGTATCTGCTATATTTTTTAAGGCAGTATTGTATACTGTAACCCCGGTTTATAAGATTTAAGCACCTGTTAAATATTTTTTTAGTTTTTCCATCCATATTTATTATTTATTGTTTTTAACCTCATTTTTTAATTTTGTCATGGCCCTGAATAGTATCCCTCTTATTGTGGATTGTTTTTTACCGAAAATTCTTGCTATTGTCTCGAAATCGAAATCTTCTACAAATTTCAGGATGATGATATCTTTCTGCAGTTTTGTCAGTTTGCCAATAGCATCTATAATTTTAAAATTTTCAAAACCCAGTTCTTTTTTTAATACAGGACTATTCTTTATAAACATATCGTTTTCAATCAGATCACCAGCTTTTTCTTCAAAAGGTTCTTCTTTTCCGTACCCGGTTTTTTTTCTATAATGGTCTATTAGTAAATTAGATGCAATTCTATAAATCCATACCTGGAAAGTCTTTGCATTTAAGTTAATTTTCCGTAAATTTTTATACACCCTTATGAACACTTCACTAGCCAGGTCTTCCGATAGCTGTTTATCAAATAATTTTAAGTAGAAGAATCTGTATATTCTGGGTAAGAATTTGATATAAATTTTTTCAAACCACGTGTCATCGCCGCTCTTTTTAAAGTTTTTCAAATAAAGATTAATGTTTACCATTTAATGCTTACCGATGTATTATTAAATATCCTGTAAAGGTCTGTAAACATTAATTATATACTAATTCTATTTTAATTTTCACAACTTCGGTTCCTTACTGCCCTGAACATATTTTTAATGTAGCAGGTTATAGTAGACCAGTTCAATATAATGTGGATAATGACTAGCAGTACCAATATGATCGAACCCCAGTCATGTAAGAGTTTTAGTGAACTTCTGCTGGTAAGATCGAGTATGGATTCAGCAGTCTTTAGTCCTCTATATGTTCCTGGGCCGGATGGGCTCAACAGGAGTATTATTCCTGTTATTGTGCTCAGTAGACCTGAAATCAATAATAGGATGTCCACTATGATTTTTGTTTTTATTTTTAATCTCATTTTCATTTACCTTTTGTCATTTCTTATATTTTTACACTCGTTCTTGTCACTGGTTCGGGGCTGATCATCGAAGAAAGAACTTTCGCATTCAACATTGGAGTTTTGGTATCTATAATTGTACTTGAAACAATTATCCTCGTCACAGTTTTCATTTATAAGATTGTGTTTATGCTGCCATGAGTAACAGTTGTTTTCAGATTCGCAATTACCATTTTTTTCAGTTTTGCCGTAAGTATTGCTGTACTGATATTTATTTTCCGCACTGGAAACAGCACTGTCATTTTTATCATCTGCGGCTAAAACAGCAGTATTTAATCCAGACTGCTCTTTCTGATAAGCATAAATAAATCCTACAGCACTGAGAGAAAGAACAGTTGCTATTATTATCCCTATAATAATTTTTTTAATCATTGTGTGCTCCTTTTTAATATATTTTTATCCTTATATATATAAACGGAAAAAGTTTTTATTTTGTTGGGTTTTAAAACTCTTGATTTAAATTCAGTTTAATATAGCATACTAGGGGGATGAGAATATGAAAGACAGATACAAGTTTTCAGTCACACACAAAGACAAATCAATTGTAGAGCTCGTAAAAAAAACTTCCCACAAAGCATTAGCCATATGGGCTAATGATTGTGTCGAGCATGTCATTCAATACTTTGAGGAAAAATATCCGGAAGACAATCGCCCTCGAAAGGCTATTGAAACACTTAATTCATGGATAAATACAGGAGTTCTTAAGATGGCTGACATACGCAGGACTGCACTTGCATCTCATGCTGCAGCTCGTGAAGTGGGAGAGAATAATGCAGCTCGCTCTGCGGCTCGTGCTGCAGGTCAAGCAGTGGCAACTGTACATGTTTCAGCTCATTCTATCAGGGCTGCAAATTATGCCTTACAGGCTATCCATAGAGCCACCAATCCCCCTGATATTGATACTGCCATAGCCAAAGAAAGGGCCTGGCAGTATCGACGCTTGCTGGAACTAAAGAATAATAACGATATATAGTAAATTTTAAAAAAGTATTATAATTTCTTCATAAATAAATTATGTCCTCTTTATATTTATCAACAAAATGATACTGGAGGTAAAATGAATAAGAAACCTACAAAAATATTACTCTCGTTTTTAAACCTGATCGGATTTTTAGCCATAGTCATTGTAAATTCACTTGCTGTCATACTCCCTATAAATAATAAAACAACAGAAGAGTTGTCTGATAAATATCCGAACTTATTTGTTCCTGCAGGTATTACTTTTTCGATATGGGGTATTATCTATATACTGCTGGCCCTTTTTATTGTTTATCAGCTGGTTGCTGCCTTTAAAGAAAAAATAAAGGATAAAGGTTTATTTGAAAGAATTGGAATAATATTCTTTATTTCTGCTATTTTAAATGTCGGCTGGATACTGGCATGGCATTATGAAATAGTCTGGTTATCTCTAATAATAATGATAATGCTTCTTGCATCTCTAATAGTTATTTACCTGCGGCTCAAAATAGGTAAGTCAGATTCAAGTAATTCCGAAAAAGTTTTTGTACATATTCCCTTTAGTGTCTATCTGGGCTGGATAACAATAGCTACTATTGCTAATGTAACGGCCTTATTGGTAAAAATGGGCTGGGATAGATTTGGGCTTAGCGAACAGTTCTGGACTGTTTTGGTAATTGCTGTTGGAATTCTTATAACATTAGCTGTACTTTTTATTAGAAATGATATCTTTTACTCACTGGTTGTTGATTGGGCATTTATAGGAATATTGATTAAAAGATTGGGCGATAAAAACACGCCAGCGCAATCGGTTATAGTAACAACTATAATAGGTCTTGCAGTCATTACTATTGGAATCATTATTCAGAAAATCAGAAGTAAGAGCCTATACTGATTGCTAAGAGATATAGATATTTCTGTTAGTAAAAGAAGCTAAAGATAGCAAATAATAGTACTATAAATCCAGTGACTATTTCTAATATTGCACGCCACGTTTTCACATAAGCCCACCCGATTGGACGGAATAGGCCCAAAATTCCCACAACAAATAAAATAATTCCTACGATTAATAATAATATCCCCATAATCCCTCCTTAAGTTATTCCCACCTGAAAAATTTAATTGATACTACTAAACTGACTAAAAACCAGGCACCCACTATTAGAAGATCCAGCCAGGCTGTGCCAAGTCCGGCTCCCTCTATCACAACCAATCTTATGGCATCATTTAAATGAGTTGAAGGTAAAAACTTTGCAATAACTGACATGAAATCAGGCATTACATCAAGCGGGAAGAAAATGCCTCCCAGGAATAGCATCATAAAGAATACGATCAAACAAATAGGTGTAGCACTTCTGGTGCTTCTGATGAGGGTAGCAAGAGCAAATCCTATACTTAAGAAGCATAGCGAGCCAAATGTAAGCAATAACCAGAAGTAGAAATAGTTACCTGTAATATTGACCTTGAAGCCAAAAATACCTATGGCCAGGAGTAAAATAGTCTGTATAAGGGTTACCATATAACGCTGTATGATTTGTGCGCCGATTATGGTATGTCTCTTCAGTGGTGTCAGGGAAAGTCTGCGGTAAATTCCCTTACCTCTTTCTTCAACAAATATAGTGGCAGCGACCATTATGCCATTGACCATCAGTGCCATTACTATTATTCCTGGAAACATATAGTCAATAGCCTTGATCTCACCCCAAATGGTATCACCGTATATTAAGCCATATAGCACCATGAAGAATAGGGGAAAAGCCAGATTCCAAAAAAGCTCGTCTTTTCTTCTTAGAAACAACTTAATTTCCAGTGCTATTTGGCCCATTAATGCTCTCATATCCAGCTCCTTCTTACTCCCGAAGGCTTCTACCAGTCAGTAACAGAAATACGTCCTCCAGAGTAGCTTTTCTTACTGAGATATTCTCCAGATTTATATTGTTATCATCTGAGAAGCGGGTCAGTTCTTTAAGAGTTTTAGAGGACTCTTTGGTGTTAAGAATAAATCTATTGTCGCCCAGTTCACTGACCTTGCCTGCTCCTTTAAATTTTTGCTTAATCTTATCAGCACTTTCTGGAAAACAACTAAATTCAATAGCCGATTCCAGTCCGGAGTTTGTAATCAAATTAGTAGGGGTGTCCAGTGCAATGATCTTCCCATGATCTATAATACCCACCCTCTGGCAAAGCTGTTCTGCCTCTTCCATATAGTGAGTAGTCAAAATTATAGTTTTTCCTCTTTTTCTTAAATCTGTAATAATAGCCCAGACATTTCGCCTGGCCTGAGGGTCAAGTCCAGTGGTTGGTTCATCCAGAAAAAGTACCTCGGGATCATTTACCAGTGCCAGGGCCATAGCTACTCTTTGCTTCTGTCCCCCGGATAGTGTCCTATAGAAGGCGTTTTTTTTGTCAGTCAAAGACACTTCCTCGAGAATCTCACTTGAGGGGATTGATTTCTTATAATAGTTGCCGAAAAGATCAATAACTTCTTTTACCCGGATTTGATCATAAATAGTAGTACTTTGCAGCTGTGCGCCAATTAGTTCTTTTATATTTTCAGAATTTTTTTGAGAGTCGATTCCGCATACTTTAATGGTTCCGTTATCCGGCTTTCTCAGTCCTTCTATCATCTCAACTGTGGTTGTTTTTCCAGCACCGTTAGGCCCTAAGAGCCCAAATATTTCTCCTTTTTCAATACTGAAACTGATACCATTTACTGCGATTAAATCACCATATTTTTTAGTTAAATTGTCTACCTTTACAACAATATCCATATGCTTTGTTCTACAATTTATATACCATTAATTTTGAGTCTCGAGATTCCCTGAATATTTAAAAATATTATAGTGCATAATAGATGGAAAACATAAAAACATTTAATCCAATCTCAATCTACTTTTACTTTAATCTTTATAAGTATTAGTATTTTATTATTAAATTAGGATATTTTTATACCTGAGTTAGCCAAATTTATTTAAAAAATTCATGTTTGTAACCACAATTTTTACAGATATAAGCAACTCCTTCAGAACTAAACATCTCTATACCGAGACCGGCAGCCCACTTCTCATTTAATTTAGTATTTACCTTCTTAAACTCTGCACCACCACAGAAAAGACATAATAGCTGTTTATTGTTTATGGTAACTAATCTTTCTTCTTCCATTTATACTCCTTACTTTTCTTCATCCATCTGTTTCATTATTTCCTTTATTTTCCTGTATTCCCATCGACTGCCTTTACCAAACACAAATGTCCTCAAACCATGCATCAGTACTGCAAAACCCCAAAAACCAAAAGGAAACAGGAACCAATAGAATCTATATTCACCTTGAACCAAATTTATTATTATTATCACTGTGATAACAACAGTAAAAATGGTTAAATGGATATAAAAATCTTTAATTTCTTTTACTCTTTTTTTAGCTATTTCATATTTTTCGTCTTTCATTTTCACCAACTTAATTATGTATAGAAATATCTCTAATTTTTATTTAATAGTACATGAATTGTATTATAAATAATAGCAATTTATTAAAGACAGAATTAATAAATATCGATAGAATAAATAGGATATTAGTAGGGAAATAATTTTACTCACATTTCTTTATGGCTGCCCCAAGTAGTGAAATTTCGAACCAATTTTTAGAACAGTTAGATTACTTAATAAATCTATTTAATAGCTAATTTAAAATACTTATTTTTTAAATTGGTATAATATTTAAATATCAGTACCCTGCAGTACTTTCCATGAGCTATCAACCCACAGATTTTTATTCAGTCAGTAGTTGCATGGCTTCAGATTCTTTATTTATTATCATGTTTAATTTTTCAGTTGTCACAGACATATTAAAGGCAATTTCTGAGAAGATGTCTCCTGATTCCTGGTACAGTGATGCAGGTTCTGCCATACCATTCTTTTTTAAGTAATTTGAAAATTCGGTTCTTGCTCTTCCCAGTTCATTAAGTAAAAAACAAGTAGATTCCAAACTATTTGGTTTCTCTGCAAACTTTCTTATTTCCGACACTGCATCTTTTGATATATCAATGTTCCAGCCGATGATTTCATTAAAAGGTTTTTGGGATACTGGATCTGAAAGATAGATCATCCAGAATGGACCAAGCTTCTGTGCTATTTCACTGACTTTTTCCCATGCCTCCATAAAGTTTTCTATCTTTGCAGGAATATTTGCAGCGGCCTCAGTTGGATCTGTAGGATCGTTAAGATAAACATTATTTTTATCATAGCCTGTTACCACCATGTAATGATCATAGTGGTCTTTCTCCATACTATTTTTCCAGAAATCAGAAGCCAGTGCAAAATCATCATATAGGTAATAGCAGTCGACATAAACTGCTACCGGGTTTCCGGAAGATACAACAGACTTTAGATATGCAAATGAATCCTCGGCATCATCAAAATAAATTACTTTTTTTGCCTGACTTCCAAATCTTAACTGGGAGGGGTAATAAGAAGCCGAGTCGTTTCCTCCGTCCTTGAGTCCAAGCGTAAATGAAGTATTTAAGTTATTGGATAAAAGTATTATACATGCTTCTCCAATCCCATTACCTAAAAATGCAGATTCTTCATCATCCACATATCCTGCACTTGTCCCAATTCCACTTGCAGCTACTATATCGCAAAACTCTATTTCTGGTTCCTGATATTTTACCAGCATGGAAAAAGAACCAAGGTAACAAAGGCTCGTCCTGTCCTGATTACCGGAATATACAAGCGCTACATCTAACTGGTAGTCAGCCGGGGATTGAGTTGCTGTGAATTCAGTTTCTTCACTGGTCCTTTCCTCCTCTGCAATTATCTCGATAGAGGATACATCTCCTACAAGCAGGAGAAGTATTTCCTGATTTTTTTTCAGGTTTCCACTTGCCTTAATAACTTTTCCTTTTTGGATATCACTAAGTTTCTCTTCAGCAATAGAGCTTAAAAGCCGGCTTTCAATAAATATGCCTATATTGCCGCTTTCATCTTCTACATCAAGAAATAATCCATCGGAGGATTCATCCATAAATACAATTGATCCCATTACTGTAAATTCTTTTCCCTGTTCTTCTTCTTTTATATCTGAGATTGCTGTAATCTTCATGGTTTCCGGTGTTTCTTTCGTTTCTGATATCTCAGGCTTACATGATGATAGAATTAACATGGTGCAGAAGATTACTGTGCAAAAGGTAATTAAGTACCTATTTTTCATAGTTGCTCTCCTTTTAAGCAATCAATTTTTTAAACATTTTTAGTTTAAAAGTTTATCGCAGATATCTACTAAAAACCAGCCATAAAGTTAATTATTTATTTAAAAGATAAGTTCCTGTACTATATAAGAATGGCTGCCCCGGGTTGCGAAATTTCGAACCAATTCTTAGATGAAATTATCAATCTATATAATATTTTCTTTAAAAAATATTAATTTAGTTATTTATTTTTCTACTTTAAAACAAACAACCTTTCACTGTTTTAAATTTAACCTCTTATTTTAAGTATTCAACCATTTTTATTTAGGAATAACTTATTCATATTTGATACTGGACAATTACCATATCTTTGACATTTTGGACAAAATATTAAAAATGAAAGTGGTATGTGCAGACAGTACAATATTAATAAAATAATTACGACTAATTTTGATTCCCAATACAATATGAATAATGTAATAAATGCAAATATTTGATTTCCAATTCCAAATATTCCTAATAAAAATACTGATAATTTTAAATGTGTCATATTGACCTTATATCTGCCAACTAAGTACTTGGAAATTAAAGGACTAAAATATAATTGATTCAAACCAGGACAATACTTACCACAATAAACGCAATCTTTACAGATGCCTACCATTGAAATATTCATTGCAACCCATAATAATATGTATATAAACAGAATTAACAATGATTTCATTGACAATAAAAAAATAATTCCAAAAAAACTTAATAATAAAGGAATAGTTGGGATAAAGTTTATTATGATATCTCTTTTTTTCCAAAAAAAAGCATTACCATTTTTCATATTGGTTTAAACCTCTTAGATTATTATACACAATCTCCTGAGTATATATGGCGTTTTGCTGCAATATTGCGAAAGTAAAATGTGATAAACTCTAAAGCAATCACGCAAACAATTTTATTTAATTATTAGTACTATAATTGTATTATTTTCTATCGTTATTATTATAAAGCCATAATTTGATAATGCTACTAGATATTCATTATCATTTTTAAATTTAGCAAAATTATATCATTTGTTTCCTCAGTTCTTTTAATTATTATTGTTTTAAAATACCAAACTATGTTGTTGAGAACGGGTTGCCCCGTTTGTTGGTAAAGAGCCACCAATTCGTGCAAGGTGGCTGCCCCGGGTTGCGAAATTTCGAACTAAGATTTTAAAGTGTTACTATACCTGGCTGTATGCTAATTCCAACTTGCTTATCTTCTTTAATTCCCTATATAAAAATATACCAGTAGTAATTATTGCTAGCAAATCTGCAATTGGAAAGGATATCCATATACCATTTACACCCCAAAGTAAAGGAAGAAGCAATATAAGGGGTAGCAAATAAAGGACCTGCCTTGTCAAAGACAAAATTATCGAAGGTCTTGCTTTCCCTATTGATTGAAAGAAGCCAGCACCTATAATTTGAAAACCAATCAGTGTAAATAGAAGTATAATCATCCTTAATGGAAAAGCTCCACTTGCAATCAATTCAGGATCATTGCTGAAAATACTAATTATATGGGTAGGAAAAACTTGGAAAAGAACGGA
>Ga0307430_1000562_pt1 | contig 31628 bp, 26 predicted proteins | sample SalMarWE160130MG_FD_202159 | JGI IMG/M metagenome (GOLD analysis project Ga0307430, IMG submission 202159) | Salt marsh sediment microbial communities from the Plum Island Ecosystem LTER, Massachusetts, United States - WE1603-130 | ecosystem: Environmental > Aquatic > Marine > Intertidal zone >...
GTAAGCTGCGCGTAGGTTCTCATCAGTGCTCCTTTGACTTGGTTGGTCTAAGAAGCATAGATGCTACTGCAGCTTACCTCTTATTCCAACCTTCAAAGTTGCACTTCGGAGTTGAATCTACGTTTTATTATTCAACAGACAACACGATTAATTCAGCTGACGCACAACCAGCACGACCTTGCCTTGAACCTCAAGCATCTCGGGGTTGTCGATAAAAATTGGATCCATCGTCGGATTCGCGGGTTGTAAACGCACCTTGCTGCCATCTCGATAGATGTGCTTCAAGGTAGTCTCCTCCCGATCCTTCAACCATACGGCGACCATATCCCCATCGCGCCAATCGGGCTCCTGCTTCATCACAACCACATCGCCATCACCGACCATGGCATCAATCATAGAATCACCGCGCACTTCGAGGGCGAAGAGATTCTCGGTCTCGCTGAGTAAATCGTGGGTAATTTCAATCGCCTCATCTGCCCCGAACATCGCCGAGTCCGTTCCGGGAAGCGGAACGGGTTCGCTGGCGAAAATTCGCCCCACCATCGGAATTCGCACCGTTTCAATCACATTCCCCACAACATCGGAGACTTTGTCCAACAAGCGAATGCCGCGCGAGACATTCTGGTCCCGACACAAATAACCTCCTTCAACCAGGCGATTGAGGTTGTAATTCACAACGGATGTCGAGGTGATGTCTACCGCTTCGCCGATTTCTCGAATCGACGGAGGATAGCCATTCTCATCCATGAATTCACTGATAAACGCTATCATCCGGCGTTGACGATCCGAAAGCTTTCCTTTCGCCATCGTTGCCTCCTTCGGCTGTATACGCAATCTTCATCTCCGACCACGTAATCGCACACTTGTTCGTATTGTATCGGAACATACGTTCTATGTCAAGCGGTTGGATCTGCGTCGAATGGGGTATTCATTAATAATATGGAAGACTTGACCAAATACAGGAAGGAATTCATGGATAAAAGTTATACTGCGGATTAACGCAACGACTCTTTGCGGAAGGACTTTGGGGACACTCCCGAGATTTTATTAAACACCCGACTAAAGTAGGCGTGATCTTTAAACCCCACTTTACGTGCGATACTGCCAATTGATTCGTTCGTGTTAAGCAGAAGTGATTTCGATTTCAGTATTCGATAGCGATTGAGATAATCCCAGGGGGAAATGTTCACCTCGCGGCTGAAAATCCGGCTGATGTAATCCTCGCTGACGCCGACAGATTCTGCAATTTCCCTCCGCGATATGGGGCGTGAATAATTTTGATGCAAATAGGCTATGGCCTGCTTGACGAGTCCGCTGGTATGTACAGGGAGGCTGTCTTCTCCGAATAAGGCACGGTTCATGGCAGCGGTCGTCTCGGTATCCGACAAGATGCCTTTGGTTTGCAGAATCACCTGTGTGTGGCGTTCAATACGTTTGACATCGTCCAACGTCATCATCTTGTTGCTTAAAATGATGACCGGCACTTGACGGAGGTCCTCGTCACCGTGCATATGATCCAATACATCTGCACCGCTTAAGTTCGGCATGACGAGATCCAACAACACCAATGACGGGATTTCCTTTTCCATTAAGGCCAATGCGGTTTGCCCATCTTCAGCCAACTGAACAGGTATACCGGGAAAACCTTTTTCCACCAACGCCTGATGGGCCTCACGGATTTGAGCATCGTCATCCACAATCAAGATCGGGCCCGCTCCCTGGTTGGGGTTCATGGCAACGATTGCATCGTACAGGGTCTCCGTGTCCGACGACTTGACCACAAAGCCCGTCAAGCCCACCTGCGAATCGGTTGGCTGTCCGTAGAGAATGAACGGCGTTTTACTCAGATTCGGATAATGCCGCAGGCAACGCACGAGAGCCCAGTCGCTCGGCTGTGCACTGGTCAAGTCCCATGCAAGGGCAACGGGTTTTGTTGTGATCAACACCGCATCCAGATCCTCACGATCGTGAATTTTCACGATTTCCAGATTCTCTCGCTGGCACATCTCCGCGATTTCAAGCGTCGGTTCATCGTACGATGAAATCAGCAGCAGTACGGACGACAAGTCTTCCTGACGGATGGGTTTCGCCTGATCGAGAGCAGGAAGGGGTAAATAGACATGGAAAGTGGCCCCCTGCTTGGGAAGACTGTCCAATTTCATCGTCCCACCATGCAGCGCGACAAGATGACGTGTGATGGAGAGCCCCAATCCAATCCCGCCTGTAATACGCCGATTATCTTCGAGCGTCACAAAAGGATCGAAGATGAGTTCTTGCTGTTCGGGATCGATGCCGAGACCTGTGTCGGAGACCCAGAAATGGATTCTTTGCGGCTCGACGGCTGCCCCCATGGCGATCTCGCCACTCTCCGTGTACTTCTTGGCATTACTGAGTAAATTTAGAAATACCTGACGCAGGCGAACGGCGTCTGCCAAGATTTGGGGCAGGCGTTCTGGGATATCGATCTTCCATTGAACATCCATCGTCGTGGATTGATCTGCGAGGCTATGAAACGCATCCAGTACCAATTGACGCGGGTCCAGCAATTCCAAAGATAAATCGAGTTCGTCGATTTCGGCGCGCGAAAGATCCAGCAGATCGTTAATCACACGCAATTGATGTTCCGCGTTGATGTGTATTTGATAGATATCGTTCAATAATGAATCAGGAAACTCGATCTCATGTTTGTTCGGCGTTCGCAACGTGTCCTGTGTGTATCCCAGAATGATGTTCAATGGTGTGCGCATCTCGTGGCTGACATTTGCCAGCAAGCGGGTTTTTATCGCATCCGCTTTTTCTGCATCCATACGGGCTTGCTGGATTTCCTGAAACAACATTGCCCCCTGTAACGCGCTGCCCAGGCTGTTGCGCAAGAGCTCATAGATATTGCCGTCGCGCGGGCCGATCTCAAAAACGACGTATCCCAGCGACTTATCCTGAAAATACACCGGCTCGACCACCAGGCTGAAGCGACGCCCTTTTGGCAGGAAATCCTCCGGCACAATGCGTTTCGATAAAAAGCGAAGGCCGCCTTGTTCGATCTCCGCGCGCTGATCGTCCGTGTATGCCAAGATCAGACGCGCATACTCGGGCACTTCCGCATCAGTCGGCTGCTCGTACGTTACCAGATACACACTTGGAATACCCAACGCAGGCAGCCGTTCGACCAAAACATCGGTCAACAAATCGATATCAAATGTGGTCAGCAGGGCACGGTTGATCTCGCGCAAATTTTCCGCTTCACGCTCTGCCTGCCATTGCGTGTATGCCTGAGCCCGTTGAACCGCCTCTTCGACCACAACGCGCGATTGCGAAATGAGCGCTTCCACGTGCACCCATTGTGATCTCGGAAGATATCGTGAAGCCCAATGCTTCAAAATCGAGATTGCGTTTTGCCAATGCATAATGTCAAAATCCGACCACACCGCCTCTTCGATCACATCATTCAACACTGACAAAAATTCCTTTGATCGACCCTGGTCTTGATTTTCGGGAGTGGTTGAAGCAGATTCTATGAACACACTGAAAACGGACTCCAGCCAATCCTTCGCTTTGTGTGAATCCAGATTGACCGCTTCCTTGATCTCAGAGAAAAAGCCTGCCCGCACATATTCGAGGCTGACATCTTCCACGCCATCTTCTACATTTTCGGATGGCGAGAAAGAAGCTAGTGCAACAGCTTTCGAAGGACAGCCACAAGATTGCCGTACTACCAATTTCGATGGAAGCGTGCTCAATGCAGGGATAGATTCGCCCGCCAGCTGCTGCATGAGCACATCCAGTGCTTTCGAACCCTGCTCATAAAAAGGAAGGTCGACCGTAGTGAGAGGTGTGGTGGCAAGCTGCACTTCGATGGAATTGTTAAACCCAGTCACTGCGATGTCGTCAGGCACTTCGAAGCCACGTGCCTGGAGTGTCTTCATCGCCCAGATGGCCATCATGTCGCTGACGGCAATGACGACGTCGAAATCCACCCCCGGTTTTAGGTTGCGCTCATCGAGCAGGATTTCGATTGCCTGCGCCCCAGATTCCCACGGTAGCGGGCGGGTGATGAGCTCGGGGATTTGTGGCAGATGGAAGGATTTAAGCGAATCGAGGAAGGAATGGTAACGTTCCTGGGCATAAAAATGTTCTTCCGGACCTCGAATGAATGCGAGCTTCCGAAACCCATGTTCTTCGATTAAATGGGCAACCAGGGCTCGCATCCCGAAATAGCTGTCCAGAGAGACTGTGGGCATGCCCTCCATGAATTGCGCCAGACTGACCATCGGAAGTGGAACGTACCGCTGATGAAAGGCCCGGATCTCCGCCGTTCCCAGAACACCGCCCAGAGAGGATGACCAGGTGATTAACCCATCAAGGCATTCATGACTCGCCAGGATGAAAATCGCATTGCGTTGAATTTCAAATGAGTCTGCGGCTTGTAGTCTTCCCCCGGGGAAACAGATCAAGTTTACCTCATGCCGCTCGGCGGCATCTAACAGACTGGGCCAAATTACCCGACTCGCGCCCGTATGCAAACTTGCGAAAATAAATCCTATGGTAGCTCGATTTGGAGTGAAGGACTTCACCATGATAGCAATCTATCTCTTGCTAAAATAAGTTTACTATGGATTAACACGCAAGTGTAGTACCGTCAAAAAGGACGGTTTTGTCCAAATATGTATCGTCAAAATCCAACCCCTACCTGCTACCATGTTATCAGTCACATGTTCGCTTCAGGTGAAGACGGATTTGGACACTCATCGTCCCAAAATCCATTTCATCGGAGTCCAAGATGACCGTAAAAACAACTCCTGCAATCGTGTCAACCGCCGAAATATCTAGCGTAAAGCTTTGGTGGCGTTCCATCTGGCGTGTTCGCTGGATGTACCTGCTGATGGCGCCCACGTTGATCTATTTCGTAGTCTTCAAATACGGGCCGCTCTGGAATGCCCAGATTGCCTTCAAAGACTTTAAACCTTTGCTTGGTGTAACGGGCAGCCCGTGGGTGGGTTTCCAACACTTCGAAACTTTCATCAACTCGTACTACTTTTCCGAACTCATGGTAAACACGATCTTCTTCAGCCTGGCAAAATTGCTGCTGGGATTGCCCCTTGCGGTCATTATGGCCATCGCACTGCATGAGACCTGGCTGGTACGCTTTCGCACGTTTGTACAGACCACGATCTACTTACCCCACTTCCTCTCATGGGTCGTCATGTTTGGCGTGCTGCTCGTTCTGCTTTCACCAGCGAATGGCTTGATCAACGATATTATCGAGAAATTCGGCGGTGAACCTATTCCATTTCTGACATCTCCCGCGCATTTCCGCTGGGTTGTCGTGCTTTCAGATATCTGGAAGGAGACGGGCTGGAGCACGATCCTTTACCTCGCCGCTCTTTTGGGAATCAATCCTGACCTATACGAAGCTGCCGCCGTGGATGGCGCTTCACCGCTGCAACGGATTCGCTACATCTCCCTACCCGGCATTGTCCCCGTCATCGTACTCGTGACCTTGCTTCGCATGGGGCACATCCTCGAAGCCGGGTTCAATCAGATCTTCGTGCTGTATTCGGTGCCGGTATACAGCGTTGGTGACATCCTCGATACATGGGTCTATCGCCAGGGTCTTTTGCAGTTCGAATTCAGTCTTGCAACCGCAGTGGGATTCTTCAAGGGCGCAATTGGCTTGGTCTTGATCCTCGTCGCAAATCGTGTCGCCAAGCGATTAGCTCAGCAGAGTCTATGGTAGGAGTACTCCCATGTTGAAAACAAAAACCCGAGGCGCATTTAGCTTTCAAGTTGGGATTGCGATCTTCCTCACAGTCGCCCTGTTAATCGTCGTGATCCCTTTCTGGCGCGTGATTGTGACCGCTTTTATTCCGCTTGATGTGTACACACGCGAGGGCGTACCCTTCTTCCTTTCACCGACTGAATGGACAGGAGAAGCGTTCAAACAATTGATGACGCACTCCCAATTCCCGCGTGCCTTGTGGAACAGCGTCGTCATCACCGTTCTGGGTGTCGCCATTAGCATGACCCTGACCATCCCGCTTGCCTATGGGCTTTCCACGCGCGACATGCCTGGTAGAAAATTGATCATGGGCATCATTCTATTCACATATTTATTCAGTCCTGGCTTGATCCCTGTATATCTGTTGATCACCGGCATGAAGTTGACGAATAATTATCTGTCCATCATCCTGCCACCGGCAGTAAGTGTTTACAACACACTCATCATGACGAGTTTCTTTGAAGAGTTGCCTGTTGAACTCAAGGAAGCGGCCCGCTTGGACGGTGCGAACGAGTTCCAGGTTTTGCGGCATGTTATCCTGCCACTTTCCAAACCCATCTTACTGACCATCGGGCTTTTTTATGCGGTTTACTTTTGGAATCAATTTTTCACACCACTCCTGTATTTGAATAAAAACGAATTACTGCCTCTGCCTGTTCTACTGCGTAACATTCTGATTTCATCCAGCCTCAACGAGTACGTCGAATACAACGCATTCAGCACATCGGCTGTCGAGTCGTTGAAAGCAGCCGGTGTTCTCATCACCATGATTCCCATGCTCTTGGTTTACCCATGGATTCAACGTTACTTCACGAAAGGGACTTTAGTAGGAGGTGTAAAGGAATAACGAAACGGACACTCGAAATATGCCGTATCAGGCAAAAGGAAACAAAGGTTTCCTTATTGCCAACAATTTCAAAGGAGCAGAAGATGAAGAATTGGAGATTGATCATCGTTTCGATCCTGGTAGCCACCTTGATCCTTTCAGCATGTGCTACCGCGACGGACAAACCAGCCGTCGAAGAACCAGAGGAAGCCGATGTGCCAGAACCGGAGGTAGAAGAACCTGCGGAGCCGGTCACCATAACCCTCTGGGCACAGGCAACCGTCACGGAATCCGGCCCACCACCGTCGGACTGGATTGCCTACGACATCATCCTTGAAGAGCTGGGCATCGAACTCGAATACACCATCATCCCGCCGTCAGGCGATGGTGAAACGAAACTGAATGCAGCCGCTGCTGCAAACGATCTGCCCGATCTGTTCCAGATCACCAGCACGACGGATGCCAAGAATCGCGATAACTTGCATACCTATTACGAGCTAGGTCTGCTCGCACCCGTGGACGATATGTTCGACATGATGCCGGTCCGCACCGAGACACACTATAACAATGAGATTCTCATCGGTATGGTGACCTTCGATGGCCAGATTTACGGCCTACCCGAACCCCCCATCATCCCCAAGCGTGAAGGGTTCCTTATCCGCCAGGACTGGCTGGATGCCCTCGGTTTGGAAGCACCCACCACACCTGAAGAGCTTCTCGAAGTGGCCATCGCCTTCACCACGCAAGATCCGGATGGCAACGGCCAGAATGACACCTTTGGTATGGGTGGCTTCATTGAAGGACCTGGCCTCGGCCGGCGATTCAACTACGTTTTTGGCGCCTATGGCGTTCTCGACCTCTGGAATTTCATCGATGCAGGCAACTTCGGATTGAACGTTCGCGACCCCCAGTACTATGAAGCCATGCAGATGATGATCCAGTTAGTTGAAGCGGACGTCATCGATCCGGACTGGCCTACGTTGAGCAAGGATGAATTCCGCGCTCGCTGGAAGCAAGGACGCTTTGGTATCATGTGGGAAGACTTCGCAGCGCTAACCAATAAATCCAACTACGAACCCTTCGATAAGAACTTCCCCGAAGGTACTTGGACGCCATTGCCCCCCTTGACTGGACCGGAAGGAGAGGCGTACTACGGTCTCTACGAAGGAAAATTCCAGATCTTCGCCGTTTCCCAAGCCGCAGTTGATGCAGGCAAGAAGGAAGCGATCGCTCGCTTGTTGGAATGGATCGCCACCGACGGCTACTACCTACTTGGCTTTGGTGAAGAGGGCGTCAACTTCAACCTGGACGCAGATGGCTTCCTCACACTCGATGGCATCGATCCTGAACAAGCCTATAATGCCCCCGAGCGCCAGCCATATACCCAACTCCGCAACCAGTTGGTGTTCTACAACACCCTGGCGGAAATCAGCGCCCGCTACCCCAACTACACAACAGAATTCAGCGGCAAATCGATGACCCCGATCGATACGTATCTTTCATTCTTCCAGGCCCAGAATTGGGTGGAAGGATTCGCCAAGAAACTGATCCCTGCAGCTGATAACGCTGCGGACTTCGAGCGCTTCTACAACGAAGGCTTGCTCCAGTTTGTTCTTGGACAGAAAGAACTCACCCCCGAAGCTTGGGCAGAGTATCTTGAAGGCCTAGATAATCTGGGCGCGCAAGAATATGAAGCTATTGCTACAGAAGTCTTGCAGGAAGCCGGAATGCTACCCTAACAGGTACGCAACCCACGTGGGGGGGGGGGTTTTGCCCCCCCCCCACACTCCGATACACTCATCCGCGCTGTGCGCAGACGAAGTGCTGGGGACAAGAATAACATCCAATGGCCACACTCACCCCTCTCCCTCTCAAGATTGCCTATCTCGGCGGCGGAAGCCGCGAGTGGGCACGCAAGTTGACCATCGACCTTGCACTTTGTCTCGATCTCAAGGGGGAAATCGCACTCTACGATATCGACACAGCTATAGCGGATGAAATCACCCCTAATACAAATCAGCACAACGCAAATCAGGACCTCATTGTTGAATCCACAGAGACGGAGAATTCCGATCTCGACTTCCATACGTCCTTCAATGGACCCAGTCATCATCTCTATTTTGATCTCGCTTGGGAACTCTTTACCAGGCTGTTACAGTTTTGCGATAATTATCTTCCCGCTGCGGCGGTGATTTAACAGTGGATGCCATTATGAAACCTTTATCAAATCAAATAATCGACACGTGGTCAGTCCGTATGGTCGAATCGACCTTGCAACGCTACACAATCAAGGACTTCCAGTGGCACTACGAACATGGATTACTCGTTATGGCGATCCAAAAAGTGGCTGAAGTGACAGGTGAAAATCGCTACCACAAATTTGTCTCCGATTGGATCGATCACTTCGTGCAGTCTGACGGCAGCATTCGCACGTATCGCATCGACGAGTACAACCTCGACCAGATCAACGCGGGCAAATTATTATTCGTCGCCTACGAACAAACGGGCGACGACCGCTATCGAGCTGCCATCGAACAACTGCGGGAGCAAATGCGCACGCAGCCGCGCACCAACGCCAACGGATTCTGGCACAAGCAAATCTATCCCTATCAAATGTGGCTCGACGGAATCTACATGGCCGGGCCATTCCTTTCGGAATATGCACTTCGCTTCGATGAACCCGCAACTTTCGATGATGTCGTGCATCAAATCATTTTAATCGAAAAACACACACGCGACCCAAAAACAGGATTGCTCTATCATGCCTGGGATGAAAGCAAGCAGCAGCGGTGGTGCGACCCGAAAACAGGCCTGTCCAAATACTTCTGGGGCCGCGCCGTTGGTTGGTACGCCATGGCGATTGTCGACGTGTTGGATCATCTTCCGCACGACCACGAAAAAAGATCCGCCTTGATCGAAATTCTCGAAAAGACGGCCGCCGCAGTTGTCGACGTCCAGGATGAAGCCACAGGGATTTGGTATCAGATTCTGGATATCCCTGCAAAAGAAGGCAATTACCTCGAAGCATCTGCGTCCTGCATGTTTGTATACGCGCTGGCGAAAGGTGTCCGCGAGGGTTACCTCTCCGCGGATTATCTGTCCTTCGCGCGGCGTGGTTACCACGGTTTGCTGGAAAATATGATCAAAATCGATTCGCGTGGATGGATTACGCTCGAAAATATCTGCGGCGGCGCAGGCCTTGGCGGCGAGCCGTATCGTGACGGTTCATTCGAATATTATATTTCCGAGAAAATCATCCAGAACGACCCCAAAGGTGTAGGCCCGTTCATCCTTGCCGCATTAGAGATGGAACACGCCGGCGTTAATGAGGTGACCGAATGACTTTGGGGATCGCCTCCCTCTTCAACGTGCGCGAACATGGCGCGCTGGGTGACGGACAAACCCTGGATACCCCCGCGATTCAATCCGCTATCGATGCATGTGCCGCACATGGAGGCGGAACGGTTTACCTGCCCGCAGGCCAATACCTTGCAGGCAGCCTGTTCCTGAAGAGCAACATTTCCTTCCATCTGGATGCGGGCGCGGTGATCCTCGGAAGTGAGAATCCCGACGACTATCCCATTATCCACAGCCGCTGGGAGGGCAAACATCAAGACACCTACGCACCGCTGATCACAGGGAAGAAGCTGAATAATATATCTGTGACTGGACGTGGCACCATCGACGGTCGTGGTTCGGTCTGGTGGAAAGCAAAAAATGAAAACACGCTCGCCCATCCACGCCCACGCTTAATCAGTTTTTCGGATTGTACAAACGTGCTCATCGAAGGTATCACCGCCATCAACTCGCCGAGCTGGACCATCAACCCCGTTCACTGTCAGAACGTCACCATCAACGCCATCACAATCATCAATCCCGCCGACTCGCCCAACACCGACGGCATCAACCCTGACTCCTGCCGGCTTGTACGCATCTCCAATTGCTACGTCAGTGTCGGTGACGACTGCATCACAATCAAATCAGGAACGGAGCACGAACATCCTGATCGATACGCACCCTGCCACGACATTACGATCACAAACTGCACCCTCGAACGCGGCCATGGCGGTGTGGTCATCGGCAGCGAAATGAGTGGCGGTGTGAAGAACGTCGTCATCTCAAACTGCGTCTTCATCGGCACCGATCGCGGCTTGCGCATCAAATCCAGGCGCGGCCGCGGCGGCGTGATCGAAGATATCCGCGTTTCCAACCTCATCATGGACGGCGTCCTTTGCCCCTTCACGATGAATCTCTATTATCACATCGGCGTGCGTGGCAACATGGATATCTCCGACAAGAATCCGCGCCTGGTGGATAACACCACTCCGCGTATACGCCGCATCCACTTCAGTCATATCACCGCCCGTGAAGTCAAACATGCCGCGGGATTCCTCTACGGGCTGGCGGAGATGCCGCTCGAAGACATCTCCTTCTCCGACGTTTCCATCTCTGTATCGGAAGAAGCCGATTCAGGCTACCCCGAAATGGCAGACGACATCCCGAGCATGTCCCGAGCCGGATTCTTCATCCGCAACGTACACCACCTGCGGCTTGAACATGTCGAGGTCTCGGGTCAAATCGGCGACGCATTTGACATTGCTGAATGTGAAGATGTAACCATTATCGAATAACGTATAAAATTCCTCGTTCAGGATTCATCTGCCGAGTGGATTAATGATTTGGAGAGTTCCATGAAAATCGTGACTTTCGGTGAGATTATGCTTCGTCTTGCGCCACCAGGCTTCCAGCGCTTCACGCAAGCGCGTTCGTTCAATGCTATTTACGGCGGGGGTGAAGCCAACGTGGCCGTATCGCTGGCGAATTACGGCGAAGAAGTCGAGTTCGTCACACGCCTCCCCCAAAACGATCTGGGCGATGCTTGTCTGATGAGCTTGCGCAGCTATGGCCTCCACACGGATCACATTGCCCGTGGTGGTGACCGGATTGGCATTTACTTCCTCGAAACCGGCGCGGCACAGCGTGGCAGTAAAGTTATTTATGACCGCGCGAATTCGAGTCTTTCAACTATACAAACCGGCACCATCGACTGGAAAGAAGTATTTGATGGGGCGGATTGGTTCCACTGGACGGGTATCACACCAGCCGTTTCAAAAGGTGCAGCAGATGTGTGTCGCGAGGCCATCCAGATTGCTCGCGAAATGGGTGTCACCATATCCACGGATTTGAATTACCGCGCCAAGTTATGGAAGTGGGGTAAGAAACCCGTTGAGGTAATGACCGATTTGGTCAGCATGTGCGATCTTGCACTCGGTAATGAAGAGGACGCCGACAAAGTTTTTGGGATCAAAGCACCACAATCCGATGTCACGGCGGGCAAAGTGGACGCCGACCATTACCTGCATGTTTGCGAAGCGCTGGCCAAGAAATTCTCGTCCCTAAAAACGATTTGCATCACGCTGCGCGGCTCGTTATCCGCAAGCCACAACACCTGGTCGGGAGTGCTTTGGAAGGAAGGCACGTTCTATTCGGCACCCACCTACGACATCCTGCCGATCGTCGATCGAGTCGGCGGCGGCGACTCGTTCATGGCCGGGTTGATCCACGGTCTGCGTAAGTACACGGACGATCCGCAGAAGGCGTTGAATTTCGCTGCAGCAGCGGCGTGTCTCAAACACAGCATCATCGGCGACTTCAACGCCGTTAGCGTCAGCGAAGTGGAAAAGCTGATGGGAGGCGATGCTTCCGGACGCGTCTCACGTTAAAATGCGACTGGTCACGTTTCGTCACGACAACTGCGAACATATTGGTGTACAGCTCGAATCCAACATTTTTGATTTGAGCCGGGTTTCCACTGAGATTCCGATGGAAATGAAAGCCTTTCTCTCACTCGGAGAATCCGCCTTCATTCAGGCACACGAAGCAGTTGCTTCTGTTAACGAAGCCTGGCTGCTCGACGAAAGTGATGTGACCCTGCTGGCGCCGATTCCGCGTCCTGATAAAGTAATATGCATCGGTCACAATTACACAGGACACATCGGCATCGGCAAGACGGAGTTGCCCGAATATCCGAATCTGTTCAGTAAGACGGTCAACACAATCACGGGACACAACCAGCCCATTGTGATTCCATCTGCCACAATGCAAGCAGATTTTGAAGCCGAGTTGATGGCAATTATCGGCAAGCGCGCTTATCAAGTTACAGAAGACGAAGCTCAATCCTGCATCGCGGGGTATACCATCTTCAATGATGCCAGCGCCCGCGATTACCAAAAGCGGACAAGTCAGTGGATGCTGGGTAAATCTTTTGATACGTTTGGACCAATGGGCCCATCGCTCGTCACAACGGATGAAGTCCCAGACCCGTACACGCTTGATTTGGAATTGACCGTCAATGGCGTTCCGCAGCAACACGTCAATACACGTGACATGATTTTCTCTGTCCCTTACCTAATTTCATATATCAGTCAGGTAATGACGTTGGAAATCGGAGATGTGATCGCTACAGGCACACCTTCTAAACTGCCCGAAGCCGCGAAACATAAACGATTTTTACAGGCAGGTGATGTAGTCGAAATTTCGATTGAAAGACTGGGCACGTTGAGAAATCCTGTCGTTGCATACGCAACCACGAGCCAGAAAGGATAATTCTATGGCACGTTTCATGCGCTTGGATGTGGTCAACACGCTGCTGGACATCGGACTCATTCCGTTGTTCTACAACGCAGACGTGGAGACATCCATCGAATTGGCCGCCGCATGTTCGCATGGCGGGGGCAAGATCATCGAGTTTACCAATCGAGGGGAATTGGCCTATCCCGTTTTCACCGCGCTGGTCGAGCATTTTTCCACAGCCGATCCGAGCATCATTCTCGGCGTTGGCTCCGTCATCGACGCACCAACCGCTGCACTTTACATTGCCGGCGGCGCCAACTTCATCGTAGGTCCGAGCTTCAACCCCGAAATCGCCAGGCTGTGCAACCGCCGGAAGATTCTCTATGTGCCGGGCTGCGCCACGGAAACGGAGATATCCACAGCGGAAGAATACGGTGCCGAGATTTGCAAGATCTTCCCCGGCAGCACAGTTGGAGGACCGGCCTTCATCAAGGGTGTTATGGCCCCCTGCCCCTGGCACCGCCTCATGCCCACGGGCGGCGTAGACTCAACCGAAGCCAATGTAAGTGAATGGATCACGGCCGGTGCAGCTGCGCTGGGCATGGGAAGCAAACTTGTCTCCAAGCAGGCGGTGAAAGATAAGGACTACGAAGGTATTGCCAAGAAAGTATCCGACTGCATCGGTTGGATAAGTAAGGCACGCAAAAAATAAGAGGAGAAAATAAAATGAAATTTCATTCACTAATACCCACGAAAAACGGATTGAACGGCCCTTCCGTGAATCCCTGTAATCTGCTGGAGTTTGGATTCCTGAAACTCGAAGCGGGAAAAATATACAACGCCGACAGCGGAGATCGAGAGATCCTGGCCGTCATACTCGGTGGAGTCGCCAGTTTCGAAGTCGGTGGTAAAAAATTTGAAAAAGTAGGCGGACGCCCAAATGTGTTTAGCGGCAAGCCACACTCGGTTTACATCCCCGCAAACGCCAAATACTCCATCACCGCCGAGACCGCTGTGGAGATCGCATTACCCAGCGCACCCAGCGACCTGGAAATCGAGTCGTACGTAATCGAACCACCACAAGTGGCAACCGGGGTTTGGGGCGCGGCGAATTTCAAACGCTACTTCCATCAGATTCTTACCACCGCAGCCCAGCCGGAATTGCCCGCCCGAAGATTGATCGTCGGCGAGACCTTCACGCCCAGCGGGAATTGGAGCACCTATCCTCCGCATAGACATCAGGTAGACGACCTGCCGCGCGAGGCCTTTCACGAGGAAATGTATTTCTTCAAGGTCAACCCGAACGATGGTTTTGGGATCTGCCACTACTACAACGAAGAAGGTGAGGAGGAAAACTTCACCATCCGCGACAACAGCATCCACATGATGGCCAATGGCTATCACACGGTTGTCAGCGCACCCGGATACACGACCTATTACCTGTGGTTCTTGGGCGGAAACCAGCGCATGCAGGCGACAGTGAACGATCCACAAGTCGGTTGGGTCGGTAAAACGGTAGGTATGTTGAAGGAACTTGGGCATTGAGATATATCGCGTTTTGCGTCTCAGGCGGATAAAATCATGGCAAGCAAATTCTTATTCGCTTGAGGCGCAACGCAGTCAGGAAAAAGGTGGTCCGATGATCTTAGATTTATTAAACCTCGACGGAAAAGTCGCCCTGGTGACAGGCGCAGGCCAGGGACTGGGGCAGGCCATGGCGCTCGCGCTGGCAGAAGCAGGCGCAGACATTGCCGGTCTCGATCTCAGAGGATGCAAAGAAACGTGCGAATCCGTACAAGCGTTGGGCAGGAAGTATCACGAAGCTGTTATCGATTTACGCCAGGCAAGCGTGGACGACTTGAATGAAGTCGTCGCCAATACCGTCAAAGCGTTGGGACGCGTTGATATCCTCGTCAACAACGCCGGGACGATCCGCCGCACACCCGCTATAGACTTTTCAGAAACAGATTGGGATGATGTGCTGCAGATCAATCTTAAGGCGGCCTTCTTTCTTTCACAATCCGCAGCACGCGTGATGATGTCTCAAGGTACTGGCAAAATCATCAACATCGCCTCCATGTTATCCTTTCAAGGTGGCATCACTGTGCCATCCTACACAGCATCGAAGAGTGCATTGGCCGGCGTGACCCGCGCGCTTGCCAATGAATGGGCGCAGCATAACATCAACGTCAATGCCATCGCACCAGGTTACATGGCAACCGACAATACGGCTGCTTTACGAGCAGACACGGATCGATCGAAATCCATTCTTGCGCGCATTCCTGCTGCCCGTTGGGGCACGCCCGACGATCTCAAAGGCATCGTGGTCTACCTGGCATCCTCCGCATCCGATTACATGCATGGCGCGATTATCCCCGTAGATGGCGGCTGGCTCGCACGTTGAAATCAAAGGATAGAATTCTATAAGCGGCGACGTTATTTGAATGGTTTAGCGCGTATAGAAAGGATGTCTGCTATGGAATACCGAAAACTGGGACGCTCCGGCGTGCTTGTCTCCCCGCTTTGCCTGGGCACCATGAATTTTGGTGGGTCGACCACCGAAAAAGAGTCATTCGCCATCATGCATAAAGCGATCGAATGCGGGATCAACTTCTTTGACACGGCGAATGTATACAACCGGGGCGAGAGCGAACGCATTACGGGGAAATTCCTGAACAAGAACCGTTTGCGCCAGCAGGTTGTGCTGGCCACCAAGGCATATAGGCCAGTTGGAGATTTACCAAACGAAGGCGGCTCGACCCGTTATCACATCATCAAGGCCTGTGAGGATTCGCTGCAGCGCCTGCAGACGGATCACATCGACCTTTACCAACTCCATCGCCCCCCGATGACGCATCCCCAAGATGAAACCCTGCGGGCATTCGACGACTTGATCCGCAGCGGCAAAGTCCGCTACATCGGTTGCTCCACCCATCCCGCCTGGATGGTCATGGAAGCGCTCTGCCTCAGCGAACGCTATGGATTAAACCGCTACATCAGCGAGCAGCCACCGTATAACCTGCTTGATCGCCGTATCGAAAATGAGCTCGTCCCAGTGTGTCAACGATATGACCTGGCGATCATTCCCTGGTCACCGTTGGCGATGGGATTGCTGGCCGGGCGTTATACGCAAGCATATAATTATCCTGAAGGTTCACGCGCCCAACGTTTGGATAAAAACACGAGCGGAGCGCGCATCACCCAACGCGGCATCGAGGTAAGCCATGCGGTGAGTACAATGGCCCAAGAACGCGGACTGACCGCATCGCAGCTATCGCTGCTATGGACGAAAGATCAACCCGGCATCACCGCGCCGATCATCGGTCCGCGCACGCTCGCACATCTGGAAGATGCGCTCGGCATTATCGATAAAACACTCGACGATGCGGATCGGCCGCTGTTCGACGAACTCGTACATCCCGGCACTGCGGTTTCGGATTTCCACAATTCAAACGAATGGATGAAGGCCCGTCTGATCTCATGATGAAAACAACACGCAACCCCGACCGTTACTTCTCAGCCGACCCGGCAACTCGCGATATTGCCCGTGAGTTATACCAGACCGTCGCCCACCTTCCCCTTGTCTCCCCGCACGGACACGTCGATCCGCGCCTCTTCGCCGATCCGGAAGCGAGCTTCGGTTCACCAGCAGAACTTTTCATCATCCCCGACCATTACGTCACGCGGATGTTGTACTCCCAGGGCATTCCCCTTGAGACATTGCTGAAAGGGGATCACCGCCAGATCTGGAAGATCTTCTGCGAGAATTTCCATCTCTTCCGAGGGACGCCCAGCGGGATTTGGTTGATGGATGAACTCGCCTCCGTATTTGGTGTCGATGAAAAGCCCCAGGCTGCAAACGCCGATCGACTGTATGATGCACTTGAAGAAAAATTGGCTTCTCCCGAATACTCCCCGCGCCGCCTCTTCGAACGCTTCAATATCGAGGTCCTCTGCACCACCGACGCGGCGACGGACACACTCGAACACCATCAAGCCATTCGCCAGAGCGGATGGACCGGACGCATCCTGCCGACGTTCCGCCCAGATGCTGTCGTTAATCTTGGCACAGCAAATTGGAAGGAAAACATTGCCAAGCTGAGTGAAGTAAGTGGTGTGGATGTTGGAGATTATGCTTCTTTCATCCATGCTCTGGAACAGCGTCGCACCGACTTCAAATCCATGGGCGCGACGGCAAGCGATCACGCCGCACTGACTCCTTCCACGGCAGAATTGGCTCCGAGAGAAGCGAATGCGATTTTCCAACGCGCCCTTAAGGGTAAAGAAAACGCTGATGATGCCTCACGTTTCACAGCTCATATGCTCATGGAAATGGCGCGCATGAGCATCGACGACGGCCTGGTGATGCAGCTGCATCCCGGTTCGCTGCGTAACCATAACGAAATAATCTTCCAGCAATTCGGTCCGGATAAAGGCGCGGACATCCCCCTGCAGACCGAATACACGCGCAACCTGCTGCCGTTATTGAACAAATACGGCAACAACCCGCGTCTCACGCTTATCCTCTTCACCCTGGACGAAACGACGTACGCACGCGAGCTTGCTCCGCTTGCAGGACATTACCCCGCGCTGAAGCTGGGTCCTCCCTGGTGGTTCTTTGACAGCATCAACGGCATGGCGCGGTACTTCGACCAGGTCACGGAAACAGCCGGCATCTATAACACTGCCGGTTTCAACGACGACACACGTGCCTTCTGCTCTATTCCGGCGCGGCATGATCTCTGGCGTCGCGCCGCCGTCAATTGGCTGGCGGGGTTGGTTGTACGTCACATTATCGACAGTGACGATGCAGATGAAATGATCGCTGATCTCGCCATTGGCTTGGCGAAACGAGCGTACAAATTATCAATTTCGTGAAAGGCGATAATGCTGCGCACTTTCACAAAGGGATGGCAACATGCTTTCTATTTTAAAACTCACCCCCTCCTTCGGCTTCGGCGACCGTCTCGGTCTCGCCACGCCGGGTCACATCGCCGCTGTGCGCGGCACAAAATTCGCGCCCATCTTTGCCCAGCAATCCGTGCGCGAGAACGCCCGTACAGGACGCACCCCTCAGCAAGTCATGGACGACGCCAAGCGCGCCGTGGATGCTGCAAAGTGGGATGCGCCCTGGGGCGCCGACGCCGATCACTTGAAGACCGTCGACGACATCCCGCCATTCGTAGAAGCGGGATACACCTTCTATACCATCGATCCCGGTGAGCACGTGGATAATGCCGCCGACGGCGATTCCGTGGCGACTTTACAGCAGAAAGTTGCCGCAATGAATTGGGACGAGTTGTCCGACTTGTATCTGAACGATAATGCGGATCAAATCTGGGGTGCTTTCGAAACGGAGACGTTGTTGCGTGCGGCTGCGAAATACGGAGCAGCCATCCAGCAGGCGACCACGATGTTCAAGCGCCTAGCTGAGTTGAAAGATGTCTTCGACTTCGAAGTCTCTGTGGATGAAACCGACTCCCCCACGACGCCGCTGGAACACTACTTTATCTCTAATGAGTTAACCCGCCGGGGCGTCCGCTTCTGCTCCCTCGCGCCGCGTTTCATCGGACGATTCGAAAAAGGCGTGGATTACATCGGCGATTTGGACACATTGGATGCCGAACTCGCCAAACACGCCGCAGTGACGGCGCACTTTGGAACCTACAAACTGAGTTTGCATTCCGGTTCAGATAAATTCAGTGTCTATCCGCTGATCGTAAAGCACTGGAGGGATCGCATCCACGTGAAGACCGCCGGCACGAGTTACCTCGAAGCGCTGCGTGTCCTGGCGAACCACGAACCCGATCTGTTTAACAAAATCTACGCACTGGGGCGCGAACGGTACGAAACCGACAAGAAAACCTATCACGTATCGGCGCAGCTGGATCGCTTGCCGAACACGGAAATTCTTCCTTCTCTGCTGGAAGATTTCCACGCGCGGGAAGTACTGCATGTGACATTTGGCTCTGCACTGGCAGAATATGGAGAGGAAATAAAGACTTCACTCGTCAAACACGACGACGCATATTTTGATGCGTTAAAGACTCATTTTAGTAGACATCTAAGCCTGCTTGAGGGAATAACATGAATCTGGAAGAACTCACGTCGCTGTATGATTACTCCGGCCGCACTGCCCTGATAACAGGTGGGGCAGGTGTGCTGGGCAGTGAAATTGCTGCCGCACTACTGGGATGCAATGCCAATGTCGTCCTGCTCGACCTCGATCCGGAGTTGGCGCAAAATGCCATCGAACGATTCCCCAAGGCAGTTCGAGAGCGTGCCTTTCCCGTAGATGGCAACGTACTCAAAGTGGAAAGCCTGGATCAGGCGAAAGAAACCATCCAAGCCAAATTCGGTCCGGTGGACATCCTCATCAACGCAGCAGGCGGAAATCACCCATCGGCTACGACCCAACCGGACCTATCCTTCTTTGATCTGCCGTTGGATGCGCTCCGGCATGTCGGTGAGTTAAACCTGCTGGGCACGATCTTGCCCTGCCAGGTATTTTGCCGCGATATGGCGGAACGTGGCGAGGGCGTGATCCTCAACATTTCTTCGATGAACGCCTTTCGTCCACTCACTCGCATCCCCGCCTATTCGGCGGCGAAAGCGGCGATCAACAACTTCACGCAATGGCTGGCCGTTCATATGGCGCAAAATTATTCGCCCCATATCCGCGTCAACGCCATAGCACCCGGCTTCTTTCTGACCGAACAGAATCGATTCCTGCTTACGGATAAGGATACAGGCGAATTGACCCCGCGCGGGCAGTCGATCCTGGCGCACACCCCGATGAATCGCTTCGGACTCCCCGAGGATTTGCTCGGTGCGGTGCTTTGGTTGGTTTCGTCAGCATCCGCATTTATCACCGGGGCGGTTATCCCCATCGATGGCGGGTTTTCTGCTTACAGTGGTGTTTGAGGAAGAGGCATTGCTCGGATGACTGTAAAATCTGTTGCCCCCATCGGTAAAACCCTGGCAGAGGAAGAAGTACGCGACACACTGGTGACCGCGCTTGCAGGTCAATTCACGGGTCAGCGTGTGCTTGTTTTGATTCCGGATCACACGCGTTCCTGCCCGCTGCCGTTTCTATTTCGAACTATTGTCGATGTTGTGCACGACGCCAAACAACTCGATTTCATGGTCGCGCTGGGAACGCATCCGCCGTTGGATGAAGCGCAGCTCAATCGATTAGTGGGCATCGACGCGGAAGAACGAACGACGAAATACAAACACATCGGCTTGCTCAATCACGCCTGGGATCAACCTTCGTCATTAGCCTCAATTGGCGTGATGGAACAGGATGAGATCAAGCAAATTGCAGGGGCAAACTGGCATCCGTCCCTTCCCGATGAAATCGAGATCCGCATCAACAAAGCCTCTTTGGATTACGATCAGATCCTCATCCTGGGGCCAACCTTTCCGCATGAAGTGGTCGGTTTTTCCGGAGGTGAGAAGTATCTCTTTCCCGGAATATCGGGGGCGGAAATGATCAATGCCACCCACTGGCTCGGCGCGCTGGCGGGCGTGGTGGGGACGATCGGTATCAAGAACACGCCCGTTCGAACGATGATCCGTGCCGCGGCCTCACGCTTGAATACTCCACAGTCGCTGGTGGCGCTGGTGGTAGAAGACGAAGGATTAAGTGGTGTGTTTGTTGGCGACCGGCATTCCGCCTGGCAGGAAGCGGCGGACCTGTCGGCAGTACGCCACATCCGCCGATATGAGAAGCCGTTCCGGAAGGTTCTGTCATGTGCGCCGCCCATGTACGATGAGTTGTGGACAGGGGCGAAAGCGATGTACAAACTCGAACCCGTCGTGGCAAAGGGCGGCGAGGTGGTAATCTACGCGCCGCACCTGGATGTGGTCAGCCACGTACACGGCAAATACATATACGATATTGGCTATCACATCCTGCCGTATTTCCTCAATCAGTGGGAAAAATTCAAGCATATCCCGCTGGGTGTGCTGGCACACAGCACACATTTGCGCGGTTCGGGTGTAATGGAAAATGAAGTCGAGAAGCCAAATGTGCGTGTTACGCTGGCAAGCAAACTATCCGCAGAGGATTGTGAGCGGCTCAACTTGGGATACCTCGACCCCGCGAAGGTCAATGTGAATGAGTGGAAAGACCGTGAAGATGAGGGTGTGCTGTATGTACCAAGAGCGGGTGAAACTTTATATCGGTTAAAAGCGTGATGGATAAAGTCAGTTCATTTCTTACGACGCAGGGAAAGGGTTTGTTCCTGCTGTTAATGATGTTGATTGGAGCGCTTGTGCCGCAAGCCCACGCATTTTCCTTTTTAATCCGATATCTGTTGATGGTGCTGTTATTCTTTGCATTTCTGGATATTGAGTTCGAACCGCAGTCAGTTCAAAGAAGTGTGTTCTGGGTTTTACTGGCGAACGTTGCAGTGGCATTCGTTGGCTTTGCGGTTCTTGCGCCATTCAACATCACTCTAGCACTCGCTGCATTCATGACAGCCATCGCACCGACGGCAATTACAGCGACTGTTATCACCAGCTTCATCCAGCGCAAGGTGGAATTTGTTGTCGCTTCTGTGGTCCTGACCAACATTGCCAGCGCGCTCATCGTTCCGATTGCCTTGCCCACTTTGCTCGATGCGGAGATAGAAATATCGGTTTGGGAAGTCTTACAGCCGGTGATGATCGTTATGTTTATTCCCTTGATCCTTACAAGACTGGCTCGTCGATTGCCGGCGAATATCCAACGAATTATCCACAAAGGAAAACGGTTTTCATTTCCAATCTGGTTGATCAATCTCCTGATCATCAGCGCTAATGCGTCCGACTATCTTCGCAACAGGAACACCGATTCCATGTCTACCCTGCTATCGATTGCTTTGATCTCGCTTGTAATTTGCGTTGTCAACTTTGGCCTGGGCGCAATCCTCGGAGGCCCGAGTCACCGCCAGGAAGCCAGTCAATCCCTGGGGCAAAAGAATCTTACATTCGTTATCTGGATTGCGTTGACCTTTATCAATCCCCTCGTTGCCCTTGGGCCAATGCTCTACATTGTGTATCATCATTTGTATAACTCATGGGTTATTTATCGTTTTGAAAAGCAACGCGTTCGCGTTTGACCAACATTCTGGAGGATCTTATGGAAAAAGCAAACTTTGGATTTATCGGTCTGGGCGTGATGGGCCACATGCTGGCGCTTAATATGGAGCGTAATGGATTCTGTGTGGCTGGATATGATCTGGATGCCGAAAAGGTCCAAGCCTTCGGTACGAACTATCCGGGAAAGAATTTGATCGCATGTAACACGCTGGAAGAATTCCTGGCTGCACTGGAACGTCCCCGCCGCATTATGATGATGGTACCGGCGGGCAAAGCAGTTGATGCTGTCATTGCTGGAATCAAAGATTCCCTTGAGCCGGGAGACCTGCTCATCGATGGCGGCAATACGCACTTTCCAGACACGGAGCGTCGTTCGAAAGAACTGGAAGCCAACGATATTATCTACATCGGTACAGGAGTCAGTGGTGGTGAGTATGGGGCCTTGTGGGGTCCCGCCATCATGCCGGGCGGGCAAAAAGCAGCCTGGGAGTTGGTGAAGCCGATTTTCGAGGCGATCAGTGCCAAGGTCGATGGAGAACCGTGTGTCACACACATCGGTCCGCGCGGCGCAGGTCATTACGTCAAGATGGTTCATAACGGCATTGAGTATGGAGATATGCAGCTCATCGCCGAATCGTACGACATCCTTCATCGCGGACTGGGCCTCAGTAACGCAGCGTTACATGAAATCTTCGGGGAGTGGAATCGGGGTGAGTTGGAATCCTACCTGATCGAGATCTCTACCGATATCTTTTCCAAAATGGATCCCGAGAGTGGCCAGGCGGTCGTGGACTTGATCCTGGACGAAGCTGCCCAAAAAGGAACGGGTAAATGGACTTCACAAAGCGCCCTCGATCTGGGCGCCCCAACGCCGACAATCAATGCTGCGGTTGAAAGCCGTATCATCTCAGCCTACAAGGAAGAACGGGTTGCTGCATCGAAAGTTCTGAGTGGACCAAAGCCATCAATTTCGAATGATTCAAAAGAAGTGATTGAACTGGTGCGTGATGCGCTTTATGCAGCCAAGATCTGTTCATACGCACAAGGCTTTGCATTGATGCGATTGGCCAGCGAAGAATATGATTACAATTTGAACTACGATGAGATCGCCCGTATCTGGCGCGGTGGCTGTATCATTCGTGCTCGTTTCCTGAATGATATTCGCCAGGCGTTTGTACGTAATCCTGACTTACCGAACTTGATGGTCGATCCCGAATTTGCCAAAGCATTAAACGCGCACCAGTCTGCATTACGCAAAGTTGTGGCGTTGGCAACCGAGCAGGGTATCCCTGTGCTGGCATTCAGTTCTGCGCTGGCATACTTTGATGCCTATCGCAGTGCGCGCCTGCCCGCCAATCTCACGCAGGCACAGCGTGATTACTTTGGAGCACACACGTACCGGCGTGTGGATAGGGATGGGTCATTCCACACGCAATGGATTGAAGATAAAGAATAATAGAGGAGCAACGATGAGTAAAGGACTAAAAGTTAAAAAAGAAGGCAATCTGGACCTGGTGTCGCTTGGCGCATTGAACCACAGGGTGGATCCAGGCCACATCCCGTTCAGCAAGGCCACCGAATGGAAAGTCCATCCAAGTGGCGGTGAATACAATGTAGCTGCAAATCTGGCCAACTGCTTCCGGTTGCAAACCGGCGTCGTCTCGGCGATGGTAAGGTACCCCATTGGTGATCTGATCGCCGAGCGAGTTCGCTTGATGGGAATCACGCCCTTCTATAAATACTTTGATCACAATGGCGTAAATGGCCCCAACATGGCCACCATCTATAGCGATCGCGGTTTTGGTGTGCGCGCGCCAGTTGTGTTTTACAACCGCTCAAATGAAGCCGGTGCTCAGCTCAAACCGGGAGACATCGATTGGGATGACATCTTTGGCCGGGGCGTGCGCTGGTTCCACAGTGGTGGTATCTTTGCGGCACTTTCCGCAACGACGGGTGCATTGATCATCGAAGGGATGAAAGCCGCAAAAGCTGCTGGAGCGATCACATCCTTCGACCTGAATTACCGTGCCAAGCTCTGGAATATCTGGGGCGGCCTGGATAAAGCGCAGGAAGTCATGCGGGGAATTGTCGAGAATGTGGATGTGCTGGTTGGCAACGAGGAAGACTTGCAGCTTGGGTTGGGATTCCCTGGCCCTGAAGTTGAGAAAAAGTCCAAGCTCGATCCAAGTGCATTCTTCGGAATGATCGACAACGTTGTAGACAAATATCCGCAGATCAAGGTGGTAGCGACCACACTGCGAGAAGTCCACACTACCGCACATCATTCCTGGGGCGCAGTGGCCTGGATCGATGGGAAGACGTATCTTTCCCCAACCGCTGAATTGCCGGTCTTAGATCGAGTTGGCGGCGGTGACGGGTTTGCTTCTGGCCTTTTCTTCGGCCTGCTTACCGGCGAAGAACCGCAAAATGCGGTCAATCTCGGCTGGGCGCATGGTGCCTTGATGACCACCTTCCCGGGTGATACGACCATGGCCACCGTGGAACAGGTACGCGCTTTTGCTGAAGGAGGCTCGGCCAGAATTCAACGGTAAGACATAACATAGACCAACATATCTGAACCCCATAGAAAGTCGTGAGCGCAGTCTGGTAAATAAAGTCTGTAAGGCCTGCGACGGTTTTGAAGACCACTGCAGGCATCCACAGTGATTTTGCCGCCAGCTGCGCTCTTTCTTTTCACCCAATCCTGCTACCCATCAATCGCTGTTCTCATTCGATCGTTATGATCACGACCTCAGGAAATTGACCCGGAAATCATAGTAGATTGGTAAGTAACGACACCAAATTCATCGAATTGTTTTACCAGCGCCGCCACTCGTTGTACAATGGGACATCCTAATTCGTTTTACAGACGGGGAAGTTCAAATGGAATTACTCAAAAAGCGTATCCTGGCTGATGGCAAGAATCTGGGGAACGGCATTCTCAAAGTGGACGGCTTCATCAACCACCAGGTAGATCCTGTCTTGATGGACGCCTGTGGAAAGGAGTTGGCCAAACGGTTTGCCGACGTTCAAGCCACGAAGGTCCTCACGGCCGAAATTTCCGGAATTGCACCGGCCGTCATGACGGCCTTACACCTGAATCTCCCCGTTGTGTTTGCACGTAAAACCAAACCGGTCACCATGCCCGATCAGATTTTTCTAACCCTCACCGCTTCCCACACCAAAGGCCACATGGTGGAGTTGATTGTCTCACCGGAATATCTTAGCGCAAAAGAGAAGATCTTGATCATCGACGACTTCCTGGCCAGTGGACAAACGATCATGGGCCTCGTCCGCCTAACCCAGGCTGCAGGGGCATCGATTGTGGGTATTGGCGCCGTTATCGAAAAACGCTTCGAGGGCGGCCGCGACGTATTTGCCAGTCTTGACATCCCCATCGAAGCACTTGCCGTAATCAAAGAAATGCACGACGACAAAATCATCTTCGAAGACTGAGGCATAATGGACTCCATCGCCGTTCTCGATTTTGGATCGCAGTACTCACAACTGATCGCCCGCCGTGTTCGTGAAATACACGTCTATTGTGAATTATTCCCTTTCAACACACCACAGGAAAAAGTGCTCGAAATCCAACCCAAAGGTTTCATTCTCTCCGGTGGTCCGGCCTCGATATACGAGAAAGGCGCACCGCAAATTCCCGCCTACATACTTGAGAGCGGGCTCCCCATTCTTGGCATCTGCTACGGCATGCACGCCCTCACTCACACATTAGGTGGCCGAGTCTCCGCTTCAAACGAGCGCGAATACGGGCACGCTACAATCGATATCATCGCCCCGAACCCCTTGCTGGGATCGGAATCACAGCGGGTCTGGATGTCCCACGGGGACCGCACGGAAACACCACCGCCCGGATTTGAAATCCTGGCGCGTTCGGACAACTCCCCCGTCGCCGCGATGGGGGATCATAAGGAAAAACGCTACGGATTGCAATTCCACCCGGAAGTCCGTCATACACCAAATGGGCTGGAGATAATTAAATCCTTCGTCATCGGTATATGTGATTGCAAACAACAATGGACTCCAGCATCCATCATCGAAAGCGCCATCGAGAACATCCGCTCTCAGATCGGAGATGCAAAGGCCATCGCCGGTGTAAGCGGCGGGGTTGATTCATCCGTAGCGGCTGCACTCGTCCATCGTGCCGTCGGGGATCGACTCACCTGTATATTTGTCAACAACGGCTTGATGCGTCACGGCGAACCAGAAGCCGTCGTTGAAACCTTCAAAGAGCAACTCGGTGCAAGATTGATCGCCATCGATGCCACTGAGGTGTTCCTGGATGCACTTGTTGGCATAACCGAACCCGAAGAGAAGCGCCTTATCATCGGCGAAAAATTCATCCGCGTGTTTGAGGAACAATCCGAAAAAGTCGAGGGGGAGGTTCATTTTCTCGTCCAGGGGACGATCTACCCCGATGTCGTAGAGTCCAGCGCGCCCGATCGTCGTGTCGCCGCTCGGATTAAATCCCACCACAACGTCGGCGGCTTGCCACCAGATCTGGATTTCGATCTTGTTGAACCGCTTCGCTACTTGTTCAAAGATGAAGTGCGCGCTGTTGGTCTCGAATTGGGCCTTCCCGAATCGATCGTCTGGCGCCAACCCTTCCCCGGTCCCGGTCTCGGTGTACGCTGCCTGGGCCCATTGACCATGGAGCGTCTGGACAGACTTCGCGCCGCAGACCACATCGTAACGCAGGAACTTCATCAGGCCGGCATGCTGCGAGATGAAACCGCGCAGGCCTTCGCCGTCTTGCTGCCCATTCGATCCGTCGGTGTGATGGGCGATCAGCGCACCTACGCCGAAACCATTGTATTGCGCGCCGTCACTACGGACGACTTCATGACCGCCGATTGGGCCCGTCTTCCACATGAGCTGCTCGCACGAATCAGCAATCGTATCGTAAATGAAGTAGCGGGTGTAAATCGCGTGGTCTATGACATCTCCTCCAAGCCACCTGCAACCATCGAGTGGGAATAGCGTAACACCATCGGGTCCGTCATAGCCATACAAATCAACTACATTCACTTAATAACACGTTCACACATCGGACGTATCCCTGCCGTTAAAATGACCCTCCCGCTTATGGGGGTAAGCGGGAGGGTCTGCCAGAGGGAGGCTCTTAACACTACCTACGAAAACTACCGTCACACACTCCTACGTTCAACAACTACACATTCACAGAAAACGAAATACCAATAATTACGTTATCCCTATCCATCACAGAAAGAGCCCGATCGCTCGAAACAAAAGCCATACTTCTAACACCAGGACGGCCAGAAAACCGCTTATGAAAACAAATCGGATCATGCGTTCATTTGTGTTCATGTTGCCCCTCTCAATAATCCCGGTGTCACCTTCGATAACATCAATCCTTGGTTTTCTTATCGAGCTTTCGATCGCTTCCTTCAACAGCATCATACAACTTGAATGGACCTTTGCGCGCGGTTTGTAAGCCGATTGCAAACTGGCTATTCCAGTTGCAAAGGTGCATGCTACAATGGTCACATGTTCAAGCCCGGGATGACAAGAAACGCATGCCTCGCACTGGTCCTTTTTCTTTTCATACTGCCGTTTTCCCTCACCCATGCAGAGCAGGTGACGAACCTGCGTACCTCTCGACCGATCACGGATGATTTCCCACAGATAACGGTCTACCTTGCTGTGACGGATGGCACCGGTGACCATGTGCCTGGCTTATCCGCGGCCAATTTCAGCGTTTTTGAAAATGAGACCCTGCTGCTGGGTCACACCGTGATCGAGGAGCAAGTGGGAACCCGACAGGTTTTCTTGATCAGCACAACGGCAGATATGAAGGTGCGCGATTCTCTCGGTCGATCCCGTTTCGATTTGGCCAGACAAGCACTGTTGTCCTGGTGGCAGACGCCGGCAGCAGGTGTAATCGGCATCGACGATATGCGTTTACTTACGGCTGAAGGGATCTTGATTACCCACACACGCGCCGCAGCCGATCTTGCGGCCGCATTAAGTGAGTTTTCTCCTACCTACGATGAAAATAAAAATGGGTATGAGATCTTGCTCCGAGCACTCGATGTTACCCTCGAAGCACCTTCCCATCCAGGAATGCCAACCCACATCATCTTCCTCACATCATTGATGCGCAATCCCCAAGAAGTCTCGATTTCCAATATCATCACCCGTGCGCATATGTCCGGCGTTGTGATCCATCCCGTCTTATTCGGACATCCCGAGAATATGGAACAATCCGAAGCCGAGCCGCTGCGACAACTGGCCGAATCGACTGGCGGTCAATTCATTCTCTTCGATCCGGATCAGGGCCTCAATGATCTCGGAGAAAAAATTCTGGCGCAACGTTCCGAATACAAACTCTCCTACCCATCGAAAGCGATTGCATCCGGAAGCCAATTGCTTCAGATTCGCTACAGCAACTCCGACCTGGAAGTACTTTCCGAGATTCAATCCTTCGATGTTACCGTGATGCCTCCAGATGTGGCATTCATCCAACCACCAGATCGAATCACCCGAGATACAGAAGAAGCCAATATCATCCCAGAAGACATGCCACCGACATCTCAAGCCTTGCAGTTATTGATTACCTTCCCGGATGAACATCCCAGAGCACTGAAGCGAAGCCAATTAATTGTCGATGGTGAAATCGTCGCAGAATGCAATCAAGAACCTTTCGACAGCCTCGAATGGGACATACGTAATTATCTTGATTCGCAATCGCATACGATTCGGGCGATCGTAGAGGATACCCTGGGACTGCAAGGCGTGTCCATTGAACTCCCGGTCTTCATTGAAGTGAACTCACCGCCACGTGGTTTGAGTTCGCTGCGCAGCGCCATGGGGCCGGTGATCGCTGCAGTCGTCGTCCTCATTTTGGGTATTGCTATCTCCGCCATGATAGTATCCGGAAACCGGATACCAACCACAGCTGCGGCAGAAGCTAAAGAGAATGCAACCGCATTCAGGCAGAGGCTCAAACGCGCCGGTTACCGTAAACAGCTGGCACCACAACAAGCGGAAGCTCAACTCGTTCTGCTCGATCAAGACGATATCAAATTGGGTGCCATCCCACTTTCAGGGACCGACTTCATCTTGGGAAGAGATCCCAGCATGACTCCTGCGCCATTACTAGAGCCATCTGTATCGAATTTGCACGCACGATTAATCCGCCAAGCTGGTGGAAATTACTTGTTACGCGATCAAGGATCGGAAGCTGGCACCTGGGTCAATTTCAATGAAATTTCCGAAGAAGGACGCATACTCTCCCACGGCGATCTGATCCACATTGGACGGGTGAAAATGCGTTTTCTACAGTCGACGCCACCCTCCCCAGCAACAATCCGTATTTACCGGGGCAAGAACGATTCGCTTGATTCCACCCAAAGTCAGGAAAGGCCAACGTGATACCAACCGATAAACCTCACCTTAATGTCGCCGCACACAGCCATACCGGCGAGACCCGCACAAACAACGAAGATCGATATTCCGTTACGGCTTATCGCATGGAGCGTTCGTCCATACCGGCACTGCTGGCGATCGTTGCTGATGGGATTGGCGGCCATAATGCGGGCGAGGTCGCTTCTGATCTGACTGTAGAAACCATTGTAAATCGTTTAACCGCTTCCCGAATAAAAGAGCCCTTGTTCCAATTACAAGCCGCGATCATGGAAGCTAGTGAAGTTGTGGCGCAGGCCGCGCGAACGAACGCCGCACAACAAGGCATGGGTTCCACCGTCGTCACAGCCTGGATCATCGGTTCCAGGCTGTATACGGCCACCGTCGGGGATAGTCGTATCTACTTTTTACGCGACGGTATTCTACAGCAAATCAGCATCGACCATACTTGGGTTCAGGAAGCCATCGACCATGACATCATCCAACCCAACCAGGCGCGCGATCACCCGCAGGCACACGTGCTGCGCCGCTACATCGGCGCCCAAAGGCAAACCGAACCCGACCTGCGCCTGCGGTTAAAGGACGGCGAAAGCGATAGAGAATCCCAAGCCAATCAGGGGTTGAAACTCCAAAGCGGCGACATGCTTTTGCTCTGCACGGATGGACTGACTGACCTGATCAATGACGACGAGATACAACAGGTTCTCATTGAAAACGATCCGTTGCAAGCCGTCGAGCGCCTCACGGATTGGGCTTTGGAACGAGGGGGACATGATAATATCACCATCGTGATCCTCGAAGTCCCCCCAGCTTCACAGCAAGAGGCTTCCGCCGGTAAACGCTTTACACGATTGGTGCTGTGGATCATTTCCATCCTTATACTTGGATTTCTCGTAGGACTTGGATTGGCATTTCTCTGGAGTCTGGGCATCTGGCCCTGGTCGTGAGATTCACCCTGATCCGTTGACCGTCAACAACGACGGTTAACACGAGTGGATGGTTATTTGACCAGCTAAGTGAAAGAACGTTTCAAAACCGTATTGCGGTTGACAAGCCAAACCCCCAGAAGTATGGCTGCGCCCCCGAAAATGATTGCATTGCTGATTGGTTCCCCCAAGATCATCCCTGCCAGCACGACGGTTACGATTGGCTCCAGGTAGAGAAAAACGCCGACTTGTGTGGCATCGAGCTGTTCTAGTGCGCGAAACCAGAGAAAATAGGCCACGCCCGAACAAACCACGCCGAGGAAAGTAAGCGCCAGCCAGCCTTGCAGACTGACGTCCTGTAAGTCACGCAATCCGCCATCAGCAATTGCCCATGGGATCAAGAAAATCCAGCCGATGGTCATGATCCACAGCCCCACGCTCGATCGCGTATTCACATGCGCATCTTTGTTGAAGAGGTGTTTATTTAGTACGATGAAAACCGCCCAGTTCACCGCGCTGATGGCAATCAAGCGATCTCCGGGAGTCCCAAACCCGCCGTCGATCAAGGAACGGAAATCGCCGTTCCCCACGACGATAAGTACTCCCAACGCGGAAAGCCCGATTCCCACCACCCGAGGCGCCGTCATCCCTTCCCTGAGGAAGAGCCATCCCAGCAAGGCAACGAATACCGGAATCGTGGCAACGATCCAGGATGTGACCGACGCGGAAGCGGTTTGGAGGCCATTGGCCTGAAGCAATTGATGGATAGTGATTCCCACAATGCCCAATACACACAATGATGGAAGTTCACGAATTGTGAAGCGATGTATCTCCGCGCGTCTGAGAAGTATCACAAGAAGCACAACCACGCCCATGGCGAAACGCAGGAAGGCGATTACGGCAGGGGACATTTCGCGCAAAGCGATTTTCGTTGCGACAAAAGACGATCCCCAAAAAATCACCGTCAACGTAAGCCCGAGATGTGCAGCCCTCATGATCGAGCACCCGGTATATTACGGACCACGCTCGATGGTCA